>Ga0164243_10011852_pt1 | contig 12404 bp, 13 predicted proteins | sample OricompcompostOP_FD_108781 | JGI IMG/M metagenome (GOLD analysis project Ga0164243, IMG submission 108781) | Organic Plus compost microbial communities from Emeryville, California, USA - Original compost - Organic plus compost (OP) | ecosystem: Engineered > Solid waste > Mixed feedstock >...
GTGTGGGATATTTCGTAGTGGGCTAGGGAGGTGACGAGGTCTGGGTCTTCGAGGACTTGGGGGATGGAGTATGTTGTTAGGGTGAAGGACGTGGGTTGCTTAAAAGGATGAGTCCTTTTCCTTTAACCGTTGCGATTGGGTGATATAAAGGAGAGATAACTTACGGTCGCGGCCCAGCATACTCGGACTTCATAGCGTTGGTCAGGGTTGAGGTCATCGAGGAGGTACCATGATTCGGAGCCCGGCGAGAGGGAGGATGGGAACTGGGATGCGAGATGAGTGCGGATGGAGAAGTTGGAGGGTGTGAGGGTGGGTAGGGACGTGAGGTACCAGGGTGAGAGGGAAGGATGTTGGGCTGTGTTGGGGGAGGGAGGTGGAGCTATGAAGATGGCTTTTTCGGTGTTGGCGAGGGTCGGGGTGAGGATAGAGAGGGTAGCGATGAGGAGGGAGAGGGAGGGGAGCTTTGGGATGAGCATGGTGATGTGACGCTCGGTGCTGGTTGATGAGGTGGCCGTTTCTTTTTGGTTGCTGTTCTTGGACGGCTAGGCTCTTTTATGAGGCTCCAATTATGCTGTGGTGTGTGCCCGGTGATTGCGGTGTTTGTTGCAATGAGACTGTGATGTCGAGTCTCCCGTGTTGAAGTTGAGGCTTGGCTGAGAGTTGAGCTTGTCGAGCTTGTCAAGAGCTGTGATCGATGACGTGCAGGTATGCTGATGAGGCCGAGTGCTCGCACTGTACCGCTCTCTCAAACCATGGAAAGCAGCAATATTGTAACCACTCTCGAAATCTAAAATCAGTGGGTCGCAAGGTGAAGTCCGCCTCTCATGCGAATGAAAACGTTCTATCAAATGTTTCAAACTGATCAAGGAACTAACACTGGATCTATGAAAGTGGTCGAGGCGTTAGTCAGCCTTCCATGACTCCAATTGTCTCCATTGTCCTGCATCACGGCGCGAAACGTTGTCTAACGAAGTAATCAATTTCTTCCGCTCTCTTCTAAGGAGGAATTATACACAACCTCGTACTGAACGCTTGCTCTCGAGCCGAGCACACAGAGGAAAATAAATCCCCCGGTTGGGCCTGTTTCGGGGTGTTCTTTTACTTTTTACCCCACATCACCCATAATGACTCGGCTACGGCCCTGCATCGACCTCCACGCGGGGCAGGTCAAGCAAATCGTCGGCGGGACCCTGGACAGCGAGTCCGCCGCCCTCAAGACGAACTTCGTCTCTCAATTACCGCCGGCGCACTTCGCCAAGCTGTACAGGGACAACGGACTCACCGGCGCGCACGTCATCATGCTTGGGCCGGGAAATACCGAAGCGGCGAGAGAGGCTTTGGAGGCGTGGCCTGGTGGTCTTCAGGTTGGAGGGGGTATTACGGATCAGAATGCAAGGGAATGGATAGATGCCGGGGCGGAAAAGGTGTGTGTTGCCCCTGCTTTCTTCTATGCACATGGAATGAGAGGAGTTTGGAAGAGAGTAGCCCTAAGGGAAGAAAAATGTGTGAGCTGATGGGCGTGTTCAGGTCATCATCACGTCGTACCTCTTCCCGGATGGAAAATTCAACCAGGAGAGGTTAGATTCTGTGCTTCGGAGTCTCGGGAACGACAAGAGCAAGCTCGTGATTGACCTCAGTTGCCGGAAGACGGGGGATCAGAGTTGGCATGTTGCCATGAATAAATGGCAGAAAATTACTGATATGGAGGTCACCCAAGGTAAGCTCTTGTCCAAAACTCTCTTCCTGCTTTGTGAGCCATGGCTAAGTGTGAAATTCCAGACTCAATCAGGCAACTTGAGCCTTATTGCTCCGAGTTCCTCATTCACGCCGCCGACAACGAGGGCCTACAACAGGGCATCGACGAGGAGCTCGTCAAGAGGTTAGCCGAGTGGTGCAGTATCCCGGTTACGTACGCCGGAGGGGCGAGGCATCTTGAAGACCTGGATCTCGTTAAAAGGATCAGCAATGGCAAGGTGGACTTGACGATTGGGAGCGCTCTGGATTGCTTTGGTGGCGAGGGGGTCAAGTTGGACGACTGCGTGGCGTGGAATAAGAGACAATAGAGAGGAGCTTAGACTAGATGGGCTTAGACTCGGGGGGGTGGGATGGCAGAACGTTCTTGTTTTCCTATGAAGAATCAAGCTGAGGCGGTGGGCTTAATTCTGTCTTGGATTCTTGGTGAATTCGAGAAGCAGCATGGGTTTCGAACCGTTGTTCTACCTCCCTACAGTAGAGTTTGTGTCTTGAATGGGGCGACTGGGTACATCACTGGTGTTCAGTGGCGATGAGATTTTACTAAAAGCAGAGCATATCGTCAAGTGCAGATGATGCTCTGCGGAAGACGTCGGTAAATGGACAACCCGTCATGTAATTTACGAGGTACGAAGCAGTTGATAATGCTTGGAAATACGGCGGCTTTTGTCCATGTCCACGTTCCAAATACAAAGCTGAACACCGAGATTGAGTCTCAACGGATCGTTGCTGACAGACAGGCAGACCTGGGGAACCTGAGTGAATCTGGGCCCAAGATCCTGGTCCCTTGTGTCCACCTGTGCATGGACCCCTGATCCGTTGAATCCACGACAACCCCTGCACAAGCTTGGCAGCCCAAAAGTTCGACACAGATAGACCCTGAATCCCGTCAACCCTGACGAGTGGTTTACTTCGTATGAAGCACAAGTCGTACAGATCCTTTTGTCCTCGAAAACAAGGCACTTGTTTCATAGCCAAATGGATATCGAAAGGTCTCCGAGAGACTCCTTGGCGGGGGGACACGAACTACGGCTGCCTGGCAATCTACCAAGTAAACACATGTAAACAGTCGGAGAGGAGAAACGTCCGAGGGAAGCTGGATTCATTGGCTCCCCATTTCCCAACCCACGCTCTTGAAGTTTCTTAGCGTGCGGTGGAACGGGTGGTACTTCGTACATGCTACCTCACACTTGTACGAAGTACACGATACATCAGGACCTTCAACAGGTGGGAAAGGGCCCCCAGGTCCCCTCTCCAGGGGTTCGAGCAGTGCTCAATTTGCCCGTACCTGGACCGTTCGATTGGAGGCGACGTCCAAGTTTGATGAGGAAATCGGCATTTGAGTGGTCGTTCGCTGCCATGGTGGGAATTATCGGCGTGGCGCTTACTGCTTCGAGACAATCCCAATTTGCACGACGGGCCATATAATTACACTGAGCTGTTAGGAGGAGCAAGAAGGAATACTTTTTGTAGCTCGTACGAAAAGTACATATCGGAGTGGTGGCCAAAGTTCTGTGGAAGCTTCTGAAGGGGCAATCAGACGACGGCTCTGCGGTATTTCGTACGAGATTGCCATGTTGCTACCGTGAAATCAAACTTAATGATGGCCTATTATCGATATTGCGCCGAACTGGAATCAGTACAGCGAGTAGTGTACATAGGATACACTACTGAGCACTGTAGTATGTGGGGAGGATTAATGGATCAACGGACAGCACGGGACTCTAGCAAATCAACTTGCCACCGTTCTCTCCGTGCTGTTTGGTCTGTTCGATATCTTCTTCGTAAAGCTAGCTGGACGCGTGAGCATCGTTGTCGCGTCGTTACATCGATCTATCGAGGTTATGTATGAAATAATAGTAGTATCTCATACTTCATACACCTTTGATCCGTTTTTGGGGAGGCCAGTGGCGACTTGCTGGTGACAGCCAGCATTATTGCCTCGTAGCTATCGATGGAGGTAGCACAGACCTGGATCATTGATTTGATGGTGGTGGAGTTGAGCTGATTGATTGATGTCCCACTTTGACAGAACCTTGGAGCAGTGTCAAAGTACACCTTGAAAGTACTCAGTACTGGTGGAGGTGGAAGAGGGGTGCTGCCGTTGTGTCGTGGAAGTAGAGATACCTCACCGTCCAGCGCCACCGCTGCCACCGAAGGAGCCAATCCAGAGGGTCAACGGGTACTGATTACCAAGCTCTGGAAGGCAAGTTCCGGGTTGGTCCCACGCCCTAACTGCCCAAGACCCCATAATTTTCCATGGGGGGAAACGAACTGAACCGCCTCAGGCTGTCCATTATTTTTTCTGGTGGAGGCACCACCGCTACTATTTGCGGGCAACCCCCTAATCCCTATCAACGTCAACAAGAGAAAAATTCCCCTTCCGCTACAGACACCAACACACCTTACTTCCCTCACTCCACCCTTCACGACCCTTTCTTTAACCAATTTCAACCTCCCATCATCCTCGCATCCTCTCCGACATAGTTTGTCGTCAAGTTATCCCCTCTGGTTCGGTCATCTTGAGATTCCAAAATGCGTGAGATTATCTCTATCAACGGTGTGTACCCCCCATCTTCTTTTTTCGAACCCCTCCCCTGGACGCGTTTTGCTCACCGCATCGTGTTGTGGTGATGGCTTCTCGCCACCTATCTGGCTATCGTGCTAATCAACTTTGCGTCTCTAGTCGGTCAGGCGGGTTGCCAAATCGCCAACTCGTGCTGGGAGGTAGGTTTATCTCGTCCTTCGCTGCTTCGAAGCACCCCTCTCTTGGGCATCTCGTTCTGATGGACTGGGCCGACCCGATTCCCCCCTTCCCCCCCTTTTTTCGCCCCCATTTCGCAACTGGTCCCAATTCCATATCAAACCTCGTCCTGGTGATGATGGAAGACTATCGCTTTCACGAGTGTCGTCGGAGGCGAACTAGCTAACCGGGTTGGATATTTCTAGCTCTACTGCCTTGAGCACGGTATTCAGGTATGCCACTCTTATCCGAGTCGCCTAGGTTTTCATGTCTCTAACTTCAGTTTCTACTCAGCCTGATGGCTACCTGACGGAAGAGCGCAAGGCCGCTGAGCCCGACCATGGCTTCAGCACCTTCTTCTCCGAGACTGGTATGTGTTCTCGTCAACCTGGACAAGTCTGCTCGAAGGAAGACTACTCTAACCGTCCTCTCTTGCTCTTGTATAGGTCAAGGAAAGTACGTTCCTAGGACTATCTACTGCGATCTCGAGCCCAATGTCGTCGATGAGGTCCGCACCGGTCCCTACAGGAGTCTTTTCCACCCCGAACAGATGATTACCGGAAAGGAGGATGCTTCGAACAACTACGCTCGTGGACACTACACGGTGGGCAAGGAGCTCATCGACCCCGTTTTGGACAAGGTGCGACGTGTTGCCGACAACTGTGTTGGTCTTCAAGGCTTCCTCGTTTTCCACTCCTTCGGTGGTGGTACCGGTTCCGGTTTCGGTGCCCTTCTTATGGAGCGCCTCTCTCTCGACTACGGCAAGAAGAGCAAGCTCGAGTTCTGCGTCTACCCCGCTCCTCAGACTGCCACCTCCGTCGTTGAGCCTTACAACTCTATCCTCACCACCCACACCACCCTCGAGCACTCTGACTGCTCCTTCATGGTCGACAACGAGGCCATCTACGACATCTGCCGCCGCAACCTCGGACTTGAGCGACCCGATTACGAGAACCTCAACAGGCTTATTGCTCAGGGTACGTGCTGCTGCTATTTTTGCGTGGACATACCTCCTCGCGGGCTCTCCATCTTGCCTAGACGGATGGCTTTGGGTACTGACCAGTACGGTTTTTAGTTGTCTCCTCCATCACCGCCTCTCTCCGATTCGATGGCTCCCTCAACGTCGACTTGAACGAGTTCCAGACTAACCTCGTCCCCTACCCCCGTATCCACTTCCCTCTCGTTGCTTACGCTCCCGTCATCTCCGCCGCTAAGGCTGCCCACGAGGCCAACTCGGTCCAGGAGATCACCATGTCCTGCTTCGAGCCCAACAACCAGATGGTCAAGTGTGACCCCCGCAGCGGCAAGTACATGGCTACCTGCCTTCTGTACCGTGGTGATGTCGTCCCCAAGGACGCCCACGCCGCCGTCGCCACCCTCAAGACCAAGCGTACCATCCAGTTCGTCGACTGGTGCCCTACCGGCTTCAAGCTCGGTATCTGCTACCAGCCCCCCGAGATGGTCCCCAACGGCGACCTCGCCAAGGTCAACCGCGCTGTGTAAGTTTTAAACCTCCAACTCGACCTTGTGTCAACTCTGCATAGGGGTACGCCCTTGTTGTATCCTTTTCAAGAGACTAACGTAACTCACCTATAGCTGCATGTTGTCTAACACCACCGCCATCGCCGAGGCCTGGTCGGCGCTTTCCAACAAGTTCGATCTTATGTACTCGAAGCGTGCTTTCGTCCACTGGTACGTTGGTGAGGGTATGGAGGAGGGTGAGTTCTCCGAGGCTCGTGAGGACTTGGCTGCGCTTGAGCGTGATTACGAGGAGGTTGCTGCCGACTCTATCGATAACGAAGAGGCGGCCGAGTACTAGGAGGACTGGACTCTCCACCACAAAGTTTCTTCCTCGTTTGTTTAATCACTTTATAATGGTCAAAATGTAACGATGCCTCTCACATCCGCCTCCCCCTTTACCCATACCCAATATCCACCCACCCCGCGCGTCGAGAAATTCCTTTACAAAAAGAAAAGAAGTCGGATAGGCAGGAGTTGAAGTTTCTAAAAATCATACCCATGTCCCCTTTTTTTGACTTTCTTTTGACTTTCTTCGGCCGCTATATCTCTTGTTATGCCTGCTGAGCCTAAGGACGGAAAAGGTAGATGGGTTGTATGTTTCATTTTCGTTTTTTTCCACTTTTTCTCTCTCGCTCTAATTACTTTTATTACTATTTTTTTTTGATGACACCCGAAACTTGAGCCGCCTTTGGCAGACCCTTCTGCGCTTGCGCCTTACGATATGCACATAGCTACTAGCCCTTTTTAAAAAGCGACCCTTTAATGCACCCGCCGAAGGATAGGGATCAAGCTGTTCTTGTAAACTCTGTAAATGAGAGGATGATGTGATGGCTTGATGTATCCAACCTAGATTACTTGACACGGTCTCCGGTGTGTTGGGACACTGGAAGGGTCTAGGGACATTGGACTGGTCTCGGACCCCGAGAAGCCACAACGTCAACCCCATGATTTGCCACGATACCGATGCCGAAGCTGGACAATGTAGAACCCATTTTAAGGTTGTATGAGGTCTACTGTGCTCCCCCTGTACTGTGGGCGAACGAAGAAAAAAGGAAGAAAAAGAAAAAGAAGCAAGCTTCTATGCATGCTTCTTTGATCACCCTCTCCAGGAGCTTTCGCTCAAGCTTCGATCGATATTTCCGATGCCAGCTGTAATTCTGCTATTTCAACTGAAACGGGCCGGAGAGGGACCAGAAGCTTGGACCATGCACGGTCGGACTGGTGACGAAGTGACGAAGACTGGAATTGTTATGAGTAGTGTACGAAGTACAAAGGTAAAGAAAGCCGGGGTACTTCCAAACTTAGGGGTTCATGCCTGTTTGCTAGCGCATTTTGTACACTACACTACGTCAATGCTACCCTGTACGAAGTACTCTGTAGTTGACTGTGAGTGAGACTTGTACAATTGTACCAGCTGCAGCCCATGGAATTATTACTGAGCATTAATCTCGATCCATGTCCCAATCCAGTCCCAGCGCTTCCTCCAACTCTGCTAGGAAACCAACCTCTCGCAATAATCCAGGCGCACTCGATCATCTCTCTGCCCGAGGCCCCATCCGATTAATACTTCGTATACGAAGCTCTCTAAGCCTTCCTGCAGCTGTCATTATCTCAGTTGCCAATATTGCGACTCGTTCTTTCCATTTCCCCCCCTTTTTTATTATTTTTATGTGATGACCTGCTAGCCTTGGTGACGAAACCACGAACCAACCCAATCCGCCCAAACCGAACACGATAGCCCCCCGTTAGTCGATTTACTTAGTCCGTCCCATTCCCTTTATCCGCCATCGTTAGACGACGACAACCACATAAGCCCTCAATTACAGGATGTCGGGGGAGTCTTCCACCACCGATCCCACACAGAATCTTAGCTTGACGCCGGAGGAGAAGCGTCTGTATGGGCAGCTCTTTCGCCAGGCGGACTTCGATAATGTTGGTGTTGTGACTGGGGAGACTGCTGTTACCTTCTTTGAGAAGACGAGGTTGGATAGGACAGTTCTCGGAAAGGTATGGGTTGCTTTTATTTACGAGATTCCGTCTTCGATTTATGGCTGTCGTTAGCCATCCTGTGATGGTCATTGTCCCCTCAGGAATGTTTTGGCCCTGCTTTAGCTGACAAGACGCGGCTGCCATATTTTCTAGATATGGCAAATTTCAGATACCGAGAATAGGGGTTTCCTAACTCCCGCCGGCTTCTCCGTCGCTCTTCGACTACTCGGCCATGCCCAAGCCGGTCGCGATCCCACTCCCGAGCTAGCTCGCCAAAGCGGCCCTCTCCCCCAGTTTGATGGCGTCGCCCTACCGACCGCGACCCCGACGTCACCTCCCCCTCCGGCTGCCGTCCAACCTCAGGGTACCGGGGGTGGCCCTGTCAGGATCCCCCCTCTAACCCCGGACAAGGCCGCTCAGTATGCAAGCCTTTTCGAGAGACAGCCACTCCTCGTCGGGAACCTGATGCCCGGCGACCAAGCCAAGCAAATCTTCGAAAGGTCGGGCCTTCCCAACGAAACCCTGGGCCTCGTCTGGCAGTTGGTCGATACAGAGCAGCGCGGCGCCCTTATTGCCTCCGAATTCGTGATAGCCATGCACCTCCTCAACGCCATGAAGGTTGGCGCCCTCAAGGCCATACCTAGCACCTTGCCTCCCGCGCTAGTCGAAGCCGCCAACCGTCGTGGCCCTGCCCCGCGCCAGTCACCCACCGCGACCGGCACTCTCTCTGCCATTCCCCGTCAGCTCAGCGGCTCTGCCCAGCTGCGCACGGGAAGCCCTCTCGGCCGACATGCCACAATCGCGCCGCAGCCGTCGGGCCTGGCTGGTGGTGCGGGAGCCGCATGGGCCATTACGCCGGCCGAGAAGGCCAAGTTCGACACGATCTACGATGACCTTGACAAGACGAGGCGAGGATTCATTACCGGCGAGGAGGCTGTGCCCTTCTTCAGCCAGTCTAACCTGAGCGCTGTGACGCTCGCTCAGATTTGGGATCTTGCCGACATTAATTCGGAGGGTGTCCTGAACAAGGACGAGTTCGCTATTGCTATGTATCTCATTCGCCAGCAGCGAGCGAATCGCGATGGAACTGCCGTCCTTCCTACCACCCTTCCCCCTAACCTGATCCCGCCCAGTATGCGCAACCAAGTCCGGCCGCCGACTGCTACCTCTCCATTCGATGCTCCTATTCCACAGGCCCAACCACAGCCGCCGCCGCCAGCGCAGAAATCTGCGCTTGATGATCTCTTCGAACTCGATGGCCCGGCAGCCACAATGCAGGCGCCCCTGACTACCGGAGGCTCCGCGGCTAGTGATCCATTCAGCAGCGGACCGGTGCCTACATCCCCCGTTCGTGCTTCGCCAACTGCCAGTCAGTTCCGGCCGTTCGTACCCTCGTCGTCTTTCGGAAAGGGCCTCACGCTTCAGCATCAGCAACACACAGGTGATTCGAAGCGTGGTGGCGGCTCGGAGGATCTTCTCGGCGATGCTGATCCTGAGATCAGCGCCAAGCTCACCAATGAGACGACGGAGCTGGCCAATATCTCCAACCAGATTGGAACCCTTACGAAGCAAATGACGAACCTCCAGACCCAGAGGACCTCTACCCAGCACGACTTGACGCAGGCTAGCCAACAGAAGAAGAACTTTGAGCAGCGGCTCACTCAGCTTCGCACCATGTACGAGAAAGAGGCCAAGGATGTCCGGGCTTTAGAGGAACAGCTTGCCGCGACCAAGTCGGACACCAGGAAGCTCCAGGCCGAGTGCATGGCCCTGGAGGGAACGTGCCAGGACTTGCAGGGCCAGAAGCAGCAGGTCGTCACGGCACTGCAGGCTGATCAACAGGAGAACGCTAGCCTGAAGGAGAAGATCCGGGCTCTCAACGCCGAGATTGCCCAGCTCAAGCCCCAGATCGAGAAGCTGAAGTCCGAAGCCCGTCAGCAGAAGGGCCTCGTGGCCATCAATAAGAAGCAGCTCTCTACCAACGAGGGCGAGCGTGATCGTCTAAAGTCCGAGGCTGACGAGCTGGTTAAGGGAGGCGAGGAGCTCTCGAGACAGATGACGGGCAGCTCTTTGCAGTCCGGCCCCGCTGGGATCTCCAGCCCCACTCCGTCTGCTGGTAGTGGGAACAACCCATTCTTTAAGAGAACTGCCAGCACAGACATGATTGGCGCTTTTGCCTCTCCGCCCATAAAGGCGTCCGACAAGTCATTTGACGACATCTTCGGTTCGCCATTCCCCCAGGCGTCGGCCACCCCTCCTCCCCCGCCTGCCGCCTCGGCTATCCGCCATCACACCGGCAACTCGACGGGGAGCGGTGGTTCATTCGGAACCCCTGCCACCACCAGTCCTACTATCAGCCGCCAGGCTACCTTGAACGTCGAGCCTCCTGCTCCGCCGGAGTCGCGTCAACTCAGCTCAAGCTTCCTTCCGTTGAAGGATCTCGGCGAATCTCTGTCGTCCTCTCGACAGGTGTCGCCCCCATTGTCGCGGACCGGAGACGATAAGGGTGCTCTAGGCTCCCCACTCTCGGGCGCGTTCTCACCTCTTGAGCCCTCCAATACTGGACAAAGCAACACCGCGTCGGCGGCCGAGGTGAAATCTAGCGCTACGGGCGATTCGGGCAACACCAGCGGAGCAGCTGCGGAGACACCTATTGCCGGAGCTGGAACCGAGGAGAAGAAGCTTACGGGAGAAAGATCGGTTAGGGACTCGGACCCGTTCGCTTCGATGGACCAGGCCACGGCTAAGGCGGAGTTCGACAACGCGTTTGCCAGCTTCACTAAGATCCACAAGAGCCAGGACAACAAGGCCAAGGATGACAGCGCCAACGCGTTCTCGAGCTTCAACACCGAGTTCCCTCCCATCTCGGAGCTGGAGCGAGACGAATCGGAGTCGGATAGCGAGGCGGGTTTCGACGACGATTTCGCGCCGTCGTCTCCCAAGGGGAAGGATAGCCAGGTGACGGTCAAGGATAACGCGACTGCTTTGCCTGCTGCTTCTTCGGCGGCTAAGCAAGAGACTTCCGACGCTTTTATGGCTATGATTGGGGATAGTGCTGCTGACAAGTCGTCTGGGCATAATAATAGGTAGATTGTTTTCCCTTCCTGGCCCCTTGGATTCTTTCCTCCTTTCTTTCGCTTTCGCCGTTGCTGTTTTTCTTGTTTTGTTTTAACCCCTTTTCCACCATACCATACTCTATATCATAGCGATAGCTCGTGAGCTTGTTGTGTTTATTTCGTAATAAAGTCCATTCTCTAACAATCTTTTCGTAATAGCAACGCGAATGCCGCAAATAACTTCTTCGACTCTCCACTAGCCACCACCCCAACCGCGGTGACGACTGCGCCCGCGCCCCAGACCTCCTCCGCCTCTGCTCCTCCTGCTCCGTCCAAGACGCCGTTCGACTCCGACCTAGACGACGATTTTGAGGGCCTAGAAGACGCCAAGGAGGGCTCGGCCGACGACGACTTCGCCAACATCTCTAGGTCCGGCCTCGACGAGTTCAACTCCGTCTTCGACAGCAGCCCACCGACCAGCCAGGCCAAGACCGAGTCCTCGACGGCTTTCGGCGGCGGAGAGAGTAGCTTCGATTTTGTTGGCACCTTGTCGACGGGGTCACTTGCTGGCAACAATAACGTGACCCCGACAGCGGCTACGGCCACTACCGGAGTTGCCGCGACCTCGACAACCATCTCGGCCACCGATGCCCAGGACTGGGACGCGATGTTCTCGAACCTCGATTCGGCGGCCAGCAACTCGCCCAAGACTGTCGAGGTGCCCAAGGAGACTGCTACACGGCCGGAGCTCTCGCGCGCCGAGACGGGCGACGATCCGTTGTTGAAGAATTTGACGAGTATGGGGTATTCGAGGACGGATGCTTTGGCGGCGTTGGAGAAGTATGATTATGATATTGAGAGGGTGGGTTTCCCTTTGTCCTTGTAACCAGCCGTGAGGCGCTTCACTTTCTTTGCCTTTCTTTCCTTTTTCAAAAGGGTTGTTGTCTAACTTTCCTTTTTATGCATAGGCTGCCAATTTTCTTGCCAGCTCATCATAATCGCGTCAAGGGGGGGAATGGATTTTAGGGTGGAGGTGAGGAAGTAGTTATTTACTTTCCACGCACAAACACTACGATCATTATTTGGTTTTCTTTTCTTGTATGGGATGGAGTTGAACGTCGTAAATGCATACAAGAAAGCCGGTATTTTTGTTTCGACACATGTCTCGTTGAATTTGGAGACGAGGAGGGATGAGAAGATTGTAGTAGGAGGCGGCGGTAATGCATTGTGAACCAAGTTGTATTATGTCTTGTATTTTACTTGGGGCGGGATGTGGTTGTAATTAGGGAGGAGAGAGTGGAATTCGTCGTCCATTTGATATCTTTTCCGGTTCTCTACAAATA
>Ga0164243_10011856_pt1 | contig 12400 bp, 28 predicted proteins | sample OricompcompostOP_FD_108781 | JGI IMG/M metagenome (GOLD analysis project Ga0164243, IMG submission 108781) | Organic Plus compost microbial communities from Emeryville, California, USA - Original compost - Organic plus compost (OP) | ecosystem: Engineered > Solid waste > Mixed feedstock >...
ATTCACTCATGCAAAATAAAGAAGTCCTGGGGGACTCGTTCGTGATATTACACCACAGCGCTAATTCTCCTGTTGTACCCGCAACTCCCCAGTTCGCACTAGGAGGCCCTATAAAGGCCTCCTAGTGCTTTTACATATATGACACACATTTGACTCCGGACACGGCTTGTGGGATAATGAAGACAGGGCGACCAACCCTACACAAGTATAAAGGAGCGATAGGGCATGGAACAGGAAGTATGGATCACTAACAGAGCCACTGGTAAGGTAGTACAGCTGACTATCGAGGGCTTCACAAACGCAGACGCACTCAATATTGCTAAACGTATCCACGGCGAGTTCATATTGACGGGTGATGCCTTACAAAAGTCACGGTGGTGGGACTTCGATATCGTACTAGACTTCCGTACCATCAACCCGCCTGTGGTGTACTATGAGACCATATCAAATCATGTAGAGGACTTACTGAGCACCCAGCCTATTGAGTAATACGGCACTCACAAATACAAGGAGGCGGGATACATGAACGTAGTATGGGTAAATCAGGATATCACTCACGAACACAATGGGGCACTGGCATATGACGACATCTACGGCGTCGATAGTGATCTCATCGAGACAGTAGAGGTGCTAGGCAATGACGGGGACACGGAAGTATTCCTAGTATCCGGCAATGGGGACTATACTTTGTCCTGGTACCAGGATGCTCTACAGGACTTTGTGTCAGCCCTAGACCGTAAATGGGCAGACCACCCTAACCTACAGGGTGACTTCTGGCCCGATGGGGTAGGTAACGGGGAAGGATATGACGTCAGCTTGCTAAAGTGGTCTATGCCCCTAGGCCATCCCAATATCCACATTTACCGCCTTACCAACGACCAATAGTACCTGCTACCCAGCCTACCTACATGGGTAGGCTTTTTCTATGTCTAGGGACTAGGAGGTCTAGGTAGAAGATCGCTTCAATTGATGTCTTTGTACTTCGTACAGGCTCCATACTTCGTATGTCGTAGGAAGCCACTAGCTATCGCTAGTGTCTCTTCATTAATTTTTTCTTTTAGGAGTGACAATCCATGACAGCACGATACCGCTAGGTCTCTATCGCGGGTATCGGCTACAACCCGAATCGTCCTTGACATTCTGCCCACGGCAGGTAAAAATTAGAGCATGAGCAGCGGCGGTGACCGCGAGCTACACAAGACTAAAGGAGCGTGTTAGTATGGCTAAGGTATTGAAGGTAAACGGTGAGGTAGTACCGACTCTTAAGGCGGCTATGGAAATCCTGGGTATCAAGTTCACGGCTAAGCAAGTGGCGGCTGGCGCTATCAGCGGCGTAGAGTTCGTAGACGTCGAAGACGATAACACCCTGGTACCCGAGGATACGGCCCCTGTAGAGCCGGAAAGCCAGCTGGAGGACGAGGTAGACACCAACGAGGAAGTACGGGATAAGGAAACTACCCCGACCGATACTGTAGAGGAAGCAAGTAACGACGGCGATGACGCTATTGAGTTCCCTGAGAAGGGTAGCTTCAAGGACGAGAAGGCTATCCGGAAATATATCAAGAAGCTGTCCGACAAGCACCTGTACGAGTGGTGTGAGCTGGAAGGCGTTACGTGGAAGCATAACGACAACGCCCCTATCAACCGCATGAGAGCGGCTATGGCTATCAAGGCCTTCCACTTCCCGGCGCTGGCACCGAAGGGCGATAGCAAGCCCAAGTCCAAGTACGCCGACTATACGGATGAGCAGCTCATCGCTATGGCCGCCGAGAAAGGTATTAAGGTCAAGGATGCTAAGGGCGACCCGCGTATCAACCGTATGTACCACATCATCGCTCTGCGCGAAGCAGGTATCCTGGCCTAGTATTATCCCCACACAGGGGCTCTACGGAGCCCCTTACCCTACCCCAAGGAGGAATAGGCTATGAAGGATACCGAGAAGTACACCATCACCTATAAGGATAGCGAAGGCTATAACCGCTGGACTAGGCGCGATGACGGTGACGCGGCTATGAGGGCTATACAGTCCCTTACCATCACGGGTTGCAAGGACTTCATGCTATTCCCGCCCAATACTGGCAACCTCGTAGTACCTGTCAAATAAGGCACTCACAAATGTAAGGAGGCAGTTGCATGCACGCACACCAACTGATTGGTAAGCTGGCTATTCGTACAAGCGCTATGGAGAGTCAGGTAGACATAAACATGCTATCCGTAGGTGTAGCTGTACGGCAGGACTGGTCGTATACCACCGATCCCATCCGTATCCTGGCTGCTACGGAACATCATATCGTGTTTGAATACCCTGACAATCATGTACTGTCCGGTAAGAAGTACTTACTGAACATCTTGTGGGTAGATGACTGCTGGACTGACTACGAGGCCCTTATGGCTCTAGCTACTGAAGAGCATATCCAGCTTATGCAGCAGCTGAGTGGTATCAGTCCTGTATCGGACGTAGGTAGCTAAGCACTCCCCCATATGACGAGTAGGTACCTAATGGGTACCTATTTTTGTGCTTAGGGTGTAGAGGGTCTACATACAATCCCGCTTCAATTGTAACACAATTGTCTGACAAGGTAACACATACTCAAATTACCTTAATCAGCCCTATGTCACACCATTTGACTTTTCCTACGAACCGTGAGAAAATTAAGGAAACCGATACGGAGGGGATTAAGAATGAGTGAATTCAGAGTAGCTACACAAGGCTTAGATGATATCGCTGCATGGGCTGATGATATTGCAAGGCTGTGTAGGGAAGGGTACTGCTACTGTGCCTACTCCGGCGAAGACGAACGGGAGGAATATGACCCGGCTAAGGGTAGCGGAGAGGGTACGGTCGGATGGTATGCTATCATGAGTAATACGGATGTACAGCTGACCTATGAGCAAGCCGTAGCTATCTTGGACGAGGAATTCCCTATCGAGAGATATGAAGACGAAGATGAATACGAAGACGAGGATGACTACTGAGGTAGGCTAAAATATAGGGGCCTACGGGCCCCTCTAGGGGGATTTATATGGGATACGCTAGTGATATGCAAGACATGGTACAGTGGCTGGCTACTACCATTAGCTGTAGTGATAAGGACATCACTATCGCACAGCTGCGTAATGAAATCAGCTATTCACTGGAATATCAGGGCATGCGTAGTGTACTGTCCGGACTAGACTGCAATATCAAGCCTGCCTACAGCATGGAACTCGAAATGGAAGAGGATAAGGTACACGTCATCGATAGCAATACTGGCGACACTATCCTTACCGTACCTGCCGAGGATATCGAGGGCTATGACGCCGACGAAGAGGATACAGACCTTGTATGGGGCTTTATCTACGACAACTTGTGGGATGCGGTAGCTGACCATTATGGGGAGGTGGTAATTGGTGGCTAAGGCATTGATCCAGTATAACCCGTCCCGTGATGAAATCCATGTCATAAACTATGATACACAGGAGATAGCATTCTCCGTAGACCCCGAGACGGTACAGAGTGCTATGGCGGCTGGTGAGCTAGTGCCTACGGATGGCAAGTCTCTAGAGGACTGGACATACAGCAACTATGGTGACGTACTATACGACTATGATCTGGAGTAGGTCTTGTACCTACTCTTTCTTTATGCCTACTTGCTAGAGGGCCTACCTACAGAATTGCTTCCATTGAAGCAAGATTTCTCTACGCTCCGTATATTCGCTTTTTATTTAAAGGTTTTTTTTTTATCGCTCGCGCGACCGATTTATCATATATGATTAAAATACTTAAAAAAAAAAGCTTAAAAAAGACTAAAAATAACGAAGGGTATACTAATATACTTTCTATGAGCGAAGCGAATAGAAAGTATATTAGTATACCCTAAGTTACTAGCGAAAACGGACTTCGTACCACTGGCTGTATGGAGTCTGTGCAGAATTCAATAGGGAAAGCAATAGGACAACGATTTCTCCAATAGGAATTCCACACTACTTGTAACACTACCATAGAAAACGTCCTTGACTTTCCACGGCTGGTGTGATATAATAAGATCACAGGAGCAGTTCCGTACCAGATGTATAAAGGAGATGGGTGTATGGAGGAAGTAAATATCAAGTATATCCACTGGAACGACGGTAATGAGGAGATTATGCAGGGCGTACAGAAAGCTATGGTACAGTACGGTTATGGCTACACCAGGGTAATATATCTGGAAGAAGACGCAGGGTACGGCTACATGCTGATAGCTGATGAGTATGTAAAGCCCAATGATGCTCTATTTGATCTTATGTACCAGCACTTTGTAGGTGACACCCATACCCCTACCATCGAACATGGAGGCAAGCGGTACCTATTGCATGACTAATACCCAGCACTCACAAATATAAAGGAGCGTGTATGTACATGAGCAATACACAAGAGGCAGAGGTATATGTAGGGGAGGACTACAATATCAAGGCTAGTCATGGCTACGCAGGCATTATGGAGGGTGTAGTAACCGTATCCAGCATTATCTACTTCCATGCAGTACCCCGTGAGTACGGCCTGGCATGGTTCGATGCCGATATACAGAACATACCGGATACGGGAGACAAGTACTATACGGAGTCGGTGGACGCTGTATACCAGACCATAACCCAGCCATGGGTATGCTACTTCTACCCTAACGGCGAAGAGGACGGCGACTGCTATATGCCCCTCAGTACATTCCAGGACCATGTAACATCCTGTTAACACACTACCACCATATATAGAAAGGGTACCTATCACTCATAGGTACCCTTTCATAATGCCTCAGCAGTAGGGGGTCTACATATGAAATCGTTTCCATTGAATCCATTCACGCGGAAGCGGGATGCGCAGACCCAACCCCGTTCCGACACACCTACTGGACTGATACCCGACCAGCTACTGACTTCATAGGCTGACTGGTCGTTCGGAGGGATTCACCCACACCGACAAACCAGGTACAGACATGACATATACATACACCTACACATTCACGGGCATAAAAAAGAGGCCCCGTAGGGCCCCACATACACTCACTCACGCCTCATACACATCATCCACGTTCTCGTCGCTCCCGCCCACACACCAGGCTACGATCTCGAATGGCTTACCCCAGTTGTTACGCCCCTGCTCTACATCTTTGATATGAACTAACAGGCACGGGTCGAACGCGATGTAGTAGTTTGGTGTATCAAAGACGCCGTTGCCTGGGGATACACCAAAGTCATTAACTACATCGAGCTGGATACAGCGGAGAGCATCAGAGTCTAGCTCCTCATCCCCTACATACGCCGCTTGGCTCCACCAGCCACCCTCTTGCATATAGCCAACCATACGGTACTCCTGTCCACCAAAAGCCTGAGCAAGCAACCTACGTACACGATTGTTCATATAGCCCTCTACAAATACTATCTTCACCTTACCACGTCTCCTCTACCCTCGGTGGACTCATCGCCCCTCTCCGATGAATTAATTATATCACGTCCTCCCTCAGAAGTCAAGTACGTTTCATAGGGTATCCTAAGATCTGGGTAGGGCTACGGGTATCCTACACTGGTAGGGGGTCTAGGTACGAACAAGCTTCATTTAATGGGACAAGAGAAAAAGCCTACCGAGTGGTAGGCTTCAAATGAGATGCTGCGCGCTTGATATGGTACACACAGGTACGGTACAGCTTGCTAGGCGAGTAGTCAGGCTTCACATGCCGAATGACTACCTCTACCTTGCCCTGCTGATGCACTACACGTGCCTTGCCGTTACGTACCTCAATGACCACACGCTTCATATATCTGCCCACACTCCTTAGGTATGGTAGCCAATAGGCTCCGTGATGCCCACCATGCACTGATGGGCATACCGCAGACTACCTCAGCTCGTCCATAGCGATCTCTACAGCAGTAGAGATGCTGTCATCCACTGTACTATCAAACCAGTGCCGTACCCCTCTGAGTGCATACTCCACCTCATCATCGGTCAACACAGCCCCATGATCACTAGCCCATTCACGAATACGCTCACGCAGCACATCGTCTAGCATACATACACGCTCCTCATATAGCGGTAGCCCCAATAGGCTCCCTACAGCACCCATACACTCGTACAGATGCTGTAGGCAACCTGCCCCCGTAGGGGCAGGCCACTCACTCACCCGATCTTACCAGCGGCACGGAGAGCCATGATCGTACGCATACGCATGATCTTCATGTCGTCCGTTACCTCCACAGGTACGGAATGCTCAGCCGCCATACCGATAAGCTGTTCAGTGGTGTAGTCGGCATACTTGGACTTAGGCTTAGGCTGCTTAGCCGGGGACGGGAAGTGCAGTTCGTTGATAGCCATTGCGATACGCATGCGGTTGATCATCTTGTCCTCGCAAGGCTTCCATGCCAGCCCTTCGAGTTCAGCCCATTCCGTAAGCTGGGCGTCAGACAGCCCCTTGATATGCTTCTTGAGTGCCTTCTGCTCCGTAAACGTGCCCTTCTCCGGGTATGCCGCCGTTACCTTACCTTGGTTCTTCTTCGCCATTCTAACCGTCTCCTTTATCCCTCTGGTCTAGCGGGGGTGCTCCCCTGCTGATGTCTTAATTATTGCATGGAACGCCCCGTATGTCAAGGACGATTCGATACCTACCGTAGAGCGTTCCCTACCCTACCCCTATCCGCCCACCCATTGTAGGGGGTCTACCTATAAGATCGCTTCCTTTAAGACAAAATCTAGGCGTAACCCCATGCCCCTACAACACGTACTTGACTTTCCCACCGATCCATGAGAAAATAGAATCATACAAGGGAGGCGGTTGTGATGGTACTTCAGAGGTCTAGGAAGGTGCCTAGGGCTTCTGTACAGAAGCTGGCAGATGCACTAGGGTACCCTGTGGACTTCCAGCATAGGAAAGGCATATTCATCACTACCCCTAAAGGCAAGGTACACAAATACACATCTATGGCTAGGGCATACGAATATCTAAATGGCGTCCGTAGACGCTCCAGGGAGGCTGATGAGTAGTGCATGTATCTTTCTGGTCTATCTTTATCGGTATGTATGTGGTGTGTATTGTAGCGGTGCTGGACATATTCCTTCGTGCGGCTAACCAGCCCACTGAGGATGACGAGGGCTAGCCTGTGGTGTGGGTGGCTGTAGTGGTGGTAGCCATAGCGTCCATTCTACTCTGTTTGTCCGGCTGGGGCAATGAACGCGGTGAATGAAGTTGCATCCACGGATGCAGGAATTGACCTATTGAGTTCCTAGTCGAAACGCCTACACGGACATAGTCGATGGGGAGCGGGGAGGAACTTTGCCTCCCCCGGCATTCACGGGCGCGAGGACATACATACACGCACACAACTAGGTGATGTAGATATGAGGTTGCTTCCATTAATATACAAACACACGCACAAAACGAAAAAGGCCCCCGAAGGGGCCCTAGCCAAGCTACCGGATTATCATCTCGCCATGCCGCACCTTATCCACACAGGCCTTCCAGTCCTCTTCTCCCTCATAGTCCCGGTAGTTATACGGGGTATCCATGGGGCTCAGACCATCTTCCGTACAAGGCCAGGTAGATATCTCAATAGGGAATTCCTCGTCCCCGATAGGGTCAGGCTTGAGCACCAGAAGCATCATGTGGGTACACGTCTCATACTCCTCATCATAGATCAGTACCAGCCGTTCCTTGTCATCCGGGTGCAGAGGTAGGATAGCATCTCGCAGGATAGTACCCTCTACCTCACGTACATTGAACATCTCACTCATAGTATACACTCCCTTATCCTAGTATACCAAGTGGGGTGATTCCCTCCTGATGCTTTTATTATACCACGGATTGGAGGAAAAGTCAAGTATGGTTCATAGGGTACTATAGGTCACAGATAGGACTGATAGGAAGTAGCAGGTCTAGGTACGAGCAAGCTTCCTTTAAAAGCAGAAGAGCTAGCCCGTAGGCTAGCCCCCATCTCAGTCCTCTTCGTCCTCCCATGGCATACCGGGACCTACCACTACCTCGATAGCAGGCAGCTCCAGCGCCTCTAGACGTTGGTTGAACTCTTCTGCCAGTGGGTTCAGGTATCCCCCTAGCATGTCGTCCTGGTTGTAGGTGCTCAGGGCCCTTACCAGCTGCTCCAGTACCTCGCGTTCCTGTCTAGCCATGCCAACCGTCTCCCTTACCCTCAGGTGCCTCGCGGCCTCCCCTGTGCTTTTAGTATCTCACGGAACGCGGTTTTTGTCAAGTACGGTTCGTAGGGTACCGTAGGACCACTGTACACCTACGGACAAAGAAAGGCCCTCCCCGTAGGGAGGGCTGGAGCGGGTTAGCCGATCTTGCCAGCGGCCCGAAGTGCCATGATGGTACGCATCCGGAGGATTTTAGCGTCCTCGCACACCTCTACAGGTACGGAGTGCTCAGCGGCCATGGCTACCAGGTCTTCGGTCGAGTAGTCGGCATACTTCGACTTGGCCTTAGCTGCCTTAGGCGGCGAGGGGAAATGGTACTCGTTGATCGCCATCGCCATCCGCATACGATTGATCATTTTGTCATCGCATGCCTTGTAGGTAAGTCCCTCCAGCCCTACCCATTCGCTGAGCTGTTCGTCCGTCAGGCCCTTGATATGCTTCTTAAGGGCCTTCTGTTCGGTGAATACGCCCTTCTCCGGATATTGTGCCACCTGTGCCTTCGTACGCTTTGCCATTCTGATCGTCTCCTTTATACTCTGATCTAGCAGGTGTCCCCTGCTGATGTCTTTATTATGTCACGGTCCGTAGGGAATGTCAAGGACGATTTACGTGGTATGGTAGGATGATTGGTGCTCTATGCCTATGGTATAGGGGGTCTAGGTACAAGATGCCTTCCTTTAAGAACGAGAAAAGGCCCCTAAGGGCCTCTCCTTACTCTGTACACTCCTGTAGCAGAGCTCTGTCCAACCCTGCTTCCTTAAGCTTCTCGTCCACCAGGGCGTCAAGTTCGGCTTCTGTAACGTCCCGTTCTAGGGTGAAGAACACCGTTACAGCCACGCTCTCAGACAGCTTAAACTCTTCTGTTACCTCAGAACCCGCTACTACCATCTTAGCAACTCCCCTACCTCGTTGTCAGGGTCAGGTAAGCAACCGACCCTGCACCTTAAGTTTCTCACGCTTCCCATTGGGAAAGTCAAGGACGTTTTTCTTAGCTAGGTAAGAGTCCTGTAGGTGCGGAAGCGGGATAGGTAGTCCCCACTACTCATTGTGCCTCGTTGTACAGAGTGAAGCATGCTACGTTGGTAGCAGGGTTGTGGCTGAATGAGCGATTAGTGCCCACAACGGCCTCTACAGCTTTGAGAAGTTTATAGACCTTATCCTTGTCCACTCCCCTGAGTTTAAGGTACATCCGTCCTGGTACTTTGGTCCTGCAGTACGTGTAACTCTGGTGTACCCCCATAGCAGATGACAGTGCTAGTAATTCATCGTACTCCACAATATCAACCTCCCACTTGGAATGAGTTAATTATATCATGAAACCACTGAGATGTCAAATGGGTTCTCTGTAGGTGGGCTAGGTACAAGTTCCCTTCAAATCAAAAGGACTAGAGCCTGTGATAAGGCTCTAGTCCTTTACTCTTCCATATCCTCGAACATAAACAATGGTACTCATCATATCTTCCTTAGCTGGAGCGGGACGTCTAGGTCGTTTGAATATGGACTTTATTATACCCCATAGGAATGCTCCTACAACTGCCAGCACCTCTGCCAGCAGTATAGCAACTAGCCAACTAGTTATACTGTCATGAGTGCCCGTATCTTCAGTATTGTGCATTGCAATCATCCTCTCAATCGTCGTCTCTTCCTTAATTTTCTTCGAGGGATGACCACTGATCAAAGGACGATTGGTAATCGTAAAACCCTACTCCAACGAGCAGAGGGCTACCGTAGTAGCCCTCCATCGTATCAGAGACCTAGGGTGCCCATGAATCCCATCAGGGTATGAATGAGGGCCGCTAAGCCCGCTCCAGCTACGAAAGTGAGTGCCAGTCTAACGACCCACTGAACAGGATGCTCAGCGAAGGTGATAGACCGATGTATCTCTACCGAGCCGTCACCCTTAGCCCTAATGTGAACCCGAACACCATGATCGTTTACCAGATCAGCCATGTGATCCTCTCCCTCAGCCTCAGATTTAATACAGTTTATTCGGGTCAGCTAGTCAACATTCCTAGAATTTTCAGATACCAGTCCCTACATGCTTAGGGAGGTTACAGGAGAGAAGTTTGCACTCAACTGATTCCTTCTCTGCAAAGGGGGAGTTGTCGATGGCGTTTGTCACTAGTAAGTGGTTTTCTAGCCAACTTAATGCCATGGCAAGATCTGAGTATCTAGAGTGGGAGACTGATGTGGCACTGTTCTTTATGGACTTTCACTTAGACCAACTATTCAATAGTATGTATGCCAATGACCCCGCTGGCATCGAATATCATATGGAGCAACTGGAATTGGTAAGGCAGCAATTATCAGAGATGGAGTACTGGAGGCATGAGGCTAAGTGAAGCATATGCAGATGTTCAGGGTACCACACATTACGCAAGAGATGAAGGCTGTACCATCGGATCAATATACCATCAAGCCTAAGGAAGCAAAGACTCGTTATCAGAAGTGTCTACAGCGCTTTGCAGATCGCTTGTATCGCAAGACCTTTACTGTTGAGCGTTATGTCAGGCATGAGTATGTGATGCAGTATGACACTATTACTGTTGAGGCAGATAAGCTGGTCAACGCTATCTTGCAGGTTGAGCACGACATCTACCGCCACTTTAGGAAAGGTATAGAGATGATCATCGTAGGCCGCAATGACTTTGCTGGCATCAGGGAACTAGCCCAGAGGGAGATGCACTTCCCTATGCCTGACCATACACCTTTAAACTATTGTGAGAGTGATGGCCCCTTCAGAAAATTTAAGCTGACTGGTATCCCAGTTAAGTGCATACCCTGGTGTGAGGGCATCATCATAGTCCCTAAAGATGAATAGGTGTGATGTCTCTATACACCTAGAGGAACCAAAATGGGGGAGCGAGAATATTTTGTAACATGAATCAAGCCAAGGGGGAATGACCAATGGGGAAGATCACGGTGGAGCGGGTACAGAAGGCTGTAGAGGCTAATGACGGCATCAAGCTAGTGAACTGTGGCTGGTACTACACGGATGGCTCCAAAGTGTGTGAGGCCTGTGCCTTGACCCAAATAGCACTGGCTGAGGGCATCTATGAGTACAATGACCTGGTCACTTATGGTAATGGGGGCGTGTACCCAATGGGTAAAATAGCTGAGATGCTCGAAGTAGACCGCACCTACCTCGAAGGCTTTGTAAACGGCTTTGACTTCCAGCTTAGCGAGACGGAGGGTATTATCACTCCTGAAAATGTAGTACTCCTGGGTAAGGGCTGGATGAATGAGCGAGAAGCCACATTATATGTTGAGGGCATCATTGATGGCAGAGCGGCTAGGCAGCACTTCAATCCAGATAGGGCTACAGAGTTTGACCCAGATGATGACCCTGTCTATGAAGATGATGGTGTAGAGGAAGAGGATGCTAGCTTTGATGATACCGATGATTTCCCACTCTATATACCGGAGGATGATGACAATGAAGGCGAAGGGGACGGCATCTAAGAAGGACAATGAGGTCTATGAGGGCTCTGTAGTCCTCACGCCTGAGCAGGAGGCTGAGCATGACGCCTTCTTTGGCCTAGGCAAATATACAGACGAGGCCAATCGTGCGGAGGATGGTAGCAATGGCTGATGAACTGAATCGTATCACGCTGGAGCGGGTGAGGGAAGCCGTTGAGGCTAATGGCTTCCCTTTACTCCAGGGCCTTTACTGGAATCTGGATTGGAAAGGTAGTGGAGCCAGGGTAGGGCCTGTGCGGCGGGTAGCAACCAACTTCAACTGTGCATGTGCCCTAGGACATGTCTACTGGCATGAGGTGGGCAAGAAAGAATATGGTGCTGTGGACATGTTTGGTTACAAGGCAGCTACGTCTAGACCGTCCTCCATGGTGAGGTTTGGGTTAGGTCTAAGTGAAGAGTATCAGTACGGTTTTATAGAGGGCTTTGACTGCCCCCAACGTATGATAGGGGACACTGACACCCCACAGTTTAGGGTAGGATTTGAAGACGGCAAGGCAGTAGCTGAGCACTATGGCTTCACGTCTGGCACCAATGAATACCCAGGATGATGTTGTAGGAGTGGAAGCGGGACGATAAGGGAGGGCCTGACACCCCCTCCCCCATATGCCTACCCCGTAAAAACCCGTTAAGGAACCTATGTTTCCTCTCGCGGCCCATTCATGATTCCTCCAAGCCGAGGCCCCTACACACCATTTACCACACTACACCATTTACCACACTACACCATTTACCACCCGTATCACCCATACACCAAGAGGCACCTCAATA
>Ga0164243_10011857_pt1 | contig 12400 bp, 7 predicted proteins | sample OricompcompostOP_FD_108781 | JGI IMG/M metagenome (GOLD analysis project Ga0164243, IMG submission 108781) | Organic Plus compost microbial communities from Emeryville, California, USA - Original compost - Organic plus compost (OP) | ecosystem: Engineered > Solid waste > Mixed feedstock >...
CCCGCTCCGCAGCCGCCGTTCCAGCCGCAGGCGCCCCAGCCGGCGCCCGCTGCCTGGAACCCCCCGCCGGTTCCCCCGGCGCAGCCGGCTGCCGCGGCACAGCAGCCGCCCCAGGCTCCGACCCCGCCCGCGCCCCCCGCCGGGTACGGCTTCCCGCCCGCCGGGCCCACCCAGCCGCAGCACCAGCCCGAGGCGCAGCCCGGATACGGGTTCCCGCAGCCTCCCGCCCAGCCGCAGCCCCAGCCCCAGCCGGGTGCGCCCGCCAACCCGGCCGCCGGTTACGGCTTCCCCCAGCCCGGCCCCGCCGCCGGTGCTCCGGGTGCGCCCACTCCCCCGGCCCAGCCCAGCGGTTACGGCTTCCCCCAGCAGCCGGCGCCGCCCGCACAGCCGCAGCCCCAGCCCCAGCCCCAGCCGCAGCCGCAACAGCCTCAGCAGGCCCACCAACCCCACCCCGGCATCCCGCCCCAGCCCCAGCCCCCGCAAGCGCCCCAGGCACCCCAGCCCCCGCAGCCCCCCGTCGACCCGCGGACCGGTACCGCCTGGCCGCAGCCCGTACAGCACGACCAGCGGCAGCCGGTCAACCCCGGTGCCGCGCCCCTCGGTTACACCGCCGCCGTCGAGCTGTCGTCGGACCGCCTGCTCAACAGCAAGAAGCAGAAGGCGAAGAGCAGCCGTCCCGCGGCCGGCGGGTCGCGGTTCAAGCTGGGCGGGAAGAAGGAGGAGGCCGAGCGGCAGCGGAAGCTGGACCTGATCCGCACGCCGGTGCTGTCCTGCTACCGCATCGCCGTCATCAGCCTCAAGGGCGGCGTCGGCAAGACGACCACCACCACCGCGCTCGGCGCCACGCTCGCCAGCGAGCGGCAGGACAAGATCCTGGCGATCGACGCCAACCCGGACGCCGGTACGCTCGGCCGCCGGGTGCGGCGCGAGACCGGGGCCACCATCCGTGACCTCGTCCAGGCGATCCCGTACCTCAACTCCTACATGGACATCCGGCGGTTCACCTCGCAGGCGCCCTCCGGTCTGGAGATCATCGCCAACGACGTCGACCCGGCCGTGTCCACGACGTTCAACGACGAGGACTACCGGCGCGCGATCGACGTGCTCGGCAAGCAGTACCCGGTCATCCTCACCGACTCCGGTACCGGTCTGCTGTACTCCGCCATGCGCGGCGTGCTGGACCTCGCCGACCAGCTGATCATCATCTCCACGCCGTCCGTCGACGGTGCGAGCAGTGCCAGCACCACCCTGGACTGGCTCTCCGCGCACGGGTACGCGGACCTCGTGTCCCGCTCCCTCACCGTCATCTCCGGTGTGCGCGAGACCGGCAAGATGATCAAGGTCGACGACATCGTGTCCCACTTCGCGACCCGCTGCCGGGGCGTCATCGTCGTGCCGTTCGACGAGCACCTGGCCGCCGGCGCCGAGGTCGACCTCGACATGATGCGGCCCAAGGTGCGCGAGGCGTACTTCAACCTCGCGGCGATGGTCGCCGAGGACTTCGTCCGGCACCAGCAGTCGCACGGGCTGTGGACGTCCGACGGCAATCCGCCGCCGGTCGCCGCGCCGCCCATGCCGGGCCAGCCGGTCCCGGGCCAGCCCTACCCCGGTCAGCCGGTTCCCGGTCAGCCCATGCCGGGACAGCCCGCCCCCGGGCCGTACGTGCCGGGTCAGGCCGTCCCCGGCCAGCCGGGCGCCTACCCGCAGCAGCAGCCCCAGCCGCCGCAGGACCCCCAGCAGGCGCCCGAGGCCCCCCAGAACCCGCAGGCGCCCCACCCGGGCCAGCCCTACGCCCAGCCGGGACAGCCAGGACAGCCGCAGCAGCCGCAGCCGCCGCAGCCGCCGCAGCCGCCGCAGCCGCCGCAGCCGCCGGGATACCCCACCCAGCCCCCGGCCCAGCCCGGCCAACAGCCCCAGCCCGGCCAGCAGCCCTACCCCCCGTACCCCGGCCGGCAGTAGGCGCAGCAGCCCGACCCACCCCACCCGCCCGTAACCGAAAGCGGCCCCTCCCACCGAGGGGCCGCTTTCCCGTATCCGCGCCGCCAGCCGCCCACCAGCACCGCGTCACCGGTCTCGACCAATGGGCGCATACTCTGCGTCAACTCAGCGTTTCCGCAGGCCACATGGGGTGCTCGCGCCGTTGACGGTCGCACGGACCGCTGATAGACGCACCCTCACTCATCTGATCAACCCGTCCCACCCGTGCGATCGACGACACGAGGTCTGCGCCCATGGACACGAACGATCAGTACGGCGGCCGCCACCGCACCCCTGTCCACGCCCCTCTCGGCCGCACCCCTGCCCGCCCCCCGCTCGGCCGCACCCCCCGCCAGGTCCGGCTCGGCCGCACCCCCGGCCGGGTCCGGCTCGTCGCGGCGGCCGGCGTCGCGGCGCTCGCGATCAGTGCCGGGCTCGCCACGCCCCTCAGCCCCGCCCCGTCGCAGGCCCACGCCGCCGACGACGACGGCAAGGTGCTGACGGTCGCGGTGGCGCAGAGCGTCGACTCGCTCAGCCCGTTCCTCGCGGTGCGGCTGCTCAGCACCAGCATCCACCGGCTCACCTACGAGTACCTCACCAACTACGACCCCGAGGACAACCACGTCGTCCCGGGTCTGGCCACCACGTGGGAGTCCTCCCCGGACAAGCTGACCTGGACGTACACGATCCGCTCCGACTCCACGTGGTCGGACGGCGAGCAGGCCACCGCCGAGGACGCCGCGTGGACGTTCAACACGATGATGACCGACCCGGGCGCGGCCACCGCCAACGGCAGTTTCGTCTCCAACTTCGAGAAGGTGACGGCCCCGAGCCCCACCCAGCTGGTCATCAAGCTGAAGAAGCCGCAGGCCACGATGACGGCGCTGGACGTGCCGATCGTGCCGAAGCATGTGTGGGAGAAGGGCAGCGACTATCTCACCACCGCCCGCGCCAAGGGGCTGCGCGACGACCTCGTACGGCGGCGCCACGCGGTGCCGAACGCGCTGCTGCCGACCGTGACGCTGATCTTCATCAACCTGGGCCGCACGGTGGCCGGGGTGATCCTGGTGGAGACGGTGTTCTCCTGGCCGGGCCTCGGCGGGCTGTTCTACCAGGCGCTCAGCGTGCCCGATCTGCCGCTGGTGCAGGGGCTGTTCTTCGTGTTCGCCGCCGCGGTGATCGTGATGAACACCCTGGCCGATCTGATCTATCCGCTGCTCGACCCCCGGGTGGGCCGATGACTTCCGAGAACGGAACGATCAAGGAGCAGACGGCGCTCGCGGTCCCGTCGCGTTCCCTCGCGTGGCGGCGCCGACGGGACTCGGCCGCGCGTTTCTGGCGGCAGTACCGCGCCCACCGGGCCGGGTTGTTCGGCCTCGCCGCCCTGCTGCTGTTCGCGCTGCCGGCGCTCACCGCCCCGCTGCTGGTCGGCGACGACGTGGACAGCGTGACCGACGCGCCCGGCGGACCGCTGGAGGGGCCGAGCGCTGAATTCCCCTTCGGTACCGATCAGTTCGGGCGGAACCTGCTCGGCCTGGTGATCTGGGGCGCACGCGTCTCGCTGCTGGTCGGGCTGCTCGCGGCCGTCCTGTCGGTGGCGATCGGCACCCTGATCGGGGTGACGGCGGGGCACTTCAAGGGCTGGTACGCGACGGTGATGATGCGGATCACCGACTGGTTCCTCGTGATGCCGACGCTGGTGCTGGCCATCGCGCTGGCCACGGTGATGCCGCGGTCGCTGCTCACCATCGTGGTGGCGATCGGGGTGACCACCTGGCCGACCACCGCCCGGCTCGTACGCGCGCAGACCCTGGCCGTGGAGACCCGGCCGTACATCGAGCGGGCGCGGGCGCTGGGTGGCGGGCACCGGCACATCATGTCCCGGCACGTTCTGCCGAACGTGATGCCGCTGGTGCTCGCCCAGACGACCCTGATCATCTCCACGGCGATCCTCGCCGAGGCCACGCTCGCCTTCCTCGGACTCGGCGACCCGACGGTCGTGTCCTGGGGCGCGCTGCTGCAGGACGCGCGGGAGGCGGGCGCGGTGAGCTCCGGGCACTGGTGGTACCTGGTGCCGCCGGGTGTCGCCATCGCGGTGGTGGCGCTGGCGTTCACGCTGTGCGGGCGGGCCGTGGAGCAGGTCCTCAACCCGAGGCTGGGGGTGTCCCGGTGAGCCTGCTCGAGGTGAGGGGCCTGACGGTGACGTACGCGGGCGGCGCGGCGGCCGTGCGCGGGGTGGACCTGCGGCTGGAGGCAGGCCAGAAGCTCGGGATCGCGGGCGAGTCGGGGTGTGGGAAGTCCACGCTCGCGCTGGCGCTGCTGCGGCTGCTCCCGGCGGGCGCCCGCGTCGGCGGGGAGATCCTGCTGGACGGCGAGGACGTGCTGGCCATGAAGTGGGGCCGGGTCCGGGCGGTGCGCTGGGCCGGCGCCTCGATCGTCTTCCAGGGCGCCATGCACTCCCTCAACCCCGTGCACCGTATCGGCGACCAGATCGCCGAGCCGGTCCTGCTGCACGGCCGCGCGACGGCGGCCGGGGCCCGGAGGCGGGCCGGGGAGCTGCTGGAGCAGGTGGGTCTGCCGGCGGCGCGTGCGTCGGCGTACCCGCACGAGCTGTCCGGCGGTCAGCGGCAGCGGGTGATGATCGCGATGGCGCTCGCCTGCGACCCCCGCCTGATCGTCGCGGACGAGCCGACCACCGCGCTGGACGTGATGATCCAGGCGCAGATCCTGCGCCTCATCGAGCAGTTGGTCGCCGACCAGGACGTGGGGCTGATGATGATCAGCCACGACCTGGCAGTGCTCGCCGACACCTGCGACCGGCTCGCGGTGATGTACGCGGGACGGGTCGTCGAGGAAGGTCCCGCCGCCCAGGTCCACGAGGACGCCCGGCACCCGTACGCGCGGGCCCTGTCGGACGCCTTCCCCCGCATCGGCGACCCGTCCTCACGCTTCGCGCCCCGCGGCCTGCCCGGCGACCCGCCCGATCCGTCGGCGCTGCCGTCCGGCTGCACGTTCCATCCGCGCTGCCCGGTGGCGCTGGACTCCTGCACGACCGAGGACCAGCACCTGCGCGAGGCGGGCACGGCCTGGCGGGCGGCCTGCGTACGGATCGGGCGGGACGGACCCGACGACGCCGGTCCCGCCCGGCCGCGCGAAGGCGTCCCATCGCCCGGTGAGACCACCGGTCCCGGCAAGGAAGCGAGGCCCCGCACCCCATGACCCCCTCCACCCCCTCGACGACCGCACTGCTCCGCGCGCACCGCGTGCACGTCGCCTTCCCCGGGCGGCGCGGCGCGCCCGACGCCCGGGCCGTGGACGGGGTCGACCTCGACATCCGGCGCGGCGAGATCGTCGCCCTGGTCGGTGAGTCGGGGTGCGGCAAGACCACGCTGGCCCGCACCCTGCTGGGACTCGTCGCCCCGACCGAGGGCGGCGTCACCTTCGACGGGCGGCCCCTGGAGTACTCCGGCCGCTCCCTGAAGGCGTACCGCAAGCGGGTGCAGCTGGTGCTGCAGGACCCGAGCGGCTCGCTCAACCCCCGGCACACGGTGTACGACGCGGTCGCCGAGGGACTGCGCATCCACGGTCACCGCGGTGACGAACAGGCGGCGGTGGCCGGGGCGTTGTCCCGGGCCGGGCTGCGGCCGCCGGAGCGCTTCTTCCTGCGCCATCCGCACGAGCTGTCCGGCGGTCAGCGTCAGCGGGTGGTGATCGCGGGCGCGCTGGTGCTGGAGCCCGAACTCCTCGTCGCCGACGAGCCGGTGGCGTCCCTCGACGCGTCCGTACGCGGCGAGATCCTGGCCCTGCTGCTGCGTCTGCGCGACGACCTGGGCCTGTCCGCGCTGGTCGTCACGCACGACCTGGGGCTGGCCTGGAACATCGCCGACCGGGTGGCGGTGATGTATCTGGGCCGGATCGTCGAGACGGGCCCGGTGGAGCAGGTGCTGACCGCTCCCCGGCACCCCTACACACAGGCGCTGCTGTCGGTGCTCCCCGAGGCGCCCGGCGACCCCGTGGTGCTCACCGGTGAGCCGCCGGACCCGTCCCGCGTCCCGTCCGGCTGCCGTTTCCACGCGCGCTGCCAGATCCTGGCGGGCGGGGAGGCTGAACGGGCCGGGGTGGCCGAGGCGTGCCGGACGCGGGACCCGGGGGTCCTGACCGGCGACGACACCGCTCAGGTCGCGTGCCACTGGGCGGCGGCACGCTGATCCGTCGGCAGGGACCTCAGGCGTCCTTGTGCTGCTCGGCGGACTGCTGACCGGCCTGCTCGCCGGCCTTCTGGGCGTTCTGCTCGGCGGCCGCGACGAGCTCCTTGCACCGCTCGACGTCCCGCCCCATCTGCTCCAGCAGATCGTCCAGCGTGTCGAACTTGGCCTGCCCGCGCACGAACGCCAGGAAGTCCACGGCGACGTGCAGCCCGTACAGGTCGAGGCCGACGCGGTCGATGGCGTACGCCTCGACGGTCCGCTCGGTGCCGTCGAACTGCGGGTTGGTGCCCACGGAGATCGCCGCCGGCATCGCCTCGCCCTGCGCGTGCAGCCAGCCCGCGTAGACCCCGTCGGCGGGGATCGCGGTGTGCGGGAGCGTCTCGACGTTGGCGGTGGGGAAGCCGAGGTCGCGGCCGCGCTGGGCGCCGCGGACGACGACGCCCTCCACGCGGTGCGGGCGGCCCAGGATCTCGGCGGCGCCCTCGACGTCGCCTTCGGCGACCAGGCGGCGGGTGAGGGTGGAGGAGAACGGCTCGCCGCCGCCCGCGTCACCGGACACGTACAGATCGACGACCTCGACCTCGAAGTCGTACACCTTGCCCTGCTCGGCGAGGAACTGCACCGTGCCCGCGGCCTTGTGGCCGAAGCGGAAGTTGGGGCCCTCGACGACGGCCTTGGCGTGCAGCTTGTCGACCAGCACCTTGACCACGAACTCGGCCGGCGACAGCTTCGAGAACTCGGTGGTGAAGGGCAGCACGAGCACCGCGTCGACGCCCAGCTCCGCCATGAGCTCCGCGCGCCGGTGGTGCGGGGCGAGCAGCGGCGGGTGGCTGCCGGGACGGACCACCTCGCTGGGGTGCGGGTCGAAGGTGACGACGACCGCGGGGACGCCGAGCGCGCGGGCGCGGTCGACGGCGTGCCGGATGATCAGCTGGTGACCGCGGTGCACTCCGTCGTAGGAGCCGATGGTGACGACGCTGCGCCCCCAGTCGTGGGGGATGTCCTCCAAGCCACGCCAGCGCTGCACTGTGACTGCTCCTTGTCGAAACCTTGTCGGACGAACCCGAGTCCGTGGACTTCTCTGCGCAGCTCTAAGAGTGCCATGCCGGGTGGCCCCGGCTCGCATCGGCATGGGGGCTGTGTGACGACGTGCACGCGCCGGGTGGCGTCAGACGGGGACGGCGGCGCCCGTCAGCTCGTCGATCACCTCCCGGGTGCCGGGTCCGACGAGCGGTCCCCACACGTGCGGGGCGTCGGTGAGCCAGCCGGCCACGGCCGCCGCGAGGCCGGGCACGTGGCGGGCCAGGTCGGCGAGGGTGCGGTCGAGGCGGACGGCGCCCTCGGCGGTGCGGACGAGCAGCAGTGCCGTGCGGTGGACGAGCACCCGCAGTTCGGGACCGGTGGTGCGGGCGGCGGCGCGCAGCACCGCGTCCAGCACGCCGGGGTCGGTCTCCCTCTCGAGCAGCGTGTCGAGCAGGCCGCGGCGCAGGGGGCGCGAGGCGGAGGTGCCGGGTGCCGCGAGGACGCCGGAGAGGGCCTCCCGCAGGGTGCGGGGGCCGCCGTCGAGCAGCTCGGTCAGGAGGAGGCGCAGCACGGCGCGGGCGGCGGGGCCGAGCTCGATGCGGCGGTCGGCGTACCCGGCGACGCGGCCGGTCAGCTCGGGCCGCCGGGCGGCCGCCTCCCGGACGAGGGCGGCGACCGGGCGGGCCAGGGCGGGCGTGGTGGCGTCGGCGAGGGCGCGGAAGGTGTCCTCCGGGTCCGTGCCCTGGGTGAGCCGGGTACGGAACGCTTCGAGGACGGGTTCGGTGTGGGTGGTGAGGGCGTCGGTGAGCGCGCTCGCCGGGAAGTGCGGGTCGCCGGCCGCGAACCGTTCGAGGGCGCGGGCGAGGTGGCGTCCCCTGCTGTCCGGGTCACGGACGAGGAGGGCGAGGGCGCCGCCGTGCAGGGCGCGGTCGGCGGTGCGCACCAGGACGGCGAGGGCGGCGTACCGCAGCAGGGTGCGGTCGCCGAGGTCGCGGGCGTACGGCGCGACCCGCAGGCCATGGGTGACGGCTGCGGCACGGCGGGCTGGGCGGGGGTCCTCCGCCCAGCGGTCGACGGCCCGGCACAGGACGCCCGGCTCCTCCTCGGCGAGCACGGCGAGGAGTTCGTCGGCGCGCCGGTGCGGGCTGTCGACGAGCGCCTCGGTCAGCGCGTCGGGCGCGGCGTGGCGGTGGGTGTGCAGCAGGGCCTGCGCGGCGGTCGCGACGGTGGCGTGCGGGGTGGCCGGCAGCGGCCGCTCGTCGTCGAACCAGCGGACGAGGTAGGGCAGGACGGTCGCGGGGTCGGCGGTGAGCAGTCCGGCGACGGCGTCGAGGAAGCGGGGACCGCTCTCGCACGGAGGTCCGTCGGCCAGGACCAGGCGGCGCAGCAGGGCGCAGCGCGCCTCCACGGGCAGCCGCAGCCGCGTCCAGAACGCGGGACCCAGCTCGGGCGGGACGGTCCGCCGCTGCTCGCGCCAGGCCACGACACGGTCGGCGAGCAGCCGCAGCACGTCCGTGTACGGGCCGGCGTCGGGCACGCGGGTGAGGACGCCGGTGAGCAGGCGGGACGCCCACCAGGAGCCGGGGTCGGCGTCCAGGGCGTGCGTGAGGTCCGCGAGACGGGAGGCGAGCCGGGCGGGGCCGTGCCGGCGGGCGAGGCACAGCAGCGCCTCGGCGACGGGGCCGATGCGGTGGCGGGGCACGGGCGCGGTGTCGGCGGCGGGGGTGTGCACGAGGGTGTGCAGGGCGCCGTCGAGGTCGAGGTGGGCGCCCTGCAGCCAGTCGGCGAGCTCCTCGTGCCCGAACCGGTAGCCGTCCCCGGCCGGGACGAGCAGCCCTTCGGCGAGGACGGCGTCCGCCCAGCCGGGCCCCGTGGCGTCGGTGCTGTCCACCGCGGACCCGGGTCCGGACACGGGGAACAGCTCCTCGAACGACGCCCGGTCCAGCGCCCCGTCCTCCGTCCCGAGGCAGCGGCGGGCCGCCTCGTGCGCCTTCCCGGCGGCCCGGACGGCCAGACGGCGTACGGCGGTGCCGCGGGCGCCGAGTCCCCCGGCGAGGCGCTGGGCGATCCGCAGGCACGTCAGGTCCAGGTGGGCGGCGAGGACGTCGTCGCGGTCGACGGGGCCGTCGGGCGCTGTGGCGGCTACGTCGGAGCGGACGTCGGCGAGCAGGCGCAGGGTCAGCGGGTGGGCCGCGTCGGCGTCGGTGACGGCGCCCTCGGGGATGCCGTAGCGGGCGCGGGCGTCGCGGGCCTCGTCGGCGGTGAGGTCGCCGAGGACCACACAGGGCGGGAGGTTTTCGGGGCACGCGCTTCCGTGGTGCAGCAGGGCGGGCGGGTGGCCGGCCTCCTCCCAGTGCTCGGGGGTGCAGGACACCACCAGGCGGGTGCCCGTCGCGCGCAGCCGGCGCACGGTCTCCTCGGTCCACGCGGCGAGCCGCCGGTACAGGCCGGGCGCCATCTGCTCGGGGTCGTCGAGGAGGAGCAGCAGGGGGCGTCCGGCCGCCTGGGCGAGCGCGGCGAGACGCTCGGGCTCGAGGTCGCCGGGGTCCTGCGGCGGGAACGGCAGCGAGGCGGTCACGTCGGCGGCGGCCCGGGCCAGGGCGCGGCGGGCGGCGTCGGCGAGGGAGGTGTCGTCCTCGCACAGGTCGGTCCCGCGCAGCCACAGCGTGGGGAGGCCGGCGTGGTGGCGGCGGGCGGCGAGGGCGGCGAGTTCGGTACTGCGGCCACTGCCGGGCGGGCCGACAAGGCCCAGGACGGTCGCGTCGCCGCGCTCGAAGGCGTACAACTCGGCGCGGACAGCGGTCCGTTCGACCGGTTCCACGATCGGCCGCGGAGCGCGCCTTGCCGCCGAGGCGGCGGTGAGCCCGACGACACCGGCGAGGTTGAGATCGGCCCCGTACGCGGGGACCGTGGCCGCGTTCTCCATGAGCAGCGCGGCGAGGGCGGGAACCGTGGGGCGCAGGGGGACGGCGAAGCCGACGTCGGAGGCAGCGGTGCGCAGCGCGGTGCCGAGGACGCCGACGACGGTACCGGTCGCGGGGTCGAGCACGGGGCCGCCGGCCGCTCCGCCGCCGAGCCGCAGCGCGTCCCGGCCGGCCGTGCCGACGGCGAGTTCGAGGGCGCCGGGAACGTGGTGGGTGCGGTCGGTGGCGGTGTAGGTGACGGTGGTCGTCCCGAGCACCCGTGCCTCGCGCCAGCCGCCGGCGGGGATGCGCACGTACGCGCCGGTCGGCACGGTGTCCCGTGAGGTGACGGGGAGGGGGGCCACACCGAGGTCGCCTGCGCGCACGAGGGCCAGGCCGAGGGCGGGAAGCGGGGTGACGGCGTCGGCGGTCACGATGCTGTGGCGGCTCTCCGCGCCGTGCAGAACGAGGCGGGGGAGGCCGTCGACGACCTCGTGGCCGGTGATCACGGTGCCGTGGAGGTCGGCCACGAAGCCGGTGCCCCGGGGGCGGCCGGCCAGGTCGTGGAGCGCGACCAGCCCGGGGTCCGCCGGCGGGTCCCCGGCGGGCCGGAACCGCTCGAGGGCGTACCTCGGGGCGTCGAGCGACGGCATCATGGAGCCTCCTGCCGTGCTGTACCTGGTGCCTTGCCCGTGACCTTAGGGCCCCGGTGATCAGCAGCGCAGTGCGGCAGGGGAACGCGCCCCCTTCCACTCCCCCGGTTCACTCCGAGCGCCCGCACGTGAGGGTGAACAGGGAGGGGGTGATGGATAGACCCTAGGGGTGGGGGAACCGAGGGGGGCCGTGGAGCGGCGCAGAGCCGACCCCGTGCCGCGCCGCTCCACGGACGGCCTCCGTCGGTTCTGTGACACGGGGGGTGCTGCGGGCCCGCCGCCCAGGATTCGCCCCCGCGCCCCTTCCCTCGCCCACTCTCGGCTCCGCTCGAGCGGGGGGACCCCCATCGTCCCTGGGCTGCGCCCCAGACCCCCTCATCGGCCCTGGCGGGCCTCGTCCTCAAACGCCGGACGGGCTGGGGATGCCCCTCCCGGGCGCTCACACTCCAGCCCCTCCGGCGCTTGAGGAGCGAGGTCCGGGGCGGAGCCCCGGGGCATGGCGCCCGGCGCGCGGAGCGGGACCACGTCCAGGGGCAGCGAGCCTCAACGAAAATGGCCCCCGAAGGGGCCATCCTCACGTGGCGAACACCGCCACGCTCTTCGCCTTCCCCCGCTGCTCCTCCACGAGCGCCAGGAACCGCCCCTCCGGGCCGAAGACCGCCACCGGCCCCCGGCCGGCGTACTCCTCCGGCATCTCCAGGCGGACGCCGTTCGTCAGGAGCTTGGCGCGGCGTTCGTCGACGTCCCAGCGGGGGAACGCCGCCGCCGCGGCCTCGGCGATCGGCATGATCGTCAGCTTCTCCTGGAGCTCGTCCAGGGTCTTCGCCGCGTCCAGCCCGTACGGCCCGACGCGGGTGCGGCGCAGCGCGGTCAGATGGCCGCCGACGCCCAGGCCCGCGCCCAGGTCGCGGGCGAGGGCGCGGATGTAGGTGCCGGAGGAGCAGACGACCGAGACGACCAGGTCCAGCACCGGTGTGCCGTCCTCGGCGACGGCCTCGCGGACGTCGTACACGGAGAAAGAGGACACAGTGACCGGGCGGGCGGGGATGTCGAAGTCCTCGCCCTCGCGCGCCCGCTTGTACGAGCGCACCCCGTTGATCTTGATGGCGCTGACCTTGGACGGCACCTGCATGATGTCGCCGGTCAGGGCGGCGATCCCCGCGTCGATGGCCTCGCGGGTGACCCGTGAGGCGTCGGCGGAGGCGGTGATGTCCCCCTCGGCGTCGTCGGTGACGGTGGTCTGGCCGAGCCGGATGGTGCCGAGGTACTCCTTCTCGGTCAGCGCCAGATGGCCGAGGAGCTTGGTCGCGCGCTCGACGCCGAGGACGAGGACGCCCGTCGCCATCGGGTCGAGGGTGCCGGCGTGGCCGACCCGGCGGGTGCGGGCGATGCCGCGCATCTTGGCGACCACGTCGTGCGAAGTGAAGCCCGACGGCTTGTCGACGATGACAAGGCCGTCGGGCGGGGTCTGCTTCTGGGTCATTCGGCGGTGTCGTCCGTCTCGTCGTCTTCCGGCTTGCGGTACGGGTCGGCTCCGCCGGCGTACGTGGCGCCCGCGGACGCCTCGCGCACCTTGGCGTCGGACTGGCGCGCCTTGTCGAGGAGGTCTTCGATGTTGCGCGCGGTGTCCGGCAGG
>Ga0164243_10011858_pt1 | contig 12399 bp, 12 predicted proteins | sample OricompcompostOP_FD_108781 | JGI IMG/M metagenome (GOLD analysis project Ga0164243, IMG submission 108781) | Organic Plus compost microbial communities from Emeryville, California, USA - Original compost - Organic plus compost (OP) | ecosystem: Engineered > Solid waste > Mixed feedstock >...
GGGGCGCGAGGCCGGTGGGGTGGGGCGGGGCGATGCGTAGGGCCGGTGGGGCGGGGCGCGAGGCGGGTGGGGTGTGGGCGACGAGGGGTCGGGGTGTCCGACGTGGTGGGGCGGCGGTCCGGCTCGGTGTGCGTCAGCCGCGCCAGAGGCTCGTCAGCGGGACGCCGACCTCGGCGAGCAGGCTGCGCAGCAGGGGCAGGCTCAAGCCGACGACACCGTGGTGGTCGCCCTCGACGCGCTCGACGAACGGCCCGCCCAGCCCGTCTACCGTGAACGCGCCCGCAACGGCCAGCGGCTCGCCGGTCGCCACGTAGGCGGCGATCTCGTCGTCGGACACGTCGGCGAAGTGCACGACGGTCGACGACGTCGCGCCGAGGGTCCCGCCGGTGCCGGCCCCGCCCTCGTCAGCTGTCGCGCGCTCGTCGACCAGCCAGTGCCCGGTGTGCAGCACGCCCGACCGCCCACGCATGGCGTGCCAGCGGGCCACCGCGTCGCCGGCGTCTGTCGGCTTGCCGAGGATCTGTCCGTCGAGCTCCAGCATCGAGTCGCAGCCCAGCACCAGAAGGTCGTCGGCGTCGGCGAGCTCGTCGGACCGTCGGGGCAGGGACCGGCTCACGTCCTCCGCCTTGGCCTGGGCCAGTACCAGCACCGCGTCGGCCGGGTCCAGGGCGCCGAAGCGCTCGACCGCCGCAGCGAGCACGGCCGTCTCGTCCACCGCGGAGACCGCGACGAGCGGGTCGATGCCAGCGGCGACGAGCGTGGCGCGACGGGCGGGGGACGCGGAGGCGAGCAGGAGCCGGGTCACGAGCCGCGAGCCTAACCGCCCGTCCGGTCCGGTGTCCGTGCGGGACGGGGGCGGGGTCGGAGCCGGAAGTCCCTCCCGTGGGCACAGGTCGTCTGTGCACAATGTCCCGGGCACGCCCTCGTGCCGCGATGACAGCAGGTGCCGCGCCGATGGGGTGAGGCTCCGGAGGAGGCGCAGTGAGTGACGCGACCGGCCCGCACCACGCGGGCGGGAACGGGGCAGCCGTGCGCGACGACGACCTGGGCGACGACCTGGTGGACGACGATCTCGTCGACCCGGACCCCGAGCTGCGCACGCCCGCGCCGCCGTCCTGGTATCGGCGCACCGCGATCGAGATGATCGTCTCCGGCGCGCTGGGCCTGCTCGCCTCGTTCGTGCTGTCGATCGAGGCCGTCACGCTCGCCGCCGACAAGGACGCGAAGCTGTCCTGCGACCTCAACGCTGTCATCAGCTGCGGGACGGTCGCCCAGAGCTGGCAAGCCGAGCTGTTCGGCTTCCCCAACGCGTTCCTCGGCATCGCCGCGGAGGCCGTGGTGCTCACGGTGGCGGTGGCGCTGCTCAGCGGCGTGCGGTTCCCGCGCTGGTTCATGCTGATCGCACAGACGATCTACACGCTGGGTCTCGTCTTCGCGTACTGGCTGTTCGCCGAGTCGTTCTTCGTCATCAAGGCGCTGTGCCCGTGGTGCCTGCTGGTGACCGTCACGACGACGTTCGTGTGGGCGGGGCTGACCCGGGTCAACGTGCGCGACGGGGTCGTCGGCCTGCCCGGCCGGGCCGGGGTGTCGATGCGCCGGTTCGTCGCGGCGGGGAACGACTGGTTCGTCACCGTCGCCGTCGTCGTGCTGCTCGCGGTGGTCGTCGTCTGGCGGTACGGCTGGTCGCTGCTCGGCTGACGCCGGGGGGACCGGTCGGGCCGACGAACGGCCCGCCGCCGCGCACGCGCGAGCGGGGCTCCGAATGCTTCGTGATCGCGTCGGCCGGCCGGCTCCGCCCGCGCGTGCACGGCTCAGGCAGTCAGCGTCTCCTGCAGCACGCTCAGCGGCAGCGCGCCCAGGCTCAGCGCCCGCTCGTGGAAGGCCCGCAGGTCGAACGCTTCACCGCGGGCACGTGCAGCCGCCGCGGCGGCGGCTCGGGTCTGCTCCCACAGCCGCTGCCCGAGCTTGTACGACGGCGCCTGCCCCGGCCAGCCGAGGTACCGGTTCCACTCGAAGCGGATGAACGCCTCCGGCATGTTGATGTTCGCCCGCAGGAACGCCCAGCCCTTGTCGGCGTCCCAGGCGCCGCCGCCCCACTCCTCCGGGGCGGGCAGACCGAGGTGCACGCCGATGTCGAACACCACGCGGGCCGCCCGCATGCGCTGCCCGTCGAGCATCCCGAGCCGGTCGCCGGGGTCGTCCAGGAAGCCCAGGTCGGCCATGAGCCGCTCGGCGTACAGCGCCCAGCCCTCGCCGTAGCCGGAGATCCAGCAGGCGAGCCGCCGCCAGCGGTTCAGCGTCGCGCGCTGGTACACCGCCTGGCCGATCTGCAGGTGGTGCCCAGGGACACCCTCGTGGTAGACGGTCGTCTTCTCCCGCCACGTGTTGAAGGTGGTGACCTCGGGCGGCACCGACCACCACATGCGTCCCGGCCGGGAGAAGTCGTCCGACGGCCCGGTGTAGTAGATGCCGCCGTTCTGCGTCGGCGCGATGCGGCACTCCAGCGTCCGCACCGGCTCCGGGATGGTGAAGTGCACGCCGTCGAGCGCACTGATCGCGGCGTCGGACGTCTCCTGCATCCACGCCCGCAACGCGTCCGTGCCGTGCAGCGTGCGGGCCGGGTCGGCGTCGAGCTGCGCGACGGCCTGGGCGACCGTGGCGCCGGGGCCCGCGATCTGTGCGGCGACGGCCTCCTGCTCGGCGACGACGCGCGCCAGCTCCTCCAGGCCCCATGCGTACGTCTCGTCCAGGTCGACGCTCGCGCCGAGGAACGCCCGCGACCACAGCCCGTAGCGCTCGCGGCCCACCGCGTCCGCTCGCGGTGCCACCGGGGCGAGCTCGTCGCGCAGGAAGCCGGCCAGGGCCCCGTAGGCCGCCCGGGAGGCGGTGGCCCCGCGCTCCAGGTCGGTACGCAGCACGGCGGCGGAGGGGGAGCCGGCCAGCGCGGCGTCCACCTCCGGACCGGCGACGAACGTGGTGAAGAACGAGCCGTCGGGGTCGGCCAGCTCCTGGGCCTGCCGGATGCCCTCCTCGACCTGTCGCAGCGCCGGCACCCGGCCCGCGGCGGCGGACTCCCGCAACGAGGCCACGTAGCCGTCGAGCGCCCCCGGCAGCAGCGCCAGCCGGGACGCGATCGCCGCCCAGTCCTCGGCGGTGGCCGTGGCCATGATGTCGAAGACGTCGCGTAGACCCTGCAGCGGGGAGGCGATGTTGTTGAGCTCACGGTGCACCTCGCCCGCCTCGTACAGCTCGACGTCGAGTCCCAGCCGCTCGCGCATGGCGGACACGGTCACGGCGTCGGTGTCGTCCGTGGCCATCGCACCGCCGAGAGCAGCGAGGGTGTCGCGGGCGGCCTGGGCGCGTGCGGCGTGGCCGGCGGGGGAGAAGTCGGTCGTCTCGTGGTCGTGTCCGGGTACCCCGATCGACGTGGCGGCCAGCGGGTCGAGCGCTGCGTAGGTGTCGACGTAGGCCTCGGCGATGGCGTCGACCGGGGAGGCGGGGCGGACGGGGACCGTGTCGGACGTCGTCATGGTCCCGACCCTACTGACCGGTACGGCACACACCACGCCGGTGGCGCCCGCGATCCGCGCAGGGGTCGGTCCAGGGACCTCGGCGCGCCGGAGGGCCGGCAGACGGCCCGCACGCCCGCGGGGGCGATGTCGGAGAGTGGCGGCCCGAACGCTGCGGCGAGAGACGGCCCGCACGCCCGCGGGGCGATGCCCCCGGGGATCGTCAGCCGCGCAGGCTCCAGCGCCAGGTGTCTGGACCGGGCCGCGGCGGGGCCGTGCCCCGCACCGTGCGGGCCCGGTCCGTCCACGCCGAGGCGGGTGCGTACCCGTGGGGGTCGTCCGTCGGATCGGAGACCGTGGCGGCGAGCCCCGCGACGAGGGCGGCGAGCTCCACCTCGTCCGGCTCGCCGCGCACGACGCGCACGTGCGCCGCGCGCTCGGCGGGGGACCGGTCCCCGGTCGCGGCGTCGTCGGCCACGGTGTGCGCGCTCATTCCGGTCCCTCCTCGTCCTCGTCGTCGTCCTCGTCGAACAGCACGGGTGCCCCGCGGGACACCCCCCACTCGCCGACGACGAAGCCCGCCTCCACCAGCCGCTGGGCAAGGTCGGCGCCGCCGTGCTCCACCAGGTCCAGCACGGAGTCGAGCGTGAGGTCCGACGGCCCCGGCTGCTGCCCGACGACGAAGCCGAGGTGGAACGTCTCGACGTCCGGCTCCTGCGGCGGGGCGTCGGCGTCGGACTCCTCGTCGCCCCAGGACATGCCGGTCAGGTCGGGGTGCAGGCCGAGACGGGCGTGCAGCAGGTCGTACAGCCGGGCGTTGAGCACGCCGACCTGCGACTCGATCGCCAGGATGCGCGGGTCCTCGTCGGCCTCGGCCGTGCCGAACTCCTGCCGCACGCCGACCGCCGTCTCCACGTAGCGGTGCAGCACGTCGGCCAGCCGGTCCACGGCTGCGTGCAGGTCCGTGGCGTCGACGCCGGACAGCGGGGCCGAGCCGTGCGCGTCGCGGTTGCCGGGGGTGCTCACAGCGGGATGTTCCCGTGCTTCTTCGGCGGCAGGCTCGCTCGCTTGGTGCGCAGCAGGCGCAGGGCACGGGTGATCTCCGAGCGCGTCTGCGACGGGGCGATGACCGCGTCCACGTAGCCGCGGTCGGCAGCGTCCCACGGGTTCACGATCGCCTCCTCGTACTCGGCGGTGAGCCGGCGGCGCTCGGCCTCCACGTCACCGCCCTCGTCCGCCACGGCCTTCAGCGCCCCGCGCTGCAGGATGTTCACCGCGCCCCCTGCGCCCATCACGGCGATCTGGGCGGTCGGCCAGGCGAGGTTCACGTCGGCGCCGAGCTGTTTAGAGCCCATGACGATGTACGCGCCACCGTACGCCTTGCGCGTGATGACGGTGACCAGCGGCACCGTGGCCTCGGCGTACGCGTAGATGAGCTTGGCGCCGCGGCGGATGATCCCGTTCCATTCCTGCTCCGTGCCGGGCAGGAACCCGGGGACGTCCACGAACGTCAGGACCGGAAGGTTGAACGCGTCGCAGGTCCGCACGAAGCGCGCGGCCTTCTCTGCGGCGTTGATGTCGAGCGTGCCGGCCATGGACATCGGCTGGTTGGCGACGATGCCGACCGGGTGCCCCTCGACGTGCCCGAAGCCGACGATGACGTTCTGCGCATACAGCGCCTGCACCTCCAGCAGCGCACCGTCGTCCAGCACGTGCTCCACCACGGTGCGCATGTCGTACGGCTGGGCGTCCGAGTCCGGCACCAGGGTGTCGAGCTCGCGGTCGTGCTCGTCCACCTCCAGGTCGGCATGGTGCGGCCAGGACGGTGGGTCGGTGAGGTTGTTCTGGGGCAGGTAGGACAGCAGCGCCCGCACGTAGTCGAGGGCGTCGTCCTCGTCCGACGCCAGGTAGTGGGCCACCCCGGAGCGGGTGTTGTGCGTCGTGGCGCCGCCGAGCTCCTCGAAGCCCACGTCCTCGCCGGTGACCGCACGGATGACGTCCGGCCCGGTGATGAACATGTTCGAGGTGCCGTCGGCCATCACGATGAAATCGGTCAGCGCCGGGGAGTACACCGCCCCGCCGGCCGACGGGCCGAGGATGAGGCTGATCTGGGGGATGACGCCCGAGGCCGCGACGTTGCGCCGGAAGATCTCCGCGAACTGGGTCAGGCCGGCGACGCCCTCCTGGATGCGTGCCCCGCCGCCGTCGCTGATGCCGATGAGCGGCACACCGGTGCGTAGCGCCAGGTCCATCACCTTGGTGATCTTCTGGCCGTGCACCTCCCCGACGCTGCCGCCGAACACCGTGAAGTCCTGGGCGAAGACCGCCACCGGACGGCCGTCGACGGTGCCGTGCCCGGCCACCACGCCGTCACCAGGGATGCGCCGGCGGTCGAGGCCGAAGTTCGTCGAGCGGTGCCGCACCAGCGCGTCGATCTCGGTGAACGAGCCTTCGTCGAGCAGGGCCTCGACGCGCTCGCGGGCGGTCTTCTTGCCCCGCGCGTGCTGCTTCTCGACGGCGGCCTGCTCGGCGGCGCGGGCGGCCTCCTGACGGTCGGCGAGGTCGGCGAGCCGGGCGGCGGTGGTGCGGGGGGCGGTCTCGGTCACCCGAGAGAGGCTAGTTGTCGATCCCCTCCAGCGGGGTGCAGGTCCGCGACCGTCGTGGGCGCGTCGTCTGGTGGGGACCGTACAAGCGGGGCGGGCGACGGCTGTGGCCCGCGGGCGGCGGGCGTGGGCGCGACGACGGGCCATGATGGGCGGATGAGCCAGACGCCGGGACGGCCGAGCGGGGACAGGGGCGGTGGCGCGTCGGGTGGTGCCCTGCCGGGTGGGGTGGCCGGCGCCGCGGCGGGGCGTGACGTACCGGGCCCAGGGGCAGACCCGCGTGCGCCGTTGCGCGCCGAGGATCTGCGCCGGCTGCTGCTCGCCCCTGCCGGCCCGTTGGCCCGTGTGGAGGTGGTGGAGCGCACCGGGTCGACCAACTCGGACGTGGTGAACGCGCTGCGTGCCGACCCGGCGTCGTGGCCTGACGCCGGGGTGCTCGTCGCCCACCACCAGGCCGGAGGGCGCGGACGCCTCGGCCGGATCTGGCACACCCCGCCCGGCGCCGCGCTGACGTGCTCCTTCGTGCTGCACCCGCGGGTTCCGGCGACATCGTTCGGCTGGCTGCCGCTGCTCGCTGGGCTGGGGACGGTACGGGCGGTGCGCGCGACCGCCGGGGTGCCGGCCGTGCTCAAGTGGCCCAACGACGTGCTGGTCCCCGCGACCGGTGAGGGCGAGGGGGGCGCGGACGGCGGGGGCGGTGCCCGCAAGCTGGCCGGCATCCTCACCGAGGTGGTGCCGGGGGAGCAACCGGCTGTCGTCGTGGGCATCGGCGTCAACGTCGGGCAGACCGCGGACGAGCTGCCGGTGGACTCGGCGACGTCCCTGGCGCTCGCCGGGGCGCGGCACGTCGACCGGGCGACGCTGCTCGTCGCGCTCGTCGCCGCGCTGGACGAGGTGGCCCGCCGGTTCCGCGAGGCGGGTGGGGACGCCCGTGCCAGCGGGTTGGCCGACGAGGTCGCCGCCGTGTGCGGGACGCTCGGCACCCGGGTGCGCGTCGAGCTGCCCGCCGGCGGTGCGCTGCTGGGCCTGGCACAGGGGCTGGCCGACGACGGTGGGCTGGAGGTCGTGGACGACACGGGGGCGGCGCACCGGGTTCTCGCCGGTGACGTGCATCACGTACGCGCGGCGGGTGATCTACCCTCGTCGGGTGCCTGAAGACGGTCGCGACGAGTCCCCCGTGCGCGGGACGGAGCCGTCCGACGTGAGCCCGGCCGAGCGACCTGGCGACGCGGTGCACGCGGACGACACCGTCGGCGACCTCGACACGGTCCTGCTCGGCGGCCCGCGCACCCTCAGCACGCGGGACCTAGCCGAGCGCGCGGGGATCGACGTCGACGCAGTGCGCACCTACTGGCGCACGATGGGCCTGCCGCACGCCGACCCCGACGACGCGGTCTACACCGAGGCCGACGCGGAGGCGATCGACCGTGCCGTGGCCCTGACCCGGGAGCACGGCCTGGACGACCACACGGTGATGACCGTGACCCGCTCCCTCGGGCACACGTCGGACCGGTTGGCGCTGTGGCAGGTCGAGGCCCTCGTCGAGGACATGGCCACGCGCTACGAGCTGGACGACGTCACCGCCCGGCTGCTCGTCCTGGACCGGCTGGCCGACCTCGCCCCCGTGCTGGAGGCCCAGCTCGTGCACTCCTACCGGCGTCAGCTCGCCGCGATCGCCGGACGGTACGCCGCCGAGTTCGGTGAGCTGCGGGAGCCGGGTGCCGACCGCACCGCGCTGCCGCTGGCACGGGCCGTGGGCTTCGCCGACATGGTGTCCTTCACCCGCCGCACCGCCGGGCTCGGCTCCTGGGACCTGTCGGTCTTCGTGCAACGTTTCGAGACGGCGGCCCGGGACGTCATCTCTGCCGGGGGCGGCCGGGTGGTGAAGACCATCGGGGACGCGGTGCTGTTCGTGGCCGACGACGCGCCGACCGGGGCGTCCATCGCGCTCGACCTCGCGGCGACCCTCGGCGGCGACGAGACGGGCGCCCCCGCCGCGGCGTCCGCCGGCTCGGGTCTTGCCGCGCCCGTCACCGCCCCCACGGTCCACGACCTGCCCCGGCGCGGCGACCAGGACGCCCCGGCGCTCGCCCCGGTGCGGGTGGGCTTCGTCTGGGGCCGGGTGCTGTCCCGCTTCGGCGACGTGTTCGGCCCGCACGTGAACCTCGCCGCCCGGCTCACCGACATCGCCGAGCCGAGCGCGGTCTACACCGACCCGGCCACCGCACGGGTGCTCGCGGACGACCCGCGCTTCGGCCTGGAGGAGCTGGTTTCCCGGGACCTGGAGGGCATCGGCCCGATCGCCCCTGTCCGGCTGCGGCGCGCCGGGGCGTAGTGCATCACTCGTCAATCACTCGATTGACGAGTGATGACTTGCGTCGTATGAGGGCGTCGATGCCGATCGTTCGTGTCGGCGGGCGGGCCGCTCGTCGAGCGCGTCGGCTTGCTGGGGCTCAGGCGGGTGGGAGGGGCACCGGGTCGACGAGGTGCGGGCCGTCATTGGCGACGGCGTTGACGGCGGTCGACACCGGGGTGGCGACGATCGTCGGGGCGGGGGCGGTGAGCAGCGCGCGGGCCTCGTCGGCGCCGACGGCGGGGTCGAGCCAGGCGGCCCAGTCCTCGCGGCGGAGCATCAGCGGCTGGCGGTCGTGGATGTGCGCCAGCGCGGGGCTCGCCGGGCGGGTGACGACGGTGGCGGTGACGAGCCAGCGAGAGGGGTCGTCGTCGGCCTTCGTCGGGTCGCGCCAGAACTCGTACAGGCCGGCGAGGGCGAGCGTCGTGCCGTCGGCGGGGTGGAGGAAGAAGGGCTGCTTCGCGGTGCGGGCCGCGCCCGGCGGGGGCGCCTGCCACTCGTAGTAGCCGTCGGCGGGCAGCAGCGCCCGACGCTGGGCGAAGGGCCGGGCGAACGCGGGCTTGTCGGCGATCGTCTCGACACGGGCGTTGATCATGCGGCTGCCCACCGAGGGGTCCTTCGCCCAGGACGGGACGAGGCCCCAGCGAGCCCGGCGCAGCTGGCGGGTGACCTCGCCGGTGGTGCGGTCGGCGCGCTCGACGACGATGCGGACCGGGTCGGTCGGGGCGACGTTCCAGCTCACGACGGGGGCGGCTGACTCGTCGGTCTGCTCGATCTCGAACTCGACGACGACATCGTCGTCGTCCTTGGAGGAGGCGAAGCGACCGCACATGCCTCCAGGGTGCCAGGTGCGCCGGCCACGGGCTGCGCGCCGGGGTCCGCGGCGAGTGCGGTCGGTCGTCGGCGAGTGCGGGGGCGTCCGGGGTGCACGGGCGGCCGGATCACCGCATGCGGCGAGGACGGGGAAGACGTTCGGATAGGCGAGGCGGGGAGCCCGAGACGACGAGCTGGGATCGGGTGGTGAGACGCGGGTCGAAACGATTCGCGTCCGGTGCCGGTGGGGGTGGACGATGGGAGCCGATGAGCGCTGTGCCCTCGAGTCCCGCCCCCGATCCGGTCCCCGTGCCGGGCTCCGGTCCGCTGCCCGGCCCGACCCCGGACGCCGCCGCCCCCACGTACCGGCCCGACTACCGGCACGTCCTGCTGCTCGGTCTCATGTGCGCGCTGCCGGCCATCTCCGTCGACATCTACCTGCCGTCGCTGCCGACGGTCGCCCAGGACCTGCGCACCTCCGCGACGGCGGTGCAGCTCACCATGACGGGGATGCTCGTCGGCGGTGCTGTCGGACAGCTCGTCATCGGGCCGCTGTCGGACCGGTTCGGACGGCGGCTGCCGGTGCTCGTCGGGGTGGCGCTGCACGTGGTGACCTCTGTGCTGTGCGCGCTCGCCCCGGCGATCGCGCCGCTCATCGTGCTGCGGGTGCTGCAGGGTTTCTTCAACGCGTCGGCGTCTGTGGTGGCCATGGCGGTGATCCGGGACCGGTTCGTCGGGGCCGAGGCCTCCCGGCTGATGTCCCGGCTCATGCTCGTCATCGGCGTGGCGCCGCTGTTCGCGCCGTCGATCGGCGGGCTCATCGCCGGTCAGGTCGGCTGGCGCGGGGTCTTCGGTGCGCTCGCCCTGTTCGGCGCGGTGCTCTGGGTGGTGGTCTGGCGTCGCATGCCGGAGACGCTGCCGGTGGTGCGCCGCCGGGAGGGCGGGATCAGCACGGCGCTGTCGGGCTACCGGCGACTGCTGCGGGACCGGCACTTCATCGCGCTCGCCGTCATGCCGGGGCTGTCCCTCGCAGTGCTCATGAGCTACGTCGTGGCCTCGCCGTTCGCGCTCCAGGAGGGCTACGGGCTGTCCCCGCACCAGTTCGCGCTGCTGTTCGCGCTCAACGGCGCCGGTCTGGTGCTCGGTGCCCAGGTCAACGCGGCGATCGTGCGCCGGGTGGCGCCCATCCGGATCCTGCGCGTCGTGCTGCCGTTCTCCGTGCTCCTCACGGCGGTGCTGCTGGTGCTGGCGGTGACGGGTACAGGTGGGCTCGTCGGCCTGCTCGTCGTCCTGTGGCTGGTGCTGGCGCTGGTCAACTTCCTGCCGCCCAACGCGTCGGCCATCGCCCTGAGCCGGCACGGGGAGATCGCCGGGACGGCCGCGGCGCTCATCGGTGCGACGCAGGCAGGGGTCTCGGGGCTGGTCAGCCCGCTGTCCGGGCTGCTCGGTGGCGACGCGGTGGCGATGGCGACCGTCATGGTGGCCGCGGCGGCGGTGGCCCTGGGCGTGCTCGCGCTGGCGACCCCCGCCTACCGGCGTGGCGGTGCGTGGGTCAGCGCAGCGTCCGCAGCCGGCTGACCGCCTCGTCCAGCACCTCGTCCCGCTTGACGAAGGTGAACCGCACCCAGGACCGCAGGGCGACGTCGACGGGCGACCCGGCCCGCGTGAACGCGCTGACCGGCACGCCGACGACACCGGCCAGCTCGGGCAGGCGGCGGCAGAGATCGGCCCCGTCGGAGAAGCCCAGCGGCGCGGCGTCGGCCAGCACGAAGTAGGTGCCCTGCGGCCGGACGACGGTGAACCCGGCCTCCGTCAGCCCCGCACACAGCCGGTCCCGGCGCCGGGACAGCGAGGCCACCAGCCCGTCCACCCAGGCGGCGACGTCCGGGTCGCCGAGCGCGAACGCGACGGCGGGCTGGAACGGCGCCCCGGAGACGTACGTGAGGAACTGCTTGACCGTCCGGACGGCCGTGATCAGTGGCTCCGGCCCGGTCACCCAGCCGATCTTCCAGCCCGTGAACGACAGCGTCTTGCCCGCCGACGACACGGTCAACGTGCGCTCGGCCATGCCGGGCAGCGTGGCGACCGGCACGTGCGGCGGCCGGGTGCCGTCGGGCTCGGCGAGCCGCAGGTGCTCGTACACCTCGTCGGTGACGACCAGGGCGTCGTGGGCCGCGGCGAGCCGAGCGACGGCGGCCACCTCGTCGGCGGTCAGCACGGTGCCGGTCGGGTTGTGCGGGGTGTTGAGCAGCACCAGCCGGGTGCGCTCGGTGAACGCCGCGGCGAGCGCTGCCTCGTCGAGGCGGAAGCCGTCGGGTGCGGCACGCAGCGGGGCGGTGGTGTGCGTGGCTCCGGACAGTGCGATCACCGCGGCGTAGGCGTCGTAGAACGGCTCGAGCGTCAGCACCTCGTCGCCCGGTCCGGCCAACGCCAGGACCGCGGCCGCCAGCGCCTCGGTGGCGCCGGCGGTGACCAGCACCTCGGTGCCCGGGTCGGGGGTCAGGCCGTAGTGGCGCTCCTGGTGGGCGGCGATCGCCCGGCGCAGCTCGGGGATGCCCGGGCCGGGCGGGTACTGGTTGGCACCCGACGCGATGGCCTCGGTCGCGGCGCGGGCGACGGACGCGGGGCCGTCGACGTCGGGGAAGCCCTGGCCCAGGTTGATCGCCCCGGTGCGGACGGCGAGCGCCGACATCTCGGCGAAGATGGTCGGCCGGACCACGCCGTCGGCACGGAGCAACCCGCTGGCCCGCGCGACGTCGCTCCAGCGGCCCGGTGGAGCGGTGGGGTCCGGGCTGCGAGGCGGCGGCGCTGTGGTCACCCCGCGAGAATAGGGCGAGGCGAGGCCCGGCCCGCCGACGACGGATCCCCGGGCCCGGTGAGGCTGTAGGGCCCGGCGGTGCGAGGCCGGGCCGGGGGCCGGGCGCGGGACTCAGACCAGGTCGGCGGCGGCGGCCAGCCCGGCGATGACGAGCAGCCCCAGCGACGCGCAGGCGGCGACCACCCACCACTCGACGTGGTGGCGGCGCAGCGTCCGCTGCGGGTCGCGTCCGGCCATGCCCTCACGATCGGCGTCGCGGGACCTCAGGACAACGCTCCGGCGGGTGACTTCCGGATTTCACCC
>Ga0164243_10011859_pt1 | contig 12399 bp, 5 predicted proteins | sample OricompcompostOP_FD_108781 | JGI IMG/M metagenome (GOLD analysis project Ga0164243, IMG submission 108781) | Organic Plus compost microbial communities from Emeryville, California, USA - Original compost - Organic plus compost (OP) | ecosystem: Engineered > Solid waste > Mixed feedstock >...
ATCGCGGTGTCGCTGCGCACCGGCCGCTTCGTCAGTGCGGAGATGAGGGCGGTCGCCATCGTGATCCCGGCAGACGGGCCGTCCTTCGGGGTGGCGGCCTCGGTCAGATGGATGTGGATGTCCAGCCGCTCATGGAAATCACGCGGGATATTCAGCTCATCGGCGCGGGACCGGGCGTAGGAAATCGCGGCGTGGGCGGATTCCTGCATCACGTCGCCCGCATGGCCGGTGATGCGGATGGAGCCATGACCCGGCAATGTCGCCACCTCGACCGGGATGATCTCGCCCCCGATCTCGGTGACGCCGAGCCCGACCGCCAGGCCGATCTGGCTTCCGCCGAGGCTCTGGTCGAAGCCGTACTTCTTCGGCCCGAGGTAGGTCTCCAGGGATTCGCTCGTGATGATCAGCGGCACGGCGGGATCGAGCTTGCCCCGCACGATCTGCGTCGCGATCTTGCGCCCGAGGTTGGCGACCTCGCGGTCGAGGCCACGCACGCCAGCCTCCCGCGTGTAGTCGCGGATCAGCTTCTTCCACGTCTGCCGGTCGATCTCGACTCCTGCCATCTGGGGAGCGCTGGCGGCGATCTGGCGGCGGAGGAGGTGGCGGGCGGCGATCTCCGCCTTCTCGTCCTCCGTGTAGCCGGGCACCTCGATCATCTCCATGCGGTCGCGGAGCGGCCGGGGGATCTGCTGGGCGTAGTTCGCCGTCGTGATGAAGAGCACCTGCGAGAGATCGTAGGGGACATCGAGATAGTGATCCACGAACGACTTGTTCTGCTCCGGGTCCAGTACCTCCAGCATGGCGGCGGTGGGATCGCCGCGGTAGTCGGAGGCCAGCTTGTCGATCTCGTCGAGCAGGATGACCGGGTTCATCGTCGCGGCGGTCTTCATGGCGGAGATGATGCGGCCGGTCTGCGCGCCGATGTAGGTGCGGCGATGGCCGCGAATCTCCGCCTCGTCGCGGATGCCGCCGAGGGAGACGCGGACGAATTTCCGACCCATCGCCTGGGCGACGGATCGGCCGAGGCTGGTCTTGCCGACACCCGGCGGCCCCCAGAGACAGAGGATCTGCGCCGAAGCCTGCGTCCCGGCCTGGAGCGTGAGCTTGCGCACGGCGAGGAACTCGATGATGCGCTCCTTCACGGCCTCCAGGCCGTAGTGATCGCGGTCGAGCGCCTCCTCCGCTGCGAGGAGGTCGATGCTGTCATCGGTGGTCTCGTGCCACGGCAGGGCGAGCATCGTCTCGATATAGGTGCGGGAGACGGTGGATTCGGCGGAGACGCTGGGCATGCGCTCCAGCCGCGACATCTCCCGTGTCAGCTTCTCCTCGACATAGGCCGGGAGGCCGCGCCCCTTGATCTTGTTGCGCAGGGTCTGGAACTCGTCCGCGTCGTCGCCGCCGAGCTCTTTGGCGATCGCCTCCTGCTGCGCCATCAGGTAGTGCCGCCGCTGCTGCTCGTCCATCTGGGCGCGCACACCGTCGCGGATCTTCTGTTCGAGCGCGAAGACCTCCAGCTCACCCGAAAGATGGCCGCCAATCCGCTCCAGCCGGGCGAGGGGATCCGCCGTGGCCAACAGGTCCTGCCGCTTCTCGAAATCGTCGATCAACTGCGTGGCGAGCAGGTCTGCAAGGTGCCCGGGATGGGTGGCTCGCTGGATCATGTCCAGCACTTCCACGCTCAGCACCCCGCGTGCGTCGGCGTACCGCCCGGAGAGTTCCTGGATGTGCTGGATGAGGACATCCACCCGCACGGGATCGACGGACGGCTCCGGGATGTCCCGCGAGGTGGCCATGAAGAATGGGCGCGAGAGATCGATCTGGTCGAGTTCGATGCGGCTGATGCCTTCGAGCACGACCTGGAGGTTGCCCTCCTGCTGCCGCTCCACGGAGAGGATGCTGGCGAGGGTGCCAAAGCGGGAGAGATCGGCGGCGGTCGGGTCTTCCGCCCCGGTGTCCTTGTAGGAGGTGACCGCAATCATCTTGTTGCCAAGCATCGCCTCCTCGACCGCGTGGATCGAGCGGTGGCGGAGCAGCAGCATGCTGATGACATTGCGCGGAAAAACCACGACGTTCTTCAGTGGCAGCACCGGCATGCGGCCGTTGCGCATGTGACCGGAACTGACTGGCAGATCGCCATGTTGTCGCATCGGACAACTCTCCTCAAGGTAGGGAACGGGGTGTGCGGCAGCGCCTGGGTTGCAGTGACTGAACGTTCATGGCAGCTCCCGGGGTATCCACATGCGACATGGAGACATTGCCGGGAACCAGCCGGTGGAGGATCGACTGCTGGCCCATGATACCGCAGCCCGCCGAACGCTGCATGACCCGGCCAGGCGGTCGGCGGGCTCGATGCCGCGTCCGTTCGCGGGCTTTCGTCAGCACGGTCAGGTCCGGTCGGTCCCGATCGCGTCGATCAGCGTTCTGGCCGCGAGGTCGATGTCGTCGGTGAGAAGCACGAGGTCGCGGTCCTCTGGCGAGACCGTTCCGCCGCCGATCTGCTCCGCCAGAATCCAGTCGATCAGGCCCTCCCAGAACGCTACGCCGACCAGCACGATCGGGGTCCGCGTCAGCTTCCCCGTCTGCATCAGGGTGAGGATCTCGAAGAGCTCGTCGAGCGTGCCGAACCCGCCAGGAAAGAAGACGAAGCCCTGTGCGTACTTGGCGAACATCGTCTTGCGCACGAAGAAGTAGCGGAATTGCAGGGCCCGGTTGACCCAGCCGTTGTTGCCGGTCTCGAACGGCAGCTCGATCCCCACACCCACCGAGACGCCCCCGGCTTCGTCCGCGCCCTTGTTCGCGGCCTCCATGATGCCCGGTCCACCACCGGTAATCACCGCGATCCCGGCCTGCGCCAGCTTGCCGGCCAGCGCTTCGGCCGCCAGATACGCCGGGTGATCGGCTGCAAGACGCGCCGAGCCGAAGATGGCGACGCCGGGGCCGAGATCGGCAAGCTCGTCGAAGCCATCGGTGAACTCGCCCATGATTCGCAGGACCCGCCATTGATCGGAGTGGGTGAACTCGCGGGCTTTGGCCCGGTCGGCTTCGGTCCAGCGAAGCAGACGTTGGTCCTCGGTCTCGCGGGTGTGGGGCGAGGTGGCGGGCCGGGTGCGAGAGGGCCGTGGCGGTTGGGTCATGGAGGCTCCTTGGGCGAACGACTGGAATTGGGGCGAGCATACCCGAACCGATGCACGCCTGGGGTCCGCGTCGGCGCGAGCGGGTACAATCCGGGCGGCTATGGACGGACAGGCTCCTGTGATCCGCAGGGGCGGAGCGATGCAGCGGATGGAGGAGCGGAAGCGTGCCGGAGATGAGGCGGAGCGGGGCGGCAATGCGAAAGCGATCGGCATCGTGGACGCGCGCCGTGCTGGTCGGTGCCGTGACGCTGGCAGTACTCGCCGGCTGTGGCGGGTCCGGAAAGGACTCGACACCGACATCCACCGCGATGGCGCCTGTTCCCTCGGCCACGGTTCCCGCGACGCCATCGGCTCCGATCACCCTCGGGGAGGTTCAGTTCGCGGCGGAGATCGACCCGGCGACCGGAGGGCCGGCCGCGCCGGCCACGTCCTTTGGCCGCGCCACCCCAGTCATCCGCGCCTTCGTGCAGGTGAGCTCCCTTCCGGCGGGTGCGACGATTCGGGCCGATTGGTCGATCAACGGCGTCGCGGTGCCGACGCTGATGCAGGAGATCACGCTGCATGCCGGACGGCCTGCCGGGTGGCTGGAGTTTCACCTGACGCGGACATCCGGTCAGCCGTGGCCGAGCGGCACGCTGGGCGTGACCATCACCATCGACGGTGCCGCGCCAGCGAGCGGAACCGTCACGCTCAGCGGGTTCTAGGCCTCTCGGTGGCACCGCCCGCTTCGCGAGGCCTCCGAACCGGCGGAACGGTCAGGCCGAGAAGGCGAGGCGGACATGGAGCGCCAGGTGCAGGCGCAGCCGGGTGTCCGCATCGTTCAGGTCCTGTCCGGTGATCTCACCGATGCGCTCCAGCCGGTAGAGAACGGTGTTTCGATGGACATGGAGCAGCGACGCCGCCTCCTTGGGACTGCAATTCGCGGCGAAGAATGCCTCCAGGGTCTTGATGAGTTCGGCGCCATGCAGGCGATCGTAGTCGAGAAGCGAGCCGAGCGCCTCGTCCTGGAACGTCTGGAGCTCCGGCAGGTTCTCGGCCGCGTAGATCAGCCGGTAGACCCCGAGCTGGTCGAATGACGTGACGTGCCCGGGTCCGCGCAGCCGTCGTCCCAGCGTGAGTGCCTGCCGCGCTTCCTGATGCGATTGGCGGATTCCCTCGATCCCCGAACGCGCCCGTCCCACACCCAGGGAGACGACTTCCGAGGCGGCGTGGAGGGCGATGGCGGCATGCAGGTGGCGGCGCACCGTGAGGACGATCTCGTCGACATCGCCGTCGATGCCGACCGGCCAGATCACCTCGGCGCTCGTATTTCGCACCCGCCACATGATGTGTGCATGGCGATCGCGCGCGGCGCGAAGCACGCCGTCCTCCAGAATCGACCATCGCCCATCGCGGGCGCGGGCAGGCGCGTTCGGCGCCGGCTCCACCCGGGCGATCAGCGCGAGATAGGTGCCGTTCAGGTCGTGCCCGAGCCGCTGCGATTGCTGGAGCAGGGAGACCTCGCTGCGCAGTGCGCCGTCCAGGATCTCGTCGAGGACGTTCAGCTCGATCTCCTGCCGGGCGCTGAGCGCCGCCTCCTCCCGCGAGAGCGCCACGGCGGCCGCTGCCGCCCCCCGCGAGGCCAGCAGCCCGTCTTCGACCAGTTCCTCCCCGGTGGGCACGAAAAGCGAGACATTGCCCAGCAGGCCGTCGCGCCCGATCACCGGGGCGACCATCCGGTTCCATCCCGTCTCCGTCGTATAGGTCGCGGTTGGGGGTTCGGCCGAGCTGGTGGCGGCGACGCTGCGGAGCCAGGCCTGGACGGCCGATCGGGTGGAGAGCAGGATGGCATCGGGGTCGCTGACCCCGTCGGGCAGCGTTGCGGGGTCGCTGAGCGCGAGCACGCGTCCATCCCGGCCCTCGATGGCCACCGCCCGCCCGGCCAGCCGCGCGAGATCGGCCGCCATGGCGTCCAGCGATTCCCCGCCGATCGCCAGTTCCATCAGGCGACGGCTCGCCTCCTGGCTCCGGCGCTGGATCTCACGGCGGCGCTCGGTGATGTAACGAGAGGTATTGCGCTCCAGCGCGCTGTAGTCCACATCGGCCGGGAGCACCAGTAGCGGGATCCCTGCTTCTCCGGCCGAACGCCGCGCAACCTCGTCGACGGCCTCCGAGAGGGCAATGGCGGCCACGCCGAAGCTCGCGAGCTGGCGGATTGCCTGATCGAGCGTCAGCCGCTCGTCCAGCATCTCGAGCACATGGGGTGGCAGGAGGACGACCTCGCCGCCGCTGAGATGTTCGAACGCCGGTGGCGCCGGGCGCAGGCGGGTGGCCCAGGTGACTTCTCTGCCGAGCCCGGATTCCCCGGCGATCACCCTGGTCGGATCGGGAAGCGCTTTCCGGAGGATGTCATTGACGGAGATCATCGGTGCGGTGCTCCTGGGGCGGTGGGAGAAGGAATGGAGCGGCTAGAGGTCGCCATAACGAAGGTGTTCCCAGGGGCTGACGTGGCGGCGGTATTCATCCCATTCCGCCCGCTTCACGGTCAGCAGCTGGTCGAAGATGTAGGGGCCGATCGCGTTGCGGACGACGTCGTTGGCGGCAAGGGCCTCGAGTGCCTCACCGAGCGTACTGGGCAGCCGGGGCACGCCAAGCCGGTTCAGCTCGTCGTCGTCGTAGGTCACGAGATTCTCGTCGACCGGGGTGGGCGGCTCCTCGCCGGTGCGGATGCCGTCCAGCGCCGCGCCCAGGGTGGAGGCGATCAGCAGGTAGGGATTCGCCATGGCGTCCGGGCTGCGGAGCTCGATATCCGCGAGCTGATCGGCGCTGGCCGCCGGCACCCGGACGAGCGAGGCCTGGCTGACGCGGGCCCAGGTGGCGTGACGGGGGGCGCGGTGGCCATCGGCGAGCCGCTTGTAGGAATTGACGGTCGTGCAGGTGATGGCGCTCATGCCGGCGGCGTTGACCAGCTGGCCGCCGATGAAATGGCGTGCCGTCGTGGTGAGGCCCTCCGCCGAACTTGGGTCCCGCAGCAGATCATCCCCGTCCGGGTAGCGGAGCAGCCGCTGGAAGAGGTGCATGCCGGAGCCGGGGGCGTCGGAGAAGGGCTTCGCCATGAAGGTAGCGCGGAGTCCACGGCGCTGCGCGATGGAGCGGATGATCTGGCGGGTGGTCGTGATCTGGTCGCCGATGCGGATGCCGCCGGCATGAGAGAGGTCGAGCTCCTGCTGGCCGGGGCCGGTCTCGTGGTGTGCGCCACCCACACCGACACCCATCGCCTGCAGCGTGGCGACGATCTCGTCGCGGGTCTCCGAGAGAACGTCCTCGCCAATGTCGAAGTATCCGGCGGCGTCGGTCGAGGGGTGGAGCGTGTTGTCGATCTGCCGGCCCTTCAGCAGGTAGAACTCCATCTCCGCCCCGACGCGGTAGTCGAAGCCGAGTTCGGCGGCCCGGCGAAGCTGGGTCTCCAGCGCGGAGCGGGGGTCCCCGGCGAAGGCCTGGCCATCGCGCCGGAGGACCCAGCAGAAGAACTGGGCACGGCGGATGCCGCCGTCGCGGGTGGGGCCGATCAGCAGGGTGGCGGGGTCTGGCGCGAGGTAGAGGTCCAGTTCGACCTGCCGCTCCCCACCGGTGAGGGCGGCGCCATCGAAGCGATAGCCGTGGCGAAAGGTGTGCTCGAGCAGGCTGGCGGGGATCGTCAGCGCTTTCATGCCTCCCGCGATATCGCTGAACTGCAGGTCGACGACGCGCACGTCCTCCTGCTCGATGCGGGCCAGCGCTTCGGCAATGTGCTCTTCCCGCTGCTGGGGATCCTGTACTCCGAACTCGAATCCACGCATCGTCTGGCTCCTCGTACCAATCGGTGCCCGGCAGGCTGACGGCGCCGGGAAACGTGCTGGAGGGATTATGTGCGCAACATCCAAATCCGTGCCAGCGGAAGCGGTGCTGGACGATTGCTGCCCCCGGCTGCCGGGCGTATACCCCGCGTTCCCGGAGTCCGATGGCAGTGGGCCTCGGGAGGGCGCTGGCGGCGGCGTCTCATCTTGTGCAGAGGGGGCAATCCTTTAGGCAATACATCCAAAAACGAACGACCATCTTCTTGGCATTCCGTACCTGTGTCCGTGCAAATGCGGGCCATACACTGAAGACTCCCACAACGGCGTGGAAATGACGGGGTGAGGCGCCCGAGGCAAGCGATCGCATCTGATCGCCTCGCCGGGGTTGGGAGATTGCTGCGCAGTATATCGTGATGAATTTCACAATTGCCAGACACGAGCGTGCCGCGCACCACGCCATTCCGGATCCTGCATCGTCATCGCTCGCCGGCCCCTTGGCCGGCTCGCCCATCCGAGCCGAACGGGCCGTGCCCACAGTGCCTATCCAGAGGAAGACAGGAATGACCGACTCGCTCCAGCCCCGCGTGGATGCCCCGCTCCATTCGCCAGCCTACGAACACGATTCCTGCGGCGTCGGCCTCGTCGTGGATATCGCCGGGAAGCCTTCCCGCTCCATCGTGGAGCGCGCGCTGGCCGGGCTGGTGAACCTGACGCACCGTGGCGGAGTCGGCGCCGACCCCCGCACCGGTGATGGCGCGGGGATCATGCTCCAGGTCCCCCACGCGCTCTTCACGGACCGCGTCGGTGGCGCTGCCAAAGGTGACTATGGCGTCGCGATGGCCTTCCTCCCCCGGGGCGAGGCGATGCTCGCGCAGGCGAAGGCGTTCTTCGCGATTGCCGCTGCCGAGCGTGGGCTGGCGCTGATCGGCTGGCGCGAGGTGCCGGTCGATCCGTCCGTGCTCAGCGTGACGGCGGAGCGCACCCGTCCGGTCATCCAGCAGGCACTGATCGCCCGGCCAGAGGGGATGGACACGGAGGCCTTCGAGCACGCGCTGGTGCTCTACCGGCGGGCTGTCGAGCGACTGGCGCAGGGTGCAGGGTTCACGGATGGCGATCTCTTCATCGCATCCTGCTCGGCGCGCACGGTCGTGTACAAGGGCTTCTGCCTGCCCGAGGACCTCGCAACCTTCTACCTCGACTTGCAGGACCCGACCGTGGAGAGCGCCATCGCCCTCTTCCATCAGCGCTACAGTACCAATACGGTCCCGACCTGGGGGCTCGCCCAGCCCTTCCGCCTGATCGCCCACAATGGCGAGATCAACACCATCCAGGGCAATCGCCTCTGGATGCAGGCGCGGACGCCGTCGCTGGCGTTGCCGGGCGTCACGGCCGGGGAACTCTGCCCGGTCGTCTCGATGTCCGGCTCCGATTCCCTCTCACTGGACAATGCCGTCGAGCTCCTGAACCTGAGCGACCGCTCGCTGCCCCGTGCGCTGATGATGTGCGTGCCGGAGCCCTGGGAGCAGTATCCCGACATGGACCCGGCGCGGCGCGCCTTCTACGACTTCAACGCCGGCCTGCTGGAACAGTGGGACGGTCCGGCGGCGCTCGGGTTCTCCGATGGCGTCCTTGCCGGCGCGACGCTGGATCGCAACGGGTTGCGTCCGTTCCGCTATGCCATTACGAGCGATGGGCTCTTCATCGGCGGCTCGGAGGCGGGCACCGTCGAGGTCGATCAGGCAACGGTCGTCGAGAAGGGGCGGCTCGGCCCTGGCCAGATGATCCTGGTCGATACGGAGAAGGGCGTCGTCGTGCGGAACGACGAACTGAAGGATGGGATCGCCCGCAGCCAGCCCTACGCGGCATGGCTCGCGGAGCAGCGCGTCCGTCTCGATATCCAGCCGGAGCCGGACGAGGATTCGCCGGTGCCGCCCGACGCTGACATGAAGACCCGCGCCGCCCTGACCAAGGCCGACCCGGCGGTGGTGGCCCGGCAGCGCGCCTTCGGCTACACGGCCGAAGACCTGCGCCTGATCGTGACGCCAATGGCGGGTGAGCGCAAGGAGCCCACCTGGTCGATGGGCGACGACGCGCCGCTGGCCGTGCTCTCGGATGTGCCCCGGCCGCTTACCGCCTACTTCCGCCAGCGGTTCGCGCAGGTGACGAACCCGGCAATCGACTCGCTCCGCGAGCGGCGGGTGATGGCGCTGGGCACGTTCGTCGGGCCACGCGGCAACCTGCTGGAGGAGCATGCCGAGCAGGCGCGGCTGATTCATCTCAAGAGTGTGGTGCTCTGGCCGAGCGAGCTGAGCGCCATCCGTACCCAGACGGCGCTGAAGGTTGCGGAGGTCGGTACCGTCTTCGCGGTCGCGGAGCCGGACGGCGCGCTGGCGGCGGCGCTCGACGCGATTGTGGCCGAGGCCGAAACAGCGGTGCGGGATGGCGCCGAGATCCTGATCTTTTCCGATCGCGGACTGGACGGGGAGCATGCCGTTGTGCCGATGCCCCTGGTGATCGGCGGTGTGCATCACCGGCTGATCGCAGCGGGCCTGCGGGACCGTGCCGACCTGATCGCGGAATCCGGCGAGGTGTTCGATGTACACCAGCTGGCCGTGCTCATCGGGTACGGCGCATCGGCGGTGCATCCCTGGATGGCGCTGGAGGCCAGCTCGCAACTTGCCGGACAGCGCGGGTTTGAGGATATGCGGCCGCTGGAACTGCGTCGCAACTATCTGTCCATGATGGAATACGGCTTCCTGAAGGTCACGTCGAAGATGGGCATCTCGACGGCCAGCGGCTATCGCGGCGCCCAGATCTTCGAGATCCTCGGCCTCGGTTCGGAGATCGTCGAGCGCTGTTTCCGGGGCACGCCATCGCGCCTTGGCGGGATCGGCTTCGCGGAGATCGAGGAGGACGTCCGCTCGCGGCACACGGCGGCCTTCGCGGAGATGGCCCCCCGGTTGCCGGACAACGGCCTGGTGAAGTTCAAGAAGGACGGCGAGGCGCATGCCTTTGCCCCATCGATCGTCAAGGCGATCCAGAAGGCCTCGACCGACAACGACCGCGAGGCCTACGAGACCTACCGCGAGCTGGTGCGCCAGCAACCGAAGACGACGATCCGTGACCTGCTGAGGATCACGCCGATGGGCGTGCCGATCCCCGTCGAGGAGGTCGAACCGGCCGCCGCGCTCATGAAGCGGTTTGTTGTGACCGCCATGTCGCTTGGCTCGCTCAGTCCGGAGGCACATCAGACACTCGCCATTGCCATGAACCGGATCGGCGGGCGGTCCAACTCCGGGGAGGGCGGCGAGGACCCGGCCTGGTACGACGTGAAGACCGGCGATATCCGTCACAACAAGGTGAAGCAGGTCGCGTCCGGTCGCTTCGGCGTCACGACGCGGTATCTCACCAATGCCGAGGAACTGGAGATCAAGATCGCCCAGGGCGCCAAGCCGGGTGAGGGCGGCCAGCTGCCGGGATTCAAGGTCACGGCCTTCGTCGCCCGGATGCGTCATGCGGTGGAGGGATTGCCGCTCATCTCGCCGCCGCCGCACCACGATATCTATTCGATCGAGGACCTCGCCCAGCTCATCTACGATCTGCGGCAGGTGAATCCGAAGGCGAAGATCGGGGTCAAGCTCGTCGCCGAGGCCGGTGTCGGCACGGTGGCGGCGGGTGTCGCCAAGGCCCGCGCCGACTACATCCTCGTCTCCGGGCACACCGGCGGTACGGGCGCCGCGCCGCTCGCCTCGATCAAGCATGCGGGCGTTCCATGGGAGCTGGGTCTGGCCGAGACGCAGCAGACCCTGGTGATGAACGGTCTGCGGTCCCGCGTGCGGCTGCGCACCGATGGCGGGATCAAGACGCCGGAGGATGTGCTGTTTGCCGCGATCTTCGGGGCCGACGAATTCGCATTCGGGACGTCCGTGCTCGTCTCGATCGGCTGCGATATGGCGCGGCAGTGCCACCTGAATACCTGCCCGACCGGGATCGCCACCCAGCGCGAGGACCTACGCGCCAAGTTCGCGGGGACCCCGGAGATGGTGATCGCCTACTTCGGCCAGCTCACCGCGGCGCTGCGGGACCTGATGGCCTCGCTCGGCATCCACTCGCTGAAGGATCTGACTGGACGCACGGATCTGCTTGCGTCGCAGGAGCTCGAGGGCCGGGCGGCGATGCTCGATCTCAGCGGCCTGCTCGCCGAGCCCGCTCCGGCCGATCAGCGCCGGAAGGCGATCGACATCGACCATACCGCAGATGAGACGCTCGACGACCGCATCCTGCGGGAGATCGAGCCCCGCCTGGCTCGCGGCGAGGCGGTCGTCTACAGCGCCCCGATCCGGACGGAACACCGGACTGTGGGCGCCCGGATCGCCGGCACGATGTCCCTGCTGCGCGAGCCGCGCCCCGACGGTGAGCCGATCCGCCTCGATCGTGTGGCCCTGCACTTCACGGGCAGCGCGGGGCAGAGCTTCGGCGCATTTGCGGTCCCTGGCCTCTCCCTGTCTTTGGAGGGCGAGGCGAACGATTACGTCGGGAAGGGGATGAGCGGCGGCGAGATCGCCATCTTCCCGGTCCGCGACGCAGCGTTCGACACGCCGCAGACGATTGCCGGGAACACGATCCTCTACGGTGCGACCGGCGGTTCGCTCTTCCTCGCGGGACGCGCCGGTGAGCGGTTCGCGGTCCGCAACAGCGGCGCGACGGCCGTGGTGGAGGGCGTGGGCGATCATGGGCTGGAGTACATGACCGGCGGTACGGTGGTGATCCTCGGTCCGACCGGGCGAAACTTCGGCGCCGGGATGACCAACGGGTCCGGATATGTGCTCGACGTGGACGGCTGCTTCGAGAGCCGGATCAATGCCGATTCGGTGGCCTTGCACGAGGTTTCCCCGAGCGAGGCGGTAGAGCTGCGGGCGCTGATCGAGCGGCATGTCGCGGCGACGGGCAGCACCTTTGCCGCCGGTCTGCTGGCCGCATGGGACGACACCCTGGCCCGCTTCCACCACGTGGTGCCGAAGGCGGTGCTGGAGCTGGCCGCGTCACAGCCGGAGCCGCAAGCGGAGGCGACGGCCGGGGTGGCTGACTGAGAGCGAGCGGCGATAGGGAGGCCTTGCATCAGGGCGGACCTCATGTCCGCCCCAGCAAACGCGACATGTCCGGCCAAACGCTCGTCGTTTGCAGGGGGAGACCGCGTATCGAAGAGGCCGCACCCGGTATACCGGGTGCGGCCTCTCTGCATGTGCCCTCGCGGTGAGGGGCGGCTACTTGACCGTCAGCGTGCCGGTCATGCCCGCTTCCTTATGGCCGGGAACGGTGCACCAGAAGTCGTACGTGCCGGGCGCCGCATTGATCGTCACCGTGTCGCTCTCACCGCTGTTGAGCAGCTTCGAGGTGATATCCAGCTTGTCGACGTGGAAGTCGTGCTGCAGGACACCCTTGTTCGTGAC
>Ga0164243_10011861_pt1 | contig 12398 bp, 14 predicted proteins | sample OricompcompostOP_FD_108781 | JGI IMG/M metagenome (GOLD analysis project Ga0164243, IMG submission 108781) | Organic Plus compost microbial communities from Emeryville, California, USA - Original compost - Organic plus compost (OP) | ecosystem: Engineered > Solid waste > Mixed feedstock >...
CCACGATGCTCCGGATCCTGGCCGGTATCGATCGGCCCGACACCGGGGAGGTCGTGCCCGGGCACGGGCTGAAGATCGGCTACTACGCCCAGGAGCACGAGACCCTCGACGTCAAGCGCACCGTGCTGGAGAACATGCAGAGTGCCGCTCCGCAGCTCACCGACACCGAGGCTCGCAGCGTGCTCGGCTCGTTCCTCTTCTCGGGCGACGACGTGCACAAGCCCGCCGGTGTGCTCTCCGGCGGCGAGAAGACCCGACTGGCCCTGGCCAGCCTCGTGGTCTCCAGCGCCAACGTGCTGCTGCTCGACGAGCCGACCAACAACCTCGATCCGGCCTCCCGTGAGGAGGTGCTCGCCGCGATCCGCACCTACGAGGGCGCCATCATCCTGGTCACCCACGACGAGGGCGCGGTCCGTGCCCTCGAGCCCGACCGGGTGCTGCTCCTGCCCGACGGCGACGAGGATCTCTGGTCCGACGACTACGCCGACCTGGTGTCGCTCGCCTGACCCGGTCGCGCGGCCGCGGTGCTGCCGGGGCCGGAACGCGGCGGCCGGAACGCGGCGGCCGGAACAAAACACCCTGCCGTGGCGTTGACGCCGGCGTCGGGTTCGACGTGAGGAGGTGGTCCATGCAGGGGATGGGCGGCATGGGCGCGACGATGCGCAACCTGCGGGCCGATCGGAGCGTGGTCGGCACCAAGCTCGAGCGCAGGACACTGCGCCGGATCCTCGGCTTCGCCGGACCACACCGGCGACTCATCGGCTGGTTCCTGCTCCTCACGGTGCTCGACGCCTGCCTGGTGGTGGTCACCCCGCTGCTGGTGCAGCGGGTGGTCGACGACGGCATCCTCAAGGGCGACACTGGACTCGTCGTGGCGCTCGCCGGGGTGATGGCCGCGACGGCTGTCGTGAGCGGCCTGCTCACCGTGGTCGTGGGGTGGCTCTCCTCGCGGATCGGCGAGGGGCTCATCTACGACCTGCGCACCAAGGTTTTCGGTCACGTGCAGCGACAGCCGATAGCGTTCTTCACGCGCACCCAGACGGGTGCGCTGGTCTCTCGCCTCAACAACGACGTGATCGGTGCCCAGCGGGCCTTCACCACCACGCTGTCGAGCACCGTCTCCAACACGATCTCCGTGGTCGTCGTCGGCGCCGCGATGCTCACCCTGAGTTGGCAGGTGACGCTTGCCTGCCTGGTCCTGTTCCCGCTGCTGCTGGTCGTCTCGCGGTGGGTGGGTCACCGGCTCGCCGGCCTGACCCGCGAGCAGATGGACGGCAACGCCGACCTCGGCAACCAGATGACCGAGCGCTTCAACGTCGGCGGCGCGATGCTGCTGAAGCTCTTCGGCCGGCGCGAGGCCGAAGACCAGCTGTTCGCCGGCAAGGCCGCGCGGGTGCGCGACCTGGGCGTGCGGATCGCCCTGCTCACCCGGCTCTTCGCGGGCACGATGGCGACGGTCCCGGCTGTCGCCACGGCTCTGGTCTACGGGGTCGGCGGCGTGCTGGCGATCCGACAGGAGCTGTCGGTGGGCACCGTGCTGGCACTGGCGACCCTGCTGCTGCGGCTGCTCGGCCCGATGCAGGGCCTCTCCAACGTGCGGGTCGACGTCATGACCGCGCTGGTCAGCTTCGAGCGCGTCTTCGAGGTGCTCGACCTGCCCTCCGCCATCGTCGACCCACAGCAGCCGAAGCATCTGCCGGCCGGCCCGCTGTCGGTCGAGTTCGACCACGTGGGGTTCCGCTACCCGCGCGCCGACGAGATCTCCCTGGCCTCACTGGAGAAGGTCGCGCGCCCCGATCATCAAGACACCGGCGAGGTCCTGCGCGACATCAGCTTCGTCGCCGAGCCCGGCCAGATGGTCGCGCTGGTCGGCCCGTCCGGTGCCGGCAAGTCCACGATCACCAACCTGGTCGCCCGGCTGTACGACGTCACCCGCGGCTCCGTGCGCGTCGGTGATGTCGACGTACGCGACCTCCCGCTGGAGGAGCTGGAGGATGCGGTCGGCTACGTGACACAGGACGCGCACATGTTCCACGACACCATCGCCGCCAACCTCCGCTACGCGCGGCCCGACGCCACCGACGCCGAGCTCTGGCAGGCGCTGGAGGCGGCCCGGGTGGCCGACCTGGTGCGGGGCCTGCCTGGTGGCCTCGACACGGTCGTGGGCGACCGCGGGCACCGGCTCTCCGGTGGCGAGCGGCAGCGGATGGCGATCGCCCGGCTGCTGCTCAAGGCTCCCGCTGTGGTCGTGCTCGACGAGGCCACGGCCCACCTCGACTCCGAGTCGGAGGCGGCGGTGCAGCAGGCGCTCGACGCCGCGCTGGCTGGCCGCACCTCGCTGGTGATCGCCCACCGGCTGTCGACGGTGCGGCATGCCCATGTCATCCTCGTCGTCGACGACGGCGGTGTCGTTGAGCGCGGCACTCACGAGGAGCTGCTGGCCCGCGGGGGCCTCTACGCCGACCTCCACCGCACCCAGTTCCGCGACGACCTCCACGAGGAGCCTGCATGGACCTCCAGCTGACCGACCGCGTCTTCGTCGTCACGGGTGGCGGCCGCGGGCTCGGCCGGGCCACCGCGGAGCAGCTTCTCGCCGAGGGTGCTCGTGTGCTGGTCTCGGGGCGTCGCGAGGAGCCGCTGCGCGAGCTCGCGGCAGCGCATCCCGGGCGGGCGGACTGGGAGGCGGCAGACAATGCGGATCCCGCGACGCCGCAGCGGCTGCTGGGCGCTGCGCGGGAGCGGCTGGGCGGTCTCGACGGCGTGGTGATCTCGGTCGGCGGACCGCCGCCGGGCACCGTGACGGGCACCACCGACGAGCAGTGGCGCTCGGGATTCGAGAGCGTGTTCCTGGGGGCCGTGCGGCTCGCCCGGGCTACAGCGGAGTCGCTGCCCGACGGCGGCTCGATCACCTTGGTTCTCTCCACGTCGGTCAAGGAGCCCTTGCCCGGGCTCACGGTCTCCAACGGGTTGCGGCCCGGACTCGCGATGGTCGCCAAGGACCTGGCCCGTGAGGTGGGACCCCGGGGAATCCGGGTCAACGGCGTGATGCCGGGCCGGATCGCCACCGACCGGGTCCGCGAGCTCGACGAGGGCACGGGCGATCCCGACGCCTCCCGCCATGCCCACGAGGCGGCGATCCCGCTCGGTCGCTACGGCGAGCCGGAGGAGTTCGGCCGGGTGGCGGCGTTCCTCGCCTCGCCGGCCGCGTCATTTGTCAGCGGCGCCATCGTCCCCGTCGACGGGGGAGCGCTGCGCTCCCTGTGAGGCCATCGCCGCCTGCCGAGCGGCGAGCCGCTCCGCGGCGGTGGTGCGCGGGCGCTTCGGGCGCCGAGCGCGCTGCGGGCGCTTGCCCGTGCGCCCGCGATGCTCGTCGACGGCCATCCAGACGAATCCGACGATCGCCAGGACGCCGAAGAACCACCACTGGAGGCCGTAGAAGAAGTGCGGTCCGTTGCTCTGGTCCGGGGCGCCGACGTGGTCCAGGGGCGTCTCGGGCGCGGGATCCTCGTGGGTGAGGTCGACGAAGCCGCGATAGGTGGTCAGGCCGGTGGCATCCGCGATCGCGGTGCTGCTGATCGACCGGGTGGAGTGGTCGGTGACCTTCGTGGAGTCGCCTGTGGCGTCCTGTCGGGCCCAGCCGGTGATCGTCACCGTGCCGCTGGGCGGCGGTGGCACCTCGTCGGGGCGGGTCCCGGAGTTCTCGGTGGCCAGCCAGCCGCGGTCGACCACGAGCGCCGTGCCGTCGGCGGTTACCAGCGGCACCACGACGTCGATGCCGGAGGCGCCGTCGCGGGTGCGGTAGCGCACGACGACGGTGTTGTCGGTGTCGTATTCGCCGGTCGCGGTCACCTGGCGCCACTGCTGTGAGGCGGGCAGCCCCGCGTCGGTGCGGAAGACCTCCTCGACCGGCACGGGGTCGGCATCGATGTTGCGCTCGACCACCGCGTTCTTCTCCTTGCGGTCCTCGAGGCGGTGGAACTGCCACTCGCCCAGCCACCAGGCGCCCCACGCCAACAGCAGCACCGTGATGAGGAAGAGGATCCACCGTCGGGAGAAGAGGAAGGACAGCGAACGCACATGCCGAGGGTATCCGCCTCGCACCAGCCCTCCGGCATCCGACCTCCCCGGCATCGGAGCCGATAGGTGCCTATGCTTGCTGCATGACGCCCCTGCGCGACAACCACGGCCGCACGGCCACGGACCTGAGAGTCTCGCTGACCGACCGGTGCAACCTCCGCTGCAACTACTGCATGCCCGCCGAGGGACTCGACTGGCTGCCGGCCGAGGAGGTGCTCACCGACGACGAGGTGGTCCGGCTGATCGGCATCGCCACGGAGCGCTTGGGCGTACGCGAGGTGCGCTTCACCGGCGGGGAGCCCCTGGTGCGGCGCGGGCTGGTCGACATCGTGCGACGTACGGCGGAGCTCGCCCACCGCCCGGAGATCTCGCTGACGACCAACGCCCTGGGCCTGGCCCGCACCGCCGGGGCGCTCGCCGAGGCCGGGCTCGACCGGGTCAACGCCAGCCTCGACACCACCGACCGCGAGACCTTCGCCCGGATCACCCGGCGCGATCGCCTCGACGACGTGCTCGCCGGACTGGCCGCCGCACGCGAGGCTGGCCTGGAGCCGATCAAGGTCAACGCCGTGCTGCTGCGCGGGGTCAACGACGCACAGGCGGCCGACCTGCTGCGGTGGAGCATCGCGTCGGGCTACCACCTCCGCTTCATCGAGCAGATGCCCCTCGACGCCCAGCACGCCTGGCAGCGCGAGGAGATGGTGACGGCCGAGGAGATCCTTCGCATCCTGGAGAAGGAGTTCCGACTCACCCCGTCGGGGGAGCCGCGCGGCAGCGCCCCGGCCGAGCTGTTCGAGGTCGACGGCGGACCGGCGACGGTCGGCGTGATCGCCTCGGTGACCCGCCCCTTCTGCGGCGACTGCGACCGAGTGCGCCTCACGGCCGACGGCCAGGTGCGCAACTGCCTCTTCGCCCGCCGGGAGTCCGACCTGCGCACCCCGCTGCGGTCGGGTGCGAGCGACGACGAGATCGCCGACCTGTGGGTGCGAGCCATGGCCGCCAAGCTGCCCGGTCACGGCATCGACGACGTCAGCTTCCTGCAGCCGAGCCGGCCGATGTCCGCGATCGGCGGCTGACGACCGCGGCGCCGGCTACCGCGCCTCGTCGGCACTGAAGGGCAGCACGTCCTTGAGGAATCCGCGCGCGGAGAGGAAGTCGGCCAGCGACTGGCGATGCTGCTCGCAGGCGAGCCACACCTTGCGCCGCTCGGGCGTGTGCAGCTTGGGGTTGTTCCACAGCACCTGCCAGGCGGCGGGCGCCTGACACCCCCGGGCGGAGCACACGGGATCGAGGGGCGCGTTGTGGTTGCTGAGCACGAGGCGGTTCTCCTGATGAGTCGACGAGGCCGGACAGCTACGGGGGGAAGCCGTCCGACCCCGCTCGAGGCACAGCGCCTCGACGGTCAGTCTGTCACGGGACGGTCGGGCGAACCGGGCAGCTCCTGTCCCCAGGGCGCGGTGGGAAGCTCGGTCTCCTGCCTCGGGCCGGGCATCGCGTTGGCGAACACGACGGCGACGTAGGGAAGGAAGACCGCACCCACGACGAGCGTCCAGCGCAGCCAGCCGGGTCCTACGGCGACCGCACCGACGAAGCAGACGGTGCGCACCAGCATCGACAACAGATAGCGCCGTTGTCGGTGCCGGATCTCCTCGCCGGGGTTGGGCCCGGCGGTGGTGATCCGGATCGGCTCGGACCCGGTGCGGGAGCTCCGTCCAGACATAAGTCGAGTCTACGCCGCGCACCGGCACGGCCTAGGGTGGACCCGGACCCCAGGAGGAGAGAGATGAGCAACCGCACCTACCGCATCACCGAGATCGTCGGCACCTCGCCGGACGGCATGGAGCAGGCCGTGCGCAACGGCATCGCCCGGGCCTCGCAGACGCTGCGCCACATCGACTGGTTCGAGGTCACCGAGGTGCGGGGCCAGGTCAAGGACGGCCAGGTCGAGCACTTCCAGGTCGGCCTCAAGATCGGCTTCCGGCTCGAGGACGAGTGAGCAGCCGGCCGTCGCGGTGTGATCCACCTCAACCGCGGCGGCCGTGGTAGTGAATATGTCTACCGGGCGGTAATCGCTAGCGTCGACCGACGTGAGCAGATCAGTCCTCGTCACCGGCGGCAACCGCGGCATCGGCCGGGCCCTCGCCGAGTCCTTCCTCGCTCAGGGCGACAAGGTCGCCGTGACCACCCGCAACGGTGGGGCACCGGAGGGAGCGCTCGACGTACGCTGCGACATCACGGTGCCCGAGCAGGTCGATGCAGCGTTCGCCCAGATCGAGGAGGCGCACGGCCCGGTCGAGGTGCTGGTGGCCAATGCGGGCATCACCCGCGACACCCTCGTGCTGCGGATGAGCGACGACGACTGGGACCAGGTCATCGCCACCAACCTGACCGGCTCCTTCCGGGTCGCCCGGCGTGCCGCCAAGGGCATGCTCCGGCTGCGCCGCGGACGGATCATCTTCATCTCCTCGGTCGTCGGGCTGCTCGGCTCCCCCGGCCAGGTCAACTACGCGGCCTCCAAGAGCGGCCTGGTGGGCATGGCCCGCTCGCTGGCGCGTGAGCTCGGATCCCGCTCGATCACGGCCAACGTCGTCGCTCCGGGCTTCATCGAGACCGACATGACGGAGGTGCTTCCCGAGCAGCAGAAGGCCGACTACCAGGCGCAGATCCCGCTCGCCCGCTTCGGCGCGGTCGAGGACATCGCCGGTGCGGTCACCTGGCTTGCCGGCGACGACGCCCGCTATGTGACGGGGGCCGTGATCCCCGTCGACGGCGGCCTCGGCATGGGTCACTGACAACTTTCGCGAAGGCAGGAAGACGACATGGGAATCCTCGACGGTAAGCGCATCCTGGTGGCCGGAGTCACCATGGACAGCTCGATCGGCTTCGCCACCGCGAAGGTGGCCCAGGAGCAGGGCGCCGAGGTGCTCATCTCCAACTTCGGCCGGGCGCTCAACATCACCAAGCGGATCGCCAAGCGGCTCCCGGCCGAGCCGCCGGTGCTCGAGCTCGATGTCACCGACGCCGACCACCTCGCCCGGCTCCCCGAGCTGGTGCGTGAGCACGTGGACGGCCTCGACGGGGTGGTGCACTCGATCGCCTACGGCAACCCGGAGACCCTGCTCGGCGGCAAGTTCATGACCGGCCCGTGGGAGGACGTCTCCCAGGCCGTGCATGTCTCGGCCTACTCGCTGAAGTCGCTCGCCGAGGCCACCCGTCCCCTGATGACCGGAGGCGGCTCGATCGTCGGGCTGACCTTCGACGCCACCATCGCCTGGCCGGCCTATGACTGGATGGGCGTGGCCAAGGCCGCACTGGAGTCGACCTCTCGCTACCTGGCCCGTGATCTCGGCCCGGAGGGGATCCGGGTCAACCTGGTCTCCGCCGGCCCGCTGCGCACCCTGGCGGCGAAGGCGATCCCTGGCTTCGAGGACCTCGAGGACACCTGGACCACGCGTGCACCCCTCGGCTGGGACAACACCGATCAGGAGCCGACCGCGAAGGCGGTCTGCGCGCTGCTCTCCGACTTCTTCCCGGCGACGTCGGGTGAGATCGTGCACGTCGACGGCGGTTTCCACGCCATGGGCTCCTGACCCGACGACCGTCTGGCAGGATCGCTTCGTGGACACGAAGCGGACCCTGGTGATCGTGCGGCACGCCCAGGCCGAGGCGTTCGCTGCCGACGACCACCAGCGCTCCCTCACCCCGCGTGGGGAGGCCGATGCCAGAGCGCTGGGCGCCGGGCTGGCGCACGCGGACGTGTCACCCGACGCGATCCTGGTCTCCGACGCGACGCGCGCGCGTGCCACCTGGCTGGCCATGCTCGCCGGCGCTGAAACGGTCGGTGCGCAATGGCGGCCGGACGAGGAGTTCACCCCCGCGGTCTACACCGCCGACGCCGACTACCTGCTGCAGCTCGTGCGCGAGCGCGACGAGGCCGCCCGCACTCTCGTGGTCGTCGGGCACAACCCGACCGTGGCGAGCCTGGCTCTGCTCCTCGACGACGGCGAGGGAGACGCGACCGCCGCGCGGGAGATGGCCGGCGGCTTCCCGACGGCCTCCCGGGCGGTGTTCACGGTCCATGGGGCCTGGGCCGAGCTCTCCTTCGGTACGGCGACACTGCGGTCGTTCGCCGTGGCCGGCGGCGCGGGCTGAAGCCCGGTTCGGTCGCCTACACCGGCGGAGCGGGCGTGATGATCCCGGCGGCGGCGTCGGCTGCCTCGATCTCCTCCCGGCTGATGCCGAGCAGATACATGATCGTGTCGAGGTAGGGCACGTTGACCGCAGTGTCGGCGGCTGCCTGCACCACCGGCTTGGCGTTGTAGGCAATGCCCAGTCCCGCGGCGTTGAGCATGTCGAGGTCGTTGGCACCGTCGCCGATGGCGATCACCGCCGATTCGGGCACTCCCACGTCGGCAGCGAACCTGCGCAGCGCGGCCGCCTTGCCGGCGCGGTCGACGACCTCTCCCACCACCTTGCCGGTGAGGAGTCCGTCGACCACCTCGAGCTGGTTGGCCTGCGCGTAGTGGATGCCGAGGTCGGCAGCGATCCGGTCGGTGATCTGGTTGAAGCCGCCGGAGACGAGCGCGAACCGGTAGCCCAGCCGGCGCAGCGTGCGCACCAGGGTACGGGCGCCCGGGTTGAGCTGGATCGAGTCGTAGACCTCATCCAACGCCGATGCCGGCACCCCCTTCAGCAGCGCCACCCGCTGTCGCAGCGACTGCTCGAAGTCGATCTCGCCGCGCATGGCGGCCTCGGTGACGCGGGCGACCTCCGCCTCACAACCGGCGTGGGCGGCGATCATCTCGATGACCTCGCCCTGGATGAGGGTGGAGTCGACGTCCATCACCACCAGGCGCATGCTGTGGCGCAGCAGGCTCGCCGGCTGCACCGCGACGTCGATGCCCAGGCGGGTGGCCTCCTTGACGAGCAGGGTGCGCAGCTGGTCGACGGCGATGCCGGAGACGTGGAACTCGATGGCGGTGACCGGGTAGCGGGCCATCCGGACGATCCGGTCGATGTTGGCGCCGGCGTCGGCCATCCGGCCGGTGATGGCCGCCACGGCGGAGGCCTTCAGCGGCGCTCCAATGAGGGTGACGTGGCAGCGTCCTTCTCGTCGGGCCCGATTGTCGCCGGTGCCGCGCTCGATCTCGACGGACATGTCGATCGACTCCGCGGCCGCGACCACCTGGTCCCGCAGCTTCTTCCAGTCGCGGGGCGCGGTGACCAACACGCCCAGCACCAGGCGCCGCCGGAGCACGATCTGCTCGAGGTCGACCACCTCGACGCCGGCGGTGGCCAGCGTGCGGAAGATCGTGGAGGTGACCCCGGGCCGGTCCTTGCCGGTGACGGTGATCAGGAGGGTCTTCGGGGCGTCGGGGAGGTCGCTCATGGCAGGGCAGAGCGTACCGCCACGGCGGATCAGTGCGGTGCCGGTGGCCAGACCTCGGGAGAGGCCGCAGCGACCCACGCCTCCCGAGCGGCACGGGCGAGGGAGGTGAGCGCCTGCTGCCGCAGCCCGGCCTCCCGGGCGGTGCTCGCCGTACCGTCGTCGCCGAGTGCGAGCTCCACGATGTCGAGCGCCTGCTGCGCGCGGGCGGCGAGGTCCGCGGCCTCCGTCGGCACGGAGCCCGGGTGGGCGAAGTGGGTGCGATGGCGCAGGTCGATCAACGCGTCGGCCACCTCGGGGTTCCACCGGGCGACCTCGAGCTCGGCCAGGTCGGTCGCGGTGCTCGCCAGGGTGCGGCGCAGGTTGCGCGACGCCTCGCCGAGGTCGACCAGCGGCCGCGGCCGGGCCGGCAGCACCGTCCATGTGACGCCGGCGCCTGCTCGGTGCGGCACCAGCCCGACGCCGGCGCCTTCGAGCACCACGGCCTCGCCCGCCGCCAGGGCGCGGCGGTTGAACTCGGCCGGACCGCCCAGTCCGGCCGGGTGCCCGGGCGCGGGCAGGGCGAGTCCGGCCGAATGGGTGCCGGTACGCCGCAGCCCGGGCAGCGCGAGGAGCAGCGGCACCGGCTCGTCCTCGCCGGGAAGGCCCAGCACGTGATGGGCGGCGTCGCCGTCGCGTACGGCGTCGAGCACCTCGCCCGGTCGGGTGCCGCCACGGAGCCAGCCGGTGAGCCACCACGCCAGTCGGGCGGAGTCGAGTGGGGGATGAGGGGACACGCAGCAGAGGCTATGTCGGCTCGATAGGGTGCAGCCATGACGACCGTGCTGGAGCTCTCCGACATCACCGTGCGTCGTGGGGGCTCCATCCTGCTCGATCGGGTCAGCTGGCGGGTCGAGGAGGGCGACCGCTGGGTGGTGCTGGGGCCCAACGGGGCCGGCAAGACCACGCTCATGCAGGTCGCCTCAGCGCAGCTGCACCCGACGGCCGGCACCGTGGAGATCCTGGGGGAGCGCCTCGGCGCCGTCGACGTCTTCGAGCTGCGGCCGCGGATCGGCGTCACCAGCGCGGCGGTGGCGGAGCGGCTGCCACGCGACGAGCGGGCGCACGACGTCGTCGTCACCGCCTCCTACGGCGCCTTCGGCCGCTGGAAGGAGCAGTTCGACGAGCTCGACCACGAACGGGCCACGGGCCTGCTGCGGGAGGTGGGCGCCGGTGAGCTCCGCGACCGCACCTTCGGCACCCTCAGCGAGGGTGAGCGCAAGCGCGTCCTGATCGCGAGGGCGCTCATGGCCGACCCGGAGCTGCTGCTCATGGACGAGCCGGCCGCCGGCCTCGACCTCGGTGGCCGCGAAGACCTGGTCGCCACCTTGGAGGTGCTCGCCACCGACGCCGGGTCGCCGGCGATCGTGCTGGTCTCCCACCATGTCGAGGAGATCCCGCCGGGCTTCACCCATGCGCTGCTCCTGCGGGCGGGCGCAGCGGTCGCGGCAGGTCCCATCGACGAGGTGATCACGGAGCCGCTGCTCAGCCGCGCCTTCAACATGCCGCTCACCGTCACCCGGGCCGACGGCCGTTTCACGGCGCGCAGGCGCACGCGCGCCCGCAGGGACTAGTCTCCAGCCATGGATTGGCTCAACGAGTTCATGGACTGGCTGAGGGACAACGCCTGGGCCGGATGGCTGACCGCCGCCGGCCTGCTCACGGTCGGCGAGATGCTGAGCCTCGACCTGGTGCTGATCATGCTGGCCGGAGGCGCCGCCGTCGGCATGGTGGCCGCGCTGCTGGGCGCGCCGTTCTGGCTGCAGGCCATCCTCGCGGCGGTCACCTCGCTGGCCGCGCTGGGTCTGCTGCGGCCCTCCATCCGCAAGCGCCTGCACAGCGGCCCCGATCTCCAGATCGGCCACCAGCGCCTCGTCGGGCGTCAGGCCACGGTGCTCTCCCGGATCACCGGGCTGCAGTCGGGGTTGGTGAAGCTCGCCGGCGAGGAATGGACCGCCGAGCCGCTCGACGAGACCCTCGTGATCGAGGAGGGCCAGGTCGTCGACGTCCTGGAGATCCGCGGCGCCACCCTCATCGTGCACCCGGTCCCGCAAATCGATTGACCGCGGCGCCGGCGTTGGGTTGAGAAGCATTCCGTCGGGGGTAGGAATGCCCCAGACCGTTCTGGAAAGGAAAGCTCCATGGTTGTGTTGATCCTGCTGGCGCTGCTGCTGCTCTTCGTGGTGGTGGTGCTGGCGAAGACGGTGCGGATCATCCCGCAGTCCCGCGCCGGCATCGTCGAGCGCTTCGGCAAGTACAAGACGTCCCTGCCCGCGGGCCTCAACGTGCTGGTGCCCTTCATCGACAAGGTGCGCTACGTCATCGACCTGCGCGAGCAGGTCGTCTCCTTCCCGCCGCAGCCCGTGATCACCGAGGACAACCTGGTGGTGTCGATCGACACCGTCATCTACTTCCAGGTGACCAACCCGGTTGCGGCCACCTACGAGATCGCCAACTACATCCAGGCGGTCGAGCAGCTCACGATGACCACGCTGCGCAACATCGTCGGCGGCATGGACCTCGAGGAGACGCTCACCAGCCGTGACGCGATCAACAGCCGCCTGCGCGGCGTGCTCGACGAGGCGACCGGGAAGTGGGGCATCCGGGTCAACCGGGTGGAGCTCAAGGGGATCGACCCGCCGCCGTCGATCAAGGACTCCATGGAGAAGCAGATGCGCGCCGACCGCGACAAGCGGGCCGCGATCCTCACCGCCGAGGGCCAGCGCCAGTCGGCGATCCTCACCGCCGAGGGCGCCAAGCAGTCGGCGATCCTCAACGCCGAGGGCGACCGGGAGTCGCAGATCCTGCGCGCGCAGGCCGACCGGGAGGCAGCCATCCTCCGCGCCCAGGGTGAGGGCCAGGCCATCCAGACGGTCTTCCAGGCCATCCACGACGG
>Ga0164243_10011864_pt1 | contig 12396 bp, 8 predicted proteins | sample OricompcompostOP_FD_108781 | JGI IMG/M metagenome (GOLD analysis project Ga0164243, IMG submission 108781) | Organic Plus compost microbial communities from Emeryville, California, USA - Original compost - Organic plus compost (OP) | ecosystem: Engineered > Solid waste > Mixed feedstock >...
CGGCTCACCGCGACGTCGAGAAGGTACCCGAGCTGCGGCTCGATCGTGCGGAGCTCGTCGACGACCGTGCGCGCGCACTCGCCGAGGATGTCGACGAGCTCGCGCAGCGGGCCCCAGTCACCGCCGCGCTCGAACCAACCACCGCCGAGGTTCTGCGCGAACGTCCACACGTTGACGCCCGTCGACTTCTCGAGATCGTGGAACACGGCCTCGCACAGGCTCATCGCGACCAGCTCGAGCGCCTCCTCGGGATCGAGCGCGCGGACGATCGGGTTGCGCGGCAGCCCGCGCTCCCTCGCGAGGTGGACGAAGCGCTGGCGCCGCTGCCACCACGCGAGCGCGCCGTTGGTCTTGATCAGCTGGGTCGAGCTCGGGGCGACCTGCGGGATCTCGAGCACGATCGTCGTGACGTTGTCGCCGCCGCCGCCGCGCAGCGCGAGCTCGATCAGATCGCGCGCGACGTCGGCGGGGGCATCGCCCGAGCCGAGCAGGTACTGGATCGCCTCCGCGGACGCGTAGCCGTAGAGCCCGTCGGAGCACAGCAGCAGCCGGTCCCCGGGCTGGAGCGCGAGGTCGAGCACGTCGACCCGGGTCTCCGGCCGCGAGCCGAGGTTGCGCGACAGCACGTTCTTGTACGGGTGACGCTCGGCCTCGTCGGGCGAGAGCAGCCCCCGGATCACCAGCTCCTCGACGATCGTGTGGTCGCGCGTCAGCACCTGGAGGCGGCCCTCGCGGAGCAGGTACGCCCGGCTGTCGCCGACGTGTGCGATCACCGCGCGCGCCGCGTCGACGAGCAAGCACGCGACGACCGTGGTCCCCATGCCGTGGTGCTCGCGGTGTGCCTGCCCGGCCGCGAACACCGCCGCCGAGCCCGCCTGGATCGCCGCCTCGATCAGCGCCTTGGGCTCCAGCGCGGCGCGGTGCTGCGCGACGAACGCCCGGATCGCGTCGCGCGCCGTCTGCGATGCGATGTCGCCCGCGTTCGCGCCGCCCATGCCGTCGAGCACGACATACAAGCCGCCCTGCGCGTCGAGGATCATCGAGTCCTCGTTCTCGGTGCGCACGCTGCCGACGTGGGTCTCCCCCGCGACGCGGACGGCCGGCTTCGTCGCGACCGCGTTCACGGCGTGCGCCCCTCGGGGTGGGTCAGCTCGCGCCACCGGGCGAGGCGCCGGTCGAGCTCCTCGGCGAGGAGATCGTTGACCGCGCGCGCGGTGGTCGCGGTCACCCGCGTGAGGAGCAGCGTCAGCTCGGCGCCCCGCGTCGTGCCCGCGCCCTCGGTCTGCGCGACCTGCGCGGCGGTGTCGCCGATCGCGACCAGCATGGCGAGCACCGACGCCGGGCTCTGCGCCTCGGCCGCGCGCATCGCGAGGAACGTGTGGAGGAACGCGCGGTGCTGCCCGACGTCGCCGGTCGAGATGAAGTTGCCGAGGTGCTCGAGCACCGCGCCGAACTGGGCGCGCGCCGCGGCCTCGTCGAGCCGGCCGATCGAGGGATCGAGGGTGGACCGCAGCTCGAGCAGGCGCTGCAGGATCTTGGGACGGAGCGCCTCGTACGCTTCCCACAGCGTCGGCGCAGCCGTCGGTCGAGCCATCCCGCCGATGGTACACTCGGTGCGACGTTGGGTGGTACGCTGCCCGAGCGGAATGCGGAATGTCAGAGAAGGGCGCGTGCTCGTGGTCGATGACGAGCCGATGGTGAGAGAGACCCTCGGCCAGGTGCTCAGCGACGAGGGCTACGTCGTCGATCTCGCCGTCGATGGCGAGAGCGCGCTCGAGCGCGTGCACGCGGCGCGGCCCGACGCGATCCTGCTCGACCTCATGATGCCCGGGATGAACGGGCGGCAGTTCCTGCAGGCGCTGCGCGACAACCCCGCGTTCGAGTCGGTCCCGGTGCTGATCATGACCGCGGTCCACGGCCTCAACGTCAACCTCCAGACGCTCGGCGCGAGCGAGGTCGTCGAGAAGCCGTTCAACGTGGACGAGCTGCTGAACAAGGTCGCCCTCGCCGTCTATCGCTCGCGGGACGCGCACAAGAGCATCAGCCAGCCGCTGCCGTTCGTGTCGATGCCGCCGGCCACCGCGCCCGAGCAGGACCGCGGCGTCGTCCTGATCGTCGAGCACGACCGCAGCCGGCTCCAGCAGCTCGACGAGCTGCTGTCCGCGCGCGGCTACACGGTCGTGTCGATGACGCGCGCGCTCGTGCAGATCTTGCGGCTCGCGCGCGCCCTGCGCCCGCGCGCGATCCTGCTCGATCTCAAGTCCGACGGCGTCAACGAGGTCGTGCGCGACCTCCGCTCCGCGAAGGAGCTCGACGAGATCCCGATCCTCGTGTTCGCGCGCGACGCGAGCGCGGACGAGTCGGTGGGAGACGCGCTCGCCGACGCGGCGGACGTCGATCTCGTGAACTTCGTCGAGAAGCAGCGCTGACGAGCGCCTAGCGATCGGCGCGCCGCCGCGGCCGGATCGCGGCCGATCCTGCGGGTGCGGTCCGCAGGCCGCTGTCCCCCGCGCGCAAGAATGTCTCGGCGTGGCGCCGCGCCGTGATGTCGCGGAAGCTCCACACCCGCCCGATCACCTTGCCGGCGACGATCTGGGGCCGGTTCGTTCGCTCGAAGATGCGGCCGTCGTCGAGCTCGAGGACGTCGATCTGCTCGCCGTGCGTCCCCACGAACGGCTCGCTCGCAGCGTCGGCGCCCTGCGCGATCCGCCGCGCGATGTGCTCGCGCACGGTCTCGAGCGACCGCATCGACCGGGCGTCCAGCTGCCACATGTCGAGGAACCGCTGGTTGAACGCGAGCACCGTCTCGCCGTCGGACGCGAGGATGCCCTCGCCCGCCGCCTCGACGGTCGCCGCACGCAGCGCCTCGCGCCGCGGCCGCTCCTCGAGCTCGAGCGACAGGCTCGCGAGGCTCGCGAGGAACGCGGCGTCCCGGCGCTCCTCGGGCGTCCACGCGCGCGGACCGCCGACGTGCTCGTGGCACAGGATGCCGACGAGACGCAGCCCGGTGCGGATCGGCGCGTCGAGCAACGCGGCGACGCCGTGCAGACCGAGGTACGACCGAGACCACTCCGACGTCCGTGGATCGGTGTGCGCGTCGTCGGCGGCGATCGCGTCCTCCGCGAGGAGCGCCGCGAAGTACACCGGATAGTCCCGCGCGCGGATCACCATTCCGGACGAGTGGCGATCGTGCGCCGCCTCGTAGAGGTCGATGCACGTGGCCTCGCCGTGATCTTCGCTGAACAGCCACACGCCGGTGCGCGCCACGTTCAGCGCGCGCGCCGCGGTCTCGGTGATCGCGCGGATCGCCGCGTCGGGATCATCCTCGTACCGTCTCCAAACCTGAGCGAGCTCTGCGATCGCATCAGGAGACTTCCTCGTCGTCGCGATCCCCACGCGGCCCATTGTACTCGGTTGCGCGCGTCGCGCCCGTCCCGTGCGTCCACCTCGGCGCGAGCGCGTGACGCAGCTCGTCTGTCGGAAACCCGACACCCAGCCAGTCGGGTGGCATCACCGCGCGCGATCGATCACAGCGCGGTGAGGGTACAGCACGATCTCGATCCGGCGGTTCCGCGCCTTGTTGGTGCGCGACACCGGGCGGTACTCCCCGAACGCGAGCGCGGCGAGCCGCGACGGCTCGATCTTCGCGACGTCCTGCAGGTAGTGGACGACGGTCAGCGCGCGCGCCGCGGACAGCTCCCAGTTCGACGCGAAGCGCGGCGGCTCGGGCTTGCGGCCCTTGCGGTTCCTCGCGGGCACCGCCTGCGCGATCGGCGTGTCATCGGTGTGCCCCTGTACCCACACCTGCTTGTCGGGGAGCTCCTTCAACGCGGCGCCGACCTTGGCGAGCACGGCCTTGCCACGCTCGGTGAGCTGGTCGTCGCCCGAGCGGAACAGGACCTTGTCGACGAGCTGGAGCCGGATCTCGTCGCCCTCGGTGGACACCGAGCCCGAGCCCTTGTCGAGCGCGCGCGTGAGCTTGCTCTCCACCTCGGCCGCGACGGCCTTCGCCTTCGCCTCGGCATCGGCGGCCTTCTCGGCGAGCTCGGCCTGCGCGCGCGTCGCGTGCTCGAGCTGCGTCGCCAGCTCCTTCTTCGCGGCGGTCTCGACGACGAGCTTGCTCTCGAGGCCGTCCGCGCGATCCTTCTGCACGCTCGCGGCGGCGGTCGCGTCCGCGGCGGTCTTCTCGAGCGCGGCGATGCGGTCGTCGGGCGCGATCCACGGGCGCAGCACGAACCCACCGAGACCACCGGCCACGAGGCCGCCGGCGATCATCGCCGCGGCGCGCCGGTTCGCGAACCCGCCGACGCGCGGTGGCCTCGGCACCCGTGGCTCGCTTCGCCGCGGCGCCTCGGGCACGGGCAACCGCGGATACACCAGCACGCCACTCTCGGTCGGATCGTTCTTGGACGACCGGCTCACGCCCCGATGCTAACGCGTTCCGCGCAGGCGACCGCCGCAAACTTCGCGGCGACGCTCAGTCACCCATCGCGGCGCCGCCACTACGCGGGTCGCCCGCTCCCGCCCAGCCCGCCTTCGTGCGCGCGATCGCGTTCGCCGCACCGAAAAACGGTGAGCCGAAATCCAGTGTGTAGCCGGCGGCGCGCAGCTCGTCGGCGGTCTCGCGCGTGATCGAGCTCGCCTCGACGAGCACGAGATCGGGGCGGTGCTGGTGATGAATACGCGGCAGCGCGACGGCGGTGCCGACCGGGTAGCCGAAGTCGATCACGTTCGACAGCGTCTGCCACACCGCGCTGATGATCCGCGGCCCGCCCTGCGCGCCGACGACGAGCGCGACCTCGCCGGTGCGGTCCTCGACGATCGTCGGCGTCATCGACGACAGCATGCGCTTGCCTGGCTCGATCCGGTTGCGCGACCACTGCACGAGCCCGAACACGTTCGGCGTGCCGGGCTTGACCGCGAAGTCGTCCATCTCGTTGTTCAGGAGGAAGCCGTGCACGGTCACGCCGCTCCCGAACGCGGTGTTGAGCGTCGTGGTCAGCGCGACCGCCATCCCGTTCGGGTCGACGACCGAGAGGTTCGTGGTGTGATCGCCCTCGAGCAGCGCCTTGACGTCGGTGGACGGTGTGGCCCCGGGGCCGATCGTCGCCGCGAGCTTGTCGAGGTACGCCGTCGACAGGAGCGTCGTCAGCGGCATGTCGTTCACGAACGCGGGATCACCGAGCAGCTCGTTGCGAGCCGCGAACGCGCGGCGCCAGGTCTCGACGAGCCAGTGCACGTGCTCGTAGCCGTGCCACGGCAGCTTTCCGAGCTCGGTCTTGCGCAGCATGCCGGCGGTCATCGCGAGCACGATGCCGCCCGACGATGGTGGCGGCATCGAGATCACCGAGGTGCCGCGATACGAGAACCGCAGCGGCTCGCGCCACACCGCGCGATATCCGGCGAGGTCCTCGGCGGTGATCAGCCCACCGCCGGCCTTCATCTCGTCGACGATCGCCTGCGCCGTCGGCCCCTGGTAGAAGCCCGCGGGCCCCTGATCGCGGATCCGCTCGAGCGCGAGCGCGAGCAGCGGGATGCTCACCGTGTCGCCGGCGGCGCGCGGCGTGCGGTCCGGAACCCAGATCTCGGCGCTCTTGGGGTACTTCAGCAGGAGCTCGGCGCGCCGCGCGATGCCCTTCGCGGTGTGCTCGTCGATCACGAAGCCCTCGCGCGCGAGCCGGATCGCGGGCTCGACGAGGTCCTTCCACGGCTTCTTGCCGAGCTTGCGATGCAGCTCGTACAGGCCAGCGACCGAGCCCGGCACTCCCGACGCGCGGTGCCCGACGCGCGAGTCGAGCGTCGGGTTCCCCTTCTCGTCGAGGAACATCGTGTCGGTCGCCGCCGCCGGCGCGGTCTCGCGGAAGTCGAGCGCGACCGCCTTGCCCTTCGCGACGCGCACGACCGCGAACCCGCCGCCGCCGAGGTTGCCCGCGCTCGGGTGAACGACCGCGAGCGCGAACGCCGTCGCGACCGCGGCATCGACGGCGTTGCCGCCCGTGGCGAGCACCTGCCGCCCGACCTCGGTGGCCTGCGCGGCCTCGGACACGACGAGGAATGTCTTGCCGGTGCCGAGCAGCGCGGGCACCACGGGGTCGGGCGTGGTCTCGGTCCGGTAGACCGGCTCCTTCGGCGTGTCGGCGGGTGTAGGCGGCGCGACGGCGACCGCGGCGTCGCGCGGTGCCTCGGGCGGAGGGGGTGGTGGAGGCGGCGCCGTGCGTTGACAGGCCGCGAGCCCGATCCCGAGGAGCACGCTCGCACCGAGGAGCCGGCGCGGCCGCGCACGACGGACCGTCGAAGTGGTCGGCAGAGTCACGGGGTGCATCCTACGTCACGCGCTGCGATCGCGCCGGTGTGCCCCGTCCGGACCTGGCCACGACATCGATGTCGTGCCTGCCGGGATCGCAGCGAAACCGGCGATCGCGAGGGACGCGCGCGGACCGGGTGGTAAGTCGCGGCGTGCGCACGCGAATTCCCGGGCGCCGCGGCCTGGCACCGCCGTTGCTGAAAGCGCAGGCATGCGCAGCTCCCTCTTCTCGTTGCTCGTGGTCGTGACCGCGGCGTGTGGATCCCAGGATGCCGGTGCTCCCGAGCCGGGCGGCGGTGGTGGGGTCAGCTTCGGCGGCGCGCAGGACATGGGCGAGTTCCGCGCGATCCTCGACCGCGGCGAGCTCCCCGGGCCGGACTCGCTCGACGCCAACGGCTTCTTCAACGAGCACTACAGCGCCGCACCGGCGCCGACCTGCGGCGGGCTCCTGTGCCTGACGCCCGGGCTCTCGGTCGGCCGCGACTGGCTCACCGGCAAGCACCAGGCGACGCTGCAGATCGCGGTGAACACCACCGTCGATCCCGCGAGCTACGAGCGGTTGCCGATGGACCTCGTCGTCGTCGTGGACCACTCGGGCTCGATGGCGCAGGACGGACGGCTCGAGAAGGTCAAGGTCGGGCTGCACACGCTCGTCGACAACCTGGAGGACGGCGATCGGATGGCGCTGATCGCGTTCGACGACCTCGTCACCTACGAGGCTCGCTTCGAGGCCGAGCTCGATCGCGCGTTCCTCCACGAGCGCATCGACGCGCTCAGGCCGCGCGGCGGGACCAACATCCACGACGGCCTGCAGGCCGGGTTCGACGCGTTCGGCGAGTCGCTGCCGAACGAGCGCCAGCACCGCGTGATCTTCCTCTCCGACGGCCTCGCGACGGTGGGCGTGACGTCGCGTTACGAGATCATCGGCATGGCGCGCGAGCAGATCATGCGCGGCATCGGCCTCACGACGATCGGCGTCGGGAACAGCTTCGACGTCGAGCTGATGCGCGGGCTCGCCGAGCACGGCGCGGGCAACTACTACTTCCTCGAGGACGGCAGCGCGGCGAGCGAGGTGTTCAGCGAGGAGCTCGACTACTTCATGACCCCGCTCGCGCTCGACGTGAGCATCGTGGCGAGCGCGTCGTCGGGCTGGACGTTCGGCGAGGTCGTCGGTACCCGGCTGTGGAACGCCCAGCCCGAGCAGGGCGTGATGAACATCCCGGCGGTGTTCCTCGCGAGCCGCACGTCGCAGGAGCCCGGCGAGGGCCGGCGCGGCGGCGGCAGCATGATCTTCATCCACCTCGAGCCCACGGCCGACGCGAACGCGAACATCGCCGAGCTGACGCTCACGTACCGGCTGCCGGGCACCGCGGAGTACGTCTCGCAGACGGTCACCCTCGACTACGCGGCCGATCCGCTGGAGACCCCCGCGGAGCCGCACCTGTCGGGCGCCGAGATGGCCGAGCGCTACGCGATGTACAACCTGTTCCTCGGCCTGCGGTTCGCCACGCAGAGCTCGGCGTCGTGCGCGGCGGCCGGCCTCGAGGCGACGCGCCGCAACGCGAGCCTGTGGAACGAGCGCCACCCCGATCCGGACATCACCGCGGACCTCGAGCTCGTCGATCAGTACCTCGACAACCTCTACGCGCTCGGCGCGACCGCCGACGTCGATCTCGCGAGCTGCCCGCACGCCGACGAGCCGTACTGGCCGAACGACTACGAAGGCTACGACTACGGCTACGACCACTACCACCACTATGGTTGCTCGGCCGCCGGCGGTAGCGCGGGCTGGCTCGTGCTCCTCGGCGCCGCGGCGCTCGTCGTCGTGCGCCGGCGCCGCCGCTGATGGCCGCCCGCGGCGGGGTGCTATCCTCCCCGCGATGTTCGACCCCGCCGTGTTCGCCGCTCGTCGTGACGCCCTCATGCAAGCGATCGGCCCGGACGGGGTCGCGATCGTGTATTCGCTCCCGGAGCGCGTGCGCAACGGTGACGCGCACTACCGGTTCCGCCAGCACTCCGACGTCGTCTACCTCACCGGCTTCGTCGAGCCCGAGACGACGCTGATCCTCCGGCCGGGTGCGGAGTCCGAGCGCGTGGTCATGTTCGTGCGGCCGCGCGACCCCGAGACCGAGACCTGGGAGGGCCGGCGCGCCGGCGTCGAGGGCGCGAAGGAGCGCTACGGCGCCGACGCTGCGTATCCCGCGGCCGAGCTCGGTACCCGGCTCGGCGAGCTCATCGCGAACTGCCAGGAGCTCCACTACGCGCTCGGCCTCGATCCCGCGATGGACCACCTCGTCACCGCGGCGATCGCGCGCTTGCGCCGGACCGAGAAGCGCGGCAAGGGCCCGCCGCGCGCCGTCGTCGATCCACAGGCCGTGATCCACGAGCTGCGCCTCCGCAAGCGTCCCGAGGAGCTCGCCGTCCTCCGCACGGCGTGCGCGATCGCCACCGAGGCGCACGTCGCCGCGATGGCCGCGGGCCGCCCCGGCACCGGCGAGCACGAGCTCGAGGCGTTGATCGACTACACGTTCCGGCGCGCGGGCGGCAACGGTCCCGGCTACGCGACGATCGTCGGCTCCGGCCCCAACGCCACGATCCTCCACTACATCGACAACGACCGTACGATCGCCGACGGCGATCTCGTGCTCGTCGACGCCGGCTGCGAGTACGGCCACTACACCTCCGACATCACGCGCACGTGGCCAGCGAGCGGCCGGTTCTCCCCCGCGCAGCGCCGGGTCTACGAGCTCGTGCTCGCGACCCAGAAGTCCGCGATCGCGCTCGTGCGCCCGGGCGTGACGATCGACGACATCTACAAGCACTGCACCCGGTCGCTCACCGAGGCGATGATCGAGCTCGGCCTGCTCACCGGCACCGTCGACGAGCGCGTCGAGGACCAGAGCTTCCGCACGTTCTTCATGCACGGCGTCTCGCACTGGCTCGGCCTCGACGTCCACGACGCCGGCATGTACCGCCAGGACGGCGCGGCGCGCCCGCTCGAGCCCGGCATGGTGATCACCGTCGAGCCCGGGCTCTACATCGCGCCCGACGCCCCTGACGTCCCCGACGAGCTGCGCGGGATCGGCGTCCGCATCGAGGACGACGTCGTGGTCACCGCCGACGGCCACGAGGTCCTCACCGCCGCGTGCCCGAAAGAGATCGAGGACGTCGAGGCTGCCTGCCGGCGGTAAAGACCTGCGTGGAACGACGCTCCTGGGCTACGGTAACGCGGTGCGCTGGTCGGTCGTCTGTCTCGCTGTGCTCGCCTGCAAAGGTGACCCGAAGCCTGTAGCTTCCAGCTCCGTGACGAGCGGCGCGGGATCCGCCGCTGGTGCCGCGACGGCGCGAGCGACCGAGACCGCGCTGCCACCCGAGATCGCGGCGAGCGTGGAGCAGCGCGTCGCCGACCAGCGCGAGGTCGCCCGCGCGGCGAAGGGCAAGATCTCGATCACGAGGGCGTGGCCGTACGATGCGGCCCCCAGGCTCCCCGCGGGCCGCCGCTGGGTCGCCGTCGACGTGGATCTCGCGGGGCTCCCGATCGAAGTCGACGACCTCGAGCTCGCGGACGCGGCAGGCTCCACGCCGTTCTCGCTGGCGGACGTCCACCGCCTCGACCGCGCGGGCAACCTCGTCGGGCTCCACGGCGCGAGCGTTGGTGCGAGCCGCTACCTGCTCCTGTTCGACGCCCTCGCGACCACCCGGCGCATCTCCCTCCGCTACGGGGGCGAGAACCTGACGGCCCCCGTCGAGATCGCCGCGTCCGGTCCGGTGTTCGCCGAGCCGCGGCGCGAGGTGATCCGCCACTTCGTCGACGGGGACCGGCACGTCCTCGTGATCGAGGATCACAACCAGCCACACACGCCGGGCTCGCTGGGCGTGTACCTGCCCTTCGACAGTGGACGGTGCGCGATGCGCGGCATCGTGCCGGTCGACCACAGGCTCGCGGTGACCGAGCTGCCGGCCGTCGAGATCGTGCCGCACGCGTTCTACGTGGCCGACTTCTCGTGTGCGAAGCCTCCGACGGGCTACGGACTACGCAGCGAGCGCGCCCTGCTGGCGACCGAGCGGCTCGCGCTGCCCGCCGCGACGCTGGCGGCGCTCGAGGGGAGAGGCCGCGGGATCACGACGCTGTGGCTCGACGAGACGCTCCCCGAGGTCGCCGTTCGGCCCGATGGCGGGATGATCGCGATCGCGCCGGTCGATCGTGGCGTGCTGCTCGTCGATCCGGCCGGCGCGGAGCTCGGGCGGCTACCTGGCATCGAGGCGAAGGCCATCGGTGCGCTGCGGTTCACACCCGACGGAGCCCGGCTGTGGGCCGTCGAGGAGCGCGGTGACGTGATCGTCTGGGACCTCGCCACGCGAGAGCTCGTCGCCAGGCGACGCCTCGATCCGCTGCCCGACCTCTACGTCCGTCCGCGAATGTCCCCCGACGGACGGCTGCTCGCGGTCGACCATCCCTGGTACGAGCCTGACCGGGGCGTCGCGTGGTCCGGGCAGATCACGCTGCTCGGGTTCCCGGAGCTCGCGCCACGGGCTTCGATCGAGATCATCAAAGGCGACGAGGGCTCGATCAAGGACGTGCGGCTGTCCGTCGACGGGAAGCAGCTCGTCGTGTGCGCGACGACGCGGACGGCGAGCATCACGCAGGTCTACGCGCTTCCGAGCGCGCGCCCCGAGGTCACGATTCGCTCCGACGATCCCCGCGTGACCGCGTGTGATCTGGCGCCGAATGGACAGATCGTGATCGGCAGCGAGCGCGCCGGTGTCTCGCTGTTCGATCGCCGCGGCAAGCGGCTGCCCGGCGCGCTCCGCGACAGCGGCCCGGTGTACGTGATGCGCGTGCGTGACGACGGCACGATCATCACCGGCGGGCCGGACGGCATGGTGCGCAGCTGGGGAACGCCCGCGCGCAAGCCGGTGGTCCTCGCACGCCAGAAGCATCCCGTCGACGAGCTCGAGCTCGCCGGTGAGCTCGTGATCGCCGCCACCACCGCCGACGTGCTCGTGCTCGACACCAGCGGCTCGCTGCGCGCGCGCCTCGAAAGCGCCCCCGAGGGGGCCCACGACGTCGCCGCTGCTTCCGGCACCGTCGTCGTCAGCGAGCCGATGTTCCAGGACGGCCGCGGTCGCGTGCGGATCTGGCGCGCGCCGCGCCCGTGAGCGCCGCGGATCCGACGCGCAGCGCCATGACGGTGGGCTCACCTCGCCGGTGCTTCGCTCGGGCACGTGATGCCCAGACCGCTGAGCAGCCAGTCGCGGCGGCCGACCTGGATCGAGCCCCCGCTCGGCGTGGTCGTCCAGCGACGCTCGTCACCGGGCCGCGTCGTCGCCCACCAGTAGTCGAGCGCGCGGGACGGCGTGGGGCGCACGAGCAACACGTCGGTCCAGCCGTCGCCGTCACGATCGGCGAGCGCGAGTGCGCGAGTGCGCGAGTCGGCCCCACCGATGATCTCGAACCACGACTTCCTTCGCGACGAGAACCCGACCACGGACACGCTCGCTCCGTAGCGAGGGTGCTCGAACGCGAACACGACGATCCGCTCGAGCTCGGCCTTCCAGCGCGCATCTCCGGTCCGGACCGCCTGGAGGATCGTCATCGGGGCTCCCTCCGCGATCCAGCCGTCGAGGGCCTGGCGCTCGATCGCGCCCTCGCGCTCCTCGTACTTCGCGATGCGCGCGTCCCGCGTCCCCTTCGCCATCGCGCGTCGCTGATTCGCGGGGATCTCGAACGCGGCTCCGTCGGGCAACGGGGAGAGCTCGGCGCCCTCCACCGCGAGGTTGGTGCAGGAGGTGCTCGCGCGCAGCCAGTCCTCGATCGTCGGTGCCGCGCGGGAAGGCGCCTCGGTCACGCGCTCCGGCGGAGGCGCCTCGGGCGCATCGGAAGCCTCGATCGCTGCCTGCGGTGCCGGCGCTGCCTGCGCTGCCGGCTCGGCCTGCGGCGCTGGCGCGGCCTGCGGTGCCGGCGCGGCCGGTCGGGGCGCGACGGCGGCGACGGCCGGCTCGGGGGAACGCGGCGACGTCGAGGCGCACGCGAAGACGCACAGGAGGGAGCTCGGCAACCACGAACCGGATTTCACCGCCCGACTATAGGC
>Ga0164243_10011865_pt1 | contig 12396 bp, 12 predicted proteins | sample OricompcompostOP_FD_108781 | JGI IMG/M metagenome (GOLD analysis project Ga0164243, IMG submission 108781) | Organic Plus compost microbial communities from Emeryville, California, USA - Original compost - Organic plus compost (OP) | ecosystem: Engineered > Solid waste > Mixed feedstock >...
CAGGTGATCGTGTACACCGGCGCGGTGCTGATGCTGTTCCTGTTCGTCGTCATGCTCGTCGGCGTCAGCGCGTCGGAGTCGCTGGTCGAGGTGATCCGCGGCCAGCGTTTCTGGGCGGCGATCGCCGGCATCGGCTTCCTCGCGCTGCTCTGCGTCGGCCTCGGCAACGCCGCGATGGGCGGCGCCAGCGGGCTCACCGGCGCGAACGCGCAGTACGGCGGGAACGTGCAGGGCCTGGCGTACCTGGTGTTCAACCGGTACGTCTACGCCTTCGAGATCACCAGCGCCCTGCTGATCACCGCGGCGCTCGGCGCGATGGTGCTGGCGCACCGCGAGCGGCTGACCCGCAAGGCGACGCAGAAGGAGCTGTCCCGCGAGCGCATCCGCGGCGACCACCCGACGCCGATGCCCAGCCCCGGCGTGTACGCCCGGCACAACGCGGTCGACGTGCCCGCGCTGCGGCCGGACGGCACCGCCGAGCCGCTGTCGGTCAGCGAGGTCATCTCCCGCCGCCAGGAGCTCTCGGGCCACCGCATCGAGCCGCCGCCCGGCGACGTCGAGGAGGTCAGCGAGATCGTGGAGCACGGCGAGTACGAGCCGGCCGACGTGAACGGCACGGGGAGGGATGACCGATGACCCCGGGGCACTTCATCATCCTGTCCGCGATCCTGTTCAGCATCGGCGGCGTGGGCGTGCTCATCCGGCGAAACGCGCTGATCGTGTTCATGTGCGTCGAGCTGATGCTCAACGCGGCGAACCTCGCGTTCGTCGCCTTCGCGCGGATGCACGGCAACCTCGACGGCCAGGTCATCGCGTTCTTCGTGATGGTGGTGGCCGCGGCCGAGGTCGTCGTCGGTCTGGCGATCCTCATGCAGATCTTCCGAACCCGCAGGTCCGCGTCCGTCGACGACGTCAACCTGCTGAAGTACTAGAAGGGTTGCGCACGTGTTGCTTGCCGAAGAGACACATGCCGTGACCCAGGCGGTGTCGGGTGGGGTCGAGGGCGGCTCGTGGCTGCTGATCGGGTTCCCGCTGTTCGGCGCGGCCGTCCTGCTGCTGGGCGGCCGCCGTACGGACAAGTGGGGGCACCTGCTCGGCTGCCTGATGTCACTGGCCAGCTTCGCGTACGGCCTGGTGCTGTTCTTCCAGATGCTGGGCCGCCCGGCGTCGGCCCGCAGCCACTCCGTGCACGTCTTCGAGTGGATCGCGACCGGGGCCTTCAAGGTCGACGTCGGGATGCTGCTCGACCCGCTGTCGCTGTCGTTCGTGTTGCTGATCACCGGTGTGGGCTCGCTGATCCACATCTACTCGGTCGGCTACATGAGCCACGACGAGAACCGGCGGAAGTTCTTCGCGTACCTGAACCTGTTCGTCGCGGCGATGCTGCTGCTGGTGCTGTCGAACAACTTCGTCGGCCTGTACATCGGCTGGGAGGGCGTCGGTCTCGCCTCGTACCTGCTGATCGGGTTCTGGCAGCACAAGCCGTCCGCGGCGGTCGCGGCCAAGAAGGCGTTCGTGGTGAACCGCGTCGGCGACCTCGGCCTGTCGATCGCGATCATGCTGATGTTCGCCACGTTCAACAACGTGTCGTTCGAGGGCGTGTTCGCCCATGTCGGCGAGGCGCACAGCGGCACGGTCACCGCGATCGGGCTCCTGCTGCTGCTCGGCGCCTGCGGTAAGTCCGCGCAGGTCCCGCTGCAGTCCTGGTTGCTGGACGCCATGGAGGGCCCGACCCCGGTCTCCGCGCTGATCCACGCGGCCACCATGGTGACCGCGGGCGTGTACCTGGTCGTCCGGTCCAACCCGATCTTCAACGCCTCGCCCGACGCCCAGCTGGTCGTGACGATCGTCGGCGCGGTCACGCTGCTCGCCGGTGCGATCATCGGCTGCGCGAAGGACGACATCAAGAAGGCGCTCGCCGGGTCGACCATGAGCCAGATCGGCTACATGATCCTGGCCGCCGGCCTCGGGCCCATCGGGTACGCCGCGGCCATCGCGCACCTGCTCGCGCACGGCTTCTTCAAGGCCGGCCTCTTCCTCGGCGCCGGGTCGATCATGCACGGCATGAACGAGGAGGTGAACATGCGGAAGTACGGCGCGCTGCGCAAGTACATGCCGATCACGTTCGCCACCTTCGGCCTCGGCTACCTCGCGATCATCGGCTTCCCCGGCCTGGCCGGCTGGTGGACCAAGGACGCGATCATCGAGGCGGCGCTGGAGAAGGGCACCGCGGCGGGCACGTTCCTGGCCGTGGCCGCGATCGTCGGCGCCGCGCTGACCGCGTACTACATGTCGCGCGTCATGTTCATGACGTTCTTCGGCGAGAAGCGCTGGGACGAGGGCGCGCACCCGCACGAGTCGCCCAAGTCGATGACCGTGCCGATGATGATCCTGGCGATCGGCTCGATCGCCGGCGGCGCCTTCCTGGTGTACGGCGGGCGGCTGACGAACTTCCTCGGCCCGGTGGTCGGCACCGCGGAGGAGCAGCACGGGTTCAACCCGGTCACCCCGGCGGGCATCATCCTGTTCGTCCTCATGCTGGCCGGTGTCGCGCTCGCGTGGTTCCAGTACGGGCGCCGCGACGTTCCGGTCACCGCGCCGCGCGGGCACCTGCTCACCTGGTGGGCCCGCCGCGATCTGGGCGGCGACGCGATCAACGAGACGCTGTTCATGCGGCCCGGCCAGTGGCTGACCCGCATCGCGGTCTTCTTCGACAACCGCGGCGTGGACGGCATCGTCAACTCGATCGCGGCGACGATCGGCGGCACGTCGGGCCGGCTGCGCAGATGGCAGACGGGCTTCGTCCGCTCGTACGCACTGTCCATGTTCCTCGGGGCCGCGCTCGTGGTCGCCGCGCTGCTGATGGTGAGGCTGTAAATGAGTTTCCCATGGCTGACCGTGATCGGCGCCATCCCGCTGGTGGGCGCGGTGCTGGTGGCGGCGCTGCCGAAGGGCCGCGACCTGGCGGCCAAGCAGGTCACGCTGCTGTTCTCCGTGGTCACGTTCGTGCTGTCGGTGATCATGGCGGTCCAGTTCAAGCCGGGCGGGCCGCGGTTCCAGTTCACCGAGACCTACGACTGGATCCCGCAGTTCGGCGTGCACTACGGCCTGGGCGTGGACGGCATCGCGCTGGTGCTGATCCTGATGTCCACGATCCTGGTGCCGGTCGTGGTGCTGGCGTCGTGGAACGACGCCGAGGGCGGCAAGCGCAGCGTCAAGACGTACTTCGCGCTGATCCTGGTGCTGGAGACGATGATGATCGGCGTCTTCGCGGCGACCGACATCTTCCTCTTCTACGTCTTCTTCGAGGCCATGCTGATCCCGGTCTACTTCATGATCGGGAGCTACGGCGGCGCGCAGCGCTCGTACGCGGCGGTGAAGTTCCTGCTGTACAGCCTCTTCGGCGGCCTGCTGATGCTGGCCTCGGTGATCGGCCTGTACGTCATCTCCAGCCGCAACGGCCAGGGCACGTTCCTGTTCCAGGCGCTGGTCGGCCTGCACATCAACGAGACCACCGCGAAGTGGCTGTTCCTCGGCTTCTTCCTGGCGTTCGCCATCAAGGCGCCGCTGTGGCCGTTCCACACCTGGCTGCCGGACGCCGCGGGCAACGCGCCCGCCGGCACGGCCGTACTGCTGGTCGGCGTGCTGGACAAGGTCGGCACGTTCGGCATGCTGCGGTACTGCCTGGAGCTGTTCCCGTCCGCCGCCAAGTACTTCACGCCGGTGATCATCGCGCTGTCGGTGATCGGCATCATCTACGGCGCGGTCGTGGCGATCGGCCAGACCGACCTGAAGCGGCTGATCGCGTACACGTCGATCTCGCACTTCGGGTTCATCGGCCTGGGCGTGTTCGTGATGACCTCGCAGGGCCAGTCCGGCGCGACGCTGTACATGGTGAACCACGGGTTCTCCACCGGCCTGCTGTTCCTGCTCGCCGGCTTCATGATCGCCCGGCAGCGGTCCGGCAAGATCGCGGACTTCGGCGGCGTGCAGAAGGTCGCGCCGGTCCTGGCCGGCACGTTCCTGGTGGCGAGCCTCGCCGGCCTGGCGCTGCCCGGGCTGTCCACGTTCGTCAGCGAGTTCATGGTGCTGGTCGGCTCGTTCAGCCGGTACCAGGTGCCGGCGATCATCGCGACGATCGGCATCGTCCTGGCTGCGGTCTACATGTTGTGGCTGTACCAGCGGACGATGACCGGTCCGGTCGCCGAGAAGGTCAAGGGCATGAAGGACCTCAACGCGCGGGAGATCGCGGCCATCGCGCCGCTCATCCTGCTGCTGGTGGTCTTCGGCTTCTTCCCCAAGCCGGTGCTGAACATCATCGATCCGGCGGTCAAGCACACAATGGTGAACACCCAGGTCACCGACCCCAAGCCGGCCGTACCCGCGGCCGCTGACCAGAAGGGGGCGCACGAGTGAGCGCGTCCGTGCTCGCGGCGGGCAACATTCCGATGCCGCACCTGGAGTACGACCAGCTCGCGCCGATGCTGATCGTGTTCGGCGCGGCCGTGCTCGGCGTGCTGTTCGAGGCGTTCTGGCCGCGTACGTCGCGCCGGGCCGCGCAGATCGTGGTGGCGCTGCTCGCGATCGTGGCCGCGTTCGTGCAGACGTGCGTGCTGGCCTCCGGCAGCACCCGGCACGTCGCCGCCGAGGGGTCCATCGGCGTGGACGGCCCGACGCTGTTCCTCCAGGGCACCATCCTGGTGCTGGCGTTCGTCAGCATGCTGCTGATCGCCGACAACCGGGCGGACACCCGCGCGTTCGCGGCGCAGGCCGCGGCCGTACCGGGCAGCTCGGAGGAGCGGGAGACCGCCGACCGCGGCGGCCACACCGAGATCTTCCCGCTGACGCTGTTCTCGGTCGGCGGCATGATGATGTTCCCCGCGTCGAACGACCTGATCACCATGTTCGTCGCGCTCGAGGTGCTGTCGCTGCCGCTGTACCTGATGTGCGGCCTGGCCCGGCGCCGCCGCCTGCTGTCGCAGGAGGCCGCGGTCAAGTACTTCCTGCTCGGCTCGTTCTCCTCGGCGTTCTTCCTGTACGGCTCGGCGCTGCTGTACGGCTTCGCGGGCAGCGTGCGGCTGTCCGACATCGCCGAGAAGATCTCCAGCGTCACCGGCATGGACGGGCTGCTGCTCACCGGCATCGCGATGCTGGCCATCGGGCTGCTGTTCAAGCTGGGCGCCGTGCCGTTCCACATGTGGAAGCCGGACGTCTACCAGGGCGCCCCGACGCCCATCACCGCGCTGATGGCGTCCTGCACGCTGGTGGCCGCGTTCGGCGCGCTGCTGCGGGTGTTCTACGTGGCGCTCGACGGTATGCGGTGGGACTGGCGGCCGGCGCTGTGGGCGGTGGCCATTCTCACCATGGTGATCGGCGCGGTCATCGCGATCACGCAGACGGACGTCAAGCGGATGCTGGCGTACTCCTCCATCGCGCACGCCGGGTTCGTGCTGACCGCCTTCGTGGCGACCAGCGAGCAGGCGCTGATGGGCTCGCTGTTCTACCTGGCCTCGTACGGCTTCACCACGATCGGCGCGTTCGCGCTGGTCACGCTGGTGCGTGACACCGGCGGCGAGGCCAGCCACCTGTCCCGGTGGGCGGGCCTGGGCAAGCGGTCGCCGTGGCTGGCCGGTGCGATGGGCCTGTTCCTGCTGGCGTTCGCGGGCATCCCGCTGACCAGCGGCTTCACCGGCAAGTTCGCGGTGTTCCAGGCCGCGATCGCCGGTGGCGCGACGCCGCTGGTCATCGTCGGTGTGGTGAGCAGCGCGGTGGCGGCGTTCTTCTACGTCCGGCTGATCGTGCTGATGTTCTTCAGCGAGCCGGCGGCGGACGGCCCGGTGGTCGTGGCCCCGAGTGTGTTCACCGGCACAGCGGTGGCCCTCGGCGTTGCGGTTACTCTCGTACTGGGAGTGCTGCCGCAGTGGGCGCTCGATCTGGCCGGCAAGGCGGCATCCCAGCTGTTCGTTCAGTAGTACCCTCGGCCCGGCGACGGGCCGCGGCCGACCCCGGGAGCCTTGAGCGTTGAGCCAGCCGAGTACAGCGGCGCCCTTCGGCCTGCCTACGGTCGACGACGCGCTCGCGGCCTCCCTCGCCCGCGGCCTCGGCGAGGTGGAGGAACAGCTGCGTACCGCCGTACGCAGCGAGGACGCCTTCGTGACCGAGGCGTCGCGCCACCTCGTCGACGCCGGCGGCAAGCGCTTCCGGGCGACGCTGGTGCTGCTCGCCTCGCACTTCGGTGACCCCACGGCGGCGGAGATCGTGCCCGCCGCCGTGGTGGTCGAACTGACCCACCTGGCCACCCTGTACCACGACGACGTCATGGACGAGGCGGCGCTGCGCCGCGGCGAGGCCAGCGCGAACTCCCGGTGGGACAACACGGTGGCCATCCTCACCGGCGACCTGCTGTTCGCCCGGGCCTCCGACGTGGTGGCCGGCCTCGGCCCGGAGGCGGTGCGCATCCAGGCCCGTACGTTCTCCCGGCTGGTGCACGGCCAGATCCAGGAGACCGTGGGGCCGCGGTCCGGCGACGACCGGTTGCAGCACTACATGGAGGTGGTGGCGGACAAGACCGCGTCGCTGATCGCCACCTCCGGCCGGTTCGGCGCCATGTTCGGCCGGTCCGACGCCGCCACGGTCGACATCGTGACGCGCGCGTGCGAGGCCATCGGCATCGCCTTCCAGCTCTCCGACGACATCCTGGACATCGCCAGCGAGACCGCGGACTCCGGCAAGACGCCCGGCACGGACCTCCGCGAGGGCGTCCTGACGCTGCCCATGCTGCACGCGCTGCGCTCCACCGACCCCGCCGGCGCCCGCCTGCGCGAGCTGCTGGAGACCGACCTCACCGACGACGCGCGGCACGCCGAGGCGCTGCGCCTGCTGCGCGCCGACGCGGCGATGGCCACCGCCCGCGCCGACCTCCGCCGCTGGGCGGCCACCGCGCGCGATGAGATCCTCAAGCTGGCCCCGTCGCCGGCCCGCGACGCCTTCACAGCGCTGTGCGACTTCGTCGTCGAGCGCACCGGCTGACGGAACAGTCCGTCCGCGTACCGTGTTGACACCGGTGTCCGCGTGAGTTTTGGAGGGAACGTGAGCCTGTTCGGCAAGACCCGCATGGTGTCCAGGGACGACGCGCTGCCGGGCCGGGAGACGCCGATGCCGGTCCCCGCGCGCCACACGGTCCTCGACGCCCCGCTCGCCCCGCCGTACCCCGAGGGTACGAAGATCGCCGAGTTCGCGCTCGGCTGCTTCTGGGGTGAGGAGCGCAAGTACTGGGAGGCCGAGGGCGTGGTGAGCACGTCCGTCGGCTACGAGGGCGGCTACACCCCGAACCCCACGTACGAAGAGGTCTGCTCGGGCCTGACCGGCCACGCCGAGACCGTCCGCGTGGTCTACGACCCCGCGCGCACCACGTACGACGCCCTCCTCAAGATCTTCTGGGAGTCCCACGACCCCACCCAGGGCATGCGCCAGGGCAACGACGTCGGCACGCAGTACCGCTCGATCATCTTCTACTCCGACGAGTCCGAGCGCCAGTCCGCCGAAGCCTCCCGCGACGCCTACCAGAAGGTCCTCGACCGCGCCGGCTACGGCCAGATCACCACCCAGATCGTCCCCCGCTCCGACTTCTACTTCGCCGAGGACTACCACCAGCAGTACCTCTCCCCCGCCAAAAACCCCAACGGCTACTGCGGCGCCGGCGGCACCGGAGTAGCCTGCCCGATCGGCGTCGCACCGGCGGAGTGAGCGGCGGCGCGCCGGTCAGTACGACTGGAGTTCGATCAGGGTGCCCTGGGGGTCGCGTAGGTGGGCGGTCCGGAGGTTGGGGCCCCACTCGGGGCGGTCTTGGGGTGGGGTGATCTCGGGGGCGCCGTGGTCGCGGCAGAGGGCGGCGGCCGCGTCCACGTCGGGGACCCGTAGGACCAGCATGGACGGGTCCTGGTACGGGGCACCCGGTGCGGTGGGCAGGTCGGTGGTGCCGATCGCGCCGGCCAGCATGGTGCGGTCCATCAGCACGAGGACGGCTTGGTCGTCGACGTCCCAGTTGGCGTACGGGCCGGAGGCGTCGCCCTTGATGAGCTTCGCGCCGATGAGCCCGGGGAGCACGGCCTGGTAGAAGCGGAAGCAGGCGGCGAAGTCGCGCACCAGCAGCCGGGTGTAGAGAGCATCCACGAGCGTCCAGGTTAGCCGGACGTCACCAGCCGGGCTGGCCGTACCCGGGGTACTGCGGCGGGTACTGCTGTTGCTGCTGCGGATACTGCGGCGGGTACTGCTGGGGGTAGTACTGCTGCTGCCCGCCCGTGCCGTACTGCCCGCCGGTGCCGTACTGCCCGGCGTACGGGTCCTGGTAGCCCTGCTGGTACTGCCCGCCGGTCTGGCCGTAGTGCTGCGTGGCCTCGGGCTGCTGTTGCTGCGGCTGCTCCTGCGGCGCGGGCGGCGCGGCGGGCTCGTCCGCGGCGGGGCGGAAGAGCAGCAGGTGCGCGATGTCACCCGCCTTGGTCTGGCTGGGGGACATCTCCTGCAAGCGCCAGCCGGCTTCCTCGATCTCCTCGATGATCTTCGCGAAGCCCGTACGGGCGTAGCTGCCCGGGTCGTCGTAGGCGTTGTCGCGGAGCTGGACCACGAAGATCTTGCGCTTGTTCTGCGCAGCCACCTTCGCGTGGTCAACGACCGTGCTGTCCCGGATGGTCTGCGTTAGCTCCATTCTCCCAAGGTACCGACTCCTATCGTGCGGTCTACGAGACATCGCCCGTGAATTGGGAAAGACTCCGGCCGCCGACCCCCTACATCCCTAGGCTTCGCGAATGGACATTCGCCGAGTGGCGACCCGCGACGACGCGTTCGCGGCGCAAGCGTTGTTCGACGGTCCAGCGCGGCCCGACGCGACCGCGCGCTTTTTGGCCGAGAGCGGCCACCACATGCTCGTCGCGTACGTCGACGGCGAGCCCGCCGGAATGATCAGCGGCGTCGAGACCACCCACCCGGACAAGGGCACCGAGATGTTCGTGTACGAGCTCGGCGTCGCGGAGGAGTACCGGGACCGCGGCATCGGCACGGCACTCGTCGAGGCGCTCGGCGAGATGGCCCGCGAGTGCGGCTGCTACGGCATGTGGGTGCTCACCGACCGGGACAACGGCGCCGCGATGACCGCGTACACCCGCGCGGGCGGCGACGACCCGTCCGAGACGACGATGATCACCTGGACGTTCGCCGAGCCGGACGGGCCCGGCTGACCGTACGTACCGCCTTACGGCACCTCGCGGGCGCTGCCGGCGTCCGCCACCTTGGCCGGGGTCGGGACCCCGGCGTCCTCCGCGGTCCGTACCAGCGGCCACACCAGCGCGGCGACGACCCCGCCGACCAGCGGCGCCACGATGAACAGCCACACCTGCGACAGCGCGCCGCCCCCGGCGAAGATCGCCGGGCCGAGGGACCGGGCCGGGTTGACCGACGTACCGTCCAGCGGGATGCCCACCAGGTGGATCACCGCGAGCGCGACGCCGATGGCCAGCCCGGCGAACCCGGGCGCGGCCGCCTTGCCGGTGACCAGCAGCACCACGAACACCAGCAGGAACGTCAGGATGACCTCCAGGACGAACGCCCCGCCCAGCGAGATGTGCTCGCCGTAGGCGTTCGAGCCGAGCCCGCCGCTCTCGTCCTTGGCCCGGCCCATGCCGACGATCAGCCTGAGCAGCGCGGCGCCCGCGATGCCGCCGGCGAACTGGGCGATCCAGTACGCCACCGCGTCCGTTACGTCGATCTTGCGGGCCAGCAGCAGCCCCAGCGTCACCGCCGGGTTGACGTGGCATCCGGAGACCGGGCCGATGGCGTACACCAGGGCCATCAGGATGAACCCGAAGGCCAGCGCGACCCCGGCCTTGCCCATGCTCTCGATGCCGAACACCGCAGTGCCGGCGCCGAAGAAGACCAGCAGCAGCGTGCCGACGAACTCGGCTGTGTACTTCCGCACGCCTTACCCCCTCATGTCTCGCACACGGGGGGATGACGCCACCATAGGCATGCCGTACGGCGATCGCGCTGACCACGACGCCGACACGCCAGAGGAAATGCCAAGATGAGGGCGTGCAACCGCCCCCCGCGCCCTCCCGCGCCCGCCGCCGGTGGATCGTGCTCGGCTCGATCGGCGCGGTGGTCCTGGTCGTCCTGCTCGTTGCCGCCGGCCTCGTCACGTGGCGGCTGCTGGCGCCGGGCGGCGGGACCACGTCCGCCCCGCTGCGCATCCTGCCGGTCACCGGCGCCAAGCCGGGCGCCTGCCCGCCGGGCGGCCCCGGTACGGCCGCCGTCGACGGGAAGACCTGCTACCGGCTCGCCGCCCCCGGCATGACCGTACGGAAGCTGGAATCGGCCGAGGTGACGTCCGGGCAGAGCGGCGACTGGACGATCCAGATCCGCTTCGACGACGCCGACGCGCGGCGGTTCGCCGTCCTGACCGGGACGTACCGCGGCCGCCGGCTCGCGCTGGTCTCCGCCGGCCGGGTGATCTCCGCGCCCACCGTGCAGGAGTCCATCACCGCGGGCGCGGTGCAGATCACCGGGAATTTCACCCGCGATGAGGCGGAGAAGATCGCGGCGCGACTTCCCGCCTGAGAGGCTGGACGGGACCGGATGCGGGGACGATGAGACGGCGTGGTGCGTTCCTTGGGTGTGTTCTCCTCATGGTCACCGGAGGCCGGGATTGTGGAAACCGGGCCGTTGGACGACGGTGAAGCGGCGGAGTCGGCGAATGCCGTGACGCTGCGCGATGTCGCCTGCGCCGCCGGCGGCCGCACCGTCATCCACAACCTGTCCATGACCGTTCCGGTGGGCGGCCGGTACGTGCTGACCGGCGCGAACGGCGCGGGCAAGTCCGTACTGCTGCGGCTGATCGGCGGGCAGATCACGCCGGACCACGGCACGGTCGAGATCTTCGACCTGGCGCCCGGCCCCGCGTCGGCCGCCGAGACCGGCTTCGCGCCGCCGCTCGACCTCACCGGCACCGGTCGTGACGCGCTGGCCCGGCTCGACGGCGCGGAGGACGGCGGCGTCACGTACGCGCTGTCCCGCACCGGCCTGGCCGGCCGCGCCGACCTGCCCGCGTCCGCCTACACCTCGGGCGATCTGCGCCGGCTGAGCATCGCCGCGGCGCTGGTGACGCCGCGCGCGCTGGTGCTGCTCGATGACCCGTTCGACGGCCTGGACGGCGCCGGCGTCGCGGAGATCATGAGCCTGTGCGGCGAGCTGTCCGACGACGGCGTCACGCTCGTCCTGGCGTCCCGCCCGCACCCCGCGCTCGGGGACCTGGCCACGCACGTCGGCATGCTGGACGGCGGCCGGCTGACGGCCGAGGGCCCGGCCGCGGCCGTACGCGCCGCCACGCCCGCCGGCGTCGTGGTCCGTACCCGCGACGTCATCCTGGCCCTGGGGGTGCTGCGCGGCCTCGGCCTGACCGACGTCAAGGCGCACCGCGACCATCTCACCGGGACGCTGGTCGACGACGTGACGATCGACCGGGTCGTCCGGTCGCTCGTCCACGGCGGCGTCCGGGTCACGTCGGTGGCCGCGACGCCGCCGCCGTACGCGCGATGACAGAGAGCCCGGCGCCGTCCCACGGCGCCGGGCCCTCTCAGCGTTCGCTCACGCCGGGACGTGCCAGGTGTCCCCGCTGTTCAGCAGGGCCCCGAGGTCGCCCTCGCCGCCGCGCTCGCCGGCCTGCTCGAGCTGGGCGCGCATCTGCTCGTCATAGCTGGGCCGGCCGACCTTGCGGAACACGCCGATCGGCGTGTGGCTGAAGTCGGCCGCGTCCAGCCGGGACAGCGCGAAGGCGTACCCGGGGTCGTCGCGATGCGGGTCGTGCACCACGATCTCCGACGGGTCGGCGCTCGCCGTCTCCACCGGCTCCAGGCTGCCGTACGCGCCCACCTTCAGGCCGTGCTCGCCGTTCGCGCCGTACGTGATCGGCTGCCCGGCCTCCAGCCGTACGAGCCGGTCGTCGCGCTGCTCCGGGTCCTTCAGCGGCTCGAACGCGTCGTCGTTGAAGATCGGGCAGTTCTGGTAGATCTCGATGAACGACGAGCCCTTGTGGTCCGCCGCCTCGCGCAGCACGCTCTGCAGGTGCTTGCGGTCGGAGTCCAGCGTGCGGGCGACGAACGTGGCGTCCGCGCCGAGCGCCAGCGACAGCGGGTTGAAGGGGTGGTCCAGCGAGCCCATCGGCGTGGACTTGGTGATCTTGCCGGGCTCGGACGTGGGGGAGTACTGCCCCTTGGTCAGCCCGTAGATCCGGTTGTTGAACAGCAGGATGTTGATGTTCACGTTGCGCCGCAGCGCGTGGATCAGGTGGTTGCCGCCGATGGACAGGCCGTCGCCGTCACCGGTGATCACCCACACGGACAGGTCCGG
>Ga0164243_10011867_pt1 | contig 12393 bp, 14 predicted proteins | sample OricompcompostOP_FD_108781 | JGI IMG/M metagenome (GOLD analysis project Ga0164243, IMG submission 108781) | Organic Plus compost microbial communities from Emeryville, California, USA - Original compost - Organic plus compost (OP) | ecosystem: Engineered > Solid waste > Mixed feedstock >...
CGCCCTCATCGGCGCTCTGCTGCGGGAGCGCAACGAGGCGCTGTTCGCACGCGGCCGGGAACTGCTCGCCGGGCCGGAGCCGGGACGGGCGCTGGCCCGGTGGGTGGACGCGATGGTCGAGCACGCCACCGCCTACCGGGGACTGGCCGCCGTCCTGGCGGAGGGGCTGTGCGACCAGGAGTCCGAACTGCACACATGCTGCCGGGAGTTGATCGTCCTCAGCGGTGAACTGCTCGCCAGCGCCCGCGCGGACGGGGCCCTGCGCCGTGAGGTGACGGGCGCGGACATCTTCGCGCTGATGAGCGCCGTCGCCTGGGTCCGGGGACACCTGCCCGCGGAACAGGCGGAACGGCTCATGTCGCTGACGATGGACGGCATACTGTCCCCCTCCACGCGCTGACCCGCACTCCTCGTCGCGGCCCGCGTCCTCGCCGGGCGCGCTCCCCCGCCGCGCTGGTGCCGGGCCGGCGGCGCCCTGCCGGACCGGCCCGGGTGCGGCACCGGCCCTCGCACACTAACGGGCGGTCAGAATGCTGATGCCGAGCGCAAGAAGCGCCAGGGCCTTGAGGGATTCCGCGACGATGTAGACCAGATGGGCGCGGGAGCGCGGGAGGGTCTCGCCCGCCAGGACGCGGTCGGAGCGGCGGTTGAGGCGGGGCCGGACGAGCGTGAGCTGGGCCGCGAGGAGCAGCGCGGTGACGGCGGTGAGCACCCCGACACGCAGGGGCGGTGCGCCGGTGGCGACCGCGGCGATCACCGCGAGGGCGAGCACCGTCTCGACGCGGTTGAGCGCCCGGAAGACGAGGCGGCCGATGCCCAGGCCGATGGGTGTCGTCACACCCGGGGCCCGGAATTTCAGCGGCGCTTCCAGGAAGGAGATCGCCAGCACCATGCCGAGCCAGACGAAGGTGAGTGCCGTGGCCACGGCGGCTGAGGCGGCGTTCATGGCATGCCCTTCCGTTCGCGTCGTGCCGCACCGGCCCGGCGCCGGTCGGTCATGCGGGCCGGCGGCCGACCAGTCCGACCAGCACCGGCCCGGTGGGTGAGGCCACCAGATCGTTCACCGTCAGCGGGTCGAGCGCCGCGTAGAAGGCCTCCTGTGCGTCGCGCAGGGCGTGACGCAGCCGACAGGCGCCGTTGAGCGGGCACGGTGGGTCGCCGTCGCAGGCTACGACCTCGCCGCCCCCTTCCAACTCCCGTACCAGCCAGCCGACGGAGGCGCGCCGGCCGGGCCCGGTGAGCCCGAGTCCGCCGCCGCGACCGCGACGTGCCTCCAGTACGCCGAGGTGCTGGAGGCGGGTGACCGCCTTGGCCATGTGGGCGTAGGGCACTTCCATGGCCTCGGCCACCTGACGGGTGGTCAGCGGGCCGGCCTGCTCGGAGACGGCGAGACGCATGACGGCCCGCAACGCCAGGTCGGTGAACTTCGTGAGCCGCACGGCAGGACGTTAACAAATGCGCATGTTAGATTCCTATTTGGGTGCGGCGGCGGGCGGTGTGGCGTGCCTCACTTCCCGTCCCCTCGGCCACGAGGCACAGTACGTCGCGACAGGCCGCCCACCCGCAGGCAACCCCCGGCAGCAGGCGCGCATCGGACGGTGATACCCCAGTGACTGACCCCCACACCGGTCCCCTCGACCCGGCTTCCGTTCCGCGGGTGTTGTGCGACATCGCCTCACTGGCCACCGCGGAGTCCGCGCCGGCCGGGGCCGTCTGGCGGCTGGCGGAGTCCGGGCGGCAGCTCGACGCCAATCTCGTGCGCATCCCGCCGGAGGGCCGGGTCGACACCCATGTCGAACCGGAGGTCGACGTCCTGCTGGTCGTCGTGGCCGGTGAGGGAACGCTCGACTCGGAAGCCGGACCGCAGTCCCTCGCGCCGGGCTGCCTCACCTGGCTTCCGCGCGGTACGGCCCGCAGTATCAGCGCGGGCGACGACGGACTGTCCTACCTGACCGTCCACCGGCGCCGCCCCGGCATGCGGATCCGCAGCCGGCGGGACAGCGCCTGACGCAGCCGACACCGCTGAACGGGGCCGACGACAGGGCGAGCGTTTTCTTAATATTTTTGTCATCATTTTGTGCACTCTTGAAGGGCAACTTCCAGGGCCCCATACCGGTCACCTGGTCACCCGAAGTGGTCGGGGGCTGACCGGAAGGACACCGACGTGCTCCACAAGCTGCGCAAGACCCTCCTCACGGCAGCCCTGCCGCCTCTCGCCGCCGTCATGCTCGTGGGGTGTTCGTCCGGTGAGGACACCCCGAAGAAGGACACCGGCGACGGCAGAGGCGGCAAAACCTCCTCCGCACCGGCAAAGGACGCCTCCCAGCCGCCGCTGGGCAAGGCAGCGGTGAAGAAAGCGCTGCTGCGCAACGGCGACGTCAAGGGGCTCGACGTCGAACCGGTCCCCGGGGACGAGGCCGCCGCGCGGCTCGCCCTGGCCGGCCCCGATGCGAAGCCCGCGGTCTGCACCCCCCTGGTGCACATGGCCGCGCACACCTCCGAGCCCGCACCGAAGTCCCGCGGAGCCATCACGGCCAGCAGCAAGGACGGCCTGGTCACCTCCATCAGCCTGATGGGGCACGAGAGCGGGGACGCGGCCAGGGTCATCGACGATGTACGGACCGCCGTGAAGAAGTGCGGCGACGGGTTCCGGGACGACGTCGGCAAATACGAGAACGTCGTCGCGCTCCCGGACCCGGAGCAGGGCGACGAGGGCGTGTCCTACCGCATGAAGGGCACCATGGACGGCGAGTTGATGCCGCTGACGTTCACCGTCGTCCGCTCCGGGTCCACGCTCGCGGTCTTCTTCGGCACGAACCTGGTCGACCAGGAGAAGACGGCCCCCGACCCAGAGGTGATCCGCGCACAGCTCGCCAAGCTCCCCGACTGAGCGCCGGAGTCCGCCCCGGGCGCGCGAGCCCGGGGCGGAACCCCGCGTCGGCGCACCAGCGCGTGCGTCAGCGACCCACTCGCACCACTGACCCGTCCGGATCTACCCTGAATGGACCGGTTAAGGACGGTAGGTGCCGAGATGACCGAAGCAGTGATAACCGTCATCGTCGTCCTCGCCGCACTCGCGGCTGTCCTCGTCATGTCGTCGGCCCGCATCATCAAGCAGTACGAGCGGGGCGTCGTCCTGCGGCTGGGACGGCTGCACCGGGACGTGCGACGGCCAGGACTGACGCTGATCGTTCCGTTCATCGACCGACTCCGCAAAGTGAACATGCAGATCGTCACCATGCCCGTACCGGCCCAGGAGGGCATCACCCGGGACAACGTGACGGTGCGCGTGGACGCGGTCGTCTACTTCAAGGTGGTGAGCGCGGCAGACGCGGTGGTCCGGGTCGAGGACTACCAGTTCGCCGTCTCCCAGATGGCCCAGACCTCGTTGCGGTCGATCATCGGGAAGAGCGACCTGGACGACCTCCTCTCCAACCGCGAGAAACTCAATCAGGGCCTGGAGCTGATGATCGACAGCCCGGCCGTCGACTGGGGTGTGCAGATCGACCGGGTGGAGATCAAGGACGTTTCCCTGCCCGACACCATGAAACGCTCCATGGCCCGGCAGGCCGAGGCACACCGGGAGCGCCGCGCACGTGTCATCAACGCGGACGCGGAACTCCAGGCGTCCAAGCGGCTCGCGGACGCGGCCCGGCAGATGTCCGTCCAGCCGGCAGCGCTGCAACTGCGGCTGCTCCAGACCATCACCGCCGTCGCCGCGGAGAAGAACTCCACCCTGGTGCTTCCCTTCCCGGTCGAGCTGCTGCGCTTCCTGGAGCGCGCGCAGCAGCCCGAATCCATGGAGGGGCCGCCTCGGTCGGACGCGGCGGAACCGGCCGGCGCGGGCGGGCGGGAGCAGGCCCGGGACGAGGATGTCGCGCTCACCTTCCGGCCCGCGGCCTGGGAGCCCCGCCCTGAGCACGCAGGGGAGCCGTCGGCCATGGGCAGCCTGCCCCCGGACCTGGCCAGCGCACTGCGGGACCCGGCGCTGACGCTGCCGGAGTTGCAGGTGACGGGCCTGCCCACGGGTGATACCGGCCGCCCCGCCGAGGAGAGCCCGCCGGCTTCCGGGGCAGCCGACTCCGCGGAGGGGCACCACAGGCGGCGCCACCACGGCACGGCCGCCTGACAGCCGGCAGGCCGGCCGTGTCGGGTGTTAGCCGACAGCCAGGCCGAGCCCGTCAAGGGGTGTTCCGCCGACCGGACCGGCCGGGCGCGTCAGGCGTGCGTCCGCCGGCCGGACCGGAGGCCCGTGGCGTGGTGCCGCCGCATCAGGAGCGGCGCCGGGGCCTGCCGCGCCTGGCACCGCCCCTGCCGCCCGAGGAGCCTCCCCGCGGCTGCTTGCCCGCCGGTTTGCCCTGCGCGGCCTTGCGGCGCGGGGCGGGCTTCTCGGCGCGCTCCTGCTTCGGCTGCGGCTGAGGGGCCTTCCGGCCGCGTGTGCTGTTGACGGTGCGGCCCCGGACGATGCCGATGAAGTCCTCCACCATGTCGGTGGTCCGCTCCTCCGGCCACGCGAGGGCGACCTGGGAGACGGGGGCGTCCGTGACCGTGCGGTAGGTGAGGTCCCTGCGGTGGTGGAGACGGGCGAGGGACTGCGGGACGACCAGCAGACCGACACCTGCGGCCACCAGCTCGACGGCGTCACCGGTCGTGTCCGGACGGTGATCGACGGGTTTCCCCGGCCGCTGTTCCCATTCAAGGACCTCGTCGAGAGGATGCAGGACCAGCTCGTCGGCCAGTTCGTCGGTGCTCACCTCGTCCGCCGCCGTGACCAGGTGGTCCTTGGGGACGATCACCACCGTCTTCTCCGTGTACAGCGGGATGGCACTGAAGTACGTACGGTCCACGGGAAGCCGCAGGAAGCCCGCGTCCGCCTCGCCGTCCCGCAGCGCGCCGGGGGCCTGGGCGGCGGTCACCGCGACGAGGTGCAGCGGGATGTCCGGCAGCCGCTCGCCCCAGATCCGCACCCACTTGGTGGGCGTCACACCGGGGACATAGGCGACCCGGAAGGACGGGGGGAACTCCGAGCTGGTCACGGCGCCAGACTACCGGGCGTGGTCGGGGGCACTCCGCCACGCTCGATACCCTTGACGCATGACGTCGCAGAAGACCACCCAGACCATGAAGCCCGCGACCGCGGCGAAGAAGCTGGGTGTGTACCTCCAGGCCACCCCCGCCGAGTTCCAGGAGGGCGTGGTCTCGCGCGACGAGCTGAACGCCCTCCAGGCCGACCCGCCGCAGTGGCTGGTCGATCTGCGCCGCAACGGTCCGCACCCGAGGCCCGTCGTCGCCGCGAAGCTGGGCGTGTCCATCTCGGGGCTCGCCAGGGGCGGCGTCACCGAGCCGCTCACCACCGAGCAGATCGACGCGCTCAAGGCCGAGAACCCGGAGTGGCTCCAGAAGGAACGTGCCACCCAGGCCGAGGTCCGCAAGGAAGCCGCACGCATCAAGGCGAAGAAGGCGGCCGGCGAAGAGCGGCCGGACGCGGCCCGCGGCTGACCGCAGACGGCCGCGGCCCTCCCTCCGGCTGCTGCCCGCCCCGGATGACGACGGCCGGGGGTTTCTCGTCACCGGCCCGCTCTGTCGGCGGCGGGCTTCCGGCCGGCCCGGCTCGTGGCCGCCGGTGGCGCACCGGGCTACGTCCGCCCTGTCGACCACGTCGCGGGCATCGTCGGGGTGACGGCTCCGCCCGGGGTGTGGCGGCGGATCGTGCGGCTCAGATGCGCCGCAGGGTGGCGGTGGCGATCTCCAGGAAATCGCGCAGCAGCTTCTCGCGCCGGTCCGCAAGGACAGCCAGGCATGTCTGGACTCCCGGGGCGTCCGTGACCGGGCGGTGGGCCAGATCGGGGCGGGAGTAGGAGCGTGCGACGCTCAGCGGGACGAGCGCGATGCCGTGCCCCGCGGCTATGAGCTCGAACTTCTCCTCGAGTGAAGAAGTGCGTCGGGTCGGTGCGTCGAGCATCCGCTCGCCGTCGAGATCGGCGCTGGTGAGTTCCCCACGGTGTGCGAGGGGGTGTTCCGCGGGCATGCAGGCGACCCGTGGTTCGTGGCCGATGGGGGTCGTGTGCAACCCCGAGTCGTCGAACGGCCGCCGCAGGAAGCCGACTTGGGCCCGGCCGTCCCGGAGCGGCATGTCCTGCTCCCACCAGCGTGCCGGGACCACGTCGGTCTCGACGTCCGGGTAGCGCGACGTGAAGGCCCGCAGAGCCTCCGACACATGCAGCCCCGGGGAAAAGGCGACCACGAGCCGTTGGACGGCCCGGTCGACGTCGCGCACGCGCCGCATCGCCGCATCGACCGCCGCGAGGACTCCCGGGGCCTCCTCGTAGAGCTGCTTGCCGGCAGTGGTCAGCTCCACGCTGCGGGTGGTCCGCACCAGCAGAGCGCACTGCAGCTCCTGTTCGAAAGCCCGGATCTGGCGGCTGAGCACCGGCTGGGTGATGTAGAGCTGCTCCGCCGCCCGCCCGAAGTGCCGGTGCTCGGCGACCGCCACGAAGTAGCGGAGTTTGCGCAGATCGAGATCCATACCCGCAAGGTATCAATCGGCGGAAAGGGTATTGGACGCCCCGAGCGACCGGCGCCGAGACTCGAAACATGATCGTCATCACCGCCCCCACCGGCAGGATCGGCAGCCGGCTCTTGAACATCCTGCTCGACGAAGCCCCCGCCCGGGGCGAAGAACTCCGCGTCATCGTGCGCGACCCCGGAAAGCTCCCCGACGCGGTCCGCGCCCGCGTCGACGTCGTCACCGGCTCGCACGGCGACGCCGAAGTCGTCGACCGGGCCTTCAGCGGCGCGGACGCCGTCTTCTGGCTGGCCCCGCCGTCCCCGCGGACACCGAGCCTCGAGGCCGCGTACTCCGGGTTCACCCTCCCGGCCGCGAAGGCGTTCACCGCTCACGGCGTCGGGCACGTCGTCGGCGTCTCGGCGCTCGGCCGCGGCACTCCCGTCGCCGACCGCGCCGGTCAGGTGACGGCGTCACTGGCCATGGACGACCTCATCGCGCATACCGGCGTGGCCTACCGGGCGCTCGCGAACCCCACCTTCATGGACAATCTGCTGCGTCAGGTGGCTTCGATCCGCGACGACGGCGTGTTCACGGACACCGTCGCCGCCGACCGCAAAGCACCGGCAGTCGCCGTCTCGGACATCGCAGCGACCGCCGCCGGTCTGCTGCTCGACCGCTCGTGGACCGGCACGGGCGAGGTGCCGGTGCTGGGCCCCGAGGACCTGTCGGCCAACGACATGGCGCGCATCATGTCCGACGTGCTCGGCCGCCCGGTCCGCTACGAGCGGATCACGCTCGACGGCTTCCGTGCCGCACTTGCCGGGCACGGCATGTCGGACGCGCTCGTACAGGGCTACGTCGACATGATGCGCGCCAAGGACGAGGGCCTCGACGACGGTGTGCGGCGCACCCCGCAGACCGCGAGCCCGACGACCTTCCGCGCATGGTGCGAGGAGCACCTCAAGCCGGCGGTGCAGGCATGAACACCGGAACCGCTCTCATAGTCGGGGCGTCCCGGGCACTCGGACTCGGCCTCGCCACCGAGTACGCGCGGCGCGGCTGGGACGTCATCGGGACCGTCCGGGGCGATCGGCACACCGGCCTGCACGACCTGGCCGCGTCGTCCGGGGGCCGGGTGGTGGTCGAATCGCTGGACATGACGAAGCCGGACCAGATCGCCGCGCTGCGGGAGCGCTTGGCGCAGCGCATGCCCATCGACCTGCTGTTCGTCAACGCCGCCATCACGAGGGGCAACATTCCGATCGGCGACGTCCCCGCGGAGATGTTCACCGAAGTCATGGTCACGAACGCGCTCAGCCCGATGCGCGTCATCGAGTCCCTCCGCTCACTGGTCGCGCCGACCGGGACCATCGGGGTCATGTCCTCGCGCCAGGGCAGCGTCGGCCTGAACACCAACGGCGGTCAGGACGTCTACCGCGCCAGCAAGTCCGCCCTCAACCAGCTGATGCGCTGCTACGCCGCACGGTACCCGGATGCCGCACACACGCTGCTGCTCATCTGCCCCGGCCATGTCCGCACCGAACTCGGCGGCCCGGCCGCACCGTTGACCATCGACGAGTCCGTCCCGGGCGTGGTGGACACGATCAACCGACACAGCGGCGAACCGGGCCTGCGATTCCTCAACCACCAGGACGAGCCCGTGCCCTGGTAGCAGCCGCCGGAGCGATGTCCCGGGCCAGGAGACGGCCGCAGTCCTGCCCCGCTCACGTCGGGCGACGTGGGCGGGGCAGGTGCGGCATCGGCGTGATCGGGCGCCTGCGCCGGGCCGGTGCCGGGCCTGATGCCGCCCGGGACCGCCGAGGCCGTGCCCGCGCGGCCACGCCGGCCGTCGGACAGAACCGGCCGTCCTCTCAGCCCACCGCGCCGGCCGCCGGGGAGCTCTCGGCGGTCCGCCAGCGTACGGGCAGGGCCCTGGGCATGGTGATCGCGTGGTAAGGGTGCCATTCGATGTCGTCGGGGGAGACGGCGAGGGAGAGTTCCCCGGTCTCCTCCAGCAGGGTCCGCAAAGTCGCGGCGGCCTGCATGGGGGCGAGGGTCCTGCCGGGGCAGCGGTGCCGGCCGTGGCTGAAGCGCAGATGCGGGTTGTCCCGCCGGTCGATGTCGATCCGTTGCGGGTCGGGGAAGACGCGCGGATCGTGGTTGGCCCCGTCGGTGGAGACCAGGACGAGCTCCCCGCGCCGGACGAGGACACCGCCGACGGTGACGTCCTCGCGGGCGATACGCGGCAGACCGTCGCCGAGGAACGCCGTCCAGCGGAGGAGTTCCTCCACGGCCTGCGGCATCATCTCCGGCTCGGCACGCAGACGCCGGGTGATGTCCGGGTGCCGCATCAGGGCGACGGTCGCGGCGCCCAGGAAGGTCGCGGGGTTGCCGTACTGGGAGATGACCAGGAAGAGGAACAGGTCGGCGAGTTCCTCCTCGGTGAGGACACCCGAGGCGTCGGCCATCCCGACCATCCGGCCCAGCATCCCGCTCTTCTCCCGGCGCAGCCGTGGCAGTTGCCCGTAGATGTAGTCCCGGCCGGTCTGCCAGCACTCCGGGACGTGCTCCAGACAGTTCGGTCCGGTGCGGAAGATGCCCAGGAGCACCTCGTGGTCGAGCCGCGGGTCGTCGGTGAGGCCCAGCAGCCGGAAGGTCAGGGCGCGGGACACCGGCACGATGAACCCGGACACCAGGTCGCCGGGTTGTTCTCCGGCCAGGAACGGGCCGAGCACCTGGCGGGTGATGCCAGCCACCGTCCCGGCCGTCAGATACTGCTGGTTCGGGCCCAGTCCGCGGTGGAGTTCGGAGAGCATGCCGGCCCGCTGGAAGTAGTTGAGGGTGTCGGTCACCGGAGGCGGCGGCAGGAGGTCGTCCTGGCGGGGGGTTGTGGGGTCGGAGGTGAGGCTGAGGCTGAAGCGGCGGTCACGCAGCACCGCGGTGGCTTCCTCGTGCCCCGCCACCAGCCACGCGGGAGTGCCCGTGTTGGTGATGACCCGGCGTACCGGACGGTGCGCGGCCATCTCCGCCAGCTCGGGGGCCAGCCGGTCGCCGCGGAACGAGAAGGGGAAACGCGGAAAGTCTTCGGACACGGGCTCCTCCGTCATGTCGGGGCCGAAGCGGCGCTGGCCGGGCGGTCAGCGGTCCAGGGGAGTCGGGAGACGTGCGGGGTGACGGAAGGGCGTGACGGGAGCGCGGGGGCTTGCTTCAGGTGCGGTCCGGGGTGAGGACCGGGCTGGTCGTGGCGTCGGCCGGGGGCTTGCGGGACGCCGAGCGCAGCGCGTCCTCGACCGTGCCGGTGTGCCGCACCAGCAGCCGTTCCTCCGCCGTGATGAAGCCCTCGTCGCGCGCGTGGTCGAGCATGCGCGCCAGCGGGTCGAAGAAGCCCCCTCCGTCCAGCAGCACGACGGGTTTGCGGTGCAGACCCAGCTGCGCCCACGCCGTGATCTCGAACAGCTCCTCCAGCGTCCCGTAGCCGCCCGGCAGCGCGATGAAGGCGTCACTGAGCTGGTGCATCAGTGCCTTGCGCTGGTGCATGGAGTCGACGACGTGCAGCTCGGTCAGATCGCGGCGGCCGTACTCGCGTTCCATCAGCGCGCGGGGGATCACCCCGATGACGTCTCCGCCCGCGGCCAGCGCCGCGTCGGACAGAGCCCCCATCAGGCCGACGCCGCCGGCCCCGTACACCACCTTGATGCCCCGGCGGGCGCAGACGCTGCCCAGTTCGGCCGCCGCCTCGGCGTGTTCCTTCCGGGCGCCCGCACTGGCGCCGCAGAACACGCACACGCTGCGCAGGGTTTCCGGGGGCGCTTTGTCGCTCTCCCGGGGTGCTTCCGCCGTGTGCCCGTCTGTCCGGGCGGCGTCGGAGGGTCTGCTGTCGCGGGGTGTCGGCATGGGACGTCCCTTCCTGGTGGTAGGGGGGTACTGCCCGGGTGTGGGACCTACCCCCGGTCGCGTGGCCGGATGCCGGGCCGGGTCAGCCGGTCACGGGGGCGGCGTGCGGCGCGGCGGTACGGGTGCGCGGGCGCCGGGCTCGTCCTCCTTGGCCGGGGTCATCAGCCGGGCCAGGCGGGAGCCGGGCACGAGCACCAGATCGTGCTGTGCGGGCCCTACCCCGGCGGCGGCCACCTCGACGCCGAGGTAGTCCTCGATGCAGCGCAGGAAGTTGCGGGCCTCGGCGGGCAGGTCGGCGTAGTCCCTCACGCCCCGGGTGGAGGTGCGCCAGCCCGGCAGCCAGCAGTACACCGGTGCACACCGGGACAGGTGCGCGTTGTCCGGGACGAAGTCGCTGTGTCCGCCCCCGGGGGCGGTGTAGCCGACGCAGATCCCCACATGGTCGAAGCCGTCGAGGACGTCCAGCTTGGTGACCACGATGCTGGAGTAGCGGTTGAGGGCGACCGCCCACCGGGCGTGCACGAGGTCGAGCCAGCCGCAGCGGCGGGAGCGGCCGGTGGTCGTGCCGAACTCCTCCCCCGCACTCCGCAGCCGGTCGCCGAGGGTGGAGAGGTCCTCGGTGACGAACGGGCCGTTGCCCACCATCGTCTGGTACGCCTTGAGCACACCGACGCGGTTGTCCACGAGGCTGCCGTCCAGTCCGCTGCCGCTGCTGACCGAGTAGAAGGCGGTCGGCGAGGTGGTCACGTACGGATACACCCCGTGCTCGATGTCCAGCATCGGTCCCTGGGCGCCCTCCAGCACCACCGAGTAGCCGGCGTCCACCGCCGCGTTCAGGAATTCCACCGAATCGCCGGCCAGCGACAGGACGAGGTCGCGGTGCCGGGCCAGCCAGGCGAGTTCCCGGTCGGCCTGCCGCGGGGGCAGTTGGAAGAAGCGCAGGTTCTGCTCCACCCGGCGGCGCAGGGACTCCGGGTCGCGCAGATCGCCCACCCGCACGCCGATGCGGTTGACCTTGCTGACGTTGGCGGGGCCGATACCGCGGCGTGTGGTGCCGATCGCCTGCGAGGCGCCCCGCTCGCGCTCCTGGCGGGCATCGACCTCGCGGTGCAGCGGCAGGACGAGGTGTGCGCGGTCGCTGACCAGCAGCCGATTGCGCAGGGCCGGCATCTCCCGGCCGAGCTCCCGCACCTCCGAGGCCAGCGTCTCCGCGTTGACCAGCACGCCGTTGGCGATCACCCCCAGCACACGGGGGTGCCGCAGACCCGAGGGCAGCAGATGGTTCTTCAGGACGCGGGTTTGTCCCTCGGCGTCCTCGAACACGGTGGTGTGCCCGGCGTTGTCGCCGCCCTGCACCCGTGCGGTGATCTGGTGGAACGGGGTGAGCCGGTCGGTCATGGCGCCCTTGCCGCCGTCCCCCTGCTGGAGGTCGCCGACCCAGGTGAGGTGCTGGCGGGGCGGAGGGGGTCCGGCGATCTCCTCCAGCGGAGCGAGCGCCTCGCGGCGGCGGCGCTCGCGGGCTTCGAGCAGGGCGGGCAACAGGACGGGCGGGTCCGTGACCGCGCCTCCGCCACCGTCCGGCGGTACGGGGGGCACCACGGGAGCTGTCTCCTCTGGCATGGGACCTCCACAGTCCGGTCGGCAGAGGCATGGGGAGGGAGAACGTGCGTGCGGGTGGGCTCCGCGTGAGCCCGGGCCGGCCCGCGCCGCCCGGCCGGCATCCGTGGCCGGGAGGAGGCGCCGCCCCGCGTGTCGTGAAGGTCAACAGTTGGTCAATATATGACGCGGTGAGTCTGCGCATCACCGGGACGTGGTACTCCCCCGGCGCGCAGGTTCACCCGACCGTGGGGCGCGCGGGGTGTGGCCGTGTCCGTGGGGCGCGTGCGGGGTGCGCCGGGCGCGGCCGTACTCCGCCACCACTCGCGTGAGTGGATACCGGCGCCCCGGTGAGGGGCATGCCCCGACCGTCACCGCGGCCACCGCCCGGTGAC
>Ga0164243_10011868_pt1 | contig 12392 bp, 11 predicted proteins | sample OricompcompostOP_FD_108781 | JGI IMG/M metagenome (GOLD analysis project Ga0164243, IMG submission 108781) | Organic Plus compost microbial communities from Emeryville, California, USA - Original compost - Organic plus compost (OP) | ecosystem: Engineered > Solid waste > Mixed feedstock >...
ATCAGTAACTCATCGGTTTGATAAACTATTTTAGGTTGGAAGGCTTCTTCTTTTTTTTCCGTTTGTGAACAAGAAAAGAAAGTGGTGAGAATAAAAATTGAAAAGATTACTTTTAGGATACTGCTAAGCACCGTTTTCAACGTTAAGTTCAATTGTGTTTTCATCGCTCGTCCATTTACCAAATATGATACTCCCTATTTGCTGGACAACTTTTGCACTAATTTAAGATATAATCACGACACATTTTTAATTTGCTGATCCGGGGAGTTTGCCGGGAGTTTGCTTGGACCTTCTTCGGAGCTCGTTCGGAACTCCATGCCGACTCCATGCCGACTCCATGCCGACTCCATGCCGACTCAGTCGGACCTCGTAGCCGCGGGTTGGCTACGAGGTCCGACTGAGCTGGCTACAAGGTGGCATCGAGCTCCGAAGAAGGTCCGAAGCAGACCCTATCAGAAGATCGATGACATTTTTTGTTATTTACCATTGCTACACCGGTACGTTAACAACCTTTCTGCAGATATTCACCACGCGCTGGAGATCGTCTTCCGTTAAGTTCGAACCGGATGGAAGACATAGACCTTTATCGAATAGTTTTTCCGAAATTCCAGTACCATAAAAGGGAGCGCCCTCAAAAACGGGCTGCAGGTGCATGGGTTTCCACAATGGACGAGATTCGATGTTATCCGCATCCAGCGCGATCCTCAAGTCTTCTCTTGTGTAGGAGGGATGATCGACAATAATTGTGGTAAGCCAGAAATTAGAAAAATATTCTTCCGTAGGCTCACTAAGAAACGCTATCCCGTCCACATCGGCAAATACTTCACGATAATAACGATTTATCTCCCTTCGACGATTTACCCGATCGTCTAAGACCAGCATCTGTCCACGGCCAATTCCAGCGCACACGTTACTCATCCGGTAATTGTAACCCACGTGTGAGTGTTGATAATGAGGCGCAACATCCCGGGCCTGTGTTGCCAAAAACCGGGAATGGGCAATCTGCTTTTCATCCTTCGAAACCAATGCCCCGCCTCCGGAGGTCGTAATAATCTTATTTCCATTGAACGAAAGAATACCGAAATCACCGAACGTTCCTGCGGCTCTCCCTTTATAGGTAGATCCAAGCGCCTCAGCAGCATCTTCGATTACCGGAATTTCATATTCTCTGGCGATCGCCAAAATGTCGTCCATTTTAGCCGGCATCCCATAGAGGTGTACAACAATAATTGCCTTCGGCTTTTTGCCTTTTGCCAAACGGTCTACAATCGCTTCCCGAAGTTGAACGGGATCCATGTTCCAGGTTTCAGGCTCACTATCCACAAACACGGGGAGCGCCCCCTGGTATTTAATGGGGTTGGCTGAAGCGGAAAAAGTCATCGACTGACAAATGACTTCATCTCCGAATCCGACCCCCAACTGTATCAGAGCCAAATGAAGTGCCGCTGTACCCGCACTCAGCACCGCGACATGGACGTTCTCACCAAGACGCATAGCGATATCCTGCTCAAAATCGTTAACATGTGGTCCAAGTGGCGCAATCCAGTTTGTGTCAAACGCCTCTTTTACAAATTCAAATTCCCTTCCCCCCATGTGGGGTGAGGAAAGCCATATTTTTGTGCTCATTTAATGGATGTCTCAGTAATTTTTATAACTCGACCAGGGTTGCCCACTACAGTCGCACCGTCTGGAACGTCACGAATAATAACAGCGCCGGCACCAATCGTGCACCATTTGCCAATATTTATTCCCTGAATCACACTCGCACCTATCCCTACATGGGTCCCTTCGCCAATCGTTACATCGCCAGCCAATGCCACATTCGGCGATATGTGTACGAAATCTGCAATATTACAGTCGTGATCGACTGAAGCATTTGTGTTGATTATGCAATGCTCACCAACGGAGGCTCCGGAATTTACAGCAACCCCAGCCATAATTACCGAACCATCACGTATGGCAGAACGTTTAGAAATATTCGCACCAGGGTGAATCAGCGACTTAAAGCACCTACCCTTCAGTTCATAGGCAAGCTTCTTCCGTATGCGGTTACTACCTATCGATAAGATCAAAGGGGCGGTCATATCATCCGGAAGGTCCGTCGTGACAGGATAATCAAGTAGCGAACGGATTAACGGGTTCGCATCAATTAACCCAGCTATAGGAATTCCCAGAACTTCAGCGATCTCTAAGACCACCTTTCCATGTCCACTTGCTCCGTATAAATAAATCACAGCCTACTATTTCCTTTGAAAGGTTCAATTGTCGCATGCCCTTCAGCGCTCACGCCCTCTCGTTTAAACACCTTCTTAATCGTCAAAAATAGTATTTTCATGTCAAGCCAAAAGGAAATATTGTCTACATACCAAACATCATAATCAAATTTCTGCTCCCATGAAATTGCATTACGCCCGTTAACCTGCGCCCATCCGGTTATCCCAGGGCGAACTTCATGGCGTCGCATTTGATGTTCGTTATATAAATGCAAGTATTGGACTAAGAGCGGGCGGGGACCTATCAGGCTCATATCACCCTTAATGACATTTAAAAGTTGTGGAATTTCATCCAATGAAGTTTTTCGGATAAATGCTCCTATAGTAGTCAACCGTTCTGCATCCGGCAGCAGATCACCGTTAGCGCCCCTTTTATCATTCATGGTCTTGAACTTTATGACCTGGAAGATGTGGCCTTGTTTGCCTGGGCGAGATTGACTGTAGAATGGTTTACCTTCATTTGCAATAAACAGGACAATCGTCAGTAGTATGAATAGAGGCAGAAGCAATATAAAACAAAAAAATGCAACGGAGAAGTCTAAAATATGTTTAAAGGTTGGATTATACATTATTTCAAACGCCTACTTTTTCCCTTGCAACAACCTCTTATATTCAGCCAATAACGTTTCCCAGACTGCTCTCTGCTCATATCGTTTCGTGATCATGTGGCGAGCGTTTTTCTTTAAAGAAAGATAATACCCTCTGTCATTCATTATATGGGTCATAGCCCTTTTTAGTTCGACTACGTTTTTTGGAGGTATAATAATACCGTTTTTATCCTCTATAATTATTTCATTACACCCGTTTATATTGGTTACTATCGCTGGTATGCCCATAGCTCCTGCCTGCATTACTACATTAGGAAACCCCTCCCTATAACTTGGGAAAGCTAAACAATGACTAACAGACAAATAAGGGCGTACATCAGATTGATAACCAACAAAAATAATATCCGGATTATTTCTAACTTCAGCCTCCGTTTCTGGCAAGACAGGATCCAGTGTCGATTCAAAATCTCCAACAATTAAAAGCTTTGCTCGAGAACCTTCGTTTTGATTTTCATTAATTTGCAGAAATGCTTTAATCAACTCATTGATCCCTTTATCCTTGACAACTCTTCCAATAAAAATGAAAACAAAATTATCTATTTTAAGTTCCTGTTTTAAAAGTTCTTTTTGTTTTTTCGATATTTGATCAGGACTAAAGTGGGATGTATCGATCCCATTAGAACTTCCTTCTCCGATCACTTTAAGCTTTTTTGATTGGGTGAGTTTATTATTTAAAATGAAAGAATGCAAACCCTTCGAGTTGGGATATATATTTGTGGCGCAGAAATAAGTCAATCTCTCAACAAAATTCAACAGTATTCTTTTATACCCTGAAGCTTCCATTAAAGGTAGGCCTGCAACTGTATGTATCCGAATCGGAACCCTAGCGAACCAAGAGGCAACCATACCCACTATACCCGCTTTAGGAGTATGCGTATGAACGATCGATGGCTTTTCAATTTTGAAGATTTTATAGAGCATCCAAACCGCTTTCAGATCTTTAAGAGGTGATATCGTACGGGTCATTTCGACGGCTATCGTACGAATGTCTTCATCGTGCTCAACAGCCTTTAACTCCTTTCCGTCTGCAGAGATGCCAACAACTTCAAAACCGCTTCTCGACATAAAACGAAGCTGCCCTTTTAACAGAACTTTTAAGGATATTGGAACCGTAGTGATACGAATAAGCTTCATTTTTTTTCCAACAAAAATCTTCGTGTCTTCAACTCATTATGTACTTTTTTTTCTTTAGAAAGGTCGCGTTTCCCATTAGAATAAACCGAAATATTCTGAAAATTAATTCTTGGACTAAAATTTTGGATACTTCCAATTCTAACAGGAAAAGTATTGGAATGTGAGCTAAAGCCTTTGATTAGAATTTCTCCCTCGAACTTTTCTATTTTTCTTTTCGAATGTGATGCCCGAGCACCTCCGACATGAAGTCCGACCTTCGAACCATAGTCGGTGCAATTCTCTATTATGATTGATACATTTTTCTTTCGAGGCCCAAAAAAACTAGACGTAACATATTTAAAACCGACTTCTTTGTTATTTTTAGAGATGATATTCCTAAGCTCGATTTTTTCCAAAAACTGTTCGTTATTGTTTGGCTCGATACAGATACCCGCCATTGGGGCCTTCCCTTCTGTATTACGAATCTCGGTTCCATCAATTACTAAGCCCCTAACGCTTATTACAGATATCCCATTGCGTCTATTTTGATCTAAAAGTCCACCTTTAATTAAAATATTTTTAGATGTATATTCAGGTAAATTAAAACGAGTTCTTTCATCGTGTAAGATCTCACCGATATAAATTCCATCCCCCCAAAATTTTGATATTTTCGGATTTTTGATAACAACATTGCTCGAAGATAAAATCATTATGCCCATGCCCCACTCCCCTTTATCGCCTTTATGTTTATCTCTATCACCTATCAAGGTAGCATTATTAATAGTTACATTGCTAACATTTGTCAACTTCAATAAGCCATAGCGCTCCTTTGAATTTGGAGCCATTATTAATTGTGAATTATCTAAAAACGTTAATGTTTGATTGCTCTTTGCTTCAAGCCCCCGCTCGTTTATTAAAATAGGAAAGTTCGGAAAAATTACGTCAGAATATTGCATTAATCCTTTTTGCAAATATTCGGTGTAGTCTGCGCTACCATCTTTAACATAATTGGCAGGAAGACATAACGTTAAATCGAAAGCCTGAGAAAAAACTCTATTATTAAAGAAAGCGCCGATTAAAACAGCAATAATTAATAATTTTTTATTCATATCTCCTTTATTTTTTTTGCTGGTACCCCTCCGTAAATGGCATTTGATTCTACATTTTTATTAACTACAGCTCCAGCTGCTATAATACTTCTACTTTTAATGTGTACTCCCGCCAGAACTCTCACTCCGCAACCTAACCAAACATCATTATCAATATAAACTGATTTATGAAGTTCTTTATTATATTTAATGGGTAGCGACCTATCCCCCCATTGGTGATTTGTTGTAATAATAGTACAATTATGGGCTATCGAAACGTTATCCCCTATTGTTATCCCGCCTGCACCATCTATATAACATAATGGATGGATACTTACATTACTTCCTATATATACTAACTTTAGGTTAAACAAAAAAACTCCAGGGTGAAGGGATACATTATCACCAACCCCTTTACAGCAATTTTTCAAAAATATATAGCGTAGAAGTAGACCTGTTTTACCATTAGTATTTCTGAAAAACTTTAGAAAATAATAATTTCCTTCCTTTCCAAATATCTTAAAAACTTCAGCAAGTAAGTTGATTGCGTATTTCAATTTGTTGAACTGTTCCCTGCCCGATTTGCTCCTCATACCACTCCTTTTTTATTTGTTAATCTTATATACACATTTAGAGCCATACCGAAAGGTAAGGCAAAAATTGTTATTATAGGATATTTATTTTTCGAGAAAACACCTCTTTTTGCAAAAAGACAGCTGCTAACATAATGAATCGCGTTTTTGAACCGTTCATTAAAATTATCCGACAATCTCATCCTTTCTTGCCGATAAAAGACAAAAGAGTTAGGCGCCTTTTTAAACTGAAGAAATTTATTTTTTGATAAACCATCCGTTAAGTATTCTACGACACAAAGAGGCTTATTGATTATCCACAAATCATAGTCCACATCAATTAGTCTGAATAAATAACCAGGCGCAGGAAATTTTTCACCGGGGAAACAAGGGTATGGAGGGTAGCTATTTATTACGCTTGTTCTGTAAATAAACTTCTTATCTCCTTTAACATTATGTTTATCAAAGCGGGAAAATTTTATTCGATTTAAATTATTAGGAAACTTAGTGCCGACTATTTTTCCATCTTTATATATGTCTAATCCAACAATCCCTGCCAAGTTTGGCAATGGTGCAACTGTCTTCCATGTATTAAAAATCTCTTCAATTGCATTGTCTACCAAATAATCATCTGAATCGACACACATACATAATTCTGTATCTATGATCTGATGGGCAAAATTAAGTTTTGCCATTTTTCCCTCATTTTCTTGCTTAAAGTATGAGATTTTAAAAGATGCTTCGGCTATCCATGTCTTAAGTAGATCTTCTGTATTGTCGGTAGACCCATCATCGATTACTAGCCATTCAAAACTTCGATTGCTTTGTCTTTTTAGACTTTCGTATAGCTGATTTAGGCAGTAAGCCCTATTATATGTTGGTGTGTAAACAGTTATAATGTTCGTTCTATACCTTTTCATGATAGTGGTTGAAGATTATTTAATTAAATAATTAATATTTTGTACGCTTTTATCATAAAAACGACAAAAATAATTAAGCTTGTTTTAAGCCTTACAAATTTTATTTTCATCACCGGGTTTACCAAAAGGGGGATTAAAAGAATAACTGGCATCATGAATTCAGCTAAATAACCTAAACGAGAAGCAAACTGTGTATGAATGAGCAATATATACGGTATATGAATTAACATATACGCATTCACCAACCATTTATAGAACTCATTTTTGTATTTGAGTACTACCAAGTTATAAATCGCGAAAATAACTGGAAAAAAACCAAATATGGCGAAATTCGACCAAGAACTTTCGTCTCCTGCGCCCTTTTGTGCGTACCCTCCAGCTCTATCGCTAAATAATTCCAATATTCTAATTGCCTGTGTAAATAAGTTAACCTTAGCAATCGCCAAAGCAATACTAGCTAACCACATTAAGAATATTTTTTTTGTGTCCCTAAAGTAACGAGTAATAAAAAATGAAAATAACGGAACAAACATAGACGCGTGGAAAAGGATACTTCCTATAAACCAAAGCGTACCCTTCCAGTCTCTACCCCTTTTATAATATACTGCAAGTCCAACTAAGAAAAGTGATGCCGCTACCCCACTTCTCATAACGTTAATACCAGAGTTAATAAAGTATGGAGATATTAGAAAAATTAAGAATGGCAAAAAGAAGTTGTCTTTGAAAATCTTCCTTAGTGCCAAAAGGGCACCGAAGATATATATAAACGCACAGAAAAATAATAGAGCTTGAAAACCGAAAGTCTTTGAGAAAAGATAATTCAAAAAATCATAAAAGGGATCCTTAACAATTATAAAATCTTGCCTACTCTCATAGAAACGAAATCTACTTTCGTATCTAACCGTATCGACTCCAATATTGACATCTCTACTGCCTATGTAATATACTAAAAAGAATGAGAAGGGGAATACAAAAAGTGGGATAATTAGAGTCCACAGCTTATCTTTAGAATAACTCTCGACTGATACAAAGATCAAAATCCATATAAACACTATTAAATAGTAATAGTATTCCTGTATGAATAAAAGATCTGCCATAACTGCAATCTCGTGTCGGCTTCCTCAAATTATTACTGCGTAATTTTACAAAATTCTCTCCAATTTAGACTAACCGCTTTCAAAGCAGATAAAGCCGTCTTTTCTCAAGGATTTATATTGCTCGGATTGCTATGCAATTTGTCGTCATATAACTATATAATCAATGTTTTGCACGTTCATTACCTACTTCGATTTTGAACGGGTTGCAGTCCAAATTATTAATATAATAACGGTAGGTAACGACCATCTTCACATAAATCGTTTTGCGTGCGTTCTCTTACGGATATATAAAATTCGATGCCGTTAACTATTCCCTGACAGGCCCTTCCTTTCGAATCGACCATCGCTCAGCTAAGAACAAAATTTGCGGCCATTGTTTAATTCATTACTAACAAGTCCACCGATAGTTATCATCGGCAGCATAAATTAAATAAACGGATGCTTTATCCTTGGATATGGCCGTTCGACTTTCCCCTTTTTGTTCAGCTGTTTAAAAATTTTATACCCTTAGGTTCCTTCACGGTTACCGCACAGCTGCCTTCCCAACACAGCTTCTTGCCCCCCTTAGTTCCGTCCACCTCCCCCTTAGAGCTAAAGAAACCTAATCGTCTCGCCTACTTTCCTATAACAGTATCAGGCCTTACCCAACACACGATCTGGACACCTCGCTGATGCCGTTCGTTAATCCCTCAAGCATCGGCAATCCAATTCCTTTTACAAGAGTTTTAACAGCTTTCTATTCGTTATGTGTGTTTTTATGCTCTCATATGCTGATAGGCTCTATTCTTCGCTATATCCTTTTTTCCGCTTCTAAATCCAATAAGCCTAAGGAAAACTCTAAGCACATTCGCTAAGGCGTGTGGTTATCTTCTTCATAGCCAATCGCTCGTTTCATTTCACGTCCTCCAAGATAACATATCGCATCCACCGCTTCTAGACACAAGCACTGTCCCCATGGGTTCCACAATCAAGTGTGACCTCCGGAACACTTATCCCAATTTCGGATTCCAAGTGGACCTGTTTGATTTAGTTGACTTGAATTGTATACTTTCACAGCACATATACCAAATTTAAAGTTGCAAATTTATATTCTATTCTTAATGTCTTTTTCGGGAAATTCTACAACAGCGGAATTTGTCTTTGTATTAATCTCTAACGGGTTTCCCCCCAAAAGCCAACCTGATAAACTCTTTATTAGTCGTGAAATACAAATAAAAGATTACCAAGGAAACTTTTACTTTTTCTGAAGGTGATAGTCTTTTTGTGAAGACTACTTGAGCTATCGGCTTTATTAGCCTAGAGGCTATAAAATATGGTATCATAGCAAGTCTACCAGAAATCGTCCTTGGGAGATTGGCTCCACCAAGGACCCGCCTTCTTTTGACGGCTAGTTCGCGAATTGTACGGCGGGCGGGGTGGCGAACTAGTACGTCGTTTGCGTATTTTATACTAAGGCCAACTTTATTTGCTTGCTGATTCCAATAAAAATCGCCTCCCGAAAGTTTAGTAGAGTCAAAGAAACCAACTTTGAAGAAAGCCGATTTTCTAACCAATAAATTTGCAGTTACTGACGATTTCCTTTTATTTATTAATTCCTTTTGGTGAAATGCAAAAATGCTATCGTATAGTTCCGCTGCCGTCTTCTTTTTTTCGTTTTTATAAAAAACGGTTATGTTTCCACCAATTCTGTCAACATTTTTATCTGAGAAGTGTGACCAGGCATTTTTTAACCAGTCTTTATCGGGGATACAATCTGAATCCGTGAAAGCTAAAATTTCTCCGTTTGCGTGCTCAATAGCTAAATTCCTCGCTGAATAAGAACCGGGAATTGGCTGATGCAATAATTGCATGTTTTCTGGAAAGTATCGCGCTTGGAAGCTGTTATCTACCTCATCGTTGTTAACTACTAAAATCTCGAACTCGCTTTGAGTTAAAGTTTGCTGTTCCAACCCTTTAACACATAACTTCAATCTCTCCCAATCTTTGTAAACAGGTATTATAACTGAAAATTTCAATTTTTTCTCCATTTTTTTGATCCTATACATAGGAAAATCCCTATAAAAGTCGGGGGCACTGAGCAGCTTTCATTTTGATCTCTCACGGACCATTATTATACTAATAGAGATCACCCGTTCACTAGTCTTTTATCCGTTCAAAAACAATTTTCCACATCTCTAGTGACTTAAATTTTTGTAACCTCGCTGAACTTTCTAATATTTTAGATATGCGACTTCTTTCGTCCTCGTTCAATATTAGTTCCATCTTTTTCAAGAAATTAGCACTTTGTTTCAAATCTTCTTTGTTTATCAATCCCTCCGCATAATTATAATCCTCCATTAGAGCTTCATATTTGTGACTCCATCCAATCGCTAGACAAGGAATAGATTGAGATAAAGCGCTTACTAACCCATGAAATCTTGAGGTTATTACCCCTTTCGACATTCCTATAATACCTTTTACGGCAATGGGGTCCTCTTCTTTAATTATCTCGATTTCTTTACCAAAGTTCTCATTAACTTCTTTAACCAAATATAAATCTTGTAACCCTTCATGAACGAGAAAGAAAGGGTTTAGCCCACTATCTAAAATCTTTTCTGCCATTTGATTGAGCAACCCCAAATACTCACTTCTTTTGAAAACACCTGATTCTAAGAGCTTACTGTTAGGAATTATCGCTATATCGAAATTCTTTTCATCAAAATATGCCGGCGGGGTGCCATCAATTAAGTTAGTAAAATCCGGCATTAGATATATATTACTGCTATTTGATTTGACATTAGTGATATGTTGAAATGAATAACGATCTCTTGCAAATATTAAATCTGCGTTATCAGCTATTACTTTCATTTTAGCAGCTAACGCGTTATCCGAAAATGGCCCTAATGCCTGAGGAAGTAAAACCACCTTTTTTCCAGCCTTTTTCCATCTTACGATATGACTCGCTAATCTGGTCTCGGCTTTTCTTACACCCCAATAATCACCGAATGCAAAACCAGACCCATCCAGTACCACATTGATTTCATCTTCCGAAATGAAATATATCCTCCTTCTTATAGCTTTTGGAATCAGATCCAAGAAATATCTAAAACTGATTCGGTATTTCTTGAATTCGGTTTTAGTATAAATCCCGTGTCTCAACTGCTTGTTTCGGGGAGCTCTAACAGAATGTTCCATCGTGAAAATAGCTCTCGGATACTCTTTTTTGACCTGTTGGATTATTGCATGAAGCATAAGTTCAGCTCCTTTATTTACAAATTCTACTCCTCGCAATTCTATTACCATGGTGTTAAACGCTAAAATCTAACTAAATTAAATATTTTAAAAAGACCCCGGACATTAATCGCACGTAGACTATCTAGCTAAATTAAATTTTGTTACATCAATTGACATTTAGAACTGGAAACTGTCTTCCCAGAATCCTTATATCAGGCCATGAAATCAAACAATATTTAGCCCTATATCTATTTTTAAAGACGTTTTGTCCCCAAATATGAGTATATAGAAAATACGCTGATCCGCTTCGCAATAGACATTAAAGTTCTTATAAGGCAGACAATATATAGGTTTGTCCGCATCCCTGTTTCAATTCTTTCTTGACTTTCGAAAAGTCTTGAATTCATAAATCTGTCTTCTGATTTCGTCTTTCATAAGCAACCATATTATCGCTGAGTAAGCAGAAAAAAGAAAAGCCAATACTAAGATATAATTAACTTTTAAAAAATTAAATAGAACAAACGACATCCCTCCAGATAGTATGGAAGCAAACCACGGAGCTTTGACTGATTCCAAAAATTCAATAGTAGCAATTTTAATATTCAATAACCTATTAAACGTATATTGAGCTATAATTACAGCAATTATTTTATTGATCAAAACCGCGATTGCTGCACCAACGATCCCATAGTATACAATGCCAAAAATCAACGTAGAGATAAATATCGCTGCTTTTATACATTGAAGTTTAAACTCCAACAAAGGCTTCCCCATCCCTCTTATTAACGCTGTATTACTATTTACCATCATATGTACCATAACCGCTAACGCTAATATCCGTAATGGGTCAATTGATTGTTCCCATTTATCCCCGAATATATTGTAGATCAAGGGTTCCCCTAAAACAATCAACGCCAGCATGATTGGAAAAATAATTATAGCATTAAAATTGACAACCTTAAGGTAATACCTTTTGAGAGTCTCCGGATCCGATTGCTTTTTACCATACATCGGATACATTACATTATTTATAACCGACATTAATTTGGTTCTAAATGTGTCGGTTAAAACGAATGCAAATGTATATGCTCCTAATGTACCTGCACTTAACATCTTACCAATAATCAAATAATCAACATTATTTATCCAATAGTTAACTACATTAGTGCCGGTGGTTGAGATTCCGAAACCGAAAATATCTTTAAATGCACTTTTATTCCATACAAATTTCGGCTTCCATTTAGTGGCTTTGAAAAAAAAAGGAATTGCAAACACCACAGTAGCAACAGTATTAAAAGCAAGAGACCATATCCCTCCCCCCATGAAAGCAAGCACTAATGCAAGAATTCCTGCAGAAATTGCCGAAACATTTCCTATCCAGGCAATTTTTCTAAAATCCATTGCTTTGGTTAATTGCGCTTTGTGTACCATATTGATGGGGCTTGCTAATATTCCGAGGCTTAAAACCGGGATCAAAATCAGAAGTAAGGGCTCATTATAAAATGAGC
>Ga0164243_10011869_pt1 | contig 12391 bp, 11 predicted proteins | sample OricompcompostOP_FD_108781 | JGI IMG/M metagenome (GOLD analysis project Ga0164243, IMG submission 108781) | Organic Plus compost microbial communities from Emeryville, California, USA - Original compost - Organic plus compost (OP) | ecosystem: Engineered > Solid waste > Mixed feedstock >...
TATGATGCGCCGAACTTCTGGTTCAGGACACTAGAGCATTTTCCTATCGGTTGGAATCGCACTCCCCCTTGCGGGGAGGGGTCAGGGGTGGGGGGATCGAGCTTGGAGAAACCTGCCAGGCGATACGCCTGGCTCTTCACCCCGCCCGGCCTCTCGCTGCGCGCGATGCCACCCTCCCCATCGGGGGAGGGTGGAGTGAAGCGCGACCAACTGATCGGAAAATGTGCTAGTGGGCGCGCTCTTCCTCGTCGGCGTGGGCGGCGGACTGCACCGCCTTTTGAACCTTCTCGAAGGCGCGTACCTCGATCTGGCGGATGCGCTCGCGCGAGACGCCGAACTCGCTCGACAGATCCTCGAGCGTCGCAGGCTGCTCGGCGAGACGACGCGCCTCGAAGATGCGCCGCTCGCGGTCGTTGAGCGTGGCCAGCGCGCTTGTGAGATAGCTCTTGCGCTGGTCGAGCTCCTGCTCCTCGCCGAGCGTCTCCTCCTGCGAAGGGCTGTCGTCGGCCAGCCAGTCCTGCCACTCGCCGGCCTCGGCATCGTTGCGCACCGGGGCGTTGAGCGAGGCATCGCCGCCGAGGCGCCGGTTCATCGACACGACGTCAGCTTCGGTGACGCCGAACTTGTGCGCGATCGTCTTGACCTGGTCGGGGCGCAGGTCGCCCTCATCCAGCGCCTGCAACTGGCTCTTGGCCCGGCGCAGGTTGAAGAACAGCTTCTTCTGCGCCGCCGTGGTGCCCATCTTCACGAGGCTCCACGAGCGCAGGATGTATTCCTGGATCGAGGCGCGGATCCACCACATCGCGTAGGTGGCGAGGCGGAACCCCTTGTCGGGGTCGAAGCGCTTGACGGCCTGCATCAGGCCGACGTTGCCCTCGGAGATGACCTCGCCGATGGGCAGGCCGTAGCCGCGATAGCCCATGGCGATGCGCGCCACGAGCCGCAGGTGCGACGTGACGAGCTTTTCGGCCGCGTCTTGATCGGCGTGCTCCTGCCATCGCTTGGCGAGCATGAACTCCTCGCCCGGCTCCAGCATCGGGAACTTGCGGATCTCCTCCAGATAGCGGGAGAGCCCCAGTGATCCCTGGGCAATGGTCGGAAGCTTCGTGGTCGTAGCTGCCATGATGACTACCAGCCGCACCCAGTGACCTGGATACGGTCCCTCGTAAATCCTGCGCGGCTTGGCGCGCGGGGCATTTCATCTTGGGATGCCCCTTGAAACCCAAACGTCCTACACCCCAGATTCCGTCGGCGTGCAGAGCTTCTTTCAACGGGAGTATACGCAGGCTAAGGCAACATTGTTGCATCCTACCTATGTCGCACCCGCAAACCAGTGTTGTGAGCGGTGGCGCCCACGTCTTTAGTCTGCCCGAAAACCGCAGCCATAATAGCCGGCATTGCGCTAACGGAGCTTTCGGCGCACGCATACAAACGCCCAAGCGCGCTAATGGATGCTTTGCCGAAGCGGCACGATTTGCGGCTAATCGCTCCGGAGCGCCGCAAGCAGCTCTTCCATGTCGGCAGGTAACGGGCTGGAAAAGCTCAGTGCTTTGCCAGATCGGGGATGCTCGAAGCCGAGCTCGGCGGCGTGCAATGCCTGTCGGCCGAGCGCCGCGAGCGCGGCCGCTGCGTGGTCACCGAGCTTGCCTGCCTTGGCCTTGAAACCACTGGCATATGTGCTGTCGCCGAGCACAGGATGGCCGACGTGGGCAAGATGCACGCGGATCTGGTGCGTGCGCCCTGTCTCCAACTCGAGACGTAGTAGCGAAACGGGGCCGGCGGGCGTGTCGAGCGTCTCCAGCACCTCGTAGTGCGTGACGGCGTGGCGGCCATGCTCGCTGGCCGTGACGGCGATCTTGGTGCGGTTGGTGCGGCTGCGCGCCAGGTTCGCCGAGATGGTGCCGCGTGGGCGCAGCGGCTTGCCCCACACCAGGGCGAGGTAGGCGCGGTGCATTCGCCCGTCGCTGCCGTGGGCGGCGAACTGCTCGCTCAGCGCGCGGTGTGCGGCGTCGTTCTTGGCGACGACGAGGAGCCCGGAGGTGCCTTTGTCCAGGCGGTGCACGATGCCCGGCCGTTTGACGCCGCCGATCCCCGACAGGCTTTCGCCGCAATGGGCGAGGAGCGCGTTGACGAGGGTGCCGGCGGTGTGGCCGGGGCCGGGGTGGACGACGAGGTGCGCCGGCTTGTCGATGACGATGACGTCGCGATCCTCGTAGACGACATCAAGCGCAATGGTTTCCGCGCTCGGCGTCGCCGGCTCAGCCTCCGGCACGCTAATGGTGAACGTCTCGCCCGGTTTGACCCTATAGGAGCCATCTCCTATGGTCGCGCCGCCTGGCCCCATGACATTGCCGGCGCGGATGAGCGCCTGGATGCGGGCACGGCTCAAGGTCGCGATGCGCTGGGCGAGCAGCTTGTCGAGGCGGCTGCCGGCTTCTCCTTCGCCGACCAGCAGTTCGATGGCGCTTGCGTCTTGTTCAACCACGGTATCGCTCATCGCCCGGCAATGGGCCTCCGATTGGCTCGCGCGAGGAGGGACGACTGCATGCACGGAACGGAAGCCGCCGGCGCCATCGCGGGTTCGTCCGCCGCCGAGCTGCGTCTGCAGCGCAATTTGAAGATCGTCGTGATCGTGCTCGCCTTGCTGCTTGCGGCCGGGCTCGCCACCGGTATCGGGCGCATCATCTATCTCGCGTCGGCGCCGGGTGCGCAACAGATCGGCCGGGGAAGCGTGCCGGCAGAGCTGAGCATGCAACTCCCTGCGGGTGCCGAGGTGCGGGCCATTTCGGTCGCGGGGGACAGGCTGGCGGTGCACTATGTCGCCGCAGGCCGCGAAGGCATCAGCGTGGTGGATTTGCGCAGCGGCAAGCCGGCGGCGTCGGTGGCGATCGAGCGGCGGGCGCCCGTAAACTAAGGTGCGCCGGTGGGCCGCTCTGGGCTCCGGCAAAGAAACGGCTTGCTTGGGGGCCACCGGTTCCCATATACGTTCGCCCTCCAGCGCTGTCCCGTTCGTCTAGTGGCCTAGGACACCAGCCTCTCACGTTGGGAACAGGGGTTCGAGTCCCCTACGGGGCGCCATTGGGTATCTCAAATTCTTCAATGAAATCAATAGCTTAACGCTTAGCCCTGGACCTTTGGCGGCACTATGATACCCACTTTTGGGTATCATTTGGGCATCAAGGGGCGGGCAACCATCATGGGCGTTTACCTTCAGCGTCGGGCTGGCGTTTGGTATTACATGAGGCGGGTTCCCGGCGACGTGGCGCATGCCGACCGGCGGGTTTACGCCAAGGCGACGACGATGATCCGCGTCGCTGATGATCCCAACGCCGTAGCCGCCGGGCCGGTCGCTGTGGCGATCAACGCTGAGGTCGAGGCGTATTGGGCGTCGATCCGAAACGGCCAAGGCGCAAATCCGAAGGGCCGCGTTGAGGCGGCGCGCTACCTCGCGCAGCGGCGAGGCTTCGAGTACCGGCCTGCCGCCGCCTTGGCCGCTGGGCCGTTGGATGAAATCCTGAAGCGGCTCGACGCTTTGGAACGTCACGACGTTGTCGATGACCGGGATGAGGTCGAGGCGCTGTTGGGCGGCGCCAAGCCGGATGTAATCTCGGTGTCCGATCTGTTCTCGCAGTTCGAGGACATCATGCGCGCATCCCTGACGGATATGTCGGCTGCGCAACTCGAAAAATGGCCCGCCCCCTACGAGCGCGCCATCGAGACATTCATCGCCGTCGTGGGAGACAAGCCCATCACTGACATCACCCGCGACGACGCGCTCGACTTCCGCAAGCACTGGCAGAACCGCATCCTCAAGGGCGACGTGAAAATCTACACGGCGAACCGGCAGATCGGGTCGCTCAACCGGATGATGACGGCCGTCATCGACCACAGGCGCCTGAACATCACTTCGCCGTTCGAGGGGACGCGCATTCCCGGTCAGCACCGCGAAGAGGAACAGCGCGTCGCCTATGCGCCGGCCTACATCCAAGAGCGTCTGCTAGCGCCCGGCGCGCTCGCCGGGCTGAACGCCGAGGCCCGCCATGTGCTCTATCTTGTCACCGAGACGGGCCTGCGCTTGTCGGAGGCAGTGAACCTGACGCGCGATACGATCAAGCTCGACTGCACCGTGCCCCACATCCTCGTTCGCCCGGACGGCCGCCGCCTGAAGGCGGCGGGTTCCAAGCGCGAGATCCCGCTCGTCGGCGTCGCCCTTGAAGCCATGAAGCTGAACCGCGACGGCTTCCCGCGCTACCGGGACAAGTCCGCATCGCTGTCGGCGACCATTGGCAAGTTCCTTGCGGAGAACAAGCTGCGCCCGACCGGCGAGGAAACCGCCTACTCGCTTCGCCACAGCTTCGAGGATCGGCTCAACGCCGTCGAGGCGCCGGAGAAGATGGTCGCGTTGCTCATGGGCCACAAGCTGAGCCGGCCGAAGTACGGTTCCGGCTTCGCGCTCGACCACGTTCAAGGCTGGCTCGAAAAAATAGCATTCAAGCCGCCCGCGTCGATCTGATCCGGCGCGAAAGCGAAATGGGATGCATCCCCATTTCGCTTCGACATGCAAAAAAACTCGGTTTTGCTGGGCTTTCTGGCTCTTTTGCAACTCGCTCTCCGCGGCGTCTCGGTTTATCTCACGAGTAGGGCTTCGGCCCGCCACTCGGATGAGGAAAACCAGACCATGAAGACCATCGAGAAGTTCGCTTACGCTTTCGCCTGGGTTCACGTTGCCCTTTGCGGCTTTGTTGCCCTGGTCTACCTAGCCGACGCGATCCTTTCCCTGTTCGTCCCGGCCTAACAGCCAGAGCCCCCGCCCAAAAGGCGGGGGCTTTTCGCTCTCAGTGAGGGGCAAGCGATCCCCTCGAACCCAAGGGCTCCGGCCCGCCATTTGGAAAAGGAATACGACCATGAACGCAGCCACCATCATCCGCCATCCGGCGGCCACCAAGACCCGCCGCGCCGCGCGTCCGCGCGCTACCTCGGCGGCCTACGCGAAACGCCTCCGGCGGCAGCACATTGCCGCCTGCGGGGTTGCCATCGTCGGGATCGTGTTGACGGCCCTCTCGCTGTCACACCTTGCGGCGGGCATCGCCCTCGTAACCGGCGCCCCGGCGCTGGAAGCTTGGGCGCTAGCCATCGGCGTGGACCTCGGCTTCCTCGCGCTTGAACTTGCGCAGTTGTCGGCAGCCACCCCGGCGGTTCGTCGGCAGATCGAAAGGTTCAGCCGGCCCGCGATCATCGCCACGTTGGCCGTGTCGGCGACGCTGAATGCGTTCGCCTTCGGCTCGGCGGCAACGGGCGCGATGGTGTACGCCGCGGCAGCCTTGGGCGTCGCCATCCCGGCGCTCATCTACTCGTTGAGCCGGGTCGCGTTCGGCCTATCAGTCAGCCGGTAATCAAGATAAGGGAAGGGCGCCGTAGCGGCGCCCTTTCTGCTCCAGGGAGAATGCCAATGACGGGCGACGAACTTGCCGACATCCGCAAGCGCCTCCGGCTTTCCACGCTGCGCTTCGGGCTGGCCCTCGGCTACAGCGGCGGCGACGTGAACATCAACCGGACCATCAGGCGATACGAGATTGGCGACAAGCCGGTGCCGCCATGGATCGCGCGCTTAGCGCTGATGTACGACAGGTTCGGCATTCCGCAGGACTTCCTCGATGAGGACGAAAACCTGCCCGAGCCCGACGACGATCATCGAGGCTGAAGGCGAGCGACCGCAACCGGGAGGGACCAATGACAAGCGACAACTGGATCGCGATCTATGCGGCCAACGCGGGTTCGAGAGGGGCCCCAAGCTGACCGTTCATCCGCCATTCGTGGCATTCTCGGCCCGTCGCTATGGATCGACATTGCCATCAGCGTTAGCGAGAAGTGATGCCCGGAGGAAGGCGAACCCGCGCCATCGCCGAAGCCACCCTCCGTCGAGAGGGACGCACTCCATCGTCGCCTTCGCCACCTTGCACTACCTCTAAGAGCAGTGCTGTACGTTGCAAAGTCGATGAGTTGATAGCGCTGTCGTAGGCAGGCCTCACCAACGACACCCCGCCGCCGCCTACTCGGCCGCTCCACACGAGGTGCTGGTGCTGGACAGGGCGCGAGTTTGAAACGGCGAACTGACCAATTTTATTTCCGTGAAATCATTTAGTTACAAAAACAAGAGGCGTGCCTGCAACGGGTATTTTTGCGTGCGTTCCTCCCCCTGAAATGTTAGAGTTCGATCTTAGAATTCAGGAGGAAATCAATGGGCCTGACAGCCTTGAACCGCCGGACATTTCTGACCTCCGGCGCTGCTGGCAGTCTTTGCGCGCTTAGCGGCCTTGGTGCCCACGCGCCGTCGTTTAATGGGCCAGCCCTTGAGCCGTTCGCGCGTAGTCCCACCGTTATCACGTACGATCACTGGCACTTTGCGGACGAGACTGATTTCCCGCCGCTGCGTCAGGTGATAGACGCGGAGCTTTTTCAAACGGGCACCCCGAACATCTACTATTGGGAATACCGTCAGGCGACTGGGCCGGCCCCGAAGGACAGCGCGTCCGACAAGATCGAGCGCCGCCGCGCTACTTTTTTTGCCCGGCTGGCTGTCGAATACATAGCACCGCGCGCTTTGCGCCGTGCCGGTTTCGAACAGATGGCGGCCGATGTCGTGAGCGGCGCGCTTGTGCCGGCAGGAGCGCAGCACACTATCGGTGCAGCGAATGCAACTCGCTGCCGGGCAGCGGGAGCACCGTCGCCAATGCCTGCGCTTGAGATGTGCGCTTACGGCGCCAGCGGCCACGCTTCATCAGCGGTATTCTACGCTACTTCTTCAGAAGTCGATGTAGTCCATCAGACCGGGTGGTTCTGCGGCGCAGCTTTGCTGGCTGCTTCCTTCTATGATGATGCCGCCGTGGAAAATCCGGCCGATGTTTGGGACTTTGCAGAGAGGGCGATCAACGCGGCGATGGCCATCGGCCACGATCACGCCGCTCAGACCATGATTTAGCGTTCCATACCAGAAAGGCAATACCTGTGAGTGATTTCGACCAAGAACCCTTTACACGCAAATCCAATCCGTTTGACGGCAGCGAGTTTGCCGACAATCCGGAGCAACGGTGTCCGTGCCTGCTGTTGCTCGACACGTCCGGCTCCATGGACGGCGATCCCATCGCCGAACTGAACGAAGGCATTCGGGCTTTTAAGAGTGAACTGATGGCTGACAGCCTTGCGGCAAAGCGTGTCGAGGTGGCCATCGTCACATTCGGGCCCGTGCGTCTTGCGCAAGACTTCGTGACCGCCGAGAGCTTTCGGCCCACAAGCCTTAGCGTTACTGGCGATACCCCTATGGGGGCAGCGATTGTTGAGGGCCTTGAGCAGGTGGAGCAACGCAAGGAACTCTACAAGCAGCACGGCGTGCCCTACAATCGGCCGTGGGTCTTTCTCATCACCGATGGCGCGCCCACCGACAGCATTCATTTCGCTGCTCAACTCGTGCGGGACGGCGTGGAAAAAAAGAAGTTTGCGTTCTTTGCGGTGGGCGTCGAAGGCGCGGACATGGACACGCTGGCCAAGATCAGCCCCCGCAAGCCGTTGAAGCTCCAGGGCCTCAAGTTCCGCGAGCTGTTCCAATGGCTATCCAGCTCGCTCGGAAGCGCCTCACGGTCGAGCCCGACTACGGAAACGCTGGCGTTGCCGCCTCCGAGCGATTGGGCGGAACTTTAGTGCAGGCACAAGGTGTGTGGCGGGTCGCCTCGGCGTCCGTCAGAGGTGCATCGCACGAGTTGACGGATGCCCCCTGTCAAGACGCGCACAGGATCGAAATTTCGACGGCGAGTAACAACCAGGTCTTGGTAGTCGCCGTCGCCGATGGCGCCGGCACTGCCCTAAATGGCGAGGCCGGCGCAAGTATTGCTGTGACTGCAATCTGCGAACAAGTGAGCGCCTGGGTCGGCTCCGGCGGGACGGTCGAGGTATTGAGCCGAGAGACGGTAGCCGAGTGGATAACAGGAGTGCGCGAGCAGATTGCCGACGCCGCCGCCGATACAATCGGCGACATGCGCGACTATGCATGTACGCTGCTCGTTGCTGTCATAGACCAGAATGCCGCTGCGTTCGCCCAGATCGGGGATGGTGCGATCGTGGTTCTTACGCAGGAGCGCGAGTGGTCGTGGGTTTTCTGGCCTCAACATGGCCCTTACGCGAACACAACGTACTTCGTGACGGAGGATGCGGCACGCGATCGCTTCGAGTTCTGCACCGGGCCGAGGCGGGTCAACGAACTCGCTGTGTTCTCGGATGGACTGGAACAACTCGTCCTGGATCATAAGGCTCGGGTGGCACATGCTCCGTTTTTCGACAGGATGTTTCCACCACTCCGCGAGGCGTCAAGCTCAGGGCGTGACCACGCTTTGTCGGAAGCCCTGGCGGATTATCTTCTTTCACAAACAGTGAGAGCGCGCACGAGCGATGACGTGACGCTGGTGCTCGCCTCGCGTCTTCCGCCTTCTGTCGTTGATGCATGTTCGGAACGCGCTGATGTCGGTGAAGACGCGTCCTCTGACTGATGGCTTAGGCCACAGCATCGAGCTTGGGCGCCTACTCGGCCGGGGTGGCGAGGGGTCTGTATATGAAATGGTCGGTGAGCCGACGCTCGTCGCCAAGGTCTATCATCAGCCCCTTTCGTCGCAACGGGCCGAGAAAATAAAGACGATGACTGCAATGGCGTCGCCTGAGCTTGACCGGTTCAGTGCTTGGCCTCGCGACTTGCTGATGGAAGGGAGCCAGGCGCGAGGGCTCCTCATGCCGCGGGTTGCATCGCGCAAGGAATTACACAATCTCCACGGCCCCAAGAGCCGGAAAGCCGAATTTCCAGACGCGGGGTTCGATTTCCTTATCCATGTCGCCCTCAACATTGCCCGAGCCTTCACGCGTCTTCACACTGATGGCGTGATCGTGGGCGACGTGAACGACCGGGGTATCATGGCCGGCAACGATGGGACTGTGCGCCTCATCGACTGTGACAGCTTCCAGATTTCTACACAGCGAAAGACGTTTTATTGCGACGTGGCCGTTCCCGAATATACGCCTCCTGAGCTGCAGGGGCGCTCATTGAGCGGTGTACTGCGTACCGAGAACCACGACGCCTTCGGTCTCGCTGTGTTGGTTTTCCGGCTCCTGTTCATGGGCAGGCATCCGTTCGCAGGCATTTTTCGGGGCGGGCACAAGGAGATCCACGAGGCGATCCGCGAAGGGCGGTATGCCTACGCACAAGACACAATGCGAACCCACATGCAACCGCCACCCAACATGCTGGCAGTCGGTGACGGTGGCGGACCAACCATCGCCAATCTCTTCGAGCAGGCGTTCGCCCCAGGCGCCACTTGCCGGCCGGCCGCGAGAGAATGGGTGGCAGCGCTCGATGCCTTGAGAAGCAATCTCGCGACCTGCAACTTCAACTCGGCCCATGCCTATTTCCGCAGTCTCACGGCATGCCCCTGGTGTGAGCTGGAGCAGCGTTTCAATGTCGACTTCTTCCACTTCATTCCGGCCGGCGGCGCGGAAGCGCAATCAATAGACGTGGAGGCGATCTGGCAGGCTCTCGGCGCTTTGAAAGTGCCGGATGTCCCCGCGCCGATTGCTGAAGCGCTGGTGCAGAGGCAGCCCGTCCCAATACCGCCACAGCTTCTGAGGCTTCGCGACGAGGCTGTTAGCCTTGCGTCAGAAGCCAAACGCGCCCGCAATGTCGCGGAGCGCATGCGGAAAAACGCCGACCGGAAACGACACCAGATTGATAGTCTGGTTGCCACTTTGACCAACGCGTTGAGCAACGTCGAGATTTCTCGCCTCGAATACCGTCTCGCGCAGCTCAAGGGGCCGGAACGCCGCTACCTGTTGAAGCATGTTCTCACCGTGCTCCGTGTCGTCATCGTGATCGCCGCTCTGTTACTTCACAGTGTGCGTTTTTGGACTATTGCGATTGCCATTTATGTAGCCAGCTATACTGCCGTGGAAGGCATCGACGCCCCGATGGCGCGGCTCCGTCGCTGGATGGCAAGGCGCGTCGAGCGTCGGCTGGATAGGACAAGAAGGGTTGCCATCCAAACAGACCCGGAGTTGAAGGCGCGCTTCGACGCTGCCCAAGAGGAGGCTGACGGCGCAGAGCGCGAAGCACGCCATACGGACACCATTGCTTCCGCTCTGGAGAAGGCAGCGGCGAAAGCTCAATCCGAGTATGCCAGAGAAAGCCGCTCTGAAATTGAGGCTCGCGACCAGCAGCTCAAGCTCGCGCAAGAAGGTGCCGACGCTGCTTGGAAGAAGATCTCTCAGCTTTCAGATGAAGCAAAGACACTGAAATCGACGATTGCCGGCAGACTTAAACAGCTTGCATCAAGCCGAGCTGCTTTGGATCAGCTCACGCGGCAGCGGGATGCGGACTATAAGAAACTGCGGGAACAGGACCGAACGACCCAGCTAAACCGCTTTCTCGACAGCTACTACATCAATGGAACAGACATCAAAGGCATCACTCCGGGGCTAAAGTCCGCTCTGGCGAGCTTCGGCATCGAAACGGCTGCCGACATCAGTGAGGCAGCCGTGCTCAAAGTGCCTGGGTTCGGGAAGATAAGGACGCAGCGTATGCTGGACTGGCGCCACCGCATCGCTAGAAAATTCCGCTACCAGGCCGGTAGCGACATTGACCCTACTCAGCGCAAGGCAATTGAGAGCAAGTACTCAGCGGGGCGCCTGAGAGTTGCGCGAGACTTCACGACAGCTCAGACGGAGTTGGAGAGACGAATTAGGCAGTTCTCCGGCCGCGTAGCTTTGGTGAAACAATTTGCTGATGAGGCCATTGGGGCTCTTGTGCAGGCCCGTTTGAACAGGAAGGAGTTGGAGCTCTGAGCCGCGCTTTGATCGGCGCGCGTACTCGAAAAGCTCGCGACCGCTGAAAACCGTCCCAGCAAGCTCAATGCGAGGGACACCACTGCCGGACGCCGCAGCGCATCGTGGAAACCGTCGCCAGCGATCAGTGCATAGCGACGGCTACCTCCCGGCTCCGCGCTAGGCTATCAAGGCCGCGCAGCAAGGGACGGGGACGCGGGCCGCATGACACCTGACGAATTCATTGATCACTGGAAGCATTCGCCCCTCAACGAGCGCCAGGGCGCCCAACTGCATTTCACGCAGCTTTGCGACCTACTCGAAGTCCCCAAGCCAACGGGCACCTCGCTGATGGACGGCTACGGCTTCGAGATCAACGTCGATAAAACAGGCGGCGGGGGCGGTTACGCCGACGCCTGGAAGCGCGGCTGCTTCGCCTGGGAATACAAGAGCCCCGGCAAGGACCTGAACGAAGCGCTGAAGCAACTTCGCCTCTACGCCAGTGACCTGGAGAACCCGCCGCTGCTCATCGTCTCCGACATGAGGCGGATCGCGTTGCATACAAACTGGACCGGCATGGTCCAGGAGAGCCACGTACTCGAACTCGAAGACCTCGCGGACGCCCGCCTGCGCCAGAAGCTCAAATGGGCGTTCGATGAGGCCAACGTCGAGCAACTGAAACCTAAGCGCTCGGCCAATGCCACCACTGAGGAAGTGGCCGAGAAGTTCGTTGCCATAGCGCAAAATCTCCGGGCGCGCGGCGAAGACGCCGAGAAGGTTGCTCACTTCGTCAACCGCATGGTCTTCTGCATGTTTGCGGAGGACGTGGACCTACTCCCCAAACGCATGTTCGAACGTATGTTGGAAGCGAGCCTCGCCGATCCAAAGAGCTTCGTCGCAAACGCCGAGGGCCTGTTCAAAGCAATGGCCTTCAAGGGCGGCCGTGTCGGGTTCGACGCTATCGCTTGGTTCAACGGCGGCTTGTTCGAAGACGGCGATGCGCTGCCCCTGATCGAGGGGGACATCCGCATTGCGCTCGAAGCAGCGCGCGCCAACTGGTCGGAGATTAATCCCTCGATCATGGGCACGCTGTTCGAGCGAGGGCTCGATCCAGACAAGCGCTCGCAGCTTGGCGCGCACTACACGGACGCCGAGAAGATCATGATGATCGTGCGCCCTGTTATCATCGAGCCGTTGCTTTGCGACTGGGAGGAGGTTCGGACAGAGATCGAGGCTAAGCTCGATCAGTCTAAGAAGGCCAAGTCGCCTGCCGCCCGCACGAAAGCATTCAATGATGCGCAAACACTGCGCGTCACCTTCATCGAGCGCCTGAAAAACTTCCGCGTGCTCGATCCCGCCTGCGGATCTGGAAACTTCCTTTATCTCGCGTTGAAGGCGCTGAAGGACATCGAGTTCCGCGTGAACTTCGAAGCCGAGGAACTGGGCCTGCCTCCCGCGTTCCCGACTGTCGGGCCGGAATGCGTCAAGGGGATCGAGATCAACCCGTTCGCGGCGGAACTAGCGCGGGTTTCGGTGTGGA
>Ga0164243_10011870_pt1 | contig 12391 bp, 10 predicted proteins | sample OricompcompostOP_FD_108781 | JGI IMG/M metagenome (GOLD analysis project Ga0164243, IMG submission 108781) | Organic Plus compost microbial communities from Emeryville, California, USA - Original compost - Organic plus compost (OP) | ecosystem: Engineered > Solid waste > Mixed feedstock >...
CACCGCCAGCTCACAGCCGGCGGCCTACTACGCCACCCACACCCGGGTCTGGGAGCTCGCGGGCGGCGCGTTCCTCGCGCTCACCCTGCCGACCTGGCGCAAGGTGCCGGGCATCGTCGCCGCGCTCTGCGCGGTCGTGGGTCTGGCCGCGGTGATCGGCTCCGGCGTTCTGTACGACGACGCGACCGCCTTCCCCGGCTACACCGCCCTCGCGCCGGTGCTGGGCACGATGCTGCTGATCGTGGCAGGCACCGCCGGCACGGGCAGCGCCGCGACCGCCGTCCGGCCCAACCCGGTGACGCGGCTGCTGTCGACCCCACCGTTCCTGTTCGTCGGCAAGATCTCCTACAGCCTCTACCTGGTGCATTGGCCGATCATCGTGCTCGGACCGCTCATGCTCGGTGTGCAGCCGTCGCTGCGTCTCAACGTCGTGCTCCTGGTGGCGGCTTTCGGCGCGGCCCAGCTCTCGTTCGCCTACGTCGAGTCCCCGATCCGCAACGCCCGACCGCTCAAGATCCGCAACGCCTACGGCCTGGCCTCCGGCGTGCTCTGCTCGGTGGTGGGCGTCGCGACCGTGCTCACCCTGCTGCTCGGCGTCTCCAAGGTCCCCGAGAACGGCGGACCGGTCGATCTCGCCTCGGTCGCGGTGGTGCCCGACCAGGCGTCGCTCGACCAGCGGCTCCGCGCCGGCCTCGACGTCCGGAAGGTGCCCGACGACCTGAAGCCGGCGCTCGCGTTCGTCGACAAGGACAGCCCGATCACCTACGGCAACGACTGCCACCTCGGCTTCGCCGAGACGACCCACCCCGACGACTGCGTCTACGGCGACCCCCACGGGAAGCGAACCGTGGTGCTGTTCGGCGACTCCCACGCGGCGCAATGGTTCCCGGCGCTGGATGCGGTCGCGACCAAGCGGGGCTGGCGGCTGGTCAGCCGCACCAAGAGCGCCTGCACGCCGGTCGACCTGCGGGTCGAGAGCACGCAGCACGAGGGCGAGTACACCGAGTGCTGGGACTGGCGACAGAACGTCTTCGACGAGCTCGATCGGCTCAAGCCCGACCTGGTTGTCATGAGCAGCGTCGACGAGGCGCCGATCCTCGGCGTCGGCACCAGCGGCGGCGTCCAGGAGTGGGAGCAGGGCTGGCGAGCCACACTCGATCGGGTCACCGCCGCCAGTGGCAAGGTCGTCACGCTCACCGACACGCCACGCGCCACGGCGCAACGTGCCCCCGACTGTCTCGCGGTCAACCAGGACTCGGTCCGTGCCTGCTTGCGCAAGGCGCCCTACGCCGTCGCCGCGCAGAAGCGTCGCTCGGCCACCATCGAGGCCCAGCGCGACGCCGGCGCGACGGTCATCGACACCGAGCAGTGGTTCTGCATCGGCGGCCAGTGTCCCCTGATCGTCGACCACCTGCTCGTCTACCGCGATCAGCATCACATCAGCACGCCGTACGCCAAGTTTCTTTCCGGGCTGCTAGGCAAGAAGCTGCCCCGGCTCACGGAGCGTTGATTCCGTCACCGACGCGGTGTGGCACTTCCAGAGAGGACGAGCCGACCAACCGAGCTCGCGAACTAGGCTGGTGCTGTCACGGGAGGTGTGGGGTGGGGGAGATCGCGCGGAAGGTTGCCGCTCATTGGCGATCGCTGGTGCCCCGGCCCTTGTCGTCGACTGTTCTGGGTTGCCTGAACCTGCTGGAGCGCGACGAGTTGACAGGGGCCGGACGGGTGGCCGTCGTCGCCGACGATCTCGCGCCGTGGCGGACCGAGAAGCTGAAGGCGCTGCTCCTTGCAGCGGATCTTCATCGATCGAGTCTCCAAGCCGCGCTGGCGGCCGGTCATCGCTATGACGCGGTGGTCTTGGATGTCGGTGATCCCTGTCTTCGGGGTCAGAAGATCGTGGACCTGCTCTACCACCTCAAGGTAGGGGGGCGGCTCCTCGTGCCAGGTGCTCTCAAGGGATTCCAGCCCTTCGCAGGCGAGTCGGACGAGTCCTTCGCTCCAGCACGGGAGTTCTTGGAGGCGTTGCTGGGGCATCGGGCCGCACCGTCGCTCAGGTCGCTCAGCTCGCTCGGGATGAGGCGCGAGGACTGGCACTGTCTCAAGAGAGCGGTGGTCTCAGCGGACATGGTTGGCGACACCGCGGTGCTCATCAACCGACGTCGTGTCCAAGCAAAGTTGGACGAGCTTGCCGTCAACGAGTTCGTGCGGGCCACTGGCCGTGGGCGTGTCATCGACAGTATCGCTGGCAAGGCATGGACACCGCGTGCCTCGTTGCGGGAGAGCGAGTCGGCCCGCGGTCGGTTCTGGGCCAACGAGTGGAATGCTCCCGACGTGTTCCTCCGCGAGTACAGGGACGTCGTGTGTAGGCCGGGGCAGATAGCGCAAGTGGGTCGCTCGCTTCTTCCTGACTCCTACCGACACATCGGGAGACCGCGGCTCGGCAACCACTTCATGAACGACGTTGCTCCACTCTTCGCCACACCGAAGCGCAAGCGCCCGCCGGACGCGGAGCTCCCCGGCCCGCACTTCTACTGGGACTCGGAGTATCGCGGACACTTCGGTCACGCTCTGACGGAGCAACTCTCGCGCATGTGGGCTTTCCAACGGGCCAAGGACGAATATCCGGATCTCAAGGTGTTCATGGCGACGAACCGACACCGTCGGCAGGCTGTGCCTTTCGAGGTCGAGATCCTGGCTCGGCTCGGCGCGCGGCTCGACGACCTGGTGTTCGTCCAGGGGCCGGTGCGGATCGAGCGCCTGATCGCCGCCACGCCGATGTTCTCCCAACCGCTCTATGTGCATCCCGACATCGCCCAGGTGTGGGACCGGCTCGGTGACTCGCTCGACGCGGATGCATCGGATCGCGTGTATCCCGAACGCTTCTTCGTTGGCCGACGCCATGCCAAACGTGCGTGTGTCAACGCCGAAGAGGTGGAGGCGATCTTCGTCGAAAGAGGATTCGAGGTCGTCTATCCGGAGGACTACTCGTTGCCCGACCAGGTGCGCCTCTTCAGGAGCGCGAAGGTGATCGCGGGCTACGGGGGAAGTGGGCTCTTCAACGCAATGTTCGCAGAGGAGCCGAAGCATCTCATCCTGGTCTCCTCCGAGACCTATACCGCCCAGAACGAGTGGATGATCGCCGGCGTCCGCGGACACCGCGTCGATGTCGCGTGGTGCCGGGCAGAACGTGGTGTCGGCGCGAAGCCCGCCCGTGTCCTGCAGACCCCCTTCACCTTCGACCGTGATCGAGAGGGTCGCTTCCTGTCGGACGTGCTTGCCGAGCTTTGAGGGTTGTGTGATCCGGCCCACGGTTCGGACCCGTTCCACACCGCCGTGCAGCGGCGTACCGTTGACTGCGGCTCCGAACAGCGGGGTCGCAACCGAGCAGCACCTGAGCACAACGTCCGGTACCCACACCGGCTCACCCGGCGACGGGGGAGTGGTCGGCGGGACTGGAACGAAAGGTTCACGATGATCCAGCCTGGAATCCAGCACCGTGTGGGTGTCGTCGGCGCCGGCCGCGTCGGCGCCGTTCTGGCCGCCGGCCTTCGCGCCGCGGGCCACACCGTGGTCGCCGCCGCGGGTGAGTCGGACGCATCCCGCCGCCGTGCCGCCGACCTGCTGCCCGACGTCCCGCTGCGCAAGCCCAGCGACGTCGCCCGCGACAGCGACCTGCTGCTCCTCACCGTGCCCGACGACATGCTCCCCAATGTCGTCACCATGCTCGCCGCGAGCGGCGCCATCCACGACGGCCAGGTCGTCGCCCACACCTCCGGCCGTCACGGGCTGGCCGTGCTCGCGCCGGCCGCCGAGGTCGGGGCCCGCGTCGTCGCGCTGCACCCGGCGATGACCTTCACCGGCACCGCGACCGACCTCGACCGCCTCCACGGCTGCGTCTTCGGGCTCACCGCCGGGGCCGGCGAGCGCGACCTCGCCGAGGCGCTCGTCACCGACCTCGGTGGCCGTGCCACCTGGGTGCCCGAGGAGATGCGCACCCTCTACCACGCGGGGCTCGCCCACGGCGCCAACCACCTGGTCACCCTCGTCAGCGAGGCGATGGGCCTGCTGGCCGCCGCCGGCGTCGACGACCCGGCCGGCACGCTGCGGCCACTCCTCGACGCTGCGCTCGACAACGCCCTCGAGCACGGTGACGCCGCGCTGACCGGGCCGATCGTCCGCGGCGACGTGCAGACCGTCGCGGCGCACCTGGCCGACATCTCCGTCAACGCCCCCGACACCCTGGCGTCGTACGTCGCCATGGCCTGGGCCACGCTCGACCGTGCCGTCACCGACGGCCGCCTGCTGCCGCTGCGGGCGCTCAAGATCGCCGAGACCCTCGGTGCGTACGACGACGGCGACCACCGCGCCCGCTTCGACGCGCGCTTCGCCTGCGAGGAGCACCGAGCGTGACCGCCACGCTCGTCGCGCCCGTGGTGGCGCGCAGCAGGGCTGACCTGGAGGCGGCCGTCTCGGGCTCCGCCGGCCGGGTCGCGTTCGTGCCCACCATGGGCGCCCTCCATGAGGGACACGCCACCCTGGTCCGCGCCGCCCGCGAGCGGGTGGGTGCCCACGGCGTCGTGGTGCTCTCGATCTTCGTCAACCCGCTGCAGTTCGGCGCCGGTGAGGACCTCGACCGCTACCCGCGCACCTTCGACGACGACCTCGCGCTCGCGGCGACCGAAGGCGTCGACGTCGTCTTCGCGCCCTTGGTCGAGCAGATGTACCCCGACGGGGTGCCGCACGAGGTCTCGACAGGCTCGACCACCGGGGGCTCGACCGCTGTCACCGTGCACCCCGGCCCGCTCGCCGACGTCCTCGAGGGGGCCAGCCGGCCCGGGCACTTCCGCGGCGTGCTCACCGTGGTCGCCAAGCTCTTCGGGCTGGTCCGCCCCGACGTCGCGATCTTCGGTGAGAAGGACTACCAGCAGCTCGCCCTGATCCGCCGCATGGTCGCTGACCTGTGCCTGGGCATCGAGATCGTCGGCGCCGCCACCGACCGTGAGGACGACGGCCTGGCCCGCTCCAGCCGCAACCGCTACCTCGACCCGCAGCAGCGTCAGCAGGCGGCCGCGCTCAGCCGTGCCCTGCGTGCGGCGCAGGCGCGGGCGTCGTACGGCGTGCCGGCGGCTCGCTGGGCGGCGATGAGTGTGATCCGCGCCGAGCCGGGAGTAGACCTCGACTACCTGGCGTTGACCTCAGTGGATCTCGACGAGCTTCCCGACTACCCGGAGCCCGGCACCGAGGGCCGGGTCCTGATCGCCGCCCGGGTGGGCGACACCCGCCTCATCGACAACATGCCACTCCACTTCACCACCGACTTCCCCACGGCCCCGACCGCTTCCACGGCGGGGACCATCACCAACAACGGAGGCAACTGATGCTTCGCACCATGATGAAGAGCAAGATCCACCGGGCCACCGTCACCCAGGCCGACCTGCACTACGTCGGATCGGTCACCGTCGACGAGGACCTGCTGGAGGCGGCCGACCTGCTGGCCGGCGAGCTGGTCCACATCGTCGATATCACCAACGGCGCCCGGCTGGAGACCTACACCATCGCCGGCGAGCGCGGCAGCGGTGTGATCGGCATCAACGGCGCAGCCGCTCGGCTGGTACACCCCGGCGATCTGGTGATCCTCATCGGCTACGGCCAGATGAGCACCGAGGAGGCGAAGGAGTACCAGCCCCACGTCGTGTTCGTCGACGCCGACAACAAGATCATGGCCACGGGATTCGACCCCGCCGAGACCTTCGGCGACCCGAAGCTGTCTCGCGGTGACGTCACTGCCACCCACTGAGCGCTGCCCAGTCAGTAGCCTGCAGGGATGCCAGACCACACGCCGGGCCCCGCCGCCGCCGTCCGACGCCTGCCGGGACGCCTGAGCGCACCCGGTCCCGGTTGGACCACGCGGGCCGACGTGGTGATCGTCGGCACCGGGATCGCCGGCCTCACCGCGGCGCTGCGGCTGCGCGAGCAGGTCGACAAGGTGCTGGTCGTCACCAAGGACGTGCTCGCTGCCGGCTCCACCCAGTGGGCACAGGGCGGCATCGCGGCCGCGCTCGGCCCGGGCGGTACCCCGGTGCAGCACGAGGTCGACACCCTCGTCGCCGGAGCCGGTGCCTGCGATCTGGACGCCGTGCGGGCCCTGGTCACCGAAGGCCCCGAGGCCGTGCGCGAGCTGATCGCGCTGGGCACCAACTTCGACCACACGGCCGACGGCGAGCTCTCCCTGACTCGTGAGGGTGGCCACCACCGCGATCGGATCGCTCACGCCGGGGGCGATGCCACCGGCGCCGAGATCCAACGCGCCCTGGTCGCCGCGGTGCACGCGGCTCCCGAGATCGAGGTCATCGAGCACGCCCTGGCGGTCGACCTGCTGCTCGGTCCCGACGAGTCGGGCGTCGTCGGCGTGGCCGGGCTGACCCTCCACGTCATCGGCGAGGGGGAGCGGGACGGCGTCGGCGCCGTGCACTGCCGGGCCGTGGTGCTGGCCAGCGGCGGCCTCGGCCAGGTCTTCTCGCAGACCACCAACCCGTCGGTCTCGACCGGCGACGGCATGGCGCTCGCGCTCCGGGCCGGCGCGACGCTGCGCGACCTGGAGTTCGTGCAGTTCCACCCGACGGTGATGTACCTCGGGCCCGACTCCCGCGGCCAGCAGCCGCTGATCTCCGAGGCCGTCCGCGGCGAGGGCGCCTTCCTCGTCGACTCCCTGCCTGAGGAGGGTGGCACCCGGTTCATGCAGGGCGTGCACGAGCTGGCCGATCTCGCGCCCCGCGACGTGGTCGCCAAGGCCATCATGAAGCGGATGCTGGAGACCGGCCGGCCCCACATGTGGCTCGACGCCCGGCACCTGGGCGCCGCCTTCTGGGAGCGCCGCTTCCCGACCATCCTGGCCACCGCCCGCTCCTACGGCGTCGACCCGGTCACCGAGCTGATCCCGGTCGCCCCGGCCTGCCACTACGCCTCCGGTGGCGTGCGCACCGACCTGCACGGCCGCACCGGCGTCCCCGGTCTCTACGCCACCGGTGAGGTGGCCTGCTCCGGCGTCCACGGCGCCAACCGGCTCGCCTCCAACTCGCTGCTCGAGGGGCTCGTCTTCTCCCGCCGCATCGCCGCCGTGCTGCCCGACGAGCTGGGTGCGTGGCGCTCGCCGTCCGACGACGAGCGCACCGCCGGCATCGTCGACGGCGCCTGCCGCCGCGAGCTCCAGGAGACGATGACCTCGCGGGTCGGCGTGCTGCGCTCGGCCACCGGTCTCGGGGAGGCCGCCGCCGTCCTGGACGAGCTGACCGGACGCGAGGGCCTCGAGATCGATCAGGCGTCGTGGGAGACCACCAACCTGCTCACCATCAGCGCCGCGCTCGCCGATGCCGCCACGCTGCGCGAGGAGACCCGCGGCTCCCACTGGCGCGACGACTTCCCCGACCGCGACGACGCCCGATGGGCCGGCCACTTCGACGTCACCATGGCCGACGGCGCCACCACCGTCGCGTTCGCCCCCTCGGCGGCCACCGACCACACACCGGAGGTCGAGGCGGCCGCCCGCGCCCGCCAGGCAGCCGCCGTGACCGTCGAGGAGGTCCACTCATGATCGTCCGCACTCCGTACGACGACCTGGCGCCGGCGTTGGTCGCCGAGCTGGCGGCCGCGGGGCTCGACCCCCGCGCCGTCCACAAGCACGTCGCGCTGGCCTTCGAGGAGGACCTGCCCGGCGGTGCCGACGACGCGACCAGCACCGCGATGCCCGACATGGGCCACGCCGTCGCCGACGTCGGTGCCCGTGAGCAGGGTGTCGTGGCCGGGCTCGCCATCGCCGAGCTCGCCTTCTCCTATGCACTGGGCGACGCCGTCGCGATCACCGATCGCGTCGACGACGGCACGCGGGTCGAGCCCGGTGACGTGGTGATGACGGTCGCCGGCCCGGTCCAGGGCGTGCTGACCGCTGAGCGCACCGCCCTCAACTTCGCCTCGCACCTCTCCGGCGTCGCCACCGCCACGTCGCGCTGGGTCGACGCCCTCGAGGGCACCGGCGCCCAGGTGCTCGACACGCGCAAGACGCTGCCGGGCTGGCGGGCCCTCCAGAAGTACGCCGTGCGCTGCGGCGGCGGCGTCAACCACCGCTTCAGCCTGGTCGACCGGGCGATGGTGAAGGACAACCACGCCGTCGCGGCCGGGGGCGTGGTCGCGGCGTATCGGTCCGTGGTCGCGGCGAACCCCGGGCTCCGTGTCGAGGTCGAGGTGATGGATCTCGACGAGCTGCGGGCGGTGCTCGACGCCGGCTGCACCGAGATCCTGCTCGACAACATGTCCAACGACGAGATGGCCGAGGCCGTCCGGATCAACCGTGACGCGGGCGGTCGGGCCACGCTCGAGGCGTCCGGCGGCCTCACCATCGAGCGCGCGAAGGAGGTCGGCGCCACCGGGGTCGACTTCATCTCCGTGGGCGCGCTCACCCACTCGGTCGTGGTGTTCGACCTGGGCCTCGACTTCCGATCGCACCTGGGCTCTGCCCCACCCGCCCCGAATGCCGCCCGATGAACCTACTGGCGGCAGACATCGGCAACGCCCACACCGTGCTGGGCCTGCTCACCGACGGTGAGGTCACCGCGCACTGGCGGGTGTCGACCGACGAGCGGCGCACCGCCGACGAGTGGTCGGTGCTCACCCGGGGGCTTCTCGACGTTCACGCGGCGCAGGTGACCGGGATATCGGTGTGTGCCACGGTCCCGTCGGTCCTCAATGCATGGCGAGAGATGCTGGCCACTCATTTCGGCGATATCCCGCAAGTGATCGTCGAGCCCGGTATTCGCACCGGCGTCCCGATCCTGGTGGAGAATCCGCGGGAGGTCGGCTCCGACCGGATCGTGAATGCGCTCGCCGCGGCCACGGAGTTCGGAGGGCCCGCGATCGTCGTCGATTTCGGCGGCACCGCCACCACCTTCGACGTGGTCGACGATCAAGGAAGATATGTCGGTGGCGCCATCACGCCCGGTATCGAGATATCGCTCGAGGCATTGAGTCGTGGCGGTGCGCAATTGCGGATGGTGGAGTTGGTCCGGCCACGGGGCGTGATCGGGAAGAACACCGTCGAGGCCCTGCAATCGGGCATGGTCTTCGGTGTCGCCAGCCAGGTCGAGGGCATGGTCGAGCGACTCGCGGCGGCGTTGGGCGCCGGCGTTCCGACGCACGTGATCGCCACCGGATATCTCGCGCCGTTGGTGGTCGACGAATGCCGTTGCTTCACCGACCATTCGCCCTGGCTCACGCTGCGCGGGCTGGAAATGGTGTTTGCGCGCAATCAGCGCTGAGTCGTTCGCAATTTGTATTTCCTTGGCGGTGTGCGAGGATCTCTCTGCCCTATTTCGCTTGTCACATCCGGGAGTGGAGTCATCCATGGCGCAGAAGGTCAACATCATCCTCGTCGACGACATCGACGGCAGCGAGGCGACCCAAACGGTCGGCTTCGGCCTCGACGGCGCGAATTACGAGATCGACCTCAACGACAAGAACGCCCAGAAGCTGCGCGACGCGCTGGCCAAGTACGTCGGCCACGCCCGCAAGACCGGCCGCGCCGCCCGCCGGCGTCGCGGGGCCACTGCTGCCGCTTCGTCGACGACGGGTGTGTCGGCGAAGGAGATCCGCGAGTGGGCGCGGGAGCAGGGCTACGAGGTCCCCGACCGTGGCCGCATCCCCGCCGGCATCCGTGAGGCCTACGAGGCGAAGTAGGCGCCCTCAGCCTCGGAGCAGCTGCTGGAAGTAGCCGGGCCGGGCAGCGAGCTCGGCCGGTGTGCCGATCGCGCTGACCCGGCCCGCTTCCATCACCACCACCCGATCCGCCGCGAGCGCACAGCTCGCGCGATGGGAGACCAGGATCTGGGTGCAGCCCAGTGTGGCGAGCCGGCTGACGACCTTCGACTCACCGACCGGGTCGAGTTGACCGGTCGCCTCGTCGAGCACCAGCATCGCCGGCGTGCGCAACACGGCACGGGCGATCGCGAGACGCTGTCGCTGGCCACCCGACAGCCCGGCCCCGTGGGCCGGGAGATGGGTGTCCAGCCCGGCGGGCAGGGCGAGCACCTCCTCGAGCAGGCCGGCCGTGTCCAGGGCACGGAGGATCTGCTCCTCACCGACAGGAGCCACGGCGAGCTCGGCGTAGTGGGCCCGGCTCTCGGAGGACAGCGTCGGATCCCGCAGCAGCACCGCGTCGGCCTCCGCGTCGAGCGCGGTCGGGTGACCGAGCGTCAGCGCATCGCGGATCGTGCCGTGGCTCAGGAACGGCGCCTGGGTGACCAGGCCCAGGTGCCGGCGCAATGAGGAGAGATCCACCCGCGTCAGGTCGCGGCCGTCGATGAGCACCTGCCCCGCGGTAGGTGCGTAGATCCCGGCCAGCATCAGCGCGAGCGTGCTCTTCCCGCTCCCGGAGGGACCCACGATCGTGACCGTCTCGCCCGGGGCGACCTGCAGCGAAACCCGGTCCAAGGTGAGGTCGGCGCGGTGGTCGTGACGGAAGCTCACCGAGCGCACCTCCACGGCACCCACGACCCGGTCGACCGTGGACACGACGCGGTGCGCTTCGGGCATCACGTCATCGGCCTCGCGCGGCTCTTGCGGCGCCCGCTGGACGTCGCGGATCCGGTCGGCGATGGGTGCCAGCTCGACGGCCCCGAGCAGCGCGGTCGCGAGACCGGGCGCCTGCGCCAGGGCCATGCCGGCCAGGGTGGACACGATGAACGCCTGCTGGATGCCCCGTCCTTCCGAGGCGAGGAACACGATCAGCGTGAGGGGCAGCGCCGCGAACTGGAGGTTGAACAGCAGCTGGTTGACGTAGCCCGAGAGCCGAGAGGCTCGGAAGCCCGCGCTGATCTGGGTGTCGAACGACTCCTGCCAACGCTGGACGACATGCTCCTCGGCGCCGATCGCCTTGATGCCGGCGTAGTCGCCGAACGCCACCAGGAGGTGGTCGGCACTGCGACCGGCAGCCACGAGCTCGGTCGCCCGGGCATCGCGGATGTGGTGGGCGAACCCGAGCAGGATCAGGCACTCGACGGCCACCAGCACGCCCGTCACGAGACCGACCATCGGCGCCAGCACGCTGATGGTCGCCAGGTGAACGACGATGAACATGGCGCCGACCAGGCCCCCGGAGAGGGTCTGGGAGAGGAGAGCGGCGATCTTGGCCGGCGACTGCAGGCGCTCCAGCAGGTCGCCGGGGTTGTGGCGGTCGAAGAACTCCTGTCGGGCCCACAGCAGCCTGTTCAACACCGCGGTGGTGAGATCGATGACCAGCACGCGCGAGAGCCGGGTGACCAGCTGGACGCGAAGCAGCCCGGCGGCCAGCGACCCGGTGAGCACCGCGCTCATCGCCAGCGCGATGGTCGCCGGTGGCTGCCTGCCCTGGGGCAGCAGCGAGAACAGCCAGCCGCCCAGCACCGGCATGATGGTGGTGAGCGCCGTGCCCACCAGGGTCAACAGCAGCATCAGGGCGAGGTCCCACCGGTGGCGGCGGACGATGGGCGCCAGGAGTGGCCACACCAGCCGCTCGCGAGGAGCGCGTCTCGCCACCGCCTCGGGCGTGAAGGTCAGCACGGCCCCGGTGAACCGGCGCCGGAGCTCGGCCGCGTCGATCCACCGGCGTCCGGAGGTGGGATCGAGCACCAGCGCCCGGCCGGGGCGCACCTTGTCGATCACGACGAAGTGGTCCCCACCCCAGTGCGCCAGCATCGGCGGCGGGAGACTGCGCAGCGTCGAGCACACGGCGTCGTCCACGCGGATGCCGAAGGCCTCCGGGCCGAGCCGGTCGGCCTCGGCCTCCCGCTTGAGGTCGAGCATCGACAGCCCGTCGCGGCCGGCGTCGAGGCGGGCGCGGTACTCGGGCAGTGCCTCCAGCCGGCCGAACCGGGCCAGCACCATCGCCAACGCGGCCACGCCGCAGTCGGCGTTGGCCATCTGCATGATCAGGGGAGTACGGCCGCGTCGCCGGTGTCGGTCGCGGCGCGGGAGCGGCAGATCGTCCGCCGCCGCGGCAGAGGGTGCGGTGGGTGTCGCTGTGATGGTCACGATGGCGTCATCTCTCGGCAGGTGTTCGGGCACGGTCGTGGGCATGGACACGGGGGGACGACGGTCGCGACCGTCGTCCCCCGTGCCCTTCTGGTGAGCTAGCGGATCAGAGTCACTTGATCGTGACGTCGACCCAGTAGCTCTTCTCGCCGTTGCCGACGCCGCCGCCGAACCCCTGGCTGTCGACGTAGCCGCAGGCGGTCCAGCCGAACGCCGAGACGCACTTGGTGCCACCGGTGGTGGCGGCGAGCTCCGCGTCGTCGATCCGCCGGATGCCGGATGCCGTGGTTGTTGCCATCATCTTTCTTCCTTCTTTCGTTGGTTGTCGTATCCG
>Ga0164243_10011871_pt1 | contig 12391 bp, 13 predicted proteins | sample OricompcompostOP_FD_108781 | JGI IMG/M metagenome (GOLD analysis project Ga0164243, IMG submission 108781) | Organic Plus compost microbial communities from Emeryville, California, USA - Original compost - Organic plus compost (OP) | ecosystem: Engineered > Solid waste > Mixed feedstock >...
GGGGTCCTCAAACCGCCACCAACAGGCGACCCGGAATTTGTCGAGCCAGCGCCGGACGAGGGCAAGACGCCGGTTATTCCCCCACGCGCGCTCCCCGAGACCCCCGAGAACGAGGGCGGGGAAGACGAATGATATGAGAGGATCGGATCATGTTCATTGATTACCTTTGGCTTTTCGCGGTTGCTGCCGGCCCTTTGATCCTCGGAATCGCTCTCGGTTTCGCATTGGCTCGGAGGCGCTATCTCAGCCCCGGCGAGCAGGCCATGCGAGATCGGGCGACGCGGGAGCTTTACGAGGAGAAGCGTTGAGACCAGCCCTTCACCGGCCTTGCCCGGGAACAATCCGCCCGAACAGATCTTCTTGTCAAAACATCATCTGAATGGAGATGGCGATGCCTGCCAAATCGAAAGCTCAGCAGAAGGCGGCCGGAGCTGCACTTTCGGCAAAACGAGGCGAGACGCCGAAATCCAAGCTCAGGGGAGCTTCGAAGGGAATGGTCGAATCCATGACCGAGAAGGAGCTGGAAGAATTGGCCGAAACCAAGCGCAAGAACCTGCCCGGCAAGAAGAAATAGGGCATAGTGGTTGCAGCCTGCCTCAGGCGGCAATGGACGGGCAGTTTTCCAATGCTTCTATGAAGCTGTCCGCCCAGCTTTGGGCGTCGTGCTGGCGTATCCGTTTCATCAAGGCGTTCTGACGTTCCTTCCGCTCCTCGAGCGGCATGGTCAAGGCACGGCAGAGAGACTTCGCCATGTCGTCCACGTCATAGGGATTGACAATCAGAGCCTCGTGCAAGTCTTCCGCCGCGCCTGCGAATTTGGAAAGGACCAGCACGCCCGGATCGTTGGGATCCTGGGCGGCCACATATTCCTTCGCCACCAGATTCATGCCGTCGCGCAGCGGCGTGACGAAGCCGACCTGGCTGGCCCTGAAGAGGGCTGCAAGCGCCTCGCGCGGCACTGCGCCGTGGATATAGTGCACCGGCGTCCAGTTGAAATCGGCGAAGCGGCCATTGATCTGGCCCGACAATGCCTCCAGTTCGCTGCGTATCTCGGTATAGGCCTCGACCTCTTCGCGCGTCGGCGTTGCGATCTGCATCAGGGTGACGGATTTGCGCATTTCCGGATAGAGCTCCAGAAGCCGACTGAATGCCTTCAGCCTGTCCGGCAAACCCTTGGTGTAATCGAGGCGATCGACGCCGATAATCTGCTTGCGGCCAAGGATCGCCCTCCGCATGGTCTCGATCTGGACCGCGTCATTTGGCTCCTCGGCCATTTCGGCAAAGGCATCGACATCTATGCCGATGGGGAAGCTGTCGATGAAGACCTTGCGCTGTCCGTGATGGACCGTTCCGTCCTTGTCCACCTGCTCTTTCAGATATTCCTCGATATAGCGGTGTAGGTTCGCAAGGTCCGTATTGGTCTGCAGACCAATGAGATCGAATTGCAGGAGATCTTCTATCAGCCGACGATGCCGTGGCACGGCGGTAAGAATCTCCGGCGGCGGGAAGGGGATATGCAGGAAAAATCCCATCCGCTGACTGCAGCCGCGCTGCCTAAGTTCAGCCGCCAGCGGAATAAGATGATAGTCATGCACCCAGATGATGTCGTCTGGCCGCAGGAGCGGAAGGAGGGCGTCGGCGAATTTGGCATTCACGCGCCGATAGCCTTCCATAAAGGTGCCTCGATACTCGACCAGATCGAGCCGGTAATGGAAGAGCGGCCACAGCACGCTGTTGGAGAAGCCGAGATAATATTCGGCATAGTCGTCCTCGGTGAGCGGCAGAGTCGCCTGGGTTATCTCGCCGGTTGTCTTGACGACCGGCTCGGGCGGCTCGTCGGAATTGAGCCTCCTGCCGTCCCATCCCATCCACAGGCCGCCGCGGATTTTGAGAGAGTCGGCAAGGCCAACGGCGAGGCCGCCTGACTGGCTGGTTTTGGTCAGGTCGGCGACGCGGTTGGACACGACCACAAGCCGTTTCACACCACGGTCTCCCATGATCGCGACAGGCGGCGTGCCGCGTTTATGATGCCGACCATGGAGTAGGTCTGGGGATAGTTGCCCCACATCTCGCCCGTTGTCGGATCGGTATCTTCCGACAGCATGCCGAGCGGGTTACGGGCTGCAAGCAGGGCCTCGAAGATTTCGCGGGCCTGCTCCTGCCTGCCGATGCGGGCGAGTGCGTCGAGGCGCCAGAAGGCGCATATATTGAAGGCCACGTCCGGCACGCCGAAGTCATCCGGCGCCTCATAGCGCATCATGTGCGGTCCTCTGGCCAGCGTCCGCTCAAGCTGATCGACGGTGCTGACGAAGCGGGGATCCTTCGGGTCGATGAGACCGACTTCAGCCATGAGGAGCACGCTCGCATCAAGGGTTTCACCTCCGAAGCTCTCGACGAATGCCTGACGTTTTTCAGACCAGGCCTCAGCAAGAATGCGGGCCTTGATCTCATCGGCTCTTTTTCTCCAGCGCTTGGCGCGATCATGTTGATCGAGCTGGACCGCAATGTGAGCGAGCCGGTCGCAGGCCGCCCAGCACATCAGGCTGGATGAGGTATGAATGCGTGAGCGCGAGCGAAGTTCCCACATGCCGGCGTCCGGCTCGTTGTGCAGCCGGTAGGCCTGTTCGCCGGCGGCCTCCAACTGCTCGAAATCTGTCAATCCAGCCTTCATCTGGATGCGTTTGTCGAAGAAGATCTGTGCCGACCCCAGGATGACATTGCCGTAGACGTCGTGCTGGTAGTGCTCATAGGCCTGATTGCCCTTGCGAACTGGCCCCATGCCGCGATAGCCGTCGAAATTGTCGAGCACGCTCTCGGTCAGTATGCGCTCGCGACCGATGCCGTAGACGGGCTGCAGATGACCGCCTTCCGCTTCCGGCACAAGATCCATCAGGAAGCGGAAGTAGTTTTCCATGGTATGGATCACGCCGAGGCTGTTCAGGGCCCGCACGACGAAGAAGGCATCCCTCAGCCAGCAGAAGCGATAGTCCCAGTTGCGGCCGCTATCGGGAGATTCGGGGATGCTCGTTGTCATCGCCGCGATGATCGCGCCGGTCGGCTCATAGGTGCACATCTTGAGCGTGATGGCGGCCCGGATGACCGCGTCCTGCCATTCGAGGGGCAGCGCCAGCCGAGCCACCCAGTCCCGCCAGTACTGGGAGGTACGCTCCTCGAAGTCGCGGGCGGTATCGGCAATCGATCCTCCCAGCGTCTCGTCAGGGCCCAGAATGAGGTCGATCGGCGCTGAAAGATTGAAGCGCGTCTCGTCGATCACGTAGTCGATCGGGGCATTGGTGGAGAGCCTGAGCGTGAAATCGGGTCCGCTGTAGCGGATATGGTTCGAACCGCGCGTCTTGGCCGGCTGGATGGTTCCATAGCCGAAATTCGGGCGTATCCGGATGGTGATGCGCGGCGTGCCCGAAAGCGGACGCAGGCGACGCACAAGAGTCTGCGGGCGGAAAATGCGGTCGCGCCAGTTGAAACGAGGGGCGACATCCACGATCTCCAGTGAACCGCCCGAGCCGTGCAACCTGGTTACCAGAACGGCCGTGTTCGGTTCGTAGTACTGCTCCGTCTCCCGTAAATCCTCCAGTTCGATCGAAAAGGCGCCCTCGAAGGCGTCGCCATGATTGCGCAGGAGACCATTGAAGACCGGGTCGCTGTCGAAGCGTGGCAGGCAGCACCAGACCACGCTGCCCTTGCTGTTGACGAGGGCGGAAAAGCTGCAGTTGCCTACCACTCCGAGATCGAGGCTCGTCACGATCTGGCCTCCTTGTCCAATTGCATCTGTCCTTCAAAACTCGTTGCCAACGACAACAGCCAGTTACGAAAATCCTCTGTCCCCGCGACACGAAAGCCGGCGGTAGTGTCGCCGCCGCCGATCTTTATGGAAATACCGCCGCGCCGCGCGATCTCTCCGAAGGCGTCCTCGTCGGTCACGTCATCGCCGGCGAAGACGGGAATCCTTCCCTCGAAGGGTTCCTCATGCATGAATTCCGCAATCGCGTCGGCCTTGGTCGCCCTGCCGGCCTTTACCTCCACGACCATCTTGCCGTGGAGGATCTGCAATCCTTCCATTCCTTCAATAGCGTGATGGACCGCGGCGATGCATTCTTCGGCAAGCTCGGGCCTTTTCCGGTAGTGGAACGCGACCGATCCGGGCTTGCGCTCCAGTTGCGTGCCGGCTATCTCCGATTGGAGACGTTCGAGCCGCCTGCTCACTTCCAAAAGCGCTTCGGAATTGGTGGTGGCGGAGGTGATCGCGCCGTTCGCAGCGCGCCGTTCCAGACCGTGAACGCCAGCGACAGGCAGCTTCAGCGGCACCAGGAAGTGGTCGATATCCTGGATGGCTCGTCCGGTCACGATCGCCACGGCGCCGCCCGTCGTGCCGCAAAGCCGCTCCAAAGCGGATATGATGTCGGAATGAACGGAAACCTCTTCCGGATGGTCCACGATTTCGGCCAGCGTGCCGTCGAAATCCAGAAAAAGCGCAGTCTTTCCGGCCATGAGGTTCAAGTCGGCTGAAGAAGGGAGATCTGCGGTATATCCTGACATGATGGATGATTATGGCTGGATCGCGGGCACAAATGTTTAACGGACCCTGCTGCAGTGCACAACCTTCCTGACTTGGCTGAAATTGAGGCGAGCACGCCGATGTGAAGCGAGCTGCCATTGACCGGGCTTTCGCGCAGGATAACTATCGCACCGAAGGGTCCAGGAAACCCCGCCGAGTGGGTTTCGAAAGGATGTGCATCCATGCAAGCGATACACAAGTTTCTAGGCTGTGGTGACAATTTAAGTCCGAGGGATTCCCGCGAGGGCGCAAATCAGATTCAACGCTAGCTTTTGGAGGCTGGCGATGGATGGCGAGGTTTTGCGCGACGATCAGTGGGAGAAGGTGAAGCCGTTCGTTCCGGGTGGTCGCAAAGGCAAGCGCGGACCGCGCAGCGATGGGCGTCGGTTCTTCGACGCCTTGTTGTGGATGGCGCGATCAGGCGCACGCTGGCGGGATCTGCCGGAAGAGCGTTTCGGGCCCTACCAGACGGCCAAGCGGCGCTATTATCGCTGGATTGAGATGGGGGTGTTCGATCGCCTGTTCGAGGCCGTGGCGACCGACCCCGACCTGGAATGGCTGGCCATCGACGCCACCGTCATCCGGGCGCAGGCCCAAGCTGCCGGCGCCCGGCATAAAAGGGGGGACCTGAAGCCCAGGCTCTCGGCCGCTCGCGCGGCGGCTTCGGCACCAAGATCCATGCTGTCGTAGACGCGCTTGGCCTGCCGGTCCGCTTCCAGATCGGTCCCGGACAGCAGAACGACATGGCGCCGGCGTGCCAGCTCGTCGCCGGCCTGGCATCGGGCAAGGTCATCGCCGACCGCGCCTATGATGCCGACAGCCTTCACGATGTCATCCTCAACGAGGGCGGCGAGCCGGTCATTCCGCCGCGCCGCCACCGCAAGTACCAGCACAGTTATGACCAGTTCGCCTACCGCCAGCGCTGGGGAATCGAAGGCTTCTTTGCCAGGCTCAAGCAATGGCGGCGCATTGCCACCCGCTACGACAAGCTTGCCGTCAACTTCCTCGGCTTCATCAAGCTCGCAAGCATCATGCTCTGGCTCAAATAGCTAAATTGTCACCACAACCTAGTAGGCGTGGTGATCGCCACCGTGACGACAGTCGGTACGGCGCAGGCACGTCCGGATACCAGAACGATGACCTGCGCCCAGGCGCAGGCGCTGGTGGACCGGTATGGCGCCATCGTGTTGACGACAGGCCAGCATACATATGACCGCTTTGTAAGCGGCCAGCGCTATTGCGACATCCCCTACATTGCCAGGATGACCTGGGTACAGACACGCGACACGGACAAATGTCCGATTGCATATACCTGTAAGCAGTCGAGCGACGATCAGCCTTTCCGGCACTGGTAGGGAATTCCGTCAGCCGGTGGTCGCCCGGCGATCCTCGGCCGATCGGGTGATGAAGCGGCGGATGCGCGATGCCGCCTCTTTCAGGAGATCTTCCTCCTGGCACATGCTGATCCGGATATGCCCCTTGGCGGCATCGCCGAAGCTGGAGCCGGGCATTACCGCCACCTTCTCCGTGTTAAGCAGGTCCCAGGCGAATTTCTCGCAATCGGCTTCGATGGCGCTGATGTCGAGCATCACATACATGCCGCCTTCCGAGCCGCGCACCGTGACGCCGTTGAGACCGTGGATCGCGTCGAGAAATACGGTCCGGCGGCGGGCATAGCGGCTAGCGATCTCTTCAACCCCGAAACCGTTCTCGATGGCCGCTATGGCCGCCCGCGAGACGAAATCCGGCAGGCCATAGGTGGCCACGAGATTGAGATTGGTGAGGAGCCGGACGATGTCGGCGGGGGCGGTGAGCCAGCCGATGCGCCAGCCGGTCATGCCGTGGCTTTTCGACAGCGAGTTGATGACGAGCGTCCGCTCTTTCATGCCAGGAAGAGAGCACGGCGAAATGTGCTCTCGTTCGGCGCGGAAGGTCCAGTAAACCTCGTCCGACAGCAGCCAAAGGTCATGTTTGCGGCAGAGATCAGCAATCACCTCCAGCGTGGCGCGGGTATAGACGGCGCCGGTCGGGTTGTTAGGCGAATTGATGAGGATCGCCCGCGTCTCCGGACGGATCGCCGCCGCGATCGCTTGTGTATCCGGCTGAAAACCATCCCCGGCGCGTGCCTCGACCTCCGTGAAGCTGGCGCCGGCGGCGCGCATCGTGCCGGGATAGGTCGCGTAATAGGGCGACACGACGATAGCATGCGTCTCGGGATCGAGGATCGCCTGGCAGGCGGCGAAGAGGGCGCCTTGACCGCCAACCGTTGCGATCACTTCGTCAGCGGAGGTCGGAACGCCGGTGCATTCTTCGGAAAGCTTCGCCATGCCGGCGCGCAGGCGCGGCAGACCGGGAAGCTGGACATAGTGATGATAGCCGCTGCGTACTGCCTCCACGCAGGCCTCGACGGTCTCATTCGGCGTATCGAAATCATGGTCGCCGACGGACAGCATCAGGATGTCTTCTCCCGCCTGCTTGCGGGTGAGGGCGGCGAAATGAACTTCCCACCCGTCCTTGCCGGAAGGCACAATGCCGGAAATGCGGGACGATGGCTTGGGCATGTTTTTACTCTCAAGAACCGAGGAATCTTTCTCGCCCGCCCTGCGGTGGTATGGCGGCGAGGGAAGGATACTGGCTGGCTGAAAATGGTCTGCCGGTCAAGTGACAGGGGGTGACATCACCTGCAGGACGACTGCAGTTTCTGTGCCCGGATTGCGCCATCGGAAGGGTTTCCGGCGGACGCAGTAGCTGTCGCCGGGCGACAGCCGGTGCCAGATTCCCGCGATCTCGATCTCGAACTGGCCTGAGATCACGAAACCGGCTTCCTCCGTCTGGCGTTGCGCCGGCTCGGCGAGTTCCCGACCGGGGGCGAATTCGGTGCGGATGATCGCGAAGCTGCCGCAAAGATCGGGCGAAAGCAGTTCTTCCACCACGCCAGCATCGCCGCCGGCGATCAGGCGCCGATTTTCGGCGCGCACGATCACCTCATGCTCGCTGTCGTCGTCGCCGGCCTGGGCAAAGAAAAGGCTAACTGGCACGCTGAACTGGTTGGCAAGGGCGCGCAAATCAGAAAGAGATGGAAGCGAGATGCCCCGCTCCACCTGGCTCAGCCACCCGACCGAACGCCCGAGCTTTTCGGCAAGCCTGGATAGCGTGAGCCCGCGGGCTTTACGCAAGGCACGGATATCGCTTGCCAGAAGACGTAGCGCCTTGGCTTTTGCGCCGGTATCGGCTGTTTCTGTGAGCGATGACGGTTGCATGAAAATTCCCTCTGGAATTTCATGAAACGGAGCGATATGAAAAAATCAAGAAAAATTTCACATGCTCATTGCCGGAGAGGCAGATGCCGGCGCTCCTGCCGCATTCCACGCATGACCAACCAGATCCAAGGACGGTGAGATGCTGGCGCCCGACAATAGATATACGGATGCCGACGAAGCGGAGATCGTCGACGCTGCCATGAAGACCCGGCGCGCTGTGCGGGCCTTCCTCCCCGATCCGATAGACGAGCAGGTAATCCGCGACATCCTGGAGGTGGCCGCGAGGGCTCCCTCGGGAACGAATATGCAGCCCTGGAAGGTCTATGTGACCACCGGCGCTGTCAAACAGAGGCTTTCGGACGCAATCCTGAATTCGGGCATCCGCGCCGAGAAGGTCGAATGGGAAGAATACAAATACTATCCCGACAAGTTCTTTGAACCTTATCTGACGCGCCGCCGCGCGGTCGGCTACGCGCTCTATGAGCTGCTCGGCATCGGCCGGCGCGATGTCGACCGGATGCGGGCGCAGCACGACCGCAACTTTGTCTTCTTCGATGCTCCGGTAGGCATGATCTTCACCATAGACCGGCGGCTCAACATGGGTTCCTGGATCGACCATGGGATGTTCCTTCAGTCGATCATGATCGCTGCGCGGGGCAGGGGGTTGCATACCTGTCCGCAGGCCGCCTTCGCTCCCTATCACCGGCAGATCCGGCCGGTGCTTGGTCTCTCGGACGAGGAAATCGTCACCTGCGGCATGGCTCTCGGCTACGAGGACACCTCGAAGCCCGAGAACGAGTTGCGCACCGAACGCGCGCCGCTGGAGGAATTCGTCGCATTCATGAAGTGAAGAAGGGCTGGGCCGCAGGCCCAGTACCCCCACGCTGCAAGTTCGGATCAGGCCACCTGATAGCCGACTTCCTCTGCCCCATGGCAGAGAGCCGTCCAGAAGGAGCGGGCGAAGGAGCGGAATAGATAGATATCGAACTGTTCCTCGCCGGTGCGCTGGATCATGGCAAAAATGTCGTGATGCACGGTCGAGCGTCCCGAACCCATGGGGAAGGCGGGCAGGGCGAAATCGATGGCGAAAAACTTCGCCAGGACCCATTCGGCCTTCGGACCGGCAGCGCGGATTGCGGTGCGGCCATGGGAGAGGTCGGTAACGGTTCCGGTCTCGGCTGCCACCGCCGCCGAAAGCTTTGCGGCCAGTCCTTCCTCCTCATCGACGACAAGGAAGCGTCCCGGAGCGAAGCCGAAGGCTCCCTTGCCGGCTTTTACGAGACCGCCTCCGGCGCCATCGGGCAGGACAAGCCCCGTCGCGGATTTCACCGCTGCGAGCAGGGCGCGTTCCTCGCCAGGCCAGGCAGCCACCTGTACGATCGAGCCCGGCCTTTGCTCCGACAGGGTGACGCCGATTCCATCGGCCAAATTGCCGTGGGAGCCGGGCTGAAGGGCCGTGCCGAGGGGGGATTCACGCTCAGGCATGCATGCGGCTCCCTTCCGGATCGAACATATGGTGGCTGATGATCTCGACTGGCCCGAAGCGCTTCCTCAGCGGATCGGAGATGAAGGCACGCGTTCCGTGGCGGGACTTTCCGCCCTTCACCAGCGCCAGCCCGATATATTTCTGCAGAGCGGGCGAATAGCAGGAAGCGGTGATGTGGCCGATGCTTAGGCCGAGACCGTCGGAACCTTGCTTCTCGACGATATGCGCCCCGCCGGCAAGCGGAAGGCCGTCAAGCGAGACGATACCGACAAGACGGATACGGTCGGGCGCGATGAGGCCGCTGCGATCCATCATGGCGGAACCGATGAAGGGCTTCTTCTTCGACAGGAGCCAGTCGAGATAGAGATCGCGTGCGGTCGTACGGCCGTCGATCTCGGCGCCCGTGACATGGCCCTTCTCGATGCGCAACGTGCCGAGCGCCTCCAGGCCGTAGGGCACAATGCCGAAGGGCTCGCCCGCTTCCATCAGCGCTTCCCACATTTGCGTGCCATAACCGGCACCGCAATAGACCTCGTAGGCGAGTTCGCCGGAGAAGGAGAGGCGGCATGTCATCACCGGGATGCCGTCAATTTCGCCCTTGACGATGCCCATGAAGGGCAGCGCCTCATTATCCACCGCGGTTCCCTTGACGCAGGCAGCCAATACCTTGCGTGAATCCGGCCCGGCGACGGCAGCACCGGCCCATTCATCGGTGACGGAGGTGAGATGCACCTTGAGGTCGGGCCAGATCACGTCGAGAAAATATTCCAGATGCTGCATGACCTTGCCGGCATTGGCCGTGGTGGTCGTCATCAGAAACTCGTTCTCGCCGAGCCGCCAGGTCGTGCCGTCGTCCATGGCCAGCCCGTCCTCGCGAAGCATCAGGCCATAGCGCGCCTTGCCGACCGGCAGGGTGGAAAACATGTTGGTATAGACCCGGTCGAGGAACTCGGCGGCGTCCGGGCCCTGCACGGCGATCTTGCCCAGCGTCGAGACGTCGACAATGCCGACCGAGGAACGCACGGCCTTGGCCTCGCGGACATAGGCCTGTTCGACCGTCTCGCCGGGCTTGCCGTAGATCATCGGGCGATACCACAGTCCGGCCGAGTACATGCGCGCGCCATGCTCGACATGCCAGTCGTGCATGGGCGTCAGACGCTCGGGTCTGAGGTCACCATAGCGCTCGCCCGCCAGCGAGCCGAGCGAGACCGGGGCGAAGGGCGGGCGGAATCGAGTGGTGCCGACTTCCGGGATCGGCAGGCCGCGCGCATCGGCCATGATGGCGAGGCCGGGGATGTTGGAGGTCTTGCCCTGGTCTGTCGCCATGCCGAGCGTGGTGTATCGTTTCAGATGTTCGACGGAGATGAAGCCCTCGCGATGGGCGAGGCGGACATCCTCGGCCGTCACGTCGTGCTGCAGATCGACGAAAGCCTTGCCCTCTGTCTTGATCTCGAAGACCGGCGCGCAACCCGACTCAAGTGCGGGAGCTTCGACCTCCGGCAGTTTAGCGCGGGAGGGTCTGGCGCCCGTCGCCCAAAGTCCGACATTGCGGCCCTCTGCCAAGGCCTCGGCCGTGGTAGCGCTACCATTGAAGGCGCCGGCTCCGCGCCAGTTCTGCGTCGGCTTGGGCGGCAGGAAGGCATTGAGCGTGGCATCCCATTCCGGGCTCGCTCCGGCCTGGCTGGCAAGATGGAGCGCGGGCGACCAGCCTCCGGAAACAGCAAGCATATCGACTGCCAAGGTGCGCACGTCGCAGGTAGGCAGCCCGGTCTGGGTGTTCAGCCGCTGCACCTTGACGCCGGTGAGCTGCTTGCCGCCCGTCGTGCCGGTGACGGCATGGCCGATAATCGGCTGCACGCCTGCCTCGGCGGCCAGCGCAAGGGCGGCGGGCATGACTTCCTGTCGCACATCGATGATCGCCACAATGGCGGCGCCCGCTTTCTTCAGGGATGCGGCCGCGCGATAGGCGCTGTCGTTATTGGTGAAGACGGCGATCTTCTCGCCCGGCAGGACACCGTATTCGTTGGCGTAGCGCTCGGCGGCGCCGGCCAGCATGACTCCCGGCAGGTCGTTGCCGGGGAAGATCAGCGGCCGTTCGAGGGCTCCCGTCGCCAGCACTACCGACCCCGCACGGATTGTCCAATGGCGGTGGCGCGGCGCGCCTGCGGCAGGTTCTTTCAGATGATCGCTGACACGCTCGATCGCAGCCAGCGTGTTGGAATCATAGTAGCCCCAAACCGTCGTGCGGCGCAGGAAGCGGACATTGGCCATGGCCTCCAGTGCCTCAGCCGTCTCCAGCGCCCATTGCGCGGCAGGCTTGCCGGCAATGGTTTCGCCCGACCATTTGGCCGAACCGCCCGGCAGGGCGTCGAGGTCGGCTATGACGACGCGCTTGCCGGATTTTGCCGCCGCCTCGGCAGCCATGAGTCCCGCCGGGCCGGCGCCGACGATCAGCACGTCGCAAAAGGCGTTCATCCGCGCATAGCGGGCGTCGTCCTTCTCGAAGCCGGCGCGGCCGAGGCCGGCAGCCCGGCGAATGAAATGTTCGCAGAACATCCAGAAGCGGGTGCCCTTCAACGGGCCGATGACCGGGCCCATGAAGGTCTTGTAGTAAAACCCGGCACCGAACAGTTTCCCGCCGAGCTGGTTCACTGCCCCCAGATCGAAATCGAGCGATGGGTAGCGGTTCTGGCTTTCGGCGACGAGGCCGTCATATATCTCGACCAGCGTGGCGGGCAGGTTGGGCTCGCGCACCTTGCCCTTCAGCACCGTCACCAGCGCGCTTGGCTCATCGATGCCGGCGGTGAAGACGCCGCGGGGCCGGTGATACTTGAACGAACGGCCGAACAGCGTCACTCCGTTGGCCAGAAGCGCGGATGCGAGGGTGTCGCCCGCATGGCCGGTATAAGATTTGCCGTCGAAGGTGAAACGGATCGTGCGGGCGCGATCGACGAGCCCGCCTTTGACTGCACGGCGGGCGCTCATGCTTTTGCTCCCGTAATTCGCCCCGGCCCCGCATGGTGATTGAGATCGGCACGTGCGAAGGAGGCCTCCGACATCTCGTGCGTCAAC
>Ga0164243_10011874_pt1 | contig 12388 bp, 11 predicted proteins | sample OricompcompostOP_FD_108781 | JGI IMG/M metagenome (GOLD analysis project Ga0164243, IMG submission 108781) | Organic Plus compost microbial communities from Emeryville, California, USA - Original compost - Organic plus compost (OP) | ecosystem: Engineered > Solid waste > Mixed feedstock >...
CTCGGCGATCTGGCGGCTGCTCGACGCCGTCCCGGTGCTGAAGCCGGTCATCCCCGACAACGGGATCTCCTTCCAGCTCGTCCACCACGACGACGTCGCGACCGCGCTGCGCGCCGCGACGCTGGGCAGAGGCAGGGCGGGCGTCTACAACCTCGCCGCCCACGGCACGCTGACGATGCGCGACCTCGCCGACGACCTCGGCTGGTACACGATCCCGGTGCCCGAGCTGGCCGTCGACCTTGCGGCCGAGGCGGCGACGCGGCTGCCGTTCGTGCCCGAGGACGCGCAGTGGCTCAACGCGCTGCGCGTGCCGATGCTGATGGACGTCTCGAAGGCCGAGCGCGAGCTCAGATGGAAGCCGAGATACGGCGTGCGCGAGACGCTGCGGGCGACGATCGCCGAAGCGCGCGCCTCGCAGCTGCTGCGCTAGCGTCTGGGGCATGGCTGAACCGACCCGCACCGCCGTCGGCACCTGGAGCGGCGGGCGCTTCATGCACTTCGGCGAGCCGCTCGACGACGAGCGCCTGCTGGCGCTGCTGCGCCCCGACGCCGGCATCCGCACGGTCCTGACGGCCGACGCCTACGGCGCCGGCGAGGCCGACCGCCTGCTCGGCCGCGCGCTGGAGGGTCTCCCCCGCGACGACTACGTGCTCGTCGGCGCCGTCGGCCACGACTTCTACGACGGCGAGCGCGAGGGCGCCAAGGGCTTCCCGCGCTTCACCGACCCGCGGCTGCGCGGCGAGGCCGACTACGCCGCCTACCTGCGGCGCGCGACCGAGGCGTCGCTGGAGCGCTGCGGCGTCGACCGCTTCGACCTGCTGCTGCTGCACAACCCCGACCGGATCGGCTACACGAGCGCCGCCGTCTGGGACGGGATGGCCGCCCTGCGCGACGCCGGCCTGACCGACCTGATCGGGATCGCCCCCGGCCCCGCCAACGGCTTCACGCTCGACCTGATCGACTGCTTCGAGCGCTTCGGCGACCGGATCGACTGGGCGATGGTGATCCTCAACCCGCTCGAGCCGTGGCCCGGCGAGCTGGTGCTGCCGGCGGCCGTCAGACACGACGTGAAGCTGATCACGCGCGTCGTCGACTACGGCGGCCTCTTCGGCGGCGACCTGCGCGACCCCGGCACGCTCGGCGAGCGCGACCACCGCCGCTTCCGCCCCGACGGCTGGGTCGAGCGCGGGCTCGAGCGGATCGCGCGGATGGAGGCGATCGCCGCCCGCCACGCGCTCACGCCGCTCCAGCTCGCCTGCCAGTGGAACCTGGCGCACGAGCCGGTCCGCTGCGTCGCGCCGACGCTCGTGCAGGAGGCCGGGCCGGACGCCAAGCCGGTCGAGGCCAAGCGCGCCGAGCTGGCGGCGCTGCCTGCGGAGAACCGCCTCAGCGCCGCCGAGGTCGAGGAGATCCGCGCGATCGGCGACAACACCGGCACGATGGCGCTGAAGGGCGCCGCCGTCGGTCACGAGGGACCCGAGCGGGCCGACGCCTGGCCGCTGCGCGAGGAGCTCGCCGAGCTCGCCGCGCGCTGGTCGATCGACCCGGCGCGGGACCTCACCGCGACCCCGTCGCGCTGACCGGCCCGTCCTCGTTCGTCCCGCGCCGCCGTAGACGGCGCCGCTGTCGCCGCCGGAGCCGCCGCTCGCGCCGCCGGAGCCGCCGGCCGGCGCCTGCGTGGCCGCCGGCGCCTCCATCGCGCCGTCGGCGCTCGTGCCGCCGCCGCCGTAGACGCCGGCGCTGCGCACGGCCGGGGTCGTGCGCGCGATCGTCGCGACCGGCGCCGCCTGCTGCGGCAGCTGGGGCTGGACCGGCGTCGTCGCCGCGTCGGTCGCGGGCGTCGCGGCGGTGCGGTCGTCGGAGCTGCTGCTGACCCCGCCGCAGCCGACGGCGGCGAGCGCCGCGGCCGCCAGCGCCGCGGGAAGGGTGCGAGGCATCGAAGGCGCTCCTGTCTCGAGGGGTCCTCTGCGCGCGCTGACGCGAGCGGAGGCCGATTCCTTCCCGAAATCCCACCTTCTGGCGCGTCACAGGGGTAAGCTCCTGCCGATGGCGCAGCTCGCGCCGCAGACGCTCGCCTCGCACCTCGACCGCCTCTCGCGGGCGGCCACCCTCCTCTGCGCCTCGCGCGAGGAGGCCGAGGACCTCGTCCAGGAGACGCTGCTGCGCGTGCTCGCGCGCCCGCGCCGGCTGCGCGAGGAGCGCGAGCTGGCCTACCTGCTGCGCGCGCTGCGCAACACCTTCGTCGCGACCCGGCGCAGCGCCGCCAGCCGGCCGCGCGCGACCGCCTCGCTCGACAACGTCGCCGCGCCCGCGCGCGCCGGCGAGACGCCGGAGGCGACGCTCGCCGCGCACCAGCTGCTCGCCGCCGTCGCGCAGCTGCCGCCCGACTTCCGCCGCGCGCTCGTCGCCGTCGACCTCGCCGGCCTCTCCTACCGCGAGGCGGCCGCCGCGCTGGGAACCCGCGAGGCGACGATCGCGACGCGCCTCCATCGCGCCCGCGCCCGCCTCGCGCAGGCGGCGCGTTGACGCGGAGGCTCCGTGGTCAAACGCGACTACGGACGTTCATGACCCCGGCGCCTGGTCCGCGTCAAGGCTCATGTGGCGTCGCATGAACCGGTCGAACTGCGGCACGGTGAACTTCGCGAATCCGTATCGAGGTGTGTAGAGGAGTCCCTTGCTGATCAGACGCGCGCGCAACGGCGCGACCTGGTCGGATGACTTTCCCAGCACCTCGGCAACGTCAGCGGCCTTTTGCTCGTCGGGACCAAGTTCAGCCATCGCCCGCATGTAACGCCGTTCTTCGGCGGTGGAGCGCTGCACGCGCGCTCGAAAGAAGCTTTCGTCGAGCTCCGCCTCGACGAGTTCCAACGCCGCTTCGGCGTCCCCCGACGTGACGCGAGGTCCTTCAGCGAGATTCCAGACCGCTCGTCCGAACTCCTGGATGAAGTACGGGTAGCCCTCGGTGTAGTCGAGAATCATTCTGATCGCCGCAGGTTCGAACTCGACGCCTTCGATGCGTGCCGGCTCGACCAGTGCCTCGGTGGCGGCGCCAGCGTCGAGCTCACCGATCATCGGGAACTTGAAGAGCCGTTCGGCGTAGGACTTCGCGTCTCCGGCGAGCCCTGGAAGCTGCGGCAACCCAGCTCCGGCGAAGGTGACCGGCAGCTGCCGTTGCACGGTTCGATGCACGGCGCCGATCAACGCCTCGAGCTCAGCTCTCGAGAGGAACTGGATCTCGTCGAACAGGAACACGACTCCGCGAGAGCGTTCGGCGGCAGCGGTTCCGATCGCTTCGAAGACGTCTGCGAGGTCCTCGTTGAGGTTGCCGGTGTCCGCCCGTCCCGCCTCAGCATCGACGTCGAGTCCGGCGGTCAACGAGCCGTCCGGCTGCACCGTCAGCGAGAACGATTTCAACACCGCTGCTGCGGTTCGAGCGCGGTCGCCCCACCGCGCTCTCGGCGAGATCTGGAACAACGCCCGGCGAGCGAGGTTGGCCATCTGCGGTGCAAACGGAGTCGATTTCGAGACCTCCGCCTCCGCGGCCACCCAGTCCTCTTCAGCCGCGATCTTCTGGTACTCGCCCAGCAGAACCGTCTTTCCGACACCACGCAGCCCGGTCACCACCACGGACTGCTCGGTGTAACCGTTCGCGAGGCGCTTGAGCAGGACCCGAAAGTCCTCGACCTCCGCACGACGCCCGGCCAGGTATCGAGGAGGGGCCCCGGCATTCGGGGTGTACGGGTTGGTGGCACGGTCCACATTGACGAGCTTACACGAGTTTATCCCGATTCGATAAACCTCGATAAGCTCGTAAAAGCCCCGTCAGTAGCGGCCGCCCTCCTCGCCCTCGATCACGTGCATGACGGCGTTGATGAGCGCCAGGTGGGTGAACGCCTGCGGGTAGTTGCCGAGGTGGCGGCCCGACCTCGGGTCGAGCTCCTCGGCGTAGAGGTACAGCGGCGAGGAGTGGCTCAGCAGCCGCTCCAGCAGCGCCTTCGCCCTTCTGTGCTCGCCGATCTCCTCCAGCGCCGCGACGAGCCAGAAGGAGCAGATCAGGAACGTCCCCTCCTCGCCCGAGAGCCCGTCGTCGGTCTCCTCGGTCCGGTAGCGCAGCACGAAGCCGTGGTCGGTCAGGTCGTGCGAGATCGCCCGCACCGTCGCGCAGACGCGCTCGTCGTCGGGCGGCAGGAAGCGCACGAGCGGGATCAGCAGCACCGAGGCGTCGAGCGCGTCGGTGTCGTAATGCTGGCGGAAGACGCCGTCGCGCACGCCGCGCGTGAGGATGTCCTCGCGGATCTGCTCTGCGATCTGCTGCCACTCCGACGCCAGCTCCCGCTCGCCGTGGATCTCGGCCAGGCGCGCGCCGCGGTCGAGCGCGACCCAGCACATCAGCTTCGAGGAGACGTAGTGCTGCGGCGCGCCGCGCGCCTCCCAGATCCCCTGGTCGGGCTGGTCCCAGACCTCGATCGCGCAGCGCACCTGCGCCTCCAGCACCGGCCACAGCCGCTGCGGCAGGTGGCCGCCGACCTTCGTGTGCAGGTAGACGGAGTCGAGCACCGCGCCGTAGACGTCGTTCTGCCTCTGGTCGAAGGCGCCGTTGCCGATCCGCACGGGCTTGGCGCCCTCGTAGCCGGTCAGGTGGTCGAGCTCGTACTCGGTCAGCTGCTTCTCGCCGCCGACGCCGTACATGATCTGCAGCGAGCCGTCCTCGTTGCGCGGCACGTCGGCGACGAACTGCATGAAGTCGTCGGCCTCCCAGTCGAGCCCGAGCGCGTGCAGCCCCCACAGCGTGAAGGTCGCGTCGCGCATCCACGTGTAGCGGTAGTCCCAGTTGCGCTCGCCGCCCGGCGTCTCCGGCAGCGAGGTCGTCAGCGCCGCGACCATCGCGCCGGTCGGCGCGTAGGTCAGCCCCTTCAGCACCAGCGCCGAGCGCTGCAGGTGGATCCGCCAGGGGTGGTCGGGGAAGCGGCCGTCGTCGAGCCAGTCGCGCCAGAAGTGCGAGGTGTAGTCGAGCATCGCCGTCGCCTCGGCGGCGCTCTGCGGCCCGTGCAGGTCGTTCGCCCACGACAGCGCGACGTAGCGCGTCTCCCCCTCCTTGAGCGTGTGGCGGGCGCGGGCGCGGTTGCCCTCGATGCCGATCCGCAGGTCGCTCATCAGCCGCAGCGAGCCGGTGTGGTGGTGGGCGTCGACGGCGTCGTAGCCGCTGCCGACGGTCGTCCACGTCGCCGGCTCGCGCGCGTAGTCGAACATCGGCTCGCAGACCATCTCGATCTGCACGCTGCCCTGGATGCACTCGATCGTCCGCACCATCACGTGCTCGGCGTCGTCGTCGGTCGGCGGCCGCGTGCGCGAGCCGTCGACGCCGTTGTGCGGGCCCCACGGGCCGATCGCCAGCGCGTCGCGCACGACGACCCAGCCCGACTGCGTCATCCAGGTCGTCTCGACGATGTTGGTGCCGGGCTCGTAGCGGCGGGCGCCGGGGACGGTGGTGCCGTAGGGGCCGAGCCGGAAGGCGCCGGCGCCGCGGTCGAGCAGCGAGCCGAAGACGCTCGGCGAGTCGAAGCGCGGCGCGCACAGCCACTCGACGGTGCCGTCGGGCGCGACCAGCGCGCCGGTGTGGCAGTCGGACAGGAAGGCGTAGTAGCCGATCGGCGGGAACGGCGAGCTGGCCGGCTCGCGCCCGTCGCGGCGGGCGTTCGCGCGCGGCCTCCTGCGCGGGGCGCTCCTGCTGCCGGTGCTGGCGCGCGTCTCGCGCGGACGGGCGCCGGCGTCGTCCGCGTCCCGCTCCACCGTCTCGCTCATCGCTGGCTCCTCACGCGGCGCCGCCGCCGCTCAGACGCTGTTCCAGAAGTCGAGGCCGAGGTTGTCGAGCAGGTTCTGCGCCTCGGCGTTGAGGCGGAAGAACTCGCCGGTCCAGATCAGGACCCCCATCGCGACCAGCACGACGCCGCCGATCGCGATCACGGCGCCGTAGTGGCGCTTGACGAAGCCGAACGCGGTCGTCATGCGGCCGAAGGCGATCGAGGTCAGCAGGAAGGGGATCGCCAGGCCGGCCGAGTAGAAGGCGAGCAGCAGCGCGCCGCGGCCGGCGGAGTCCGACAGCGCCGCGGCCGACAGGATCGCGCCGAGCGTCGGCCCGATGCACGGCGTCCAGGCGATCGCGAAGGCGGCGCCGGCGATCAGCGGGCCGCCGCGGCCGGCGCGCGCGATCAGCCCGCCGACGTGGAACTCGCGGTTGAGCTGGGTCACGAACGGCGCCGCGAGGAAGAAGAGGCCCATCACGACGATCACCGCGGCGGAGATCTTCTCCAGCAGCTCGCGATGGTCCTGGAGCGTCGCGCCGACGGCGGTCGCGCCGAGGCCGAGCAGGATGAAGATCGTCGAGAAGCTGAGCACGAACAGCAGGCTCGGGCCCAGCACCCGCAGCGTCCCGCCGCGCTGCTCGCGCGCCTGGTCGGGCGTGACGCCGGCGACGGCGGAGATGTAGCCGGGCACGAGCGGCAGCACGCACGGCGACAGGAACGAGACGAGCCCGGCCGCCACGGCGAGCGGTATGCCGACTCCGGAGGCGGGATCAACCATCGCGTCCAAGAGTACCTGCGCCCACGCGCGCGCACGTCGGCGCCGCGACCGGCCGCCGCGGTCCCCCTGCTGACACGATGTCAGAGAAAAGTGGACCTGCTGTCACAAGAACGGCGCTGCGGCTAGTTAAAGATCGATGAGAGCGACGGGGAGCGTCTTGGAGATCGAGTACGTTTCCCACCTACCAACCCGATCCAGCGGGGCTTGTGAGCAACTTCTCGCCACAGGCCCCGTTGGTGGGTAGGAGCGACAATGGAAGCCTCTTCGATCCCAGCCACGGCAGGGCTGACGCGCAGCAAGCCGCGCGCCGCCGTCGGCCCCCTTCTCCGGCTGCGGTCGGACGAGCAGCTCGTGAAGCTGTTCCGCCAAGGCAACGAGGACGCCTTCCGGGCGATCCACGATCGCTACCGCGCCCGCCTCTTCGCCTACACGCGGCAGATGCTCTCCGGCTCCAGACAGGATGCCGAGGACGCGCTGCAGGACGTCTTCGTGCGCGCCTACGGCGCGCTGCGCGCCAACGACCGCGAGGTCTCGCTGCGCGCCTGGCTCTACCGCGTCGCGCACAACCGCTGCATCGACGAGCTGCGCCGGCCGGCCCCGCCGCCGCCGGAGGTGCTCGAGCGGCTCTCGCCGCCGTCGGTCGACCCGATCGCCGAGACCGAGCAGCGCGAGTCGCTGCGGCGCCTGGTCGAGGACGTCAGACGGCTGCCGGAGCAGCAGCGCTCCGCCCTGCTGATGCGCGAGATCGTCGGGATGTCGTACGTCGACCTGGCCGACGCGCTCGACGTCACCGTCCCGGCCGTCAAGTCGCTGCTCGTGCGCGCCCGCATGGGCCTCGCGCAGGCGGCCGAGGCACGCGACACCGCCTGCGTCGAGATCCGCGAGGAGCTGATGGAGGCGCACGACCGCGGCGTCCGCGCCAGCGGCCTCGTGCGGCGCCACCTGCACGACTGCGCCGGCTGCCGCGCCTACAAGAGAGAGCTGAAGTCGATGCGCGAGCGGTTCGCCGCGCTCACGCCCGCGCTCGGCCCGATGGCGCTGCTCGCGAAGCTGCTCGGCGTCGGCGGCGGCGGTGCCGCGGCCGGCTCGACGGCCGCCTCCGGCGCCGGCGGCGCCGCGGCCGGCGGCGCGGCGGCGATGGCCTCCGGCGCCGCCGTCGGCGGCGGCGCGGTCACGGCCGGCCACGTCGCGGCGGTCGTCGCGGCGGCGGTCGTCGCGGGCGGCGGCGCGGTCGAGGTCAAGCGCACGCTCTCGCCCCCGTCGGCCAAGCCGGCCGCGATCGTCGTCAGAGCGCCGAAGCCCAAGCAGCCGCCGCTGCAGGCGGCGGCCGCCTCCGTGCAGGCGAAGCCGGCCGTCGCGACGGCGCCGGCCGCCAGCGGGCCGGCCGCTACCGCGCCGGCGGCCGAGCCGGCCGAGCTGAGACTGGCCAAGCGCGGCACCGGCACCGTCGTCGCGGTCGCGACGCCGGTCGCCAGCGCGCCGGAGGCGTCGAACGAGAACCGCTCCGGCGGCGCCCCTGCGCCGACCGACGGCTCGATCGAGGACCTTCCGGCCGACGAGGTCGAGCCGACCACGCCGGTCGACACGACTCCGACGACCGCGGGCACCGGCACGACGCCGGGCAGCGGCAGCGGCACGACCGGCAGCGGGACCGGCACCGGCAGCGGCACGACCGGCGCCGGCGGCAGCGGGACGGGCACCGGCACCGGCACGACGTCGCCGACGACGAGCGGCAGCGGCACCGGCGGGACGGTCACGACGCCGGCGACGCCCCCGCCGGCGACCGGCGCCACGACCTCGACCCCGCCGGCCCCCTCCAGCCCGGCCAGCAGCGGCGGCGCGACCGCCGTCGGCGCCAACACCGCTCCGCCGCCGCGCCCCTGAGCCGCTGGCGCGCCTCCGCTGACGCGGCGCGCGCGGCGCCGACGCGACAGCTGTAGCGGCGGCACGTCGCTGCGCCGCGATACGGTGCGGCGATGGACCCCCTGCTGCCACCGCTCGACCACGAGGAGCTGTACGTCCGGCGCGGCCCGCGCTCGGGCCTGACGACGATCGTCGCCGTCCACTCGACGGCGCGCGGGCCGGCGCTCGGCGGCTGCCGCGTCTGGAACTACGACCATCCCGCGCTCGCCGTCCGGGACGCGCTGCGGCTCGCGCGCGCGATGACGTACAAGGCGGCCTGCGCCGACCAGCCGCTCGGCGGCGGCAAGGGCGTGATCGCGCTGCCGCCGGGGGTGAGACTGACCGGCGCGCTGCGGCGCGCGGCGCTGCTCGACTTCGGCGAGACGGTCGACCGGCTCGGCGGCCGCTACGTGACCGCGGAGGACGTCGGCATCGGCAGCCGCGACATGCCGGTGATCGCCGAGACGACGAGACACGTCTCCGGCCTGGCGACCCGCCTCGGCGGCTCCGGCGACCCGAGCCCCTTCACCGCGCTCGGCGTCGAGGCGGCGATCCGCACGACGCTCGCGCGGGTCTTCGACGACAGCTCGCTGCGCGGCCGCACGATCGCCGTGATCGGCCTCGGCCACGTCGGCTCGCGCGTCGCGCAGCGCTGCGCGAGAGCGGGCGCGAGACTGCTGCTGGCCGACGTCGACCCCGCCAAGCGGGCGCTCGCCGAGAGACTCGGCGCCCGCTGGACGACGCCGGCGAGAGCGCTGACGGCGAAGGTCGACCTGCTCTCCCCCTGCGCGCTCGGCGGCGTGCTCGACGAGGCGGTCGTGCCGCGGCTGCGCTGCGCGGCGATCGCCGGCGCCGCCAACAACCAGCTCGCGACCGACCACGTCGCCGCGGCGCTGGCGGCGCGCGGGATCGTGTGGGCGCCGGACTTCGTCTGCAACGCGGGCGGGATCGTCAACATCGCCGTCGAGCTGGAGCCGAGCGGCTACGACGCTGCCGTCGCGCGCAGACGGGTGCGCGCGATCGGCGACACGCTCGCGGAGGTCTTCGCCACCGCCGAGGCCGAGCGGATCACGCCGCTCGACGCCGCCATCGCCCTCGGCGAGCAGCGCCTCGCCGCCGCCCAGAACCCGGCCTGAGGCCGTTCGCCCGACCCTCGTCCTTGACACCGGCCATTCCGTAAGCGTAGCCTTACCGTAAGCGATGACGAACGTAGATGCGGCGATCAGCGCGCTCGGCGACCCGACGCGCAAGACGATCTTCGAGCGGCTCACGCGCGGGCCGCTCGCGGTCGGCGAGCTGGCCGGCGAGCTGCCGGTCAGCCGCCCGGCCGTCTCCCAGCACCTGAAGGTCCTCAAGGAGGCCGGTCTCGTCGTCGATCGCAGACAGGGAACGCGCCGGCTCTACCAGGCCGACCCGCAGGCGCTCGCCGACCTGCGCGCCTACTTCGACGCGTTCTGGGATCAGTCGCTGGCGGCCTTCCGCGCGGCGGCGGAGCGAGAGGACAGCGATGAGTGAGCCAACGACCGGCGTCGCCGTGCGCCAGACGATCGTCGTGCAGGCCTCGCAGGAGCGGGCCTTCACCGTCTTCACCGAGCGGTTCGACAGCTGGTGGCCGCGCGAGGGCAAGAGCGTCGGCGCCGCGCCTGCGGTCGCCGTCGCGATCGAGCCGCGCGCCGGCGGCCGCTGGTACGAGCGCGCCGCCGACGGCACCGAGTGCTCCTGGGGCGACGTGATCGCCTACGAGCCGTCGGAGCGGATCGTGCTCAGATGGGATCTGTCGGCCGCCTTCGAGCCGCAGCGCGACGCCGGCCCCGTCGTCGAGGTCCGCTTCGTCGCCGAGGGGCCGCAGACGACCCGCGTCGAGCTCGAGCACCGCGGCCTCGAGCACTACGGCGACGCCGCCGGACCGGCCGCCGACGCCGTCGCCGGCGACAGAGGCTGGCCGCAGATCCTCGCCGCCTACGCGGCCGCCGTCTGACCGCACCCTCTCCCCGCCCCGGTCCCGATCGGGTACGTTCGTGGCCGGGGAAGGGGAGCTGAGGTGGACGAACGACGCGCCGAGCTGAGCGGGAGCGCCGTCGGCGGCGTCGTCGCCGACCAGGTCGCCGTGCGCTGGGAGGCGCTCGGGCCGGCCGTCGCCGCCCGCCTCGCGCCGTCGCTGGAGGCGGCCGTCGACGACGTCGTCGCCGCGCTCGGCGACGCGATCCTCGCCTGCCTCGGAGACCTGTCGGCCGCCTCGGCCGAGGGGGTCGCCGGCGAGCCGGCGGCCGGCGCCGGCGACCGCGGCGCCGCCCGCCGGCTGCTGCTGGTCGCGCTGCTGCGCGCGCCGGCGCCCTCGCCGCCGGAGCTGGCGCGGCTGTGCGCGGCCGCCGGCTGGGCGCGGCCTCGGCAGGTCGCCGCGCTCGCCGTCGCGCGGGCGGAGGTCGGCACGCTGGCGCCGCGCCTCCCGGCCGACGCGCTCGTCGCCGCGCTCGACGACGGCGGCTGGGCGCTGCTGCCCGACCCCGACGCGCCCGGCCGAGCCGGCGCGCTGCGGCGGCGGATGCGCGGCGTGCGCGCCGCGCTCGGCCCGACCGTCGAGCTGGCGCAGGCGGCCGAGTCGGCGCGCTGGGCGCGGCTGGCGCTGACGCTGGCGCGCGACGGCGCGCCCGCGCTGATCGTCGCCGACGACCGTCCCGTCGACCTGCTGCTGGGCGCCGCGCCGGCGCTGGCGGCGCGGCTGGAGCGGACGGCGCTGGCGCCGCTGGCGGCGCTGCCGCCGGCGACGCGGGAGCGGCTGCTGGAGACGCTGGAGGCGTGGCTGCGCCATCGCGGCGCCGCCAGCCCCGCCGCCGCCGAGCTGCACGTCCACGCGCAGACGATCCGCTACCGCGTCGGGCGGCTGCGGGCGCTGCTGGGCGAGCGGCTCGACGACCCGGAGGGCCGGCTCGAGCTCGAGCTGGCCCTCCGCGCCCGCCGGCTGGCGGCGATCAGCCGATGACGCTGCGCACGAGCGGGCTGTAGCCGCTCGCGTGCCCGTTTCTGTTGGGGTGGAACGACTCTCCGATCGAGAAGATGTTGAGCCCGTTCAGCCACGCGCTGCTGGAGCAGATCGCGTGCCCGCTGAACGACGAGATCGCGCTCTTGTAGCTGAAGCCGTACGCGGCGGCGCGGCCCGCGATCGTGCTGTCGAGCAGGTCGGCGACGGCGTTCAGCTGCGTCCGCTCGCTGCTGTCGATGCCGGTCGTGCCGGCGCAGCTGGAGCTGCTGAAGAGGCGCGGGTAGCCGAGGACGGCGACTCTCGCCGACGGCGCCTGTCTCTGGATCGCCGCGTAGACGGTGTCGAGCTTGCCCGGCAGCGTGTTTCTGATGTACGCCGTCGCGTCTGCGATCGCGCCCGAGCAGCCTATGGTCACGCAGGCGGTGACGACGTCGGAGAAGCCGGCGTCGTTGCCGCCGATCGTGATCGAGACGAGCGCGGTCGAGGAGGTGACGGACGAGATCTGGTTCGCCATCACGTCGTCGGTCGTCGCGCCCGAGCAGGCGACGAAGACGAGGTCGGTGTTGGCGCGCTGTCTCGAGGCGAGGTACGGATACGAGTAGGTGCTGCGCTGGCAGCCCGAGTTGAGCGTGTACGAGCCGGTGCCGGTGCCCGACGAGTACGAGTCGCCGAGCGCGACGTAGCGGTCGGCGGCGGCCGCGCTGCCTGCCGCCGCGCCGGCGACGACGACGGCGCAGACGAGCGGCGCGACGCCGCGAAGGACGTTTCGCATGATGGTCTCCCCTCCTGCTGTGGTGGTCGGCCGGCCCGGGCCTGCCCTCCTGCCGAACCTATCTCAGCGCCGCGCGGCGAATCTCTGCATCGCTCGACAAAGTTCGAGCGGTCGGCTGTTGCGAACGCTCAACTTTCGGTGTGCTGCCCGAC
>Ga0164243_10011876_pt1 | contig 12387 bp, 4 predicted proteins | sample OricompcompostOP_FD_108781 | JGI IMG/M metagenome (GOLD analysis project Ga0164243, IMG submission 108781) | Organic Plus compost microbial communities from Emeryville, California, USA - Original compost - Organic plus compost (OP) | ecosystem: Engineered > Solid waste > Mixed feedstock >...
ACGGCGGCTCCTCGCTGCGGAGGATCGCGTTCGAGCGTCTCGCCGCGGCTTCAGAACTGCTCTCCCCGACGAACACTAGGCCGCCACCGCCGCCAATGGCGACGGCGTCACCGCGATAATCTCGCCCGTTGTCACCAGCACGATCAGTCCCCGCACAGCGCCCGTCATGTCGAGGTAGGCTCGCACCTGATCCCGGTAATGAGCGATCGTCTCAGGCGTTGGCTGGACGTCGCTCTTCCAGTCGATGACGACCTCGGGATTGCCGTCGGCTCCCAAGGCGATGGCGTCGGCGATGCCGGCCGTCGCCTGTTCAACCTCATCTACCAGCACCGACGCATAGACCGGGAGTTCGGGCGTGAGCACCGGGCGAAGCTCGACGATCTCGGGCAAGGCGAGCGTGCGGATCACGCAGCCCGCGAGCTCATCCGGCGACAGGCCTTGCGAGGGGTCTTCGACGGCGGGACGGCCGAGGGCCCTGATGAGCGATTTCGCCCGTTCAGTCAGCTCCGTACGCCCTTCCAGGGTCTCGCCAGTCAGCACTTCCTCCAGCAGCTTGTGCAGGATCAGACCACGTTCGCGCCCGCCTTGGATGCTGGGGGGCTGGGCCTCGTCATCGGGTTGGCGTGCGTCGCGCGCGGCCCAGATTTCGACGGCCTCCGGCGTGAGCACCGGGCCGGAAAGCCCCTCGTCACGGCTGGGCGCGAGCCAGGCGAGCCGGCGATGACGATCGGCGATGGCGGCGGCTTCCGCAGCGAAGCCCTCGCGGGTCTGCTGATTGCCCTCACCTGCGATGGTCGCGCCCATCTCCAGCGGAAGGTGGGATAGGTCGAGCGCCGGCAGGTCGGCGAGCGACAGGTCGAGCAGAGAGATCCAGGCTGACTTTGATGGAGCCGCGTCGAGCCTGGGCAGGACCAGCAGTTCCCGGGCCCGGGTGGCGGCCACATACCAAAGACGTACGCGCTCGCGATCGAGCTCGGCCTTTTCGGCGTCCCGCGCCTCGTCGTAGCCGGCGGGCTTCACGCCGAAGACCGGGCAGTAGAAGGTGTCGCTGTTCCGGTCGGTAACCGCGGTTTCGGCCGGCATAATTCCGGTCATCGTGTTGACCGGCACGACGATCGGCCACTCGAGGCCCTTGGCCGCGTGCATCGTGTAGAGCGCGACCGATTCTTCCTGCGCGTCCGGCCGCCCCTCGACCGCACGGGCCTCGTCGGTCCAGGCTGCAGTCATCGATTCGGCGAAAGCGCGCAGTCCACGAACGGTGAACGCGGAGGCCAGGCTGAGATAGAGATCAACGTTGGCGAGCGCCCGCTCGGCCTGGCCGCGATGGCGGGCGAGAAGAATGGGGCGCACCCGCATCACGTCGACCGCTTGCGAGAGCAGATCGTGCGGCGTGGTGCTGTTGGCTTTTCGGTGGAGGCTCTGAACACGCTCCAACACAGAGCGCGCCAAGGGATGGGCGACCGCGGCGGGCTCCGCGCCGAGGTCGAGACGCGGCAGGGCCTCAGGCTGATCTTCGGAGCGGGGCAGCGCCCATATGATGTCGAGCAACTCTTCCTCAGTCAGCCCAACCAGGGGACCACGGAGGAGCGCCCCGAGGGCCAGCGTATCGCGCCTGTCAGCGAGGACGCGGGTCAGCGCGATCAGGTCTTGGATTTCTTGCCGGCGGAACAGCCCTTTGCCGGCTTGGGTGGCGACGGGAATACCGTGCCGCTCGAGGGCTTCCTCATAACGCCACAGATCACTTCCCGTGGGAGCGAGCAGCGCGATATCGCCCGGCCGACAGACCCGCCGGGTCCCCGAGCGCCGATCCACGATCATCTCGCTGCCGATCAGGCGAGCGCACAAGTCGGCGACCGCCTCGGCTTCCGCGTCGCGCTGCCGCTCGGCGCTCGCCTTGCCGTCCGCATCGGCGACGGCGACGTCGAGCGCGGCAACGCAGGGGGCCTCACCTCGGTCGGCGTGGAATGCATCGAGCGCCGTGAAGCCCGGCTGCCCGTCGGTCGACAGCAGCACCTCGAAGCGCTCGTTCACATAGGTGAGGATCGGCGCGCACGAGCGGAAGTTGGTCGAGATCGACAGGACGCTGTCCGCATCCTGGGCGAGGAAGGCGTCGCGCGCTCGGACATAGGCGCTGACATCCGCGCCGCGGAAGCGGTAGATCGCCTGCTTGGGATCGCCGACCAGGAACAGGGCGCCAGGGCGGATCTGGAAGGCCGCCCAATCGTCGCGCGCGCCCTCGCTGGGCGGCTCGCCGCACAGCCGCCAGAAGATTTCGGTCTGCAGAGGGTCGGTGTCCTGGAACTCGTCCACGAGAACCCGCGAGAAGCGCATGCCCAGCGCCCGGCGGACGTCATCATGGTCGCGTAGCAAATCGCGCGCGGCGAAGATCAGGTCGTCGAAATCGAGCAGTGCTGCGGACCGCTTATGATCCCGGAAGCGCTCCAGCACCGGCTGTACCTGAGCAATCAGATCGGACAGGACGCGGCTGGCGACACTCTGGAGCAGGAGCTGCCATGCCTGGCAGCACGCCGCATAGTGGCCTTCGGCCGCCGCGTTGAGGCGCTCGCCGTCAGCCTTGGCCAGCCCCTCGCGCTTGGCCGCTTCCAGCCATTTGCCCTTCTTCTTGAAGGCCAGGAACGAGCCGCTCTTGGTGCACAGGTCGGGGTGCGGCGGCGTCACCAACAGCCGGACGAGACCCGCCGGGGTTTCGGCGGTCGCGGCATCCTCCATCGCCTGCGCCATCTCGGCGAGACGCTCCGAAAACACCGCGGTCTCCTCCTCGAGCGCGGGCGCGGTTCGGATGAAGTCGGTGAAGGCGCTGGTCGCGTCATGGAAGGCGCGGAGATGGGGCGCGAGGGGCGCTACCGGGGGCGCCGACACGGTGCGCCGCTTGCGCAGGTTCGCGACGATCTTGTGGATGAGGCCCACGGTCTCGCCGGGGCTCTGCAGCACCATTTCGGCGATGATGCCGCCCTGGCCGCCCGACAACTGCTCGCGCAGCCAGGCCTCGACGATCTCGATGAAGGCGAGGTCGGCCTGATTGCGGTCCATCACTTTCGCGCCGGGATCAATGTCGGCCTCGACCGGATAGGGCTTGATCAGGCGCTGGCAGAAGCCGTGAATCGTCGAGCAGGTGATCTCGTCGATGGCCGCGGACGCCGCTGCAAGATTGGCTTGGTGGGTCTCCGACAGGCCATGGGGGAAGGCGATCCTCAGCTCGGTGGGGATGGTCCCCGCCACAAGGTCGCTGACGAAGTCCCGAACGCGGACCAAGAGCTCGCTAGCGGCCAATTCGGTGAAGGTCACGGCCGCGATCGACTTGGGCGCAACGCCCTCGGCCAGCATGGCGGCGATGCGCCCGGCCATGACAGCGGTCTTGCCCGAACCCGCGCCGGCTTCCACCAGGATGGACCGATCATGCACGCCGATGGCGGCGCGGCGGGCGTTGTCGTCGCGGAGGGCTTTGCTCGTGATGGTCATTTACTGGGCCTCCCAGACTTGCGCGGCGTCGCCGAGCATCTCGGTCGCGGCGGGCAGCTTGCGTTTGCAGTAGGTCGCGCCTGCGTTCGCCGGCAGCGCAAAGGCGAGGTCGTCGTAGGCCCCTCCGGTATCGGGGCCGAGCAGAGCGTGACCGCGGGTCAGGTTGGCGCGCGCCGCCCGAAGATAGCCGGTGACCTCCGCTAGCGTCGCTTCGGGATCGGCGAGTTGAAGGTCGACCTGTTCGCGAGGGAAGAGCAGCGAGGCGCTGATCGAGACATCCGGCCCGAGCAGGGCCTTGACGGCGAAGCCATAGAGGCAGCGCTGTAGCTCGCGCCCTCCGTCGAGGCTGATGTCCTCCTTTGGCGGGCGACCGGTCTTATAGTCGCGGACCAGGGCGCGCTTGCCGTCCCCCGAGAGATCGAGGCGGTCGATGTATCCGTTGATGCGGAAGCCCGCGCCGGGAATTTCCACGGGGGTCGTGCAATCCCAGGGGCTGTCGGCCTCAGACTTCGGAACGGCGCCGCCGAAGGCCACTTCTCCGTATGAGCGGGCGTCCGGCAGCCGCTCATCGCAATAGGTGAGGGCGCGGCTGGTCAGGAGCCGGACGTCGTCCAGCGTCCGCCGCCAAATTACCGTCGGCGGGACTGCGCGTTCGCTCTCCCAGACGCCGGCCACCTCCCGCGTGGCCTCCGCGACAGCCGCACCGATCTGCGCCTCGTCGGCCTTCGCCAAACCGCCGGCGACTTCCAGCTTCTGGAGGGCACGATCCAACGTCATGTGGACGAGATCGCCCATGCCCAGGGGGTCGAGAACCAGCGGGTCGGTCCCGCTCTCGGGCATCCGCAGTCGCATGGCGTAGCGCCAGACGAAGCCGAGCGGGTTGCGTAGCAGGAGACGAAGCGAACTGGCCGACTGAGCTCTGTCGAGGATGGCCAGCAAGAGCGGATGGTCGGGTCGCACCAGACCATCGTGGGGCGTGAGTTCCTGGCGATGCCAGTTGCGCCAACACGTGATGGCGGCAACCGCCTGGTGTTCTTGGGCAAATTCCTGCGGGCGCGCCATCAGCCGGTCGGTTTCGCTGAAGGCGTGAGCCGGAACCGCGTTGCGGCGGACGTAGATCTCCTCGGTATTGGCGCTCAGCAGCGAACTTCGGCCGAGAAGCCGCCCCTCGCCGTCGCGGCGGGCGCGTGACAGGACCACTTGGCGCTCGGTCGTCGCGAGGATCGTCTCGAAATCCCGACGATCGGCGGCCGCCACCGGGAGCGGATCGAGCTCGGCGGTCGGAATGATGTGATCGGAGATCAGGCGATCTTCCGAGATGCTGCGGGGCCAACGCGACGAATTGAGCCCGACCAAGCGCACGAACCGGCGGGGTGACGCGGCGAGGGCGCTGGCAGGCATCCACGCGACCGAGACGCAGGCTTCGACACCATCGTCCTGATTGAGGGTCTCGAGGGTCGCATCCAGCGAGCCGGTCGGCCCGGCGACCAGGGCCTTGCGCCAGATCGCCAGGGCGCGACCGCCAAGGAGCGCCGCGCCGATCTCTTCGGCGGCGCTGTGGCCCTTGCCTAGGAGCTCGACAATGCGACGCAGGGTCTGGCTGTGATCCTGCGCATCCGGCCAGTCCGCAGCGGTGAGGCGTCCAAGCAGGCGCATCCAGGCCGAGACTGAGCCGAGCGGGGCGTCCGTCGGCAGGATGCGCAACCAGCCCGCGGGTAGCGTCTGGAACGGTCCGCCCTCGGATCCGCAGAGCGCGGCCAACCGGCGCATACGGGTCTGGGACAAGCCACGAACGAGTATGTCGGCGAGAGCCGCGGCGGCCTGACCTTCGCGGGTCGAGACGACAGGAATCCCATGAATGAAGTGCAGGTCGAGGTTCGCGTCTGCCCGCAACGTCAGGAAATGGTCGTCGTAATCCGCCGTCGAAGCGGCGGCGATGGCGATGTCCGCCGGCTCGGCCTCGCCTGACGCGATCAGGGCGCGCGCCCACCGTATCGCCTCGATCGCCTCATGGTAGGCGGTGGCGGCGCTTTCGGCCCGGACGGCGGGCGCCTGCGGAGCGGTGCGAGTGATCGAAACGCTAGTCGTCTCGAGCCAAGCCGGCGTTGGCCGAGGGCCCGCGGTCCAAGTGACAGGCGTGCGGTCCGCCAGCGCGAGAAGAAGTGGGCGCCAGCACGGCGAGAGCTCGGTGATGCCGACGATCTCCACGGGCCCCAAAGCGGCCTTGGCATGATCCAGGCGCTGACATGCAGCCGCCACCAGATCACAGGGGCGCATCATGCCCGGTGGCAGCTGCGACAGCACGGCGGCTTCGAGACGCGCGATGGAGTCGAGGCGAGGATGTTCGTGAGCGCGGCCAGCGAGATCGAGCCCGGCGCGCCACGCCTTGTGCAGGGTGTCGGCGGCGGCGTCGACCATGCCGGGCAGCAGCTTGATGCTCTCGAGCTCACCGAGCGGCGTGGCCGGCAGGATGGCCTGGATCGCCGCGCGCAGACTCTCGTCGTCAATCGGTCTGGCAAACCCGCCGGCCAGGCGGACCGAGAGCTGTTCGAACGTCATGACCTGCAGGCCGTGACGGCGTGTGCGGGCCGCCTCCAGGCGAAGCTGTCTTATCGCCGCGCGACCATGCGCGACGACGGTCGCCCGAATTCCAGCCCCTATACCCACCGTCGCCTCCCTCAGGCTTGACGCCCTCGCTGAACACGGATAGAAAATAGACGTATTGAGAAGGTATGTCCATATACTTTCTATCCGGTTCTTTGGAGGCCCCCGTGGCGGACGGCTCAGCGGCATTGAAGTGGGGGGTGGAGCGCCGCCTGGAGTTCATCGAGTTCCGCCTGATGTGGGAGGGTGGCGTAAACCGATCCGACATCATCAGGACCTTCGAAGTGTCAGTCCCGCAGGCGTCGAAAGATCTGACGCTGTACCAGGAGCGGGCGCCACAGAACGCCGTCTACGACAAGCACGCCAAACGCTACGTGGCGAGCGAGTCCTTCCGACCAGTTTTCCTGAAGCCGGACCCAGACGCGTACCTTTCCCGGCTTCGCTCCGTGGCTGAGGGTTTGGTCGGCGACGACGAGACCTGGATCGCGCAGCGGCCCGATGTGGATATCGCGCTGACGCCGAGGCGCTCCATCGATGCCGGCGTGCTGATGGCGGTGTTGCAGGCGGTGCGGGAGCGGCGCTCCCTTGATGTCCTCTATCAGTCGATGAGCCCTGAACGCTCAGAACCCGTGTGGCGTCGCATGACCCCCCACGCGTTTGGGTACGACGGCTTTCGCTGGCATGTGCGCGCCTACTGCCACGTCGACGACAAGTTCAAAGACTTCCTGCTGCCCCGCATCCTAGAGGCCGGCGGCTTGGGTGAGCCGGGTGCGGCAGGCGCCGAAGACCGCCTCTGGAACGAAACCTTCGAAATAGCGGTGGGGCCCCATCCGAAGCTGACGCCGAGCCAGAAGGCTGTGGTCGAAAAGGACTACGGCATGACCGAGGGGCGCGTGGTGCTGAGGGTCCGCTACGCGATGCTGTTCTACGTGCTCAAACGGTTGGGTCTGCTCGGGGACGCCGCGCGGCAGAGCGCCCGAACCCAACACATCGTGGCGATCAATCGCGAAGAGGTCCAAGCGGCTCTTCGCGTGGCCGACTTGCAGCTTTAACTAGCGTTCCGGGGGGACACTCGATGAGCGCGAAGCTCGAAGACATCAAGAATGGCGCCTCGGTCCGTGGGATCGCGTCAAACGAGGCCGTGCAGGTGGTCTCCACCGAGTGGATCGGCGACCAGGCGGTGAACGTCGTCTATCGCGACCACAATGGTGCCGTCGCTGAGGCCATCCTCTACCGCGACGACGAACATCGACTGCAGGTGGAGCAGGCTGGCCGGCTTTGGTCGTTCGACGCCGACGGCGCGTTGCTGCGCCTCGTGACCGAAGCCAACCGCATCAAGCTGGCGCACCATTTCGACCCTTACCTCGCGATCCACACGAGCCTTGTGGATCCGCTGCCCCACCAGATTTCGGCCGTGTACGGCGAGATGCTGCCGCGGCAACCGCTGCGCTTCCTGCTGGCCGACGATCCCGGCGCAGGCAAGACGATCATGGCCGGCCTGCTGATCAAGGAGCTGATGGCCCGCAGCGATCTTGAGCGCTGCCTGGTGGTCGCCCCCGGCAGTTTGGTCGAGCAGTGGCAGGACGAGCTCGGCCAGAAGTTCAATCTCGAGTTCGACATCCTCACGCGGGACATGATCGAGACCTCGCGGTCGGGGAACCCGTTCGAGGATCGCCAGCGGCTGATCGTCCGGCTCGATGTGCTCGCGCGCAACGAGGACCTCCAGAACAAGCTTCTCAGTGCGCGGGAGTGGGACCTCATCATCTGCGATGAAGCTCACCGGATGTCCGCCACCTATTTCGGCGGCGATGTGAAGTACACGAAGCGCTACCAGGTTGGTCAGAAGCTCGGCCAGATGTGCCGGCACTTCCTCCTCATGTCGGCCACGCCGCACAATGGAAAGGAAGAGGACTTCCAGCTCTTCATGGCGCTGCTGGACGGCGATCGCTTCGAGGGCCGATTCCGAGACGGCGTTCACTACGCCGACACCGAGGACATGATGCGCCGCCTCACCAAGGAAGAGCTGCTGCGCTTCGACGGCAAGCCGCTCTTCCCGGAGCGGCGGGCGTACACCGTCAAGTACCAGCTCTCGGAGGCGGAAGCCGCGCTCTACACGGCCGTGACGGAGTACGTGCGCACCGAGATGAACCGCGTTCAGCGGTTCGCCGAGGTGGACGGCAAGCGGCGCAATACGGTCGGCTTCGCCCTCCAGATTCTCCAGCGTCGCCTCGCCTCCTCTCCCGCTGCGATCTACCAGTCGCTGAAAAGACGGAGAGAGCGCCTCGAGGCAGAGCTTGGGGAGGCTCGGCTCGCCGCGATTGGGCGCCGGCAGGGCATTCCGGAACCGGACGTCAACCCGGACATGCTCCGCAATATCGAGGAGTACGGCCAGGAAGAGGTCGATGAGCTCGAAGAGCTGATCGCCACGGGCGCCACGACGGCTGAAACCGTCGAACAGCTCGCGCTCGAAGTCGAAACGCTCAAGCGGCTCGAAGGCATGGCGCTGGGCGTGGTGCGCTCGGGCCAGGACGCCAAGTGGACTCAGCTCAACCGCATCCTCGACGACGAGTTGATGATCGACGCCGAGGGCAACCGCCGCAAACTGATCATCTTCACCGAGCCCAAGGACACGCTCCACTATCTGCTGGACAAGGTGCGGTCCCGGCTGGGCAATCCAGAAGCTGTCGAGGTGATCCACGGCGGCGTTTCGCGCGAGGAGAGACGCAAGGTCATCGAGCGCTTCATGCAGGACCGCGACATGCTGGTCCTCATCGCGAACGATGCCGCCGGCGAAGGCGTGAACCTTCAGCGCGGCCACCTGATGGTCAATTACGACCTGCCTTGGAACCCGAACAAGATCGAACAGAGGTTCGGGCGCATTCACCGCATCGGGCAGACCGAGGTCTGCCATCTGTGGAACTTGGTGGCCGCGGACACCCGTGAGGGCGAGGTCTATGCCCGGCTGCTCGAGAAGCTGGAGACCGCCCGGGAGGCTCTTGGCGGCCGGGTCTACGATGTTCTTGGCGAACTCTTTGAGGGGGTGGCGCTTAAGGACCTGCTCTTCGAGGCGATCCAGTACGGGGAGCAAGACGAGGTCAAGGCCCGGCTGTTCCGTCAGGTGGACGGGGCGGTCGATCAGGGTCATCTGCTCGAACTGCTGAAGCGGCGAGCCCTCACCAACGACACCATGCCCGAGGCCATGGTCGACGAGCTTCGTCTTCAGATGGAGAAGGCCGAAGCCCAGCGGCTGCAGCCGCATCACATCCAAAGCTTCTTCGTCGAGGCCTTCCAGCACCTGGGAGGTCGGCTCAAGCGCCGCGAGGAGGGACGCTGGGAGATCACCCACGTTCCGGTTCGAATTCGCGAGCGGGATCGGCAGATCGGGACCGGCGCTCCGATTCAGAAGCAGTACGAGCGGATCTGTTTCGAAAAGAGCCGCATCAATCAGCAGCCGGTCGCCGCCTTCGTTTGCCCCGGCCATCCGCTGCTTGAGGCCGTCATCAGCCTCATTCGAGAGCAGTACGAGCAGATCATGCGTCAGGGTGCGATCCTGGTCGACGACACGGACCCCGGCGAGGCCCTTTCAGCCGTTTTCCTGCTTGAGCACACCGTGCAGGACGGGAGGACGACCAGCGCCGGTAAGCCGCACGTCGTCTCCCAGCGGCTGCAATTCGCTGCGATCGACAAGAACGGCCGGGCGGTCAACGCGGGCATCGCTCCACACCTCAACCTGAGGCCAGCCGCCCCGGAAGAGATCGCCGCTGTTCAGGACCTCCTCCAGGAGGACTGGCTCGCGTCGGACCTGGAGAAAACCGCCGTGCGCTTTGCCGCGGTCGAGCTCGCGCAAGCGCATGTGGCGGAGGTCAAGGCGCGCAGGATCCCGGAGATCGACAAGGTCGAAAGCGAGGTGAAGGCGCGCCTGAAGAAGGAGATCAACTACTGGGACTCCCGCGCCTTCGAACTGAAAGAGGAGGAGAAGGCCGGCAAGAAGACGCGCCTGAACTGGCAGAACGCGCAGCGGCGCGCCGAGGATCTGGCTGAGCGCCAAAAGCGGCGGATGGACCAGCTCTCGCAGGAGCGGTTCATCTCTTCCCAGCCACCCAGGATTCGGGGCGGGATGGTGGTCATCCCCCGCGGCTTGTTGGACGTGCGGCTGCAGCCAGGCGCTCCGAGTGGAGCGGCGCCCTCCGGCTTCGCGGAGGACCCAGAGGCGCGGAAGCGGATCGAACTTGCCGCCATGGCGGCCGTCATGGAGGCGGAGCGGCGTCTCGGCCACGTCCCATCCGACGTTTCCGATCAGAAAATTGGCTACGACATCGCGTCGTACGTGCCCGCGACCAAACACCTGCGCTTCATCGAGGTGAAGGGCCGGGTCAACGGCGCAGACTCCGTGATGATCACCCGGCAGGAGATCATCACCTCCTTGCATGAGCCCGAAAAATACATCCTTGCGCTCGTGACTGTGGAGGAGGGCTTCGCGCAGGAGCCGCGCTATGTGTGGGGCGCGCTGTCGCCGCACGAGCCGGCGTTCGAGCACACCGCTGTCCAGTTCAATCTCAAGCGGCTGCTTGAACGGGCGGAGGCGCCGCGGTGAACCCCAGTCCGCAGCTGGCGGTGGAAACACTGACGCCTGGCGCGCCGGAATACTTCGAGCGGATCCGCCGGCGCGCCGCTGAACGGTGGGATCAGCTGGAAGCGGACCCCGAACTGGCCGGACCCTGGCACCAGCTGTTTAAGCAGGTGCAAAGCCCCAGGCACATCCTCTCCGAGCTACTGCAAAATGCGGACGACGCCGGGGCAACCCATGCTCAGGTCCGGATAGACGCCGGCCGCTTCATCTTTGAGCACGATGGCGAAGATTTCGTCGAAGCGCACTTCGCCTCGATCTGCCGCTTTGGCTATTCCAACAAGCGCGCGCTGCACACGATCGGCTTCCGCGGCATTGGCTTCAAAAGCACCTTCAGCCTGGGAGACCGGGTCGAGCTCTACACCCCCACCCTCGCGGTGGCGTTCGAGAAGCGGCGCTTCACCGAACCGCATTGGGTGCCGCGCACCTTGAGGCCCGATGGGCTCACGCGGGTCGAGGTCGCTATCGCCAATGAGCGCCTCGAACGCGAAGTGCGGAAGAACCTCGACGAATGGCTGGAAAGCCCGACGTCTCTGCTGTTCTTCAAGAACATCCGGCAGCTGAGCATCGGCGACAAGTCGGTGCGATGGGAAAGCCTGGGGCCCGGGCCGGCGCCGGACAGCGAGTGGATGGCACTGAACGGCGAGGCCGACCCGGCATTCCTCCTCGTCCGTTCGGGCGCCGAAGACTTTCCGGAGGAAGCCCTGGCCGAAATCCGCCAGGAGCGGATGCTCGACGCCGAAGAGGGCGGCGACTTTCCGGCCTGCCGGGTGGAGATCGTGCTTGGCGCGGCGGGACGTCTCTTTGTGGTCCTGCCGACCGGCGTTGAGACCTCGTTGCCGTTCGCCTGCAACGCGCCGTTCATCCAGGATCCGGCGCGCATGAAGATCAAGGACCCGGAGACGTCGCCGACGAACCGCTGGCTGCTCCAACGTGTCGGTGTGCTCGCCGCCGACACCATGCTGGCCTGGCTTGGGCAGGCGACGAGCGTGGCCGACCGCGCTCGGGCCTATGCGCTGATGCCGGACGTCGACCGCAAGGCCAACTCACTGGAGGGAGCGTCAGCGACCGTCGTCGAGCTGGCGTTCGAAGCCGCCGTGCGGGGCCGCGACGTGCTGCTCACGGATGACGGCGCTCTTGTCGGCGCGAAGAACGCGCTTTCGGTCCCGCATCAGATCTTCGACATCTGGCCGAGTGAGCGGGCCATGGCGCTGATCGACAAGTCGGCCCGCCCTGCCTTGAGCCGGCACATCGCGCGAAGCGACCGGGCCAAGCTTCTCAACTGGGAGCTGCTCGATGAGTTCACCAAGGAGCACTTCCTTGGCGTCCTTCGCGCCACCAATCCGCCCAAGCCGGACAGCTGGCGTCAGCTGCTGAACCTCTGGGCTTACATCTCGACGGACGTCACCAGCTACTACGCCGTGAAGCCCAAAACCCTGCGCATCGTGCCCGTGCAGGGGCGTGATGATCTGCACGCGGCCGCGGACGTTGTGCGGCTGGGCGAAAAGAAGCTGCTGCAGTCGGACGACGACTGGGCGTTCCTCGCCGACCATCTGCTCGCGCTCAATCAGAACTGGCCGCGCTTTCTGGCGGACCAGCGCCGCGAAGGCGAGGCCGCCAAATCGGACGCCTCCGTGGACGCGGCGTTCGCGGTCCTCAAGGCTATCGGCTTGGCG
>Ga0164243_10011877_pt1 | contig 12387 bp, 9 predicted proteins | sample OricompcompostOP_FD_108781 | JGI IMG/M metagenome (GOLD analysis project Ga0164243, IMG submission 108781) | Organic Plus compost microbial communities from Emeryville, California, USA - Original compost - Organic plus compost (OP) | ecosystem: Engineered > Solid waste > Mixed feedstock >...
CAGCAGCCCGTACTCGCCGAGGTTGTCCAGCGAGGAGAACGCCAGGCTGATCAGCCAGCAGCCCAGGGCCATCGCGCCGGTACCGATCCCCGGCAGCAGCCCCGGCAGCAGCCCCCGCAGGTCCGCGCGGCCGGTGGCGTCGTGGTCGCGGCCGTCGTCCGCGCTGGCGTCGTCGTTGCGCACGACGTCCCGCAGCACGGCGGTGGCCGGGCCGCCAGGCAGGACAGACGAGGGCGGACCGGCCTGCCTCGGAATGCGCGGCAGCCGTGTGGTGCGGTCGTCGACCGGACCCCAGTTCATCCAGGTGGCCGTCTCGTCCGGAATGTCGTCGATCCGGTCGAAGACGGCCGTCTCACCGCTGTCGGTGGCCTTGGGCAGGAGGCTCGTCGCACCGCTGTCGGTCGCCTTGGGCAGGAGACTCGTCGCATCCGAGTCGCGCTGGCGGGGCACGAAGAGCAGGGCCGTCTGGTCGTGCACCGCGGACTGCGGCAGCGGTGACGGCGACAGCCGTACGGTCGGTGACGGCACGGGCTCGACCGGCGGGGGATACCACGTGGAGCGCAGCACGACGTAGGCGATGGCCGTGGTCGGCACGGCCAGCACGGCGAAGCCGCCGGCCGCGCTCCACCAGCCGGTCCAGACCATGATGCTGGCGACCGCGCCGGTCAACGCCAGGCTGAGCACGAAGGCCGTGGCCCAGGAGGAGACCGCGTCGCCCATGCGGACCAGCGACACGAAGGCCGCGCCCGGCCCGAGACAGATGAACGCCAGCACGACGGGCAACCGGACGACCGGACTGAGGATCGGCAGCGCGGCGACCGGCACGACGAGCAGTCCGAGCACCAGCGCGAGCCACGCCAGCACCGTCTGGACCGATCGCGGTTCGCCGGGCTTGGTGACCTCGGGTGGTGGCAGGAGGGTGGCGACCGCACGGCCCTGCCCCGTGTCCCGGACGCCTACCGCCACCACAGCATCCTAAGGCGCGCGGCCAGGTAGGCAATGGGGCCGGTGAGCTCGCCCGCCCGCCTCGCCCGCGTCAACCAGGCCGGGGGCGCATCGAGTGCCGTCACCGTCCGCGAGACCGCCGTCTCCGCGTTCGCCCGCAGTCGTCGCGTCCGGATCAGGGCCGGCAGGTGCCGGGGGTCGTCCAGCACCGCCGCGGTGAGCATGGCGGTGAATCCCCGGCCGAAGCCGCTCACCTGCTGGCGCAGCTGGCGTGCCTGGTCGCGGTGCCAGTGCCAGACCACGGCCGACGGCTCGTAGGCCAGCCGCCCGCCACCGGCCAGCAGCCGCAGCAGGAGCAGCAGATCCTCGCCCGCCCGCGTCGGCGTGCCCGGTCCCAGCGCCCGGTCGAACCCGCCGAGCCGTTGCAGCACGCCCCGCCGCACGGCCAGGTTGCAGCCGGTGCCGAAGGGGCCCATCGCGTAGATGGCGTGCGGGGCCGACGGATCGTCGGCGAGCCGGTCGCGGACGACGTGCGGCCCGCCCGCGAAGCTCGCCGGCCGGTAGCGCTGGCGGAAGGCGTTGCCGGAGTCTTCGAACCAGACCTGTGCCGGGGTCTCCAGCTCCCCCGGCAGCACCAGCCCGGTGACCGCCGCGGCGTCGGGTTCGGCGGCGAACCGGCCGGCGATGGCGCGCAGCCAGCCGGGCGCCGGGGCGGCGTCGTCGTCGGTGAAGGCCACGATCTCGCCAGCGGATTCGGCCACCCCCCGGTTGCGGGCCGCCGAGACCCCGGGCCGGGGTTGTCCGACGAGGCGCACCATCGGGGGCAGCGTCGGCGGTTCCGCGCGCCGCGCGCGTGGGCCGTTCGCCACAACCACTACCTCGTAGCGCGGGTGGTCCTGCCGGACCAGCGCAGCCAGGCAGCGGTCGAGGGCCTTCGGCCGGGCGAGGTCGGTCGCCACCACGACGCTCACCAGCGGCAACTCGGCCTGGTCCTCCCGAACTGCCGCGACCGGTGGGTGCAGGTCGGCCGGTGGGTCCAGGACGGCCGGCGGGTCCAGGCCGGCCGCGCGCAGCGCCTGCGCCACCTGGGCGGCGGTGGCCGGCAACTCCAGCCGAACTTCCCCCACCGGCACGTCACCGGCAAACGCGAACACTCGCCCATATCGGTAGCGCCCGCCGCCCGTGTCGAGGTCGGGCAGCGCCTCGCCGAGGTCCAGCGCCACCACCCGCACCGGCGCGCTCACGCCGCCGCCCCGTCGGGATCGGACCCGGCCAGCGCCCGCAGCCCGCGCAGGTAGGCCAGCGGGCCGGCCAACATCCCCCGACGCAGCGCGTGCCGGATCGGCGCGGGCACCGCCTGCGCCAGCTCGCCACCGGTACGGGCGGGTGTAGCGACGTCCCGCAGCGCGCGCGGCGCCAGGGCGAGCAGGCTCGGCAGCGTGGCGGGCCGCCGGTGCACGAGCGCGGCGTACATGGCGGTCAACCCGGTGCCGTACCCGTGCAACTGCATGTGCAACTGCGCCGGCTCGCGCCGGTGGAAATGGCGGGTGAGCAGGCTCGGCCGGTAGAGCACCGTGCCGCCGGCGCGCAGGACCAGGGCGAAGAAGAGCGTGTCCTCGCCACCGCGGGCGGGGGTGCCGGCGCCGAGGGCGGGGTGGAACCCGCCGACGCGCTCGGCTACCCCGGGTCGGGTCACCATGTTGGCGCCTGCCCCGACCGGCGGCCGGGGGTAGAACGGGTGGAAATCCCGTCCGGCCGGGCCGAACGTCGCCTCGGTGAAGCCTCGCCCGACGAGCATCCCGCCGAGCGCCTCGAACCAGACCTGGGCCGGCGTCTCCAACTCGGCGGGGATGATCGCCCCGCAGACGACATCCGCATCGGGGCGCTGCGCGAGCGCGCGGGCGGCCTCGGCGAGCCAGTGCCGGTCGGCCAGCTCGTCGTCGTCGAGCCAGGCGATCGGCTGGTCCGGGCAGTGTCGCAGGGCGGCGTTGCGGGCGCGGGCCAGGCCCGGCGCCGCGACGGGCAGGTACTCGGCGTCGGCCTCGCGGGCGGCGGCCAGCACCGGTCCGCCCTCGGCACCACTGTCGACCACGATGACCCGTACGGGTGCCAGGGTCTGCGCCCGCAGCGAGGCGAGGGCGCGGGCCAGCGCGGCGGGCCGGCCTCGGGTGCAGATCACCACCGCCGGTGGCACCAGGTCCACAGTGGACGGTAATGGATCGGGCGGGGACGGGAACCGGGCCCGGACCGCGGCGCCGACCTGCGACGCGGTCAGCCCCTCGACGGGCACGTCGAGGACCAGCGTGCCGACGGGACGGACCCCCGACCGTACGAGCAGCCAGGCCCGGCGCACCCGGGTGCCGTCGGGCCGGACTCCGGCCACGGCAGGAAACTCGCCGGCCGTGGGCACCTCGACCACCGCCACCGGGGCAACGGTCTCGGCGACCGTTACCGCGTCAGAGGCGGGCAACGGGGGTCGCCTCGCGGGACACGACCGCGGTGACGTCCGGTCGCAACCGGCCGAGCAGGTAGCCGGTCGCGGTGACCCCGACGCCCGTCACGATGAGCACCGCGGCCAGCCACCCGCCCAGCCGCCCCCGCAGCCCTCGCCCCACCTGCCGGGCCACGCCGCGGGGCAGGGTCGACCAGACGTACGAGCGCTCGCTGGACAGCCCGTCCGCGGCTCCGACGAGGCGGGCCACCCGGGCCTTGGAGAGTCCCTCGCCATAGCAGCGCCGCAGGAAGTAGCGGATTCTCATCCGCTCGCGCGGCACCGTGTGGGCGACGCTGACGTCGGGCAGATACAGGATCTTCGCGTCCGGATGGCGCTGCCGGAGCCGGATGCACAGCTCGGTCTCCTCGCAGCCGGTGAACGCGGCGCCCCGCCGACCGACCATGGTCGAGAACCCGCCGACGGCGATCACCGCGTCGCGGCGCAACGCCATCGCCGCACCGTTGACGTTGCGCACCTGACCGGCGCTGGTCGGCAGGCCGCGATAGGTGCAGCCCACCACCCAGTCGTACTCGTCGGGGAACCAGGACGGGCGGCGCCCACCGTGCCACGCCGGCGCCGCCGCGACGCCCACGGCCAGCACGTCAGGCTCGGCCATCGCGGCCCGAATCCGCTCCAGCCACCCCGGTCCGGCCACGGCATCGTCGTCGAGGAAGGCCACGACCTCGCCGCGAGCCGCGTCGATCGCGCTGTTGCGGGCCCCCGAGATGCCGGGCAGGAGCGTGTTGGCGATCACCCTGATGCGCGGGTCGGCGGCGAACTCGCGCGCTGCCCGCACACGCAGCTCGTCGTTGTGGTCGATCACGAGCACCACGTCGTCGCCGGGGCCGAGCTGATCGGCCACCGAGGCGACCGCCGCAACCAACATCGACCAACGTAAATCTGTATACGTACAGATAGCTACCGTGATCATCATCCTGACCGCCTGCTCCCCAGCCGTCGCAGCCGTTCCCAGCCATAGGACGCGGGCCCCAGCGCCAGGCCCCGGCGCTCCCGGGCCGCGAGTTCACGGGGGTAACCGTCGTCGCGCCGTTGGTCCGACCGTTGCCGCAGAACCCGCGCGGCGGTGGTGGCGAGGTGGCCCAGCCCGACCACGTGCCGCGGATCGGCGACGACCATGGCCGTCAGCGCCGCGGTCAGCCCGCGACCGTACCCGTGCAGTTGCTGCCGGGCGCTGGCGAGATCATGACGGTGCCAGTGCCACACGAACACCGCGGGGTCGTAGGTGAGCTGACGGCCCCGCCGCAGCAGCCGTGCGAGTACTTCGATGTCCTCGCCACCGCGGGTCGCGGTGCCGGTGCCGAGCGCCTCGTGGAAACCACCGAGCTCGGCCAGGCTCGTGGCCCGCAGCGCGAGATTCGCCCCCATGCCGAACGTGCCGGCGCGATAGACGAACTCCCGCCGGTCGGGCTGGCCATCCGCGCGCACCTGCACCTCGAACGCGCCCCGGCGCAGTCCGCGGGTGCGCGCCGGCCCACGAAACGTCGTCCGTACGTAGCGGGTGGGCAGCTTGCTGCCCGATCGCTCGAACCAGAGCTGCACCGGCGTCTCCAGCTCGGCCGGCAGCACCGGCCCGGTGACGCAGTCCGTGTCCGGCTCCGCCACGAACCGCGCACCGATGGCACGCAGCCAGCGCGGGTCCGCCACCGCGTCGTCGTCGGTGAACGCCACGAACTCACCACGGCTGACGCTGACCCCGCGGTTGCGCGCGGCGGAGATGCCCGGCCGGGGCTCGGCCACGACGCGGACCCGCGGGTCGGTGGTCAGTCGCTCGTACAGGGCGGCGCGGCCGGGCGTCGAGGGCCGGTTGTCGACCAGCACGATCTCGTACGCCGGGTAGTCCAGCGCCAGCAGCCCGGCCAGGCACCGGTCGAGTTCGTCCCGGCGGGCCATGGTCGTGGGCACCACGACGCTGGCGAACGGCAGGTCGTCACGAGCCACCGGTACGGTCCGCGGTGCGCCGCCCAGCCCAGCGACCAGCGCCGTGGGGTCCAGCGGGGTGTCGACGTCGACCTCGGCCTCACCCACCAGCACCCCGTCGCGGGTCAGGAAGAGCAAGGCACGTTCATACCGGCCGCCGGCGGCACGATGTGAGTCCACAGTGGACGGTAGCGCCTCGATGTCCGCCAGGACGACCCGCCACGGCCCTGGCGCCGTGGTCACGACTCGCTCAGCGCCGGCGAGGGTTCGGGCCCGCGCGGCGATTGTTCGGTGGTGCACGGCGCCTGGTCGTGCCCGCGCGGCGCCGCCTCGGGCTGACGCTGCGCGGGGATGTGCGGCAGGGGGCTCGCCGCCGGGGCGCTGTCAGCGGTCGCCGCCGCGGCGAGTCCGGCGCGGCGGGCCCGGAACTCCGTGAGGATGGTCCGCAACACCCGCCGCCCGTCGCGGTAGGTGTTGAGGTTGCTCACGCCGTGCATCCGGTGCGCCTCGTGGCTGGGCACCTCAACGATCTTCAATCTGGCACTCGCCGCCCGCAGCGCCATCAGCGTCTCGATCTCGAACCCGTCACCCTCCACGACCTCGTCGGGGGCGTAGCCACCGTCGATCGGCGGCAACCGCAGCGACGGCAGCACCCGCCGCCAGAAGGCGTTGTAGCCGTAGCACAGGTCGGTGAATCGCTGGCGGTAGAGCAGGTTGGTCAGCGCGGTGAGCTGACCGTTACCGAGGCGGCGCAGGCGGGTGATGTCGTCACTGCCGCCGCCGGGCATGAAGCGCGACCCCTTGGCGAAATCGGCGCCCTCGCACAGCACCGCCACGAAGCGCGGAATCTCGGCCGGATCCGCCGACCCGTCGGCGTCGAGCGTGACCAGGATGTCACTGGTGCTCGCCGCGAAACCGCAGGCCAACGCGTTGCCCTTGCCCGTACGGCTCTGCTTCTCGACGCGCACCGATGGGTAGAGCCGCTGCGCGACGGCGACCGAGTCGTCCACGGAGTGGCCGTCGACCAGGATGACCTCGTCCACGTCGGGCATCCGGGAGAACACGTACGGAAGCGACGACGCCTCGTTGAGACAGGGGATCACGACGGCGACCGAGGGCTTCGCACGATCAGTCCACGACGCCACCCGAGGCTCCTCAAGCTTCATCCATCGAGAAGTTGTCAAGCTAGCAGCCGCCCCCGGCGCCACGCACCTCAAGCGCTGGCCGTGTCGGCACTTTCGTGAGACTCTCCACATCGCCGATGGGGCCGATTCAACTTCACCGTTGTGGTCATATTCGGACAGGACCGACAGATCGCTGTCGGGTTTGCGTCAGCGCGCGGATGCCCTCCGCAGGGCGGCCCGCGCCCGGCGCAGCACCAGTCGGCTACGCAGGTAGAGCAGCGGGCCCGCCGCGTAGCCCCGCAGCTCGGCGCGCGACAACTCGGCCGGGTAGTAGCTGCGTGCCGCGGCTGCTCCTCGCTCGACGAGGAACTTGCGCAGGAACAACCGCAGGGCACGCAGCGCGTGCGCGCTCAGGCCGACCAGGTGCCGAGGATCGGACCAGATCAGCGCGGTGAGGATGGCCGTGAAGCCGCTGCCGTAGCCGTAGACCTTTTCCCGCAGCTCGGCCAGCTCCCGCGCGTGACTGTGCCAGGCGACGACCGCCGGGTCGAACGTCATGCGGCCGCCGGCGAACAGCAGCCGCATGAAGCAGTGCAGATCCTCGCCGCCGCGCGCGGGTGTCCCGGCGCCGAGCGCCACGTCCATACCGATCCTCGCGAAGGCCGCCGCCCGGTAGGACATGTTGGCGCCGATCCCGAACTGTCCGGCCTGGTAGACCAGGTATCGCACCGCCGGTGCCGCCGGGTCGTCGGGGCGCCACGCCGTGACCTCGAACCGACCCCGCCGCTGCGCCGCGTCTCGCGCGCCACCGCCGCGCCTCGGGCTCGGTCCGCCCTGATAGCTGACGCGCTCATAACGATGCGCGACCTTGCTCCCCGAACGTTCGAAGAGCACCTGCGCGGGTGTCTCCAGCTCGACCGGCAGCAGCAGCCCGGTGACCGCGTCGGTCTCGGGCTCCAGCGCGAAGCGCCGACCGATGGCCCGCAGCCACCCCTGCGCCGGTACGGCGTCGTCGTCGATGAACGAGAGCACCTCGCCCCGGGCGAGCACGCTGCCTCGCAGGCGCGCGGCGGAGGCGCCCAGCAGCGGTTCGGCGACCACCGTCACCCGCGGGTCCTCGGCCAGCCGCCGCCACAGCACGGCCCGGTCCGCCGAGTCGTTGGGCCGGTTGTCGACGACGATGACCTCGACATCGGGGTAGTCCTGCCGGCACAACGCCGTCACGCAGCGCTGCAGGTGGTCGAGCCGGTCGAAGGTGGTCGGGATGACGACGCTGATGGTCGGCAGCCGCTCGTCGGGGACCGCGGGCTCGGCGGGCGGGGGCAGGGACCAGACGTCGCCCAGCTCGTCCGCGATCCGTTCCGTCAGCCGCGCGCCGGTGAGGCCGTCGGCACCGAACTCGACCTCCAGATGCCCGAGCGGTTGTCCCCCGCGAAAGACGACGACGAAGGCGCCGGTGTAGTGACCGCCGGCTGCGCGCGTGGCCGCCACGTCGGGGATCGGCGCCTCGACATCGACGTGGACCACTCGCATCGGTCCGACCGACATGCCCGCCCTTCCACTCCGGTGGCTGTCTCGACCGGCTAGAAGCGACCAGTCGGGCCGGTCACGCCCCGCAGGCCGTCGAGGTACCCGGCGATGATCGCACGCGCCACGGGGCGCCGCGCCGGCAGGAGGCAATGGACCAATGATTCGGCGAATGTCTTGATGTGAATGGGTTCCCGGGTGACGACCCGGACGAGAGGCCGCCCGTACCGCTTACGCATGTAGAGGAGTTCGTTGCGGTAGTGGTAGTAGCGTGCCCGCGGGGTCGCCTGACCCAGGCTCGCGCCGCACTGGTGCCACACCCGCGACGCGCAGACCAGACCCACCCGGCCACCGGCGTCCGCGATGCGCACCACGAGGTCGTACTCCTCCTTGTAGTGGAAGAACGACTCGTCCAGCAGGCCCACCCGGTCGAACCACTCGGCCCCGACGAGCAGGGAGGCTCCGGTGACGACGTCCACGTCGTGCCGGCCCGTGGCGCAGCCACCACAGTGGACCGGCTTCATCTTGCCGCCGGGCAGCCTCCACCCCGTCACGTACGGCTGATCGTCGGCCGACCACGGGGCCGCCGACGTCACCTGCAGGGACGTGCAGACGGCGTACCGGTCGACGTGGGCCAGCATCTGGGACAACGCGTCCGGCGCGGGCACCGCGTCCGAGTTGAGCAGCCAGACGTGGCGCGCCCCGCGCCGCAGCGCCACCCGCACACCCGCGTTCATGCCACCGGCGAAGCCGAGGTTGCGGTCCAGCCGCACGAGTTCGAACGGCTGCGACGACTGCGCCAGCACGTCGAGCGAGTCGTCGGTCGACCCGTTGTCCACGATGATGATCGATGCCGGGTGGTCGGAGGCGGCGACGGCACGGGCGCAGCGCAGGGTGTCCCGTGCGCCGTTCCAGTTGAGGATGATGACGCAGACGGTGTCGCTCATCGCGGCAGTCCCGAAACGAGGAACCGCCGCAGGCCCGGACGCAGCGCGAGACCCGGCGGCAGGGTCGACAGCAGCAGCCACCGCGCGTACTGCCGCAGCCGGGCCCCCACCGCCGCCGTCACGCTCGCCGTCCGCCGGGGCGGGGACGTGCGGCCGGCCCCGCGCTGGTACGCGAGCCAGCTCGCCGACTGCCGGATGTCCGGCCACCGATCCTGCGCGAACCGCGCCAACGCCTGCGCCTGCGCCACCTCACCGGCGTCGCGCAGTCGCACCGCCTGTTCGAGCGCCTGCCCCGCCACCGCCTCGCTCGCCGTGCGCAGCAGTTCCTCGTTCTCCTCGGTCTTGTCGTCGTCGAAAAGAACCTCAAACGCCTGCAGGCGTTCGGTGTAGCGGCGCTCCATGCTGTCACCGGCGGTCAGGCTTTCGCGGTGGTAGCGCCCGTACGCCTGATCACATCCATTGATATAGATAACATCGGAGCGGGCCGCTACCCGCAGGTGCAGGTGCAGGTCGTAGGTGTGCGCAAGCCGCGCGTCGTACCCGGCCAGCTCGCGCACGAGCGACGCCCGGTACATCGCCTCCGCGCTGAAGATCGCCAGCCCGCCGCTGCGCGCCACCAGACCGAGCCACTCCCGCCCCCCGTAACAGGTCCACGCCCACGGCCGTTGCCGCAACGGCCTCAACGGCGGTCGGGTTTGGAAGCTCCACAGCCCGCCGTAGACGAGCCCGGCCTCGGGGTGGGCCTCCAGCGCCGCGGCGGCCCGCCGCAGCGACCCGACCGCCAGCAGGTCGTCCGCGGCGAGCAGGACGACGTAGTCACCCTCGGCGACGCGCAGCCCGGCGTTGAAGGTCGCGACCGGACCGTCGTTGACCTCCTGCCGCACGACCGTGACCCGGCTGTCCTGCGCCGCGAGCTGCGCGCTCACCTGGGCCGTGTCGTCGGTCGACCCGCCATCGACGATGACGACCGAGAGATCGACCCCCCGCTGCGCCAGCACGGAACGGACGCACGCGCGCAGAAACCGGCCGTAGTTGTAGCAGCCGATGACGACGCAGACCCGGGGACGCGAGGTCAGATCCCGCGGTCTCTCCCGCCGCACAACGAGTCCCCCTCTCTCCGCGAGCGGGTAGCCTAACCGGCCGTCAGCCCAACCGCCCCCTGCCCGCGTCCTCGGCACGGTCTTCTGAGACCGTCGGATCACGCGGCAGCACCAGCGTGCGGTCGTCGGGAGACGGCGACGCTGGCGGGCCGTCTGGCCGCGGTGCTGGCGGGCCGTCTGGCCGCGGCGGCCGGGCCGGGTCATCGGTGGCCTGCCGCCCCGGGCCGCCGTCGGTGATCCTCGGCAGCAGGGTCGTCTCTACTCGCCCGAAATGCTCCCAGTCGACGACGCGGTCGAGCACCAGGGTGCTGTCCATGGCCCCGGCCACGACGTTGGGCCGAGCCCAGCCGACCGCCGGCTGCTCGGCCGCCGGGATCTGGACCGGCTCGTCCGCCCGACGCAGCAGCGCCCGCAACCCGCCGACGGTGGCGGGCAGCACCAGGAGGGCGGCGACGACCGACGAAACGAGATAGGCGACGGCGGCGCCGATCAGGCCTACCAGTCGCATCGCCAGGTAGGAGCCGCCGAGCAGGATCACGATGCGGAGCACCTCGACCCACAACTTCCACCAGACCCGGCTCTGCAGGGTGGCGACCGCGGCGAAGAGCGGCTTGACCACCTGGGCCATGACGGCCAGGCCGATCAACCGCAACGTCCAGACACCGCCTGCCGAGTAGTGCCCGCCGAGCAGGCCGAGAATCCACGGCGCACTCAGGGTGATCGCCAGCCCGCCGCCGAGGTGGACCAGCGTCAGCAGGCGCAGCACGTGCCGCAGGTGCTCGCGCACCTGCCCAGGCTCGGCGTTCACCTCCAACATGAAGGAGACGGCCACGTTCCAGGAGACGGCCGTCATCACCGAGCCGATCAGCCAGGGCAGGTAGAACAGCGCCAGCTCCGACGCACCGAGCACACCGCTGATCAGGACCGGCAGAGCGAAGCTCGACAAGGTGCTCAGCAGGCCACCGACCACCGAGCCGGACAGGAAGGAGAACGTCTCGCGGGCGCTGGGCAACTCCTGGTGGGCCTCGGTGGCCCGGATGTGTGCCGCGACCAGTTTCGAGTGGACGAGGCTGGTGACCACGACGACGCCGACGACGATCGGCGTGGTCCAGGCCAGCAGCAGCGGCGCCACGAACGCGGTCTGCAACGCCACCGGCAGGAGGACCAGCTTCGCCGCGTTGATGCAGACGTTGGTGACCGGAAGCCACGTGGTGCGGCGCATCGCGGTCAGCGCGCCGTCCTGCAGCGACTGGAACGTCGTGGCCGCCGCGGCCAGCACGAACCCGAGCAGGGCCAGCCGGCTCACGCCCAGATACTCCTGGCCGTACCCGGAGAGGAAATAGCCGACCGCCATGATCAGCGAGAGCGAGGTGCCCATCACGTACGCCCCGGCGAGCATGGCTCGCGACCGCCGCCCGGCATGGTGCAGGTAACGCACGAGCAGGGTGTGCAGGCCCAGCGTCGACAGGCTGCCGATGAGCGCCATGGCGGAGATCGCCGCGGAGGCCCGTCCGACCTCGACGGGTGGGTAGAGCCGGGCGGCGACGATCCAGAAGAGCATGCCGAGCGCGGAGGCGCCCAACGTCGAGGTGACCAGACCGGCGGCGTTGCGGAGCACCGCACCGGCTCGCTGTCCGGGCCTGTCCGCCGCCGTCACCGGCGTATCGTATGGCAGCCCGTCACGTGGCGCCCGGCACGGCCGCGACCAGCGCCGCCAGGGCGGCGGCGTCGAGCAGGTCCGCTGGCCGTACGGTCTCGTTGGAGCGCACGTAGTGGAACCCGGCGCTGACCTGCTCGACCGGTACGCCCGCCAGCTCGGCCCAGGCGATGCGGTAGGCGGCGAGCTGGACGGCGGCCGCCTCGGCCTCGACGCCGGTGGGCCGCTGCCCGGTCTTCCAGTCGATGACGTCGTAGTGGTCGGGCTTGCCGGGCGAGGTGAAGACGGCGTCCATGCGACCCCGCACGACCACGCCCGCCGCCACCGTGGCGAACGGGACCTCGACCCTGATCGGCGTGCGGTCGGCCCACTCGCTGGCGAGGAACGCCTCCTGCAGCGCCTCCAGCTCCGAGTCGGGGGCGGCGTCCTCGTCGCCCGAGCCGGGCAGGTCGTCCAGGTCGAGCAGCGCCGCGCCGCCAAACCGCCGCTCCAGCCAGAGGTGGAACGCGGTGCCCCGTCGGGCGAGCACGTCCGGCGCCTCGGGCAGGGGACGCCGCAGTCGCCGCGCGAGGGCCTGCGGGTCGCGGCGCAACGCCACGAGCTGGGAGACCGACAGGTGCGCGGGCAGCGCGACCTCCACGGTGTGCGCGGCCTG
>Ga0164243_10011878_pt1 | contig 12387 bp, 12 predicted proteins | sample OricompcompostOP_FD_108781 | JGI IMG/M metagenome (GOLD analysis project Ga0164243, IMG submission 108781) | Organic Plus compost microbial communities from Emeryville, California, USA - Original compost - Organic plus compost (OP) | ecosystem: Engineered > Solid waste > Mixed feedstock >...
CCTTCACGGACTCGGCAGCTCCCAACAGGCCCGCCCATCCCTCTTGCCCGACTGCGGCAAACTCGCGTTAGAGGGCGCGCGGAGAGGCCTGCGGGCTCGTGTTGGCGTGATGGGAGGGCCGGGGGCTAATAGTGGATCAGCGCATTGAGATCGTGGTGTTTACCGTTCTTCCGTGCGCGGACCAGCGGGCTGTGACTGTTTTGGTTTGGGTCCAGAACTGGACTGCCTGTTTTCCGTTCGGGCCCAGGTCGCCCAGTTTTGAGCCGCGAGAGCCTGTGAAACTGAACCATGCTACGGGTACAGGGATGGGGATGTTGATTCCGACTTGGCCTACGTCGATATTGTTCTGGAAATAACGGGCGGCGCCGCCGTCTTGGGTGAATAGCGCTACGCCGTTGCCGTTGGGATTGCGGTTGATGAACGCTACGGCGTCCTCTAGGGTTTCGACGCCTACCACGCACAACACGGGGCCAAAGATTTCCTCGGTGTAGATGGTCATGTTCTCGGTCACGCCGTCGAACACGGTCGGGCCGACAAAGTTGCCTTCTTCAAAGCCGGCGACTTTCAGGTTGCGGCCATCGAGCAACAGTTTGGCGCCTTCGTCGACGCCTTTCTGGATCAGGCTCTCGACGCGTTTTTTGGCATTGGGCGATACCAGCGGGCCCAGATCGGCCTCGCGGTCGGTGCCGGCGTTAACTTTCAGACGCTTGGCGCGCTCGACGAAGTCAGGCAGCCAATTGCGGGCCTCGCCTACCAGCACGGCGACCGATGCGGCCATGCAGCGCTGGCCGGCTGCACCGAATGCGGCGCCGATCAGTTGGTTGAGTGCGACTTCGGGATCGGCGTCGGGCAAGATCACGCAGTGGTTCTTGGCTCCCATCATGGCCTGGCAACGCTTGCCGGCGTTGGAGGCTCGTTGATAGATCTCTGAACCTACGCGGGTCGAGCCGATGAAGGATACGGCTTTGATGTCGGGGTGTTCGCACAGGCCGTTGGCGATTTCAGGGCCGCCATGCACAACGTTCAGTACGCCCGGCGGCAAGCCTGCCTCCAGGGCCAATTGGGCGAGGAACAGTGATGACGTTGGGTCTTGTTCCGAGGGCTTGAGCACAAAGGTATTGCCGCACGCCACCGCGATGGGGAACATGAAGCACGGCAACATCACGGGGAAGTTGAACGCTGTGATGCCGGCGCACACGCCCAGCGGCTGAATCAGGGTATAGACGTCGATGCCGCCCGCTGCATTCTCGGCGTATTCGCCCAGTTGCAGGTTGGCGATCGAGCATGCGTGCTCTACGACCTCCAGGCCGCGGCCGACTTCGCCCTCGGCGTCAGGCAGGGTTTTGCCGTGCTCGCGCGTGATCATTTCGGCGAGCTTGCCTGTGTTTTCACGCAGCAGTTGCTGCAGCTTCAGCATGACGCGCATGCGTGCGCCCTGCCCGGCATTACGCCAGGTCTGAAAGGCCTCTTTGGCATTGGCTACCGCGAGATCCAGCTCGTCACGCGTCGCAAAGGGGACGCGGGCGACAACTTTCTGCGTGGCGGGGTCAATGACGTCGCGCCATTCTGTCGTCTTGGACTGTACGAGCTTGCCGCCGATCAGTAGCGGGACGTTGGGAACTTCACTCATGATGACTCCTTATTCCGAAAAAATCCGCTGCGCTCCCACGCAGCCCGTGATTTGAAAAGGCTCCACGCCCGCCGCTACGTTAGGATGCTGCGCCTGAATTGGCGCTTTTTCCTGCAAGGCGGGCCTGGGATAAAAACAAAATCTATTTCTTGAGCAGCGGGCAGCTTGAGTCTGCCAACGGCTGAAAGGCTTCGTCGGCCGGGATTGTGGCGATCAACTTGGAATAATCCCAACCGCCTTTGGATTCGTCCGGTTTTTTGACCTCATACAAATACATGTCGTGGATCACACGGCCGTCGGGCCGGATGCTGGCGTTGCGCATGATCGGATCCTTGATGGGCAACTCGCGCATCTTGTCGGCCACTGCGCGCCCTTCGGTGCTGCCGGTAGCGGCGACCGCGCGCAGATAATGCAAGACACTGGAATACACGCCTGCCTGCGTCATCGTCGGCTTTAACCCGCGAAACGCTTTTTCGAACCGAGCTGCCCATTCACGCGTCGCGTCGTCGTAGTCCCAGTAAAAGCCGTCGACATAGGACAGCCCCTGCGCGTTATCCAACCCCAAGGCACGCAGGTCCGACAGGAAGATCAACAGCGACACCAGCCGTTGGCCGCCGGCGACGATGCCGAATTCACGAGCCTGTTTGACGGCATTGACGGTGTCCTGGCCACCATTGGCCAAGGCCACGACTTGGGCTTTGGAGCTCTGCGCCTGCAATAGATAGGAGGCGAAATCGGGCGCGTTCAAGGGATGGCGGACCGAGCCCGCCACGGTGCCGCCCAGGGCTTTCACGGCCTTGGCGGTGTCGGCCTCGAGCGAATGGCCGAAGGCATAGTCCACGGTGATGAAGTACCAGGACTTGCCGCCCGCCCGTACCGTGGCTTTGGCACCGCCGGCCGATTGCGAATAGGTGTCGAACATCCAGTGAAAACCGACCGGCGAACATTCTTTATTGGTCAGCGCGGTCGTCGCCGGCCCGGAGAACATCACGACCTTGTCTTTTTCGCGGGCAATACCCTGTACGGCCAGGGCGACGGCGGAATTGGTCAGGTCGGCGATCGCGGTGACGCCTTCGCGGTCGAACCATTCACGGGCACGGGCGGCGCCGACGTCAGCCTTGTTTTGATTGTCGGCCGACACCAGCTCGATCTTCATTCCCTTGCATTCGGCCGCCAGGCAGTCATCGATTGCCATCTGTGCCGCAGCCACCGAGCCGGGGCCGCCCATGGCGGCATAGGTACCCGACATATCTGTCAGCACCCCGATTTTGACGGGCGGCTTGTCCGCGGCTAAGGCTGGGGCGGTCAAGATGGCGCCCAGGCACAAACTTGCGGCCAGGCCGCGCGCATGCAGTGTCATGATGATTGTCTCCGGCGATTATTTATCTTGTTTGCAGGCCGATGCACCGTTCGGACCTGCCGGTCTAGTGTAGATGTGTAAAAATCATCCAGCAACAGCACAAATTGCACATTCGTTGTGCATGAATACACAAGGAAGCCACGATGCTGGATTGGGACAGCCTGCGCTATTTTCTGGAGGTCGCACGCACGCAGCGCGTCAGCGCCGCCGCACGCAAATTGGGGGTGGAGCACACGACAGTGTCGCGGCGCATACGCGCGCTGGAGGCTGAACTCGATTCCCTGCTGTTCGAAAAATCGCGCAATACCGGGTTCCTCTTGACCGAAGACGGTCATCGGCTGTTCGTCTATGCCGAGCAGATGGAAAGCGCAGTGCATACAGCGCGAGAAAATTTGTCCGGAATCGGGCAAGCCCTGTCGGGTCACCTACGCATCGGCGCGACTGAGGGTTTCGGCAGTTATGTGTTGACGCCGCTGGCGGCGGACTTTCAGCGGCGCTATCCCCATATCACGCTGGACATCCTGCCGGTGCCGCGTTTTGTCAGCCTGTCCAAACGCGAGGCGGATCTGGCCATCACCATTGAACGGCCGCAACGCGGACCCTATGTGTGCACCAAACTGTGCGACTACACCTTGCGGCTATATGGCACACCGGGATATCTGGCCGATCATGCGCCGATCACGCGCCGCGCGGATCTGACCGAGCATACGTTCATCGGCTATGTGGATGAATTGCTGTTCAGCGAGCGGCTGCGATATCTGGAAGACCTGCTGCCCGAGAGCCGGGTCGTCTTGCGCAGCACAAGCGTGATTGCCCAATATCACGCCGCGCTGCAAGGCCGCTCGCTGGCTATTTTGCCCTGCTTTATCGCCGCCCAGGATCCACGGCTGGTGCCCGTGCTGGAAAATGACATCACCATCACGCGCAGCTTTTGGATGTACTGCCACGAAGACCTGCACAAACTCAAACGAATGGCGATTTTGTGGGATTTCATGCGCAAATCCGTGATGCGCAATGCCAAGCTATTAGCGGGCAAACAAGGGGTAATGCATTATCTGCCCTGATCCCTGGCAGCTCATGCGCCTTTTGGCGCCTTGACCCGCAAACGGCGCATCAGCAAATACAGCGCCAGGCCGGCGACAACGGCATGGATGACCCACACCCCGACACCGAATGGCAGTTTGCCGCTGCTGATCCAGGCTCGCGACAGGTTGATCAGATTCATGTAGAGCAAGCCGACAAGACCCGCAATCAGCAGATCGCCCGAACGGCCCAGGCGCGGATTCACCGCGCCCAGCGGAATCGCCAGCAGCGCCAGATTCAGGGCCGCGATGGGCAGGGAAATCCGCCACATGATCTGTGACCATGAACTATCCGTGTCATCGGCCACCAACTGCAACGTCGGGCGCGCCTTGCTCGAACGCTCCGCCGCGGCCCGCGCCTCGGCGATGGGATCGCCGGACTTGCTCTCCAGGCGAAAACCATATCCCTCAAAGTCCACCAGGCGAATTTCGGGCGTGCCCGGCTTGAGGTCATAACGATGGCCTTTACCCAGGACCAGGAAACGATCGCCGTTGGGCTCGGTCTCGATACGTGCGCTGCTGGCGGTCATGACGCTGTGCCATTCGGGGCCGGTTTCGCGAGCGAATACGGCGCCCAGCTCATCACTGGCCTGAGTGGGTTCTTCAGCAAAAAAGACTCTTTCTCCGCCGTTGGATTCGGCAAACTGGCCGGCCGCGACTTTAGAGAGGTCAGAACGCTGTTCGAATCGCTCGCGATATTCCGCAATCTGGCGATACGCCCACGGAGAGGCGCCTAGCGTCAGGACCGCGACAAGAATCGACACCGGTATCGCCACGCGCAAGACCGGACGCAGCCAATCGGCTAGTGACAACCCGCTGGCGAACCAGACCACCATTTCGGATTCGCGATAATTGCGGGTCACCGTCGTCAACACAGCGATGAACAGGGATACCGCCAATACGGTAGGCAGCGCAGTAATGGTGGAAAAGGCGGCCAGCCCCAGGACGACATCTGCGCCGATAGTTCCGCCCGCGGCTTCGCCCAGCAGGCGTACCAAGAGGACGCTAAGCCACACCACGACCAACGTGGAAAATACGACCCCAGCATGGCTGGTGATCTCAGCAACGACAGACCGTTTGAATAGAGACATGTGAGAATATGCGGGATAATCAACCGCACTGCACCACGCACACGGGAATCCTCCATGGAATTTAGCACACAGACCACCGCCTCTTTGCACCAAATCAAGACAGCCGCACTGGCGATAGGCGTCTATGCTGACGGCGAGCTCAGTCCCGCCGCCGACGTCATCGACCGCGCGAGCAATCACGCCGTGCGCAATGTCGTCAAAACCGAATTCCGTGGCCGTGCAGGCGCTACGCTGGTCCTGCGGGCCTTGCCGGGTGTCAGCGCGCAACGCGTCGTGCTGGTCGGCCTGGGCAAGCAAAGCGAATACAACGCCCGTGCACATGCATCGGCTGAGCAAGGCTTTGCTGCGGCCTGCGTCGCTGCCCGCCTGACCGAGGGGGTATCCACCCTGGCCGCCAACCCGATCGCCGACGTCGATCTGCGCGCCCGTGCGCGTGCCGCGGCCATTGCCGCCGGAGCAGCCACCTATCACTATGACACCACGTTCGGCTCGCCTGACCGGGACAACCGTCCAAAGCTGAAGAAAATCGTCCAGATCGTCGAGCGTGCCGACGCCGCAACAGCCCAGCAAGGCCTGCGCGAAGGCGCCGCCATTGCCCACGGGATGGAATTGACTCGCACGCTGGGCAACCTGCCCGGTAACGTTTGCACACCAACCTACTTGGGTGAAACCGCAAAAAAACTGGCACGCGAGTTTCAATCGCTCAAGGCCGAAGTCCTGGATCGCAAACAAGTCGAGGCGCTCGGCATGGGTTCGTTCCTGTCGGTTGCCCGTGGATCCGAGGAACCGCTGCGCTTCATCGTGCTGCGCCACCAGATCAAGAGCGCCAAGAAATCCAAATCCGGTCCGGTCGTGCTGGTCGGCAAGGGCATCACGTTCGACGCGGGCGGCATCTCGCTCAAGCCGGCGGCCACCATGGACGAAATGAAATACGACATGTGCGGCGCAGCCAGCGTGCTCGGAACGTTCCGCGCCCTGGCCGAACTGGAGCTGCCGGTCGAAGTCGTCGGCCTGATTCCCGCCTGCGAAAACCTGCCCAGCGGTAAAGCCAACAAGCCTGGCGATGTTGTGACCAGCATGTCCGGCCAGACCATCGAAATCCTGAACACCGATGCCGAAGGCCGTCTGGTGCTGTGCGATGCCTTGACCTATGCCGAACGCTTCAAACCCTCGGCGGTCATCGATATTGCTACTTTGACCGGCGCGTGCGTTGTCGCCCTGGGCCACGTCAACACGGGGCTGTTCTCGCCTGACGACAGTCTGGCCGACGCCTTGTTGTCGGCGGGCAAACAGTCGCTCGATACGGCATGGCGCATGCCGATGGATGACGCCTACCAAGACCAGCTGAAATCGAACTTCGCCGACATTGCCAACATTGGCGGCCCACCGGCGGGTGCGGTCACGGCAGCGTGCTTCCTGTCGCGCTTTACCAAGGCCTATCCCTGGGCGCACCTGGACATCGCCGGCACCGCATGGCGCAGCGGCAAGGACAAGGGAGCCACCGGCCGCCCTGTGCCCTTGTTGATGCAGTACCTGCTGGATCAGGCCTGAGTCCCGTTGCATGCTTATTGACATTACCGCGCCAGGAAAAGCCGGCCATCCGCCGGCGAGCTTGCTTGTCATAGAAGGGAAACAGGGCCATGCCCTGTCCTGGCGCAGACCTCAGAACTGCGTTGTTCTATGACGCGCATCGATTTTGCCTTTGGGGCCAACGACAGACTGCGTGCCGCCTGCCAGGTAGCGCGCAAGCGTTATCTGGCAGGCCAGCGGCTGGTGGTGTACTGCGCCAACGGCTCTCGCCTCTCCGCGTTTGATCGTTTGCTCTGGGCGTTTGACGATATTTCATTTGTGCCACACGTGCTGGCGAGCGACCCCTTGGCGGCCAGCACGCCGGTGATCCTGACGGCATCTCCGCCGGCCCCGCCCTCCTCGGATAATGACGAGGGACCGTGGCTGATGAATCTCGATGATGATTGCCCCCCGGGCTACGAGGCATTCCCCCGGGTCCTGGAAATTGTGTCTGGAGAGCCCGACGACCGTCAGGCAGCGCGCCAGCGCTGGCGGACTTATCAGGCTGCCGGACACGATCTGCACGGCCACGATCTCGCCGGTCGTTTAGCATAAGGGCTGATTCAGGAGCCCTTATGCCCCATTATTCAGACCCTGGCATCCCTACTTTGACGCAACGCGTCGAGCCGACCTTGACGCCGGCACAGCCGGACAGGGACCCAGCCGCGACAGACCATCACGATGATTTGCCGGTCTTGACCGATGTCGCCGACTCGGCTCCGGTCGCTGCCCCGTCCCGTACCACGCTGGCCGAACGGCAGGATGAGAACGAACTGCCGGTCTTGACTGACATCGCCGACCCGACATCCACGCCGGTGGCACCCCGTTCATCCGCGTCCGAACAGCAGGATCGAGGCGAGCTCCCCGTGTTGACCGACATCGCCGGCGACCACGACGCAGGGTATTCCTCATCAGAGGCCGCCACTGGCGCTGCAGGTGGCGTCGGTCTGCCTCAGGCAGCCTTCAGCACCACGTCCGGCGGCACAGATGCCAACACGGCGGTGCTCAGAGCGGCCCTGCAGGCCGAACTTGAACAAGCCCTGCAGCAGGCGCTGGACGACGCTGCGGCCGACGTGCGCGCCCGTCTGGAAGCGGAACTGCCCACATTGATCACGCGCGCGCTGAGCAAAGTCCGGCCGGGCTGAGGCCAAAAGGTCGTCTGAGAAGACGAGCAGCATTCTGGCCTCGAGCAAAGCGTCCAAGCCAGGCCGAAGTGCACCGACATTTACCTCTTGTTTCCTGCCATGTGGCCCCCATATTGGGGTTCATGGCAAACCGGATACCGGCAAATCCTGCCTGCCAGTAGATTTTTCAGGGAACTGTAAGGTATCCTATCCCTCTAATACGTTGGGCAACCCCCGTTTGCCGTACACAGGAGCCGTCCATGAACGATTACCGTCCTTCCCCTTTCAACCGCTCTGGCGCCTATGCTGGCGCGCCGGGCGAAGTCGTCCGCAATAAAGTCCTGCGCAACACCTACTGGCTGCTGGCGCTGTCGCTGATCCCTACCGTGCTGGGTGCGGCGGTGGGCCTGTATAGCGGCATCAACCAGGTCATGATGGCCAGCCCGGGCATGTCGGCCATCATCTTTCTGGTCGGCGCCTTTGGCCTGATGTTTGCCATCGAAAAAAACAAAAACAGCTCGCTGGGCGTCGTCCTGCTGCTGGCCTTTACGTTCTTTATGGGTGTGATGCTGTCGCGCCTGCTGGGCTTTGTGCTTGGCATGGGTAACGGTGCTCAGCTGGTCATGACCGCCTTCGGCGGTACGGCCGTGGTGTTCGGCACCATGGCAACGCTGGCCACCACCATCAAGCGCGACCTGTCCAGCATGCAGAAATGGCTGTTTACCGGCGCAGTAGTCATCCTGGTCGCCGCACTGGCCAACATCTTCCTGCAGATGCCGGCGCTGATGCTGACCATCTCGGTCCTGGCTATCGTGATTTTCTCGGCCTTCATGCTGGTGGACCTGCAGCGTGTGGTCAATGGCGGCGAGACCAACTACGTGTCGGCGACCCTGGCCATCTACCTGGACGTCTACAACGTCTTCTCGAACCTGCTGATGCTGTTGGGCATCTTTGGCGGTAATCGCGAATAAACCGTCCGCAGCTCGGCATCCTGAGGCCCGCCTTGTGCGGGCCTTTTTTCATTGCATGTTTTTTTATGGTTGATTGAGCTGTGGCGCCGATCGGGCGGCGGCGTGATCCCAGACCACCATCAGACTCGTAATCGCCCTGTCCAATACGCCGACAGACACACCGTCTCGAGCCTGCACAGACAGGCCGACAAGAAAACCATGAAAGACCGCCGCAAAAGCACGGACATCGGTGTCCGAGGGCAGTTCGCCGGCATTGACCGCTCGCTGGACGCAACGCTCGTAGCCTTGGCGTGTTCGTGCACGGTGCTTTGCCAGCGCCTTCTGCATATGGCCATTCTCAGGCCCACATGTACTTGCCGCAAACACCAGCAAGCAACCTTTGGGATGACTGCGTTCGGTCTGCATTGCCGCAGAGCGGCGTAGCGCCAACTCAATGGCATCACGCGGGGAGAGAGCGTCATCCCATAAGCAAGCGTTGACCTGGCCATGCGTGGCGGCATAACGCTGCACGACTTCTCGAAACAATGCTTCTTTCGAAGCAAAGGCCGCATAGAAACTGGGAGCGGTGATCCCCCCGCCTATACCGGCCTTAAGCAAAGCCAGGGAAGTGGATTCGTAGCCATGCTCCCAAAACAGATGCATGGCCTGTTCGATGGCCGCATCCCGATCAAACGTACGCGGACGACCCATCTGTGCCATATCGGATTCCTTTGTTTGACGATATACATACTAATCGATACAGAACCCATTGACCAGGCATGACGATCCCATCTACATTTATACCGATCGATATAAAAGGAGTTTTGTTATGAAGAACGCACTCGCAGGCAAGACGGCTCTGGTCACCGGCGGCAGCCGGGGCATCGGGGCTGCTATTGCCAGAGCTTTGGCAGAGCAAGGCGCAGATGTCGCCATTACCTATGGCGTATCGCGCGACAAAGCGGAAGCCGTTGCCACGGAGATTCGGGCGCTAGGCCGCCGTGCGGAGGTCATCGCCGCTGATGCCTCAGATGCAACGCAGGTCGTTTCAGCCGTGGACACGACGGTTGCCAAGCTCGGAAAGCTCGACATCCTGGTCAACAATGCCGGCAACTTTCTGACCGGTACCATCGATCAGCTCTCGCTCGATGACTTTGATCGCACCATGTCGGTGAATCTACGCGCAGTGTTCGCAGCCACACTACAGGCGGCAAAATACCTGCCCGATGGCGGACGCATTATTTCTATTGGCAGTTGTCTCGCGCGGCGTGCGGGGCGCAGCGGGATCAGTCTCTATGCTGCGAGCAAATCGGCTTTGGTCGGCCTGACCAAAGGCGTGGCACGTGACTTGGGCAAGCGTGGCATTACGGTCAACGTGATCCATCCTGGGCCGATCGATACCGACATGAACCCCGCCCATGGGGCCTCAGCGGCCTCAGCAGCAGCGGCATTGGCCCTGCCCGCCTATGGCCATGTCAATGACATTGCCGCCACGGTGGTTCATCTGGCAGGTGAGAGCGGACGCTATATCACGGGCGCTGAAATCGACGTGGACGGTGGATTCAGCGCGTGAGCGGTCAGTGCGAATGGTCGCTATAGGCCGCGTTGACGCGAGCTCTATCTGCATCAATACGCGCATTCATTTCCGCGAGCTCTGCCTTGGCTTGGTCTCGAAACGCCTGCATGTCGGCATGCAGGTCATCGTGATGTACCTTCAATTCGTTATACGCGTCGCGCGCGGACTGAGCGTCGGTTTGCCCGTCCTCAATCATGCGGTGTGTCATGTCCAGAAACTGGGCCGCCTCGCGATTGATGATATTTGAGACACAGGTGTTGGCGTGATTTGAGGCGTGTAGCGCTTGCTGCGTATTTTCATCCTTCACCTGCAGGGCCGCCGTTTCGTAGGCGGCCTTTTTTTCCGGATTGGTATATCTGACACGCAGGTGTTTTTCCAGTTCTCGCTGATTCGCGGCGTGCACATATACGCCTCCGCCTGCGTGGGCGACTTGCTCGAGCGTGTGGCGATCCTTTTTGGAAACGTCGAAGCCGATGATGTTCACCACTGCTTTCACGTTGGAGTTACGCAGTGCCTGCGCAGCGGCGATCGGATCTCCGTCACAGGTTTCGAGTCCGTCTGACACGACAAAGACGGCCCTATGTCGTTTCTTCTTATCTGTCTCTGGTTTGAATGCGGCCCCGGCCTGGGTAATCGCGGCAGCCAAGGGGGTCCAACCTTTGGCTTGCAAGCCATCTAATGCCTTGTCGAGTTTCGGCTCGTCCACGCGAGCCGGATCCGAAAGCATCTCTACTGCCGCGCACGACATCGCTTTGTCTCGTTCGTCATTGCTACCGCGATGGCCAAACGCTAATAAACCCACCTCTACATCGCTCGGGACCGTCTGCAGAAACGCGCGCGTAGCGGTTTTGACAGCGGCCAATTTGCGCTTGCCACCCGCGCGGCCTCGCATCGAGCCTGAGGCGTCAATGGCGATCACGGCTTGGTCCCACCGTTGTCCCAGTGTCTGAGGTGCGTCCGGCAGCGGTGGTCCCGCATGGAGACGATAGTCTGAATAGCAGGTATCGGCAGGCTCGCCAAACTCGGCGAGAAAGTCCGTATATAGATCCTCTGCCGTCCAGAAGTCCCTCTTTGCGGCCAGTGCGGGGACATCGGCGCTCATCGCGGTGATAGGCAATAGCCAGACACAGCCCAAGACTAACCCTAGCCATCGGCGTGTCGCCAAGCGGGTTTTATACGTCGATGCTGCGCCGTCCAAGATTCGCCTCCGTCAGAGGGGGCGATGCGCATCGCCCCCAGATTCCGGGGCCAACGATACCACCAGCGACGGCGCCATAGCGACGAAAAACCATGGCAAAGCCGTTACAAGCGCTACGGCCTATAACCGCTGTCAGCGCGACGACCGCTTCTTAACCCGCACGATCTTTAAACTCGGGCGCACCCATTGCCTCGGCACAGTGCGCGCAACAATACATTTTTCCCTCTTTCTCAAGCCCGTGCCCAATGATTCGAACGCCACAATGCTCGCAGGTGGGCGCCAGCGTTTTAATGGCGCATTCAAAGCTATCGAACGTATATGACTTTCCGTGGATAGCTATTTCAAAAGATTTGTCATATTCATTTCCACACGAATCACACTTCGCCATATCGGCCTCCTCGGTTAAGTCGTCTTGAATGACTCGCCCGGACGGGCTACATGCGTCACATCCCGGCGTTTCAGGAGCCCGCAAGTCTCAAGCCTGACTGAGCGTCGAGGTAACGCAGTTCACGTTCGCATGGCTGCGCGATAACTGCTCTGCAGCACGCGGATATAGGTATATTTCCTGGTGATGAGCAAATTTTTCTGTTTGTCCGACCCGCGTAATCGAACTGCGCATCGATCGGCCTGGGCCAGTAGCGCAGCGCCCGAAGGCCCTCCTGCAGCAGCTCATTAGCGAGGCGGATAAGGCGATGCCCGCAAGACATTCGCCAGGTGCGCACAGTTGAGCGCCAGCTCTGTCGTCGTCTGAGCCGTCTTTTGCGGCGTAACAGGCAAGTCGTCAAAATTCGTTTTTTGCATAGCTTC
>Ga0164243_10011879_pt1 | contig 12386 bp, 9 predicted proteins | sample OricompcompostOP_FD_108781 | JGI IMG/M metagenome (GOLD analysis project Ga0164243, IMG submission 108781) | Organic Plus compost microbial communities from Emeryville, California, USA - Original compost - Organic plus compost (OP) | ecosystem: Engineered > Solid waste > Mixed feedstock >...
CCATGACCTACACCGGTGAAGTAGAGGTCGGCGGCCCCGCCGACACCCAGCAGGCGGGCGATCTCGTGATCACGAAGGTCGCCGTCGGTCCCATGAACAACAACGCGTACCTGCTGCGCTGCGCGCTCACCGGTGAGCAAGCGCTCGTCGACGCCGCCAACGAGGCCGACACCCTGCTCGCGCTCGTCGGCGAGGCCGGCCTGTCCCGCGTCGTGACCACCCACCGCCATGGCGACCACTGGCAGGCGCTCGAGGACGTCCTGGCGGCCACAGGCGCCGAGAACGTCGCGAGCGAGGTCGACGCGCCCGAGCTGCCCGTTCCCGCCACCACGCTGGTCAACGACGGCGCCCGTGTGCGGGTGGGCTCGTGCGAGCTCGAGGTCATCCACCTCGTCGGCCACACACCCGGCTCGATCGCGCTCGCCTACGACGACCCCGACGGGGTGGTGCACCTGTTCACCGGCGACAGCCTCTTCCCCGGGGGTGTGGGCCGCACGCAGAGCCCCGAGGACTTCACGCACCTCATCGACGACGTCGAGTCAAAGCTCTTCGGACGCTTCCCCGACGACACCTGGGTCTACCCCGGCCACGGCCACGACACCACGCTCGGCGCCGAGCGTCCGGCCCTCGGCGAGTGGCGCGCCCGCGGCTGGTGACGTCCCGGCCTCAGGCTTGCTGCCCCAGCTTTGCTGCCCCACCTTTTGGACACTTTCGGGTCGTTACGTCGCCCGAAAGCCCCCGGAAGTGTCCAAAGTTGGGGTGGGTCAGAGGGTGACGGGGAGCTCGTCGACGCCGTAGACGAAGGAGAGCTGACGGAAGCTGAGCTCGGACTGCGGAACCGCGAGCGCCATGTCGGGGAAGCGCCGCAGGAGCCGCGGGAACAGGATGCGCAGCTCCATCCGCGCGAGCTCCGCCCCGACGCAGCGGTGGATGCCGTGGCCGAACGCGAGATGGCCGCTCTTGGGGATGCGGAACGGGTCGAAGGTCTCCGGATCGGGGCCAGCTGCCGCCTCGTCGCGGTTCGCGCCAGTCAGCGAGGCGATGACCACGTCGCCGGCCTTGAGCTGCGTGCCGAAGAGCTCCATGTCCTGCTTGGCGAACCGCGGGAAGGCCACCTGGACGACGGCCAGGTACCGCAGCAGCTCCTCGACCACACGGTCGACGTCCTCACGCGAGCCATTACGCATGAGGGCCGCATGAGCCGGGTCGCGCAGCAGCACGAGCGTGCCGAGCGCGATCATGCCCGCCGTCGTCTCGAAGCCACCGGTGAAGACCCCGTCGGCCAGGCCGGCTAGGTCGACGTCGGAGATCCCGTCTCCCTCGTCCCGCAGGATCTCCCCGATGAGGCCCGGGCCGGGCTCCTTGCGCTGCCGGGCGACCGTCTCGAAGAGGAACTCGCGCTGGGCCGAGACCGCGCCGAAGGCCGCTGCCGCCCCGTTGGTCGCGTCGAAGCGGGCGCTGCCGAGCTTCGCGAAGGCGTCGCGGTCGTCGTAGTCGAGGCCGAGCAGCGCGCAGATGGTCTGGAACGGCACCGGGAAGGCCAGGTGCTTGGCGAGGTCGGCCGTGGGGCCGGCCTCGGCGAGCGCGTCGAGCTGGCGGTCGACGATCTCCTCGATCATCGGCTCGAGCCGCGCGAGGCGCCGCATCGTGAACTCGGGCGTGACGATCTTGCGCAGCCTGGTGTGCAGCGGCGGGTCGGTGAACCCCAGGCCGCCGATGTCCTCCGACGTCGCCGGGCCCGTGCCGCTGAAGAGGTGCCGGATGTCGTTGCTGTAGCTGTGCACGTCGGTCAGGACCGCCCGCGACTCCTCGTGCCCGGTGACCAGGTAGACGGTGAAGTCGAACGGCAGGTCGAGCTGGTGCATCGGGTCGTTCTCGCGCCACTGCGCGATCTCAGGCAGTGGATCGGTCGCCTCACGCTGCAGCGGGATCTTCGTGGAGTCCGCGATGAACGAGATGCGCGAGAGGTCGATGCCCTTCTTCTGGATGCGGCGCACGGCCATCCGAGCGATGAGTCCCCTGACGCGGGTTCTGAGGGCTGGCACGGGTCGACGTTACACCTTGCGGAGTGCCTCACCTCGTACCAAGGTATGAGCACCGGCAGGCCACTGCCCGACAGAAACGGGAGACCGTCATGAGCATCGACACCGCACCCGAAGGGCAAGGCACCGAGCTCCGCCGGGTCATGGGCCCCAAGCTGCTCCTGCTGTTCATCGTCGGCGACATCCTGGGCACGGGCGTCTACGCTCTGACGGGCCAGGTCGCCGCTGAGGTCGGGGGCGCTGCCTGGCTTCCGTTCCTCGTCGCCTTCATCGTGGCGACGCTCACCGCCTTCTCCTACCTCGAGCTCGTCACCAAGTACCCGCAGGCGGCCGGCGCCGCGCTGTACGTGCACAAGGCCTTCGGGGTGCACTTCTTCACCTTCCTCGTGGCTTTCACGGTCATGTGCTCAGGCATCACGTCCGCCTCGACGGCCTCGCGGGCGTTCGCGTCCAACCTCGCCGCCGGCTTCGACTGGGAGGCTTCGAACGGCCAGATCATGCTCATCGCAATCGTGTTCATGGCCCTCGTGATGGCCATCAACCTGCGTGGTGTCAGCGAGAGCGTGAAGGCCAACGTGGTGCTGACGCTCATCGAGCTGTCCGGACTGCTGCTCGTGATCCTCGTCGGCATCTGGGCCATCGGCGGCGGGGATGCGGACTTCTCCCGGGTCGTCGCCTTTGACACACCGGATGACAAGAACGTCTTCCTGGCCGTCACGACCGCGACCTCGCTCGCGTTCTTCGCCATGGTCGGCTTCGAGGACTCGGTCAACATGGCCGAGGAGTGCCACGAGCCGGCGAAGATCTTCCCCAAGATGATGCTCACCGGACTCGGCATCACCGCCGTCATCTACATCCTGGTGTCGATCTGCGCGGTCGCCCTCGTGCCGGTCGGCGACCTCGCCGGCAGCGACACCCCGCTCGTGCTCGTCGTCGAGCGCGGTGCCCCGGACTTCCCGATCGACAAGGTCCTGCCGTTCATCTCGATGTTCGCCGTCGCCAACTCCGCCCTCATCAACATGATGATGGCCAGTCGCCTGCTGTACGGCATGTCGCGCCAGGGGGTGCTCCCCCGCACGCTCTCGAAGGTGGGGACGACTCGCCAGACGCCCTACGCCGCGATCTTCTTCACCACGATCCTGAGCTTCGGGCTCATCATCTACGTGTCCAACGCGAGCGAGGACGCCGTCGCGGTGCTGGGCGGCACCACCGCGCTGTTGCTGCTGGGCGTGTTCGCCGTGGTCAACGTGGCCGTGCTGGTGCTGCGCCACGACCGCGTCGAGCACCAGCACTTCCGCACCCACACCGCCGTGGCCGTCACGGCCGCCATCGCCTGCCTCTACCTCGTCACGCCCCTGTCAGGCCGCGACGCCGAGCAATATGAGGTGGCAGGCGTGCTTCTCGTCATCGGCCTCGCGCTGTCAGTGCCGGTGTACCTGGCCCGACGTGCACGCGGCGAGGAGGTCGAGATCACCGACCCGGACGACATCCCCCCGAAGAAGATCCCGTGATCGTCGTCTGACACCGCCGACCACGCACGACGCCCCGAACCAGTGGGTCCGGGGCGTCGTGCGTCAGGACGATCAGTGGGCCGCCTGGTCCGCGCCCGGGGTCGACCCGTCGGGGTTGAGGCCGCGCTTCTCGCGCCGCGAAGACACCACCAGGCTGACCGCGGCGGTGACGCCGAGGATCACGATGATGACACCTAGGCTGACAAGGGTCGGGATGTCGGGCACCGAGACGTGGTGGCCGCCGTTGATGAACGGCAGCTCGTTCTCGTGCAACGCGTGCAGCAGCAGCTTGATGCCGATGAAGCCGAGCAGGATCGCCAGGCCCTGCGACAGGTAGATGAGCTTCTTGAGCAGGTCGCCGAGCAGGAAGTACAGCTGTCGCAGGCCCATGAGAGCGAACACGTTCGCGGTGAAGACGAGGTACGGCTCCTGCGTGAGGCCGTAGATCGCCGGGATGGAGTCGAGCGCGAACAGCAGGTCGGTCGTGCCGAGGGCGATGATCACCAGGAACATCGGGGTGACGGCACGCCTGCCGTTGGTCTTGATGAACAGCTTCAGGCCATGCCATTCCTCGGAGACGTTGAAGCGCTTGCGGGCGATCTTCACCACGGCGTTCTCGCCGTCGTCGTTGTGGTCCTTGTCGCGGGCCAGGTTGATCGCGGTGTAGATCAAGAACGCACCGAAGATGTAGAAGACCCACGAGAACTGCTCGATCGCGACCGCGCCCAGGGCGATGAACACCGCCCGGAACACGAGCGCGATGACGATGCCCACCATCAGTGCTTCCTGCTGGTACTTCCGGGGCACCTTGAAGCTCGCCATGATGATGATGAAGATGAAGAGGTTGTCGACGGACAGGCTGTACTCGGTCAGCCAGCCGGCGAAGAACTGCAGCCCGTAGTCGCCCTTGTCGGCGCTCGGATCGTTGTGATAGATCCAGACCCAGATGCCGAACGCGATGGCGAGCCCGACATAGACACCCAGGTAGACCAGGCACTCTCGGATGCTCGGTTCATGCGGCCTGCGCGACACGATGATGATGTCGAAGAGCAGGATGGCTATCGTCACCGCGACGGTGATCGACCACTCGAGGGTGGAGACGTTCAAGAGAGCTTCCTCCGGTCAACAAAGTGCCGGAGGTCTCTTCCGTCGCGAGGCGCGACCCGCAGAACCGGTCGACCAATGGTGATCGACGTGTTGACGACGCTGCGGCGAAGGAATACTCCCCTCCGCCGGACATTCTTGCAGGGCGAAACACCACCGTGCGAATCGACGCGCCCCCGCCTGCACAGCCAGGCGCTCAGCTCGGGTCGACCTTGTTGATCGCACCCGTGGCCACGTCGAAGACGAATCCGCGGATGTCGTCCTGGTGCGGGACGAAGGGATTGGCCCGGATCCGTCGGATGCCCTGGCGCACGTCCGCCTCGGCATCAGGGAAGGCCTCGGCCGACCAGGACGGGCGGATGCCGGTCTCGGCCTCGATGCCTTGACGGAAGGCGTCATCGGTGAAGGCGACCATGCAGGCGATCACCGCGACATGACGCGCCGGGGGGCGGCGCTCAGCAAGTAGGACGGCGGGCCAGAGTGGCGCTGATGCGTTACACGGCGACCGCGTCCAAATCGAGGCGCACCTCGTGCGGCCAGCCGCCAAGGGGCTGCAGCCCAGGGTGGATGAAGGCGTCCGGCGGCGCTGTCTGCGGCTCGACGCACAACGCGTCGTCCAGCTGGTCGAACACCACCCACCACGGCGCCGAGGAGCGCAGCGTCAGGCGCAGTGCCCCGGGCCACTCGAGCACCGGTGGCCGCTCGACGCGGAAGCAGTCGTCCCAGGGCCCCGGCGTGGGTTCGACGAGGCGACCGGTCGGCAGTGCGTCGCCGCCACGCTCGACCATCGCCAGCGGATCGAGGTGCAGCCGTGCCTCGCCTCCCTGAGCGAGCCGGCGACGGAACCAGGGATGCAGGCCGAGCGTGCAGGGAACCGCGGGATCGGCCTGCCAGGCGAGGTGGATCGAGAGTCCTGCCGGGCGGACGGTGTAGCGCAGGATCGCCTCGCCCTCGACCGGCCACGGATGGCCCAGTCGCGCACGCAGCCCACCGTCACCCTCATGGGTCCACACGGCGTCCTTGCCGAGCCCATGCAGCGCATGGCCGTCGTCCTCGACCGGGAGTTGGTACGTCGCTCCACCGACCTCGAGACGTCCGTCGCGCACCCGACCGGCCCACGGCACCATCGCGAAGACGCCGAAGCCCACGGACGCAGGGGTGCCCGGAGGCGGCGCCGACGGCAGGACCTCATGACCGTGCAGACGCAGCGAGATCAGCCGACCACCGCGGGCCGGGTCGACCTCGGCGCGGACGTCGTCGTGCTCGAGCAGGACCGTCACGAGGACGTCAGACGCCAGCCTCGAGCATGCCGCGCAACTCCTTCTTGAGCTCGCTGACCTCGTCGCGCAGCCGCGCCGCGACCTCGAACTGCAGCTCGGCGGCGGCGGCCTTCATCTGCTCGCTCAGCTGGTCGATCAGGTCGATGAGCTCGCCCGACGGCAGGTGGGCGAGATCGGCGGTGTGCTGGCCGAGCGGCACCGGCGCTCCCTTGCGACGCCGGTCGCCGGTGGCCGAGAGCAGGGTCTTGGTGTCGGCGTCCTCGCGAGCCAGCATGTCGGTGATGTCGCCGATGCGCTTGCGAAGCGGCGTCGGGTCGATGCCGTGCTCGGTGTTGTAGGCGACCTGCTTCTCGCGGCGACGGTTGGTCTCCTCGATCGCCTGCTCCATCGAGTCGGTGATGCGGTCGGCGTACATGATGACCTGACCCGAGACGTTGCGGGCGGCACGGCCGATCGTCTGGATGAGGGGTCGGGCCGAGCGCAGGAAGCCCTCCTTGTCGGCGTCGAGGATGGCCACCAGGCTCACCTCGGGGAGGTCGAGGCCCTCGCGCAGCAGGTTGATGCCCACCAGCACGTCGTACTCGCCCATGCGCAGCTCGCGCAGCAGCTCGACACGACGCAGCGTGTCGACCTCGCTGTGCAGGTAGCGCGTGCGGATGCCAGCCTCGAGCAGGTAGTCGGTGAGGTCTTCGGACATCCTCTTGGTGAGCGTCGTGACCAGCACGCGCTCGTTGCGGGACGTGCGAGTGCGGATCTCATCGATGAGGTCGTCGATCTGGCCCTTCGTGGGCTTGACCACGACCTCGGGGTCGATCAGCCCGGTGGGCCGGATGATCTGCTCGACGACGTCGCCGCCGACCTTGGTCATCTCATACGAGCCCGGTGTCGCCGAGAGGTAGACCGTCTGGCCGATGCGCTCGAGGAACTCGGCCCACTTGAGCGGTCGGTTGTCCATCGCGCTCGGCAGCCGGAATCCATGCTCGACGAGGGAGCGCTTGCGTGACATGTCGCCCTCGTACATCGCACCGATCTGAGGGATCGTGACGTGCGACTCGTCGACCACGAGCACGAAGTCCTCGGGGAAGTAGTCGAGCAGGCAGTTGGGCGCCGATCCGGGCGGCCGACCGTCCATGTGCAGCGAGTAGTTCTCGATGCCCGAGCAGGTGCCGATCTGCTGCATCATCTCGAGGTCGTAGGTGGTGCGCATGCGCAGGCGCTGCGCCTCGAGCAGCTTGCCCTCACGATCGAGCTCGGCCAGACGCTCCTCGAGCTCGGCCTGGATCGTGGTGATGGCGCGGGCCATCACGTCGCTGCCGGCGGCATAGTGGGTCGCGGCGCCGACGTAGAGCTCCTGGTCGTCGCTGAGCACCTCGCCGGTGAGGGGATGAAGGGTCATGAGCCGCTCGATCTCGTCGCCGAAGAACTCCACCCGGACGGCCATCTCCTGGTAGACGGGGAAGATCTCGACGGTGTCGCCCTTGACCCGAAAGGTGCCACGGGTCGAGGTGACGTCGTTGCGCACGTACTGAGCCTGCACGAGCGTGCGCAGCAGCTGGTCGCGGGGCATCTCCTCGCCGACCTTGAAGCCGATCATCCGGTTGAGGTACTCCTGCGCCGAGCCGAGGCCGTAGATGCACGACACGGTGGCCACGACGATGACGTCACGCCGGGTGAGCAGCGACCAGGTCGCCGAGTGCCGGAGCCGCTCGACCTCCTCGTTGATCGAGGAGTCCTTCTCGATGTAGGTGTCGGTCTGGGGGACGTACGCCTCGGGCTGGTAGTAGTCGTAATACGAGACGAAGTACTCGACGGCGTTGTGCGGCAGCAGCTCGCGCAGCTCGTTGGCGAACTGCGCGGCGAGCAGCTTGTTGGGCATCAGGACCAGCATCGGCCGCTGCAGGCGCTCGGCCAGCCAGGCGGTCGTGGCGGTCTTGCCTGTGCCGGTGGCACCCAGCAGCACCGAGTCGAGGGCGCCGTCGTTGAGACGGCGCTCGAGCTCGGCGATGGCGGCCGGCTGGTCGCCGGCGGGCTGGTACTCGGAGACGACCTCGATGGGCGCCACCTGACGCTGGAGCTCGGACACGGACCTCATACTCACCGACATTACGGGCTGGCCCTGACAATCGCGCTCCCGGCGGCCTCTCGCGGACGCCGTTGCATCGGCAGTGCCGCGCTCAAGCCTCCAGGATGGCCACGACTCCCTGCCCGCCGGCGGCGCAGATGGAGACGAGGCCCCGCCCGCTGCCCTTCTCGTGCAGCAGCTTCGCGAGGTTTGCCACGATGCGCCCACCCGTCGCGGCGAACGGGTGCCCGGCCGCCAGCGACCCGCCCTTGACGTTGAGGCGCGACCGGTCGATCGCGCCCAGCGGCTCCGCGAGACCGAGGCGCTGCTGGCAGAACACCGGGTCCTCCCAGGCCGCGAGGGTGGTGAGCACCTGGCCGGCGAAGGCCTCGTGGATCTCGTAGAAGTCGAAGTCCTGCAGCGTCAGGCCCTGGCGCTGCAGCATCCGCGGCACTGCGTAGGCGGGGGCCATCAGCAGGCCCTCGGCTCCGCTGACGTAGTCGACCGCCGCCGTCTCGTAGTCGACGAACCATGCGAGCGGGGCCCAGCCGTGCCGGGCGGCCTCGTCCTCCGAGGCGAGCAGCACCGTGGAGGCGCCGTCGGTGAGGGGCGTCGAGTTGCCGGCCGTCATGGTCGCGCTCTCGCCCCTGCCGAACACCGGGCGCAGCCCCGCGAGCTTCTCGACACTCGTGTCGGGACGCATGTTGTTGTCGCGCTCGAGGCCCAGGTACGGCGAGATCAGGTCGTCCTGCCAGCCCTCGTCGTACGAGGCCGCGAGGGTGTGGTGGGAGGCAACGGCGAGCTCGTCCTGCGCCCCGCGCTCGATGCCCCACTCGAGGGTCGTGAGCGCCTGGCTCTCCCCCATCGACAGTCCGGTGCGCGGCTCGGAGTTCTGCGGCGTCGCCGGCGCCAGGTACGAGGGACGGATCTTCGCGATCGCGGCGATGCGTCCCTTGAGGTCCTTGGCACGGCTGGCCTCGAGCAGGATCTTGCGCAGCTTCTCGCTGACCGCGAGCGGCGCGTCGGACGTCGTGTCGCTGCCGCCCGCGATGCCCGACTCGATACGTCCCAGGGCGATCTTGTCGGCGACGAGCACCGCCGCCTGGATGCCGGTGTCGCAGGCCTGCTGCACGTCATAGGCCGGCGTGGCCGGCGAGAGCTTCGAGCCCAGCACGACCTCACGCGCGAGGTTGAAGTCGCGGCTGTGCTTGAGCACCGCGCCGGCGGCGAACTCGCCCACCCGCTCGCCCACGAGACCGAAACGGTCGACCAGGCCATCGAGCGCCGCCGTCAGCATGTCCTGGTTCGAGGCGTTGGCGTACGCGCCGTTCGAGCGCGCGAAGGGGATGCGGTTGCCACCGATGACGGCGACACGACGCACACCGGACGTCGAGGTGGTGGAGGCGGGGCTGTCGGCCATGCGTGGATCCTCTGCTCTGGGCGGTGACGCGTCCTGTGGACGCGTGGTGGCTCTGACGTTACAGTCGATTCAGAAGTTCAGATACCGATGGTATGCGAAAGAAGAGGGACACGCACCATGACCGACCGCTATCAGTCGCTCGCCCACAACCCGATCGGCAAGTTCCTCGTCTCGAACCTCGGCCTGCCGAACCCGCCCTACCTCGAGCGCTGGAAGCCCGGCGCCCCGCTCGTCGACGGCACCGTGCTCGTGGGGTCGGCCCCCGGCAGCACCCTCGGCTCCGCCCTCTCCGGGACATGGGCCGCTAACGGCATCGCCTCGACCGACACCCGAGTCGAGGACGCCCGCTACAAAGGCCTCGTCTTCGACGCGACGGGCATCGACTCCACCCAGGGCCTGGTCGCCCTGCAGGAGTTCTTCACACCCGTCCTGCGCAGCCTTGCCGGCTGCGGCCGGGTCGTGGTCGTCGGATCCCTACCCAAGCAGCTCGACGACGGCCCGGCCATCGCCCAGCGTGCGCTCGAGGGCTTCACCCGCTCGCTCGGCAAGGAGGTCGGCAAGGGCAGCACCGTCAACCTCGTGCTCGTCGGCGCGGGTGCCGAGGCCTCGCTCTCCTCGACGCTTGCCTTCCTGCTCTCCCCCAAGGCCGCCTATGTCTCTGGACAGGTCGTGCGCCTCGGCCTGACCTCCCTCGTCCAGGCCGACGAGGTCGACGACCGCGACCTCCCCCTCACCGGCAAGGTCGCGCTGGTCACGGGCGCGTCACGCGGGCTCGGCGCGGCCATGGTCCGCACGCTGCACCGCGACGGCGCGACCGTGGTGGGCCTCGACGTCCCCCAGATGGGCGACGACCTGAAGACGCTCATGAAGGAGCTGGACGGTGGCTCGATCCTCGCCGACATCACGGCGCCCGACGCCCCGGCACGCATCGCCGCCTACCTGGCCGAGCACCACGGCGGCGTCGACGTCGTGGTGCACAACGCCGGCATCACCCGCGACAAGCGGCTGAGGAACATGGCGCCGGAGAACTTCGCGCTCGTGGTCGACATCAGTGTCGGCGCACCACAGCGCATCACCGCGGAGCTGTTCGAGCAGGGCCTCATCCGTCGCGGCGGCCGAGTCATCGGCATCTCCTCGATCGCCGGCATCGCGGGCAACAACGGCCAGACCAACTACGGCACGGCGAAGGCCGGCGTCATCGGCTTCGTCCAAGACCTCGCTCCCCGTGCCGCCGAGCACGGGGTCACCGTCAACGCGATCGCCCCAGGCTTCATCGAGACCGACATGGTCAAGACGATGCCTCTTGGCATCCGGGAGGCGGGGCGCCGATTGAACTCCATGTCGCAGGGCGGTCAGCCGATCGACGTCGCCGAGGCCATCGCCTGGTACGCCCATCCCGGCTCCTCGGCGGTCTCGGGCAACGTCGTGAGGGTCTGCGGCCAGAGCCTCCTGGGCGCCTGACGTGGTCACCCGGCACTTCTCGTCCGCGCCGGCGACCCTGCCCCTGCTGCTCAAGGCGGCGCTGCCGGCTGTGCCGCTCGTGGGGGCGCTCCCCGGCGTCAGGCACGGCGAGTATGTGCTTCCCGACATCGACCTGTTGCGCACGGGTGTCACCACCGAAGCCGAGCAGCTCGAGCGCTACCTCGCGATCTGCGGGTTCACCCGGGGCGACACCCTGCCGGTCACCCATCCGCACCTCGCGGCCTTCGGGCTGCACCTCGCGCTCATGACCGACACGGCGTTTCCCTTCGCCCCCATGGGGCTCGTCCACCTGCGCAACACCATCACACAGCACCGGCCGATCGGCGTGACCGAGGAGTACGACGTGCGGGTTCGCGCCGGCGACCTGCGCCCCCACCCCAAGGGGTCCCTCGTCGACCTGCTGACCGACGTCTCCGTCGGCGGCGAGCTGGTGTGGCACGAGGTCACGACGCTGCTCTCACGCGGGGCCGACGGAGCGGACGAGGAGTCACCCTCGGCGCTCGAGGACGTCGAGGTGCCCGACGGCGTCGTGCACTGGCGCCTGCCTGGTGACCTCGGCCGGCGCTACGCGGCCGTGTCGGGCGATCGCAACCCGATCCACCTGTTCTCGCTGAGCGCGAAGGCCTTCGGCTTCAAGAGCCAGATCGCGCACGGAATGTGGACGAAGGCCCGCTGCCTGGCAGCTCTGCAGAACCGGCTGCCCGACGCGTTCAGCGTCGAGGTGGAGTTCCGCAAGCCCGTGCTGCTGCCGACGACCGTCGTCCTCGGCTCGCGCCCCCACGGGCAGGGGCTCGAGTTCGGGGTGCGCGGCGCGCGCAAGCCAGTGCCGCATCTCGTCGGACGCGTCATACCGGCCTGAGCTACGGCTTCGCCTTCAGCGGGCGGATGAGGCCTTCCTGCGTCACTGTCGCCACCAGGGTCCCGTCGGCGGTGAAGATCTGCGCCGTGCACATGCCCCGGCCGCCGAATGCCGAGGGCGAGCTCTGCGAGAAGAGCAGCCATTCGTCGGCACGGAACTGCCGATGGAACCACATGGAGTGGTCGAGCGAGGCAGGTCGCACGTCACCGAGCGTCACGCCGTGTGGCATCAGCGCGACACCCAGAAGGGTCAGGTCGCTCATGTACGCCAGCACCGCGCTGTGCAGCACCCGATCGTCGGGCAGCGTGTCGGCCGCTTTGAACCACAGCTTCTGCACCGCGGGGTGGATGAGACGGTCGGGGTCGTCGGGCGCCCGGTCGTCACCGATGTAGGCGATCTTCAGCGCCGACCACTCCCGCTCGAACGAGCGCGACTGCGCATCACCCTCGGCCTCGGCGAGCAGCGCCATCGAGGCGACCTGATCGGGCGAGGTCGTGGGAGGCATCGCGTCCTGGTGGTCCCAACCCCCTTCGTCACCCTCGAAGGACGCCGTCATGTAATAGATGATCTCGCCGTGCTGGCGCGCCGCCACCCGGCGCGTGGTGAAGGATCGGCCGTCGCGCACG
>Ga0164243_10011880_pt1 | contig 12386 bp, 13 predicted proteins | sample OricompcompostOP_FD_108781 | JGI IMG/M metagenome (GOLD analysis project Ga0164243, IMG submission 108781) | Organic Plus compost microbial communities from Emeryville, California, USA - Original compost - Organic plus compost (OP) | ecosystem: Engineered > Solid waste > Mixed feedstock >...
TCTACCTCTACCCGGAGTTCGAGGCCCGCTACGGCTTCGCCGACGACCTCGCCGACCACCCCCAGTGGGTGCGCCGCCTCGGTGATCAGCCACCGCGACGGGACTGGCAGGTGTGGCAGTACGACGACGCCGGCTCGGTGCCCGGCATCGCCGGCGGCGCCGACCTCGATCGCATGCGCCCGTGAGCCTCATGGAATCGATCCGCCCGGTGGATCGTTGAATCCCACATGTCCACCATCGACCTGACCGCCGGCAACTTCGAGCAGACGATCCTCGACAACGAGATCGTGTTCGTGGACTTCTGGGCGTCGTGGTGCGGTCCGTGCCGCAACTTCGCGCCGGTCTACGAGTCCGCTGCCGCGTCGCACGGCGACCTGGTCTTCGGCTCGGTCAACACCGAGGAGGAGCAGCAGCTCGCCGCGGCAGCGAAGGTCAGCTCGATCCCCACGCTGATGGCCTTCAAGAAGGGCGCGCTCGTCTTCTCCCAGGCCGGTGCGCTGCCGGCGGCGGCGCTCGAGCAGGTCATCACCGCCGTCCGCGACTTCGACGTGGACGCCGCCCAGCAGCAGGACTGACCCGCTCAGCCCGTACGGTCCTCGGGGCCGGTGGGCAGGAACTGCTCGGTGAACGCCGGCCAGGCGTTGGCGATGAGCTCCTCCATGTCGAGATGCGTGGCCCGTCGTACGTAGGGCTTGGCCAGCTCGGTGTCGAGCACCCGCAGCAGGAAGCGCCGCAGCTCGCCGTCGAGGCCGGCCATCTTGCGGATCATCGCGCCGCGGCGGGTGTCGGTGCGCAGCTCGAGGCCGACCTGCTCCTCGGTCGGGGTGATCAGGTCGAGCCGCAGCTTCAGGGGCGCCTCGGTGTGCACCTCCAGCACCAGCGGCACGAGCACGTCCGCCTTGAAGCTCACCTTGTCGAGCGGCAGCTCGAGGTCGAACTCGACGCTGATCGGCAGCTCGATGGCGTAGGCCAGCCGGTCGCCGGGGATCTCCTCGCCGCGGGTCGGCTGGTAGCGCCCCACGAAGCTGACCGACGCGAACGCGCGCCCGGGCCCCGCCTTGATCGGGCCGAGGGCGATCTGGTCGCCGAGCACCTGGTCGACGGTGCGCAGGATCCGCTCCTTGTGCAGCACGCGACGGATCCAGTTGCCCCCGAACTGCTCGTAGGAGATCTCCGCCGCCGCTCGGCCCTCGTCCGCCGGGGTCACCGTCTCGATCACCCGTGCCCCTCCCGATATCTGCGTACGGCGCCCGCGTGGCGCCGTCCGTTCAACGGATTGTCGTACACGGTGTCACGCTTTCCGCTCCCGACCCCGTCGCAGAGGGGGAGACGTGGGAGAATGGCCGCTCACACCGGACGACGACGAGGGACGCCATGACCGAGCTGGCCGCGGTGCGCTACCCGGCGCCGCCGGTGATCCGCGTGGCCGACGTGCTCGCCAAGGGCCTGCTCGTGCTGCTCCTGCTGGCGGTCGTCATCGACCCCGACAGCAGCAACCTGCGCGACAAGGCCGCCGAGGCGCGGGCGATCGGCTACCCGCTGGTCTCGTTCACCATCCCCGTGGTCTGGCTGCTGTTCTGGAAGGAGCGGGCGTCCTTCCCGTGGCTGGCCGACCTGATGGTGACGCTGACCTGCTTCACCGACATCCTCGGCAACCGGATGGACCTCTACGACACGATCAGCTGGTTCGACGACGTCATGCACTTCGCCAACACCGGCCTGCTCGCCGGGGCGGTCGTGCTGCTGACGCTGCATCGCTCCACACCTCGCGTGCGCGTGGTCGAGCGGGCGCTCGCTGTCGGGGCCACCGGCGCGATCGCCTGGGAGTGGGCCGAGTACGTCGCGTTCATCAAGGGCCACTCCGAGCGGCGGTTCGCCTACGCCGACACGCTCAGCGACCTCGGCCTCGGCGTCCTCGGCTCGATCACCGCAGCGCTCGTCATCCACGGGCTGTGGCGGGCTGGGCAGCTGCGTGCGACCGCGCCGCAGCTCGAGATGAGCGCCTCGGCGACCTGACCTCTCCGGCGGCCGCGGGACGTCATACGCGCTGGTCGCTCCCACGGCCAAGGCCTATGACGCTAGGTGGTGTCGCTCGACGTCGTCGGCGCGGGAGCCCGTGACCATGCCACGGCGAGCACCCCGATGACCACGGCCAGTGCCACGATGCCGACCACGGCAGCATGGAAGGCGGCCGTGCGGAAGGGGTCGGCGGCCAGCCGCACGAGGAAGGTCGTGACCGACGTCGCCGCCGCCAGCGCGACTGCCACCGGAAGGGTGGCGCTCTCCAGCCGCCGCGGCCGCCGTACGCCGAGCGCGGGACGTCGCGCGACCGCGAGCATCGCGGCTCCCACCACGAGCAGCCCCACCACGCCGCTGCCGTACTGAGCCCACTGCTGGCCGCTCAGCGCCCCGTGCTGCTCCTGGAGCCACGGCACCAGCCGCACGCCCCATCGACCGGGATGGGTGAACGCGTCCCAACCGACGTGTGTGGCCGAGCCGACGACGGCGGCGAGCGGCGCCAGCACCCAGGCGGTCTTGCCGATCCGGGCCCGGGCCGGCAACCGGTCACGGACGCGGCTCGGTGCGAGGTCGACGAGTGCGTCGCGCCCCCAGCAATCCCAGAAGGCGAGCAGCAGCAGGCTCACCGCCAGGTCGACCGTGACGATGCCGGCGAGATCGTGGGTGAAGCCGTAGACGCCCCACGCCTGCGCGAAGACGGGGAGGTCCGGCGCCATCGAGCCGATCACCAGCGCCGACAGCGGCAGCCCCAGACCGCGCAGCGGCAGGACGGCGGCGGGATGGGCGAGCGTGACCGGCACGTCGTGAAGATAGGCGGCGCGCAGCGGCCGCCGTCGAGACGCAGCGGCGTCGGGGACGCCAGGATCGTTGATCAGACCTTGTTAGGTCGCTGGAGCACGGAGGGCGGCCTGAGTCACTCGCGGCGATATGACACAACGCTATCGATCACGAGGATCGAGAGACTGCCCTGCAAGACCGTTGACGGCCTCGGCTACGGGTTCCGCCTCGCGAAGGGTGTGTTTGCCAAGTCGTCGTACTCGTACACGGGTGGCCGTGGTCGGAGCCCACCGTCCGGCACCGTAAAATCGGCCATCCGGTCAACGTCATCCTCCAGACGCTTTGTGCTAGTTGTCTGCGTCGGCGTCAGGTCGGCCGGCAGCGATTCCTCCCACTTGAGTATCGGGTTGCGGAGGTGGCTGCTCCACAAGCCGAAGCTGGTGTCTCTGGCCGTCGGCTCCCCGGGATGCCACGGGAGTGCGGCGACTGTCGTCCCTCCTACTCGCGGCAGGCGATCCCACCCGTCGGGAGTTCTCACGGTGATCAACAAGATGGCTTCGCGCCCATACGCAGACAGAGAAACGATCCCGTGCGTGTAGTCGTCCCCAGCGAGCATTCCGACGGAGGGAACTCCCGGAATCAAAAGCCTTTCTCGCACCCGCTGAGACGCCCGGAGAACGAACACCGTCCACATCGCCACGTCGGGCCATCTCCTGACCGCCGTGAACTGGTCCCCCAACTTGAGGGACTTGGCCCTGGTGGGCAGTTCCCACGTCCGGACACAGTGCAGAGAGAAGATCTGAGAGTAGCGCAGTCGCGGAAGTTGCGTGAGTTGGAGACTTTTGCGCTCAAGCTCCTGGCCGGCGAGCGTCGCGTAGACCCGTCCGGAACGGTGATAGTGCAACTTCGGCCTTAGCGGGGTCTCTGCACTCGTCGGCAATGCTGAAAGTTGGCCCTCCAATGGGCCGTACCGCCATGGGCCGGACTGCATCGGCGCGATGAAGACGCCTCCGTCAGGCGACAAGCCGATGACGGCAGCAGACTTGAACCCGAGCCTGGATCCGATTCGACGCATCAGCCCGAGGTGAAAAGCGCGAGGCTTTGTCGTCTCGTCCGTCGACATACTCTCTGGTTCCGAAACTGTCACGCGCTCATTCTTCCGCGGCCCCAAAAGGATCGGTTGTCATCGATGGCGCGAGATGCTGCCCGCCATGGTTTCCGGTTCGGACTCCGTCACCCAGCATTCAGACGCCGAGTCGAGTAGGACAGCAGTCGCTCGACTCGCGTCCGTCGCGGCGAAGTGACGCAGGCGGCCCAGGTGTTCGTGGCTTGTCATTAGAGTCGTCCGCATGGCATCGGTCTCCGTCCCCGAGAAGACCCTAGAACATTGGGCTAGCCTCTACCTGACGTACCGATACCGGTCGCACGCTTCGATGTGGTGGCCCGCAAAGGGCGTTGACATCGATGTCCAACGGCTCCCGGCGCAGCCTGGCAAGGCCGTGCAGTTCGAACTGAAATCGACGGTCGTCTCAGGGGTTAACTACCAAGACGTTGTCGTGAATCTTGGCCAGCTGTGGGATTACTACCGCCTGCCGCTGGCAATGCAGCCGTACTACGTGTTCCCGTGGCCTAATTGGGCCGGCGATCTGGGATCCGCAGCGCTTGCTGCCGGGATCACCCCGACCGAACTTGCCTTCCGGAGGAGTGGGCCTGGCTGGTGGTTCGCTGACTGGATGGTGGTGCTGACCACGGCTCAAGTCGCGGGTGTGTTGTCAGGAGAGTTAGCTGCGCACGGATCGTCAGTTCGGAAGGGCGCCTCATGTCGTCTGGTCCGCTTCGATCTTTCCGCCGGAAGCAGCGCTCCTGTACGAACCTGGGGTGCCAGTGCCGGGGAGCCCCCCACGGTGTCGTGGAGACAGTTCTGGACTGACCTCCAAGCTTGTGGTCGAAACGGTTGGCCTCAGTTGATTCGCCTTCCCGCGGATCTGGTCCGAAAGACCAGCTACAGTCGAGCGGAGATTCGTGGGCTGCTGGCGTCGTCTCTGCTCTACATCGGAGAGAGTCGGAACAGGCAGCTTGAGTTCATCACCCTCGGACCCAGCGGCGATATCTCGGCGAACCGGCGGGACATCTTCGTCGGCATTTCGAGTGAGCGGGTTCAAGTCGATCCATCGCCGGATGACGTTGTTCTCGCGGAGGACGCTGACCACTGTCAGGCGGTGTTCGTTAACGCCGGGGCTCGCCGCGATCGCGGGTAGGCGCCAGGGCTGAACGCTGCGAAGTGGGACACGTCCCTCAACCGATGGTGTGACGGACTCGGGTGAGCGGCACGTGGGATCACCATCACCGACAACCCGACGCGTCTATGCTCACGACCATGGCTGACGTGCACGATTCTGACGAACTCGCTCTGTTTGAAGAGCGTGCGGAGTACCTCACCGACAGCCAGTTCGATGCCTGGACCGCGCCGGCGCCACACGAGACGCAGGTGCTGCGTCAGTTGATGTCGACGGGTCCCAAGTTGCTCAGCGGCCCACGAGGTTGTGGCAAGACGACATTGATGAAGCGGGCGCAGCGGAACATGCGTATCGCTGGCCGATCGCTGCCGATCTACGTCAACTACGGGCGGTCCATGTTCATCGAGCCGGCCTTCACTGTTCGCGCGGACGCAGATGGCTTCTTCCTTGACTGGCTCGTAGCGAAGGTCATCGTGGGCCTGATGAGCGAGCTCGAAGAGCAAGGTCTGAGTGACGTCGTTTCTGAGTACGCCGACGTAGCGCAGACCTTTGTGAATGCGGCGGAATCAGACGCTTCGATTCAGCGGGCAAAGCTCCCCGGACCGAACCGCCTGGCTGCGCACCTCGACGAGCTCGCTCTCGCAGCGGGCTTTAGTCAGACCGTGTTGCTGCTTGACGACGCAGCGCACGCATTCGTGCCCGAGCAGCAGCGAATTTTCTTTGAGTTCGTCCGCAACCTGAAGACCCAGCGTGTCACCTACAAGGCGGCCATCTACCCCGGCGTGACAGAATTCAGTCCCAACTTCCACGTCGGTCACGATGCGAAGATGATCCGGGCTTGGATCCCCGTTGAAGGGTATGAATATCTTGAGTTCATGCGCTCGGCGTACCAGCGGCGCCTTCCTGCTGCGCAACGAGAGACGGTCCCGAATGAGGTCGTCGACTTCTTCGCAGGCGCCAGTTTCGGTATCCCCCGCACCTTCTTCTCTATGCTGGAGATGTACCTCGACCAGCGAACGGAAACCAGCGGGAAGAAGGCGCGTCTACCGCTGCAGGTGGTTGAGACGCACGCAGATCAACTTCGGGCCGTCCACAGAGGACTAAAGGTCAAGCTGCCGCGATACGAGCGGTACGTTGAGGCTGGCGAGACCGTCCTTGGCAACGGCATCCGCGCCATCAAGGACCTTAACGAGCGCCGTCGAGACGGCGCTCCTACGGCTCTCGACCTAGCGATCGAGACCCCGGCCTCTAGCCAGCTTGGAACGGTCATCGGCTTGCTTGAGTACGTCGGGTTAGTGCGCAGCACCGCGGAGAACGTAAGCGTCGGTGACCACTCCTACAGCAAGTACGCCGTGCACGGAGCCCTCCTAGTTTCTGCTGCTGCACTCAAGTTCGGACAGAACCCAACCCTTGCTGATCGCGGGAGAGCCCTCGTCCGCTCAGCACGGACGGGCAGCTTCGCGCGCGTCGTGGAGGGCAAGCTGCTCCCGCCGGCAGAAGCAAGTGAGTGCCAACTGCAGGTAGGTCGTTGTCCGCAGTGCAGGGCGGAGCGGCTGCACGAGTCCGCACGGTTCTGCCACAGCTGCGGGTCCGAACTCGTCGAGGTGAGCCGCTTGACGGAGCTGCTGGCGGCCTCGATTGAGGAACTGCCGCTTACCGAAAAGAAGTTGGCAGCGTTACGAGAAGTCGACCTCACCACGGTCGAGGCGATCGTTCGCGACCGCGGGCTCGCCGAGATCAGCAAGGCATCCCGAGTCGGGCCGACGTGGGCGCGGCGCATCTATTCCGTTGCCGAGGAGTACGTCGGTGTCTAAGCAAAATCGGCACCGCGACATCAATGGGCTTAACTGCTGCGCGCCGGCGCGAACTGACGTTGTTGACTGGTCCGGGTTTCTCGGGCCGAGTGCAGCCGGGGGGAAATCGTCTCCCATCGACGGCTTCTATGACAGCCAAACATTGCTGATCCGAGCGGCGGCAGCCATTGATCAGGCCGACTTTGACGCCGACATCAACGGCCTCATCGCGGGACAACTGTTCCTTGGCTACGTCAGTGCAACCGAGCTCTATCTCCGCCAGACCGTAGCGACGCTTGTAACGATCTGCCCGGTAACTCGACGCATGAATAGCGATCAGACGGTCGCGTTCGGAGCCGTGGACTTTTACTCCCGTGGCGACCTCGCGATGGCGCTAACTGAGCAGATCTCCTTCACTGAGGCCGGCAAGATCCGCAACCAACTAAAGACCCGACTCGGAATTGAGGTTCAAGGAAAAGACTCGCTCGAGCGAGCCATAAGTGACTTCGAGACCGTTTGCCATCTTCGCCATGCGCTCGTGCATTCACATGGAAGAATGAACTCGCGTAACGCCGCACAATTCCTTGCCACGACCACCGCAAGAGACAGCCAAGCCCGCTTCGATATCGCTGGATTGGATGATGCGGCGTCAGTTTCGGTGAATCTGGTTCGTGAAGTGAACCTCGAGGTGCTTCGTCACGTCGTGTGGACGTGGATTCAAACCGGCGAGTTGGACGGCGACCGTCGGAGTACCCGCCGAAAGGTATCCCGGCTTCTTGCAGCAGTTGCCAGCGCGAGGGACGCGGCACAAGGGCTGGTCGCGATCGACGAGGCCGCGGTTACGGATACAGTCATGGCAGTCATCGGCGCGACGCACAAGTAGCCGTCAGGTGCGAAAGGCACCTAACGCGAAGGGAGAGTCGCAACGGCGACTACTGCACGAATCGGGCCAGGCTGACGCGCCCATTCTGGGCGGAAGGCAGCACCGCGTGTGGTGGGTGCGGATGACGCAACCGCCAAGCTCAGCGCCGTACGAGCTCCATCTGCGCGTGGAGCACCTGTCCGATCTCGATCGCCTCGGCCCGTTGCACGACCACCTTCAGCGGCAGCAGGTAGCGACCGTCCTTGGGGAAGAGTGCGGTGCGGAAGCTGGTGTCGCCGATGTGGGCCTCGACGGCGACCTGGCCCCAGTACTCCATGCCACGCGCGGCCTCCTTCACGTCCTCGCTGACGTCGTCCGGCACCTCGAGGAAGACGAAGGGCGCCGGTCCGCGCCACTCGATCACCGTGCCGGCGAAGGCGAACTCCATCACCGACCGCCGGCGGGTGCGGCGCGCGTGCCGACCGGGTATCGGGCGATGCCGAGCCGACCGTCCATGCCGCAAGCCTCGCATCAGCCGCGCCGGCGCGCCAGCCGATCAGGAGCCGTACGAGCCCCCGTATCCGGACTCGTCGAAGGCGTCGTGGTCGTCATCGACGTAGCCGGGCGGCGGATCGTTGCCGATCTCGCACAGATCCTCGGCGGACAGCAGGCCGTTGTCGCGGCCGCGCTCCTCGGCGAGGCAGTCGTACCAGCCGGAGTGGTCGTTGTCGGGTTGCGTCGACCGATGGTCGACCGAGCTGGCGACACCGATGCTGACCGCGGCCGAGATCACGACCGCCACGATGCCGATGGCCGCCCCCACGCCGCGGCTCTGACCGGCGGCGCGCAGGGCCGGGCCGAACTCGTCCGCCTGGGAGAACCGTGGCGGCGAAGCGGGCGGCGACGGCGGTGGACCGCTCGGCGGCTCCCGCCTTTCCGGCGGCTCGTAGGTCTCCCACATGCGCGGCATCCTGCCCCGGCGTCGGCCCGGGCCAAACGTCAGCGCCGCAACCGCTCGGCAGCCTGCGGAGTAAGAGGCTCCGCCAGTAGGTCGCGCCTGCTGCGCGTCGACGCCACCTACTGGCGGAGCTCGAAGTCAGAGACCGGCGACCGCGGTGGCCGCGCGGTTCAGCTCACGCCGGACGGCGGCCAGCGGGGCGCCCTGGGTGAGCAACTCGGACGACGACCGGATCAGCCCCGCGATCAGGAGCGCTCGGACCCGGCGTGCCTCGGCCGTGCGGGCGCCGCCCTTGCGGAGCACACCGTCGAGGGTGGCGTAGAGGTCACGGTGCCGTTGACCGAAGTCCGCACGGATCTCCGGCGGCATCTCGGATGCGGCCGATGAGGCGTCGACCAGTGCGGCATGCTCCTCGTCACGGACGAAGTCCAGCTGCACGGCGAGCCAGGCCAGGAGTGCGGCGCGTGGGTCGTCGGCCTCTTCGATCACGGCGCGGGAGCGCTCGAGCAGCGGCTCCATCTCGGCGTCGAACCAGCGCTGCAGGATGTGTGCCTTCGTGGGGAAGTAGCGGTAGAGCGACGTCCGCCGCAGACCGACCTCGGTGGCGATGTCGCCGAGGGACACCGCCGCCACCCCGCGCTCGGAGAAGAGCCTTCGGGCGGCGGCGACCACCGCCGTCTCCTGGGTGGCGACGTGCTCGGCGATGGTGGCGCCGGTGATGCGGGGCATGTGGGTGCTCCAGGCTAACGGGCGGCGACCTCGCCGATCGTGCCGCGGTGCAGCTGCAGGCGGCGATCGGCGCGGGACGCGTGATCAGGATCGTGGGTCACCACCACGGTAGCGGCGCCGAGCCGGTGGGACTCATCGACCAGCAGCTGCATCACCTGCTCGCCGAGCTCGGGGTCGAGGGCGGCCGTCGGCTCGTCGGCCAGGATCACACGCGGATCGTTCATCAGCGCCCGGGCGATCGCGACCCGCTGCCGCTCACCACCGGACAGTTCGGCCGGGCGGGCATCCAGCCGGCCCGCGAGGCCCATCCGGGTGAGCAGCTCGGTGGCCCGCGCGGCGCCGTCCGCGCCCTTGCGGCCAGAGAGATGGGCCACGATGGCGACCTGCTCGCGGGCGGTGAGAGCGGGCAGGAGGTTCGCGGCCTGGTAGACGATCCCGACCCGGTCACGCCGGAGGCGCACGCGCTGACGGTCCTTGAGGTCGGTCGCATCGACGTCCGCGATGCGCACGCGCCCGCTGTCCGGCGCGCGGAGCAGACCGGCGATCGCGACGAGGGTGGATTTGCCGGAGCCGGAGGCGCCCGTGATGGCGACCACCTCACCGGGCCCGACGGCGAGGTCGACAGCGGCGAGCAGGACCCGTCGGTCCGCTCCGTCGGGGACGGCGACCGAGACGTTGTCGAGGTGGAGAGACACGGTTGCTCCTTCGCAGGCGATCAGTCGGCGGCGCGCAGCGCCAGTGCGGGGTCCACGGCCACGACGCGGCGGATGCCGGCCAGCGAGCCGGCGAGGCCCACCACGACGAGGAGTGTGAGGGAGACGAGTGCCGGACCCGGCGCGAGGCGGAACGGGACGCTCGTGCCGTCGATGAGGCCGCCGACGGCGAACGCGATCGCGCCACCGGCGGTGGTGGCGAGCAGCAGGACGACGCCGAGCTGGCCCACGGCGTCGCGGGCGACGTACCACCCGCTGGCCCCCAATGCCTTGAGAAGTGCGATCTGCCGAGTCCGCTGCATCGTCCAGACGATGAAGAAGGCTCCGACGATCAGGGCCGAGATGACCAGCAGGAACCACTGGATCATGGCCATGGTCTGGGTCTCCCCGGTGTAGCCGGGCGAGCCGCCGTACGCCTGCTCCTTAGTCACCACCTCCATGCCGTCGGGCGCGGTCGGAGTGACGTCGTCGGAGGCCCGCAGCGCGATGGCCGAGAACCGGCCCTTGGCGTTGTCGCCGTAGAGCAGGTGCTGCCAGGTCTCGAGACTGGTGAAGGCGATGTCGACGTGACCGTAGGAGCCGGCATAGGTGAAGCCGAGCACCGGCAGGCGCTCGTCGACGCCGACCACGGTCAGCTCGTCGCCCACGGCGATCCCTTGCTCCTCGAGCTCCTCACTGAGCACCAGCCCCGGCCTGCCCTCGAGGGCCGCCTCTGCGTCGCCTCGTGGCGCCAGGAAGGAGCCGGCCGGCACGCCGTACAGCGCGAGGTCGACGGTCTTCCCTCCGTCCGTGCGAGCGTTGACGAAGGAGACACCCAGCGCCGAGGCCTCCACGTCGCCGCCGGAGGCAGCCTTGAATCGGGCGAGGTCGGCATCGGTCAGCGTGGAGCGGCTGAACGTCTCGGCCGCGCCCTGCTGGAAGGCCAAATGGGTCATCGGCAGCCGGCGCAGGCCCGAGATGCCGTCGTCGACGAGCCCGTTGGCCAGCCCGGACAGCATCGTCGTCAACATCGCGACCAGACCGATCACCGCTCCGACCAACGCGAACCGACCGCGCGCGAAGCGCAGCTCCCTCAGCGCGAGGTACACGATGAGACCCTTCTTGTCGACAGCATGTCGCCATGTTATCGACAGGGTGTCGCTGTTCAAAGTCGACGCCCGACCGGCACCCTTCGTCGTCCGCCTGTCAGCGATCTGTCAGCGGCTCATCTCAGGATCCTCGGACCTGATCTCGAGAGGGAGTTGTCGACTATGAAGTGGTCTCGTCGTGTGTTCTCGTGCCTTGCCACGCTGCTGTTGGGAGTCGGGCTGGCCGGCCTGGTCGCCCCCGCCGGCCCGGCCGAGGCCGCCGGACAGCCCGGCAAGTTCTACGACGGCGGCATCAAGTACTCCACGATCGTCAACTGCGCCTCGATCATCTTCGGGGCGCCGTACACCGAGCACGGCATCGACACCTACGTCGGCAGCTGGGCCGACCCCGACGACAACCTGCCCCGGGCGGCCGGTGCGTCGTATCCGGTGCACGTCGTGGTCTCCGGGCCCGGGCGCGCGTGCGACGCGCAGCTCTTCCAGCTCGGGCTGAAGCTGCCTGCCGGCGTCACCCTCGACAGCGCCAAGGCGCCGGAGTGCTACTACCAGGGCACCCGGACGACGGCCCCCGCGGAATGCCCGACGGCCTTCCAGAGCGGCACCTACGGCTCCGGGACGGTCGGATACCGCTCCGGTATGTCTCAGTACGCCTACGGGTGGCCGGTGCCGGTGGGCAAGATCTGGGAGTTCCGCTTCTGGGTCAAGGCCAGCCAGCCGGTCTCCGGCGCCGAGCTGCGCGCCTTCGTCGACATCGCCGACGGCAACAACGACCCTGTGCTGCAGCCGACCGCGCCGATGTACGCCTTCTCCGCCAGCGGGGGTGGCGGTGGCACGGGCGGCACCGCGGAGATCTTCCACAGCGCGCCGTCGACGTACGCGAGCCCGACCTACACGCTCAACGGCACGACCGGCAACACCAAGTACGGCATCCTCTCCGCAGGAACGCTGAGCACCAAGGGCCAGTACGGCACGGTGCACCTGCGGCGCGGCACCTCGGCGACCAACCTCAACCAGTCGGCGAACTACTACTTCGGTCTCGACGACCCGGCCTTCCTGTTCTGGACCGACTGGGACGAGGCCGGCTTCAGCCCGCTCGTCGCGAACACGATGTACTACTGGCAGCTGGGCTTCCAGCCGACCGGTTCGAGCAGCATCACCTGGGGGCCGGTGGAGTCGTTCCGCTCACTACGACAGGCCACCTGCGACGGCA
>Ga0164243_10011881_pt1 | contig 12386 bp, 9 predicted proteins | sample OricompcompostOP_FD_108781 | JGI IMG/M metagenome (GOLD analysis project Ga0164243, IMG submission 108781) | Organic Plus compost microbial communities from Emeryville, California, USA - Original compost - Organic plus compost (OP) | ecosystem: Engineered > Solid waste > Mixed feedstock >...
GCGCACGCCGCGGGGGCCCTCTCGCTCGACGACGCGGCGGCCCTGGTCGTCGCCCGCGCCCTGGTCATGCAGGCGGCCCCCGAGGGCGGCGCGATGGTGTCACTGCGCGCGCCGGAGCCGGAGGTCGCCGCCTCGCTGAAGGAGGTGGACGGCCTGGTCGCGGTGGCCGCGGTCAACGGCCCCCGCTCGACGGTGATCTCCGGGGACGCCGCCGCCGTGCGGAAGCTGGCGGCCGCGTGGCGGGCGCGGGGGGTGCGGACCAAGCTCCTCGCGGTGAGCCACGCGTTCCACTCGCCGCACATGGACCCGGCGCTGCGCGGCCTGGCGGAGGCCGCCCGCGCCCTGACCGTACGGGAGCCCGCCGCCGTGCTGGTCTCCACCCGCACCGGGAGGGTCGCGACGCGCGAGGAACTGGCCGCGCCGGACCACTGGGCCGCCCAGGCGCGCGAGCCGGTCCGCTTCCACGACGGCGTGCGGGCGCTGCGCGCCCTCGGCGTGGACACCTTCGTGGAGATCGGCCCCGACGCCACGACGGCCGGCATGGTCGCCGACTGCCTCGCGGGGGAGAGCGGCGAGGTCGCCGCGATCCCGCTGGTGCGCGACCCGTCGGACGAGGCCCGCTCGGTGCTGCGCGCGCTCGCCCAGGCGTACGCGCGGGGCGTCGCGGTCGCCTGGGCGAAGGTGATCGGCGAGGGCCCGGGCGCCGATCCGGCCGCCGTCCCGACCTACCCCTTCCGGCACGAGCGGCACTGGATCACTCCCTCGTACGGGGTCCGGAGCGGCTCGCCGCGCGAGCGGGAGCTGTGGCGCGCAGTGGACGACCTCGACGCCGAGCGGTTCGCGGCCGTCGTCGGCGGCGTGGCCGCGCCTCCCGACGCCGTAGGGGAGGTCGTGGCGGCGCTGCGGCGCTGGCGGTCCGGCGTGAGCGGGCAGGGGTCCGGCGAGATTCCGGCGGCGGCGTCGTCCCCGCTCGACGGGGTGCCCGCCGAGGAGCGGCACGCCGTGCTGCTGGCCATGGTCCTCGCGGCCGTGGACGGCGCCCTCGGGCATGCCGCGGGGGCGGTCGGCCCGCACGACGACCTCACCCAGGCGGGCATCACGTCCTTCGGCGCGCTGGAGATCGCCGGGCGGATCTCCCGCGAGACCGGCGTGAACGTCCCGCCCGGTCTGGTGCTCGACCACCGCACGGCCCACGAGCTGGCGGCCCGCCTGGACGAGCTGCTCGCCTCCCAGGCCGGCGACGACCCGCGTTCACGATCCGAGCACGACGCCATGGAGCTCCGATGACCATCGACACCGCCGCCGCGCTCGCGCGGCTGCGCGGGCTGCACCGGGACGGGGCGCTCGCCGAGCGCTTCGACGAGGTGGGCCCGCTCCTCGCCGCGATGTCCGCCGAGGACGCCGCCCGGGCGGCGCGGTTGCTCGCCCGCGCCGATCTGGACACCGCCCGTGAGCTCCACCCGAGCCTGCCGGCCGTGCGGGTGACCGTCACCGGGCACGGCACGCTGGAGGCGCTGCGCGTCGCGCTCGTCGGGGAGCTGGCCCGGCACGGATACGTGCCGTCCGTCCGGCTCACCGGCTTCGGCTCGTACGTCTTCGAGCTGGGCGACCCCGGCAGCGAGCTGTACGCGGAACGGCCCGATCTCGTGGTCTGCGTGCTCGATCATGCGACCGTGTTCGACGAGGTGAGCGTGCCGTTCACGGCCGAGGACGTGGAGCGCGTGCTCGCCGGGAAGATCGCCCTGTGGCGGGGGCTGGCCGCCCGGTACGGCGAGAGCGGTTCGGGGACGCTCGTGCTCAACACGGTGCCGCTGCCCCGCCTGTGGCAGGCGCGGCTGCTCGACCACAGGTCGCGGGCCCGGCTGGGCGCGGCCTGGCGCCGGGCCAACGCCGAGCTGCTGGAGCTCGGCGCGTCCGCCGACCGGGTGGTCGTCGTGGACGTCGACCCGCTGCTGTCGTCCGCGACCGAGCTGAGCGACCCCCGCTTCGAGATCTACGCGGGGGCGCACCTGTCCGACGCACTGCTCGGCGCGTACGCGCGGGAGCTGGGCCACCTCGTCAGGGCGAGGACCGGACGGGCCAAGAAGGTGCTCGCCCTCGACCTGGACGGCACGCTGTGGGGCGGGATCCTCGGCGACGACGGCGTGGAGGGCATCGAGGTCGGGCACGGCCCGCGCGGCGAGGCGTTCCGCCGTTTCCAGGGCGTGGCCAAACAGCTCGCCTCCCAGGGCGTGCTGCTCGCCGTGGTCAGCAAGAACGACCGGGACACGGTGCTCGCCGCCCTGCGCGACCACCCCGGCATGCTGCTGCGCGAGGACGACTTCGTGCGGATCCTGGCCGACTGGAGTCCGAAGCCGGTGCACCTGCGCGCGCTGGCGGAGGGCCTGAACCTCGGCGGCGACAGCGTCGTGTTCGCCGACGACAGCGTCCACGAGTGCGCCGCGGTCGCGGCCGGGGTCCCGGAGACCGTCGTGGTCCATCTGGGCGGCGATCCGGCGCTGCACGCGACGACGCTGCTCGCCGACGGGTGGTTCACCACGACCGAGGTCACCGCGGAGGACCGGGCGCGGACCCGTCGCTACCACGAGGAGGCGGCGCGGTCGGAGTTCCTCGCCGCCGCCGGCTCGGCCGAGGAGTTCCTGGCCGGCCTGGACGTGTCCGTACGGCTGGCTCCCGCGGAGCCGGGGGAGACCGCCCGGCTCTCCCAGATCACGCTGCGGACCAACCAGTTCAACCTCACCACGGAGCGCCTGTCGCCGGAAGAGGTCCGGGAGCGGGCGGAACGGCCCGGCTGCCGGGTGCTGGCGATCTCGGCGGCGGACCGCTTCGGGAGCAACGGCCTGGTCGGCGCGCTCTTCCTGCGGGCCCGGCCGGACGGCCTGGTCGTCGACAACTTCCTGCTGAGCTGCCGGGTCTTCGCCCGCGGCATCGAGCAGGCGGTGCTGTCGGCGGTGCTCCACGCGGCCCGGGATGCCGGCTTCGCCGCGGTTCACGGCCGCTACCAGCCGACCGCCAAGAACGGCAAGGTCCGCGATCTCTACCCGCACTACGGCTTCACCCCGGTGGAGGAGGGCTCGCGGTTCGTCCACGACCTCGTCGAGATCGTCGGCGTGCCCGCCCATCTGACGCTGCACGTGGAGGGCCGGGTGGTCCCGGAGGCGTCTCCGGAGGCGTTGACAATCTGAGGCTACCTCAGGTTAACTGTGCCGCGGCATAAGGTGAGGAAACCTCCGGATATGCCCGTTGACCCCCTGTGTGACCCCCTTGGGAGGGAGAGGACGTTGGCCGAGGGAATCGCCGTCTCCGTGCACGACACCGCCCCCGTCTGGCGCGGCGACGCCGCGGGCGACGCGCTGCGCCGTTCCGTCGATCTGGCCCAGGCCGTCGAGGCTCTGGGATACCGGCGCTACTGGGTGGCCGAGCACCACAACACGCCCGCGCTCGCGACCTCCAGCCCGGCCGTGCTCGCGGGCTCCATCCTCGCGGCGACCTCCACGATCCGGGTCGGCTCGGGCGCGGTGCTGCTGCCCAACCACTCGCCGTACGTGGTGGCCGAGCAGTTCGGCGTGCTGGCCGGGCTCCACCCGGGGCGGGTGGACCTCGGGATCGGCCGCGCGGCCGGCGGGTCGGGGGAGGCCGCGGCCCGCCTCGGCGACCCGCGCCGGCTCGACTTCGGCGACGCGCTGCGCGAGCTGCACGAGTACTTCGCCGGCGGCAGCGGCGGCGTGCGCGCGATCCCCGAGCCGGGCACCCCGCCCGAGATCTGGCTGGTCGGGTCGAGCGCGTCGAGCGCCGCGAACGCCGGCCGGCTCGGCCTGCCGTACGTGTACGCGCACGCGATCGTGGGCGGCGGTGCGCCGGAGGCGCTGGAGGCGTACCGGCGGGCGTTCCGGCCGTCGGCGGCCCTGGCCGAGCCGCACGCATGCGTGGCCGTCATCGCCGTCGCGAACGACAGTGACGAACGCGCGCACCGGCTCGCCGCCTCCTTCGTGTACGGCCAGATCCTCATGCGCACGACCGATCCGGCCACCGTCCTGCCCACGGAGGAGGAGACGGCCGCGCACGTCTTCACCCCGGCGGAGGAGCGGTTCCTGCGCGAGAAGATCGACCCCCAGTTCGTCGGCAGCCCCGAGCGCATCGCCCCCCGCATCGAAGACCTCCTGCACCGCACCCGCGCCGACGAGCTGTTCGTGCTCACGCAGGTGCCCGACCACCAGGCCCGGATCCGCTCCTACGAGCTGATCGCCAAGATCGTCTCGTCTCTGTAGCCGCCTGACGGCCGCGCCGCCGCCGGTTCAGTGCCGCTTTAGAACCGGCCACCACTGTGTGTACGGGCCGGAGATCCCTTCCGGCCGTGAGCGACGTGGCGAGGAATGAGACGAGTATGGGTGCTGCCAGGAGGCCCGGAACCGCCAGTAGGCGCGGAACCACCAGGAGGCCCGGCACCATCGGGAGACGCGGAACCACCGCCCCCGCCCTGACGGCGGGGGCCGCCATGCTGGTGCTGGCTCTCGCCGCCGCAGGCTGCTCCTCCGGCGCGGACGGGCCGGGACCCGCCGCCGGAGGCGCCGCGGGCGGCGGGGCGGGCGCCGCGTCCCCCCGCAGCGGCGGAACCCTGCGGCTGGCGGTGGAGAAGGAACCGGAGTGCCTGGACCCCCACCAGAGCCCGACCGAGTCGGCCCGGCTGCTGACCCGGCCGCTCGTGGACTCGCTGGTCTACCAGGACCCGCACGGCGGCCTCCACCCCTGGCTCGCCCGTGAGTGGACGGTCTCCGAAGACCGGCTCACCTACACCTTCCGGCTGCGCGAGGGCGTCACCTTCGCCGACGGCAGCACGTTCGACGCGGCGGCGGTGGTGGCCAACCTCGGCCACGTGGTCGACCCGAAGACCAAGTCGCTGCTCGCCGGCAGCCTGATCGCTGCGTACGAGTCGGCGAAGGCCGTCGATCCGCTGACGGTCGAGGTGAGGCTGAAGCGGCCCGACTCCGGCTTCCTGTCCGCACTGGCCCAGCCCAACCTCGGAATGGAGTCCCCGGCCACGCTGAAGGGACCTGCCTCGAAGCTGTGCGCCGTCGTCGTCGGCACCGGGCCGTTCAGGAGCGACGGCGGGTTCACGCCGCAGAAGGGCATCGACTACGTCAGGAACCCGGCGTACGCGTGGGCGCCAGAGGGGGCGGACCGCGGCGGACCCGCGCTGCTCGACCGCATCGAGGTCACGGTCGTGCCGGACAACTCGGCCCGCCTGGGGGCGCTCACCAGCGGCCAGGTCGACGCGGTCACCGGCCTCGCGCCGGCCGGCATCGGCACGCTGAAGAACACGCCGGGCTTCGCCCTCCACACGACCCCGTTCCCCGGAGCCAACTACAGCTACTGGCCCAACACCGCCAAGGGCCCGCTGAGCGACGTCAACGTGCGCAAGGCCCTGCGGGCCGGGATCGACTGGCGGCGGATCGTGAAGAACGTCTACCTCGGCGTGTACGACGGCGCCGCCGGGCCGCTGTCGGCCAGCACCCCGGGCTACGACTCCTCGGTCGCCGCCGCCTACAGCTACGACCCGGGTGAGGCGAACCGGCTGCTCGACCAGGCCGGATGGACGCAGCGGGACGCGCAGGGCTACCGGACGAAGGACGGCACGAGGCTGACCCTGCGCCACATGTGGTCGGACCCGTCGGTCGGCAACCTCGCGGTGCAGATCCAGGCCGCGGCCAAGCAGATCGGCGTCGAACTCGTCGAGGAGAACCTCGACGGCGGCACCTTCGTCAACCGCCTGCTGGAGGGCGACTACGAGCTCATCGACACCAGCTTCTCCTCGCCCGGGCCCGACGTGCTGCGGGTGCTGTTCGGCGCCGACAACATCCCCACGCCCAAGCGCGGGATCAGCAACAACATGGCCCGGTATGACAACCCCGAGGTGGAGGCCGCGTTGAAGCGGGCGCTCGGCGCCAGGGACCAGGCCGAGCAGTTCGGCGTCTACGCCGAGGTGCAGCGGCGGATCACCGAGGACGCGGCGGTCCTGCCGATCTACTCGCCGCTGTCCACGCTGGCGGCGCGCGAGGGCGTCCGCGATGTGCGGTTCAACGTCGACGGCACCCCCGATCTGTCCGGCATATGGCTGGCGTCCTGAAGACGTCCCCGGCCGGAGCGGCGGCCGTTCCGGGCCGCCGCTCCGGCCGGGGACGCGAGACGCTCGTGCGCCTGGTGCTGGTGCGCCTGGCCGCCTCCGCCGGCGTGCTCTGGGGCGCGGTGACGGTGACGTTCGTGCTGCTGCAGGTCATGCCGGGCAGCACCGCCGACGTCCTGCTCGCGCGCTCCTCGGTGAGCCCCGAGGTGCGGGCCGGGATCATCGCGGAGTACGGGCTCGACGACCCCCTCCCGGTGCAGTACCTCACCTATCTCGGCCGGATCGCCCGCGGCGAGTTCGGCGAGTCGTACGTGCTGCGCAGGCCGGTGTGGGACGAGATCGCCGCGCAGCTCCCCGGCACGCTGCTGCTGGTGGCGACCACCCTGCTGGCCACGGTCGTCGCCTCGGTCGTGCTCGGGGTGGTGAGCGCCAACCGCCGGGCGTGGGTGCGCTCGCTGTTCGCCTCGGCCGAGTCGCTGGTCGTGGCCCTGCCCCCGTTCTGGCTCGGGCTGCTGCTGCTGACCGTCTTCTCCTTCACGCTGCACTGGTTCCCGGCCATCGGGTCCTCCTCGCCGGCCGGGCTCGTCCTGCCGACGGCCGCCCTGGCCGCCGGCCCGGCGGCCGTGGTGGCCGGCGTGCTGCGGGAGGGGCTGCTGCGCGCGATGGACGAGCCGTTCGTGGTGACCGCCCGCGCCAGGGGCATCGGCGAGGCGGCTCTGCGCCTGCGCCACGTGCTGCGCCACGCCCTGCTCCCCGTCACCACGCTGCTCGGATGGATCGCCGGTTCGCTGATCGGCGGCGCGGTGATCATCGAGATCGTCTTCTCCCGGCAGGGCATCGGGCGGCTGGCGCTGTCGGCCGTGGCGAACAAGGACATGCCCATGGTCATCGCGGTCGTCCTGGTGACGGCGGTCGCGTTCGTGCTGGTGACCATCGCGGTCGACATCCTCACCTGGGTGATCGACCCCCGGACGCGGGACACGGGGAGGTAGCCGATGCCCAGGAGCCTGTGGCCGTGGGCGGCCGTGCTGGTGGTGCTGGCCGTCATGGCGGCGGTGCCGTCGCTGTTCACCGGGATCGACCCGGACGCGGCCGACCTGGACGCCCCGCTGCGCCCGCCGAGCGCCGAGCACTGGCTCGGCACCGACCAGAACGGCCGCGACCTGTACGCCCGGATCGTGTACGGCGCCCGGCCGTCCCTGCTCATCGGGACCGGCGCGGTCCTGCTGGCGCTCGCCGCGGGCATCGTGATCGGGGTCGCCGCCGCCCAGCTCGGCCGCGTCGCCGACCAGGTGCTCAGCCGGTCGCTCGACGTGGTCCTGTCGGTCCCCGGCCTGCTGCTGGTGTTCCTCACCGTGGCCGTGCTGGGGCCCGGGAGCGGCACCGCCGCCGTCGGGCTCGCCGTGGTCTCCATGCCGGGCTTCGCCCGGGTGGTGCGCAGCGAGGTAATCCGCCTGCGGTCGGCCCAGTACGTCGAGGCCGCCCACGGGTTCGGCTGGTCGCGGGCCCAGGTGGTGGCCCGGCACGTGCTGCCCAACGCCGCGGGCCCGGTCCTGGCGCTCGCCACCGTGAGCCTCGGCGCGATGATCGTCGCGAGCTCCTCGCTGAGCTTCGTCGGCCTCGGCCCGCGGCCGCCGACGGCCGAGTGGGGGGCCATGCTCTCCGACAGCCGCGAGTTCCTCGCGCTCGCCTGGTGGCCCGCCGTGTTCCCCGGGGTGGCCATCACGGTGGCGGTGCTGGCCGTCACGTTCGTCGGGCAGCACCTCAACCGCCGCGTCGAGGGGAGGCTCTCGTGACGCCGGCCGCCGGCCCCCTCGTCGCCGTACGTGACCTCACGGTGCGCTTCCCCACCCGCCACGAGGTGGTGGAGGCGGTGCGGGGCGTGTCGTTCGCCATCGACCGCGGGCAGGTCGTCGCGATCGTCGGGGAGTCGGGCTCGGGCAAGAGCGTCACGGCCCGCAGCCTCGTCGGCCTCGCGGGGGACGGCGCGCGGGTCGGCGCGGCCGAGTTGACGTTCGACGGCGTCGACCTCCGCGAGGTGCGGGGACGGGCCTGGCGCGCGTTGCGCGGGCGCCGGGTGGGATTCGTCCTGCAGGACGCGCTGGGCTCGCTCGATCCGCTGCGCCGCGTGGGCGCCGAGGTCGCCGAACCGCTGCGCGCCCACCGGGTCGTGCCGGGACGGCAGGTGGACGCCGAGGTCGTGCGGCTGCTCGGGGAGGCGGGAATCCCCGCTCCCGAAAGCCGCGCGCGGCAGTACCCCCACCAGTTCTCCGGAGGCCTGCGCCAGCGCGCGCTCATCGCCTCGGCGCTCGCCGCGCGGCCCGACCTGCTCATCGCCGACGAGCCGACGACGGCCCTGGACGCGACCGTGCAGCGTCAGGTGCTCGCGCTGCTGCGCGAGCGCGTGATCGACGGCACCGCGGTGCTGCTCATCAGCCACGACCTCGGCGTGGTCGCCGAAATCGCCGACCACGTGTACGTGATGAAGGACGGACGGTTCGTCGAGGACGGCCCGGCGGCGGCGGTGCTGGAGTCGCCGTCGCACCCGTACACGAAGACGCTCGTGGGCGCGGTCGCCGGGCACGCGCGCAGGGCGCGCCCGGCGAGCCCCGCCGAGCCCGGGGGCACGGGGACGACCCGCGAGGTGCTCAGGGCCGAGGGCCTGGTCAAGCGCTACACCCTGCCGGGGCGGGGCGAGTTCACCGCCGTGGAGGACGTGTCGGTCACCGTAGGAGCAGGGGAGACCCTCGGCGTCGTCGGCGAGTCCGGCTCGGGCAAGACCACCCTCGGCCGGCTGCTCATGGGCCTGCTGCGACCGGACGCCGGGCGCGTGCTGCTCGACGGGCGGCCCTGGGACGGCCTGCGCGGCACGGAACGGCGCGCGGCCCGGCGCCGGGTGCAGATGATCTATCAGCATCCGCTGTCGTCCTTCGACCCCCGCTACACGGCCCGGCAGATTCTGGAGGAGCCGCTGCGGGCGGACCGCACGCCGCGCGAGGAGCGCGACCGGCGGGTGGCGCTGCTGCTGGAGCACGTCGGCCTCGCCCCAGACGTGCTCGACCGGCGCGCCCGGGAGCTGTCCGGGGGACAGCGGCAGCGCCTCGCCATCGCCCGTGCGCTCGCCCCCGGACCGCAGGTCATCGTCTGCGACGAGCCGGTCTCCGCGCTCGACGCGTCCATCCAGGCCCAGGTCCTCGACGTGCTCACCGACGTCCAGGAGCGGCTCGGCGTCGCGTACGTGTTCATCTCCCACGACCTCGGCGTCATCCGGCGGCTCAGCCACCGGGTGGTGGTCATGAAAGACGGCAGGGTGGTGGAGAGCGGCGACATGGAAAAGGTGTTCGACCACCCCGAGCATCCGTACACGAAAACGCTCATCGACGCGGTTCCCCGTTTCTCGTCGCGTTCCGGTGGAGTTCCAAGGGGGGCGGATGTGACCAGCGCATAAGCCGATCCGGAGCCCGCCGAACACGCGTTGTCCCGCGACCGCCCGGCCGCTCGACATCACCGCGTCGCTCGGAAACGAAACGACGTCCGGCCCTCTCGCCGAAGGGAAAGGGAAATGACGGAAGCTCCGCCGTACCCGCAGAAGCGCACCTGCCCCTACGAGCCGCCCGCCGGTTATCGCGAGATCGCCGAGCGGGGACCGGTGCTCAAGGTGACCCTCTTCGACGGGCGCGAGGCGTGGATGGTGACGGGCTACCGGGAGTCCCGGGAGATCCTCACCCACCCGAACCTGTCCTCGCAGCGCACCCATCCCGGGTTCCCCATCGTGGCGCCCCGGTTCCGCTCGCAGATCGCCCGCACGCTGGCGCTCATCGCGATGGACCCGCCCGTCCACGACGTGTACCGCCGATATCTCAACCCCCACTTCAGCCTCAAGTCGGTCCGCCGGATGCGGCCGGAGATCGAGCGGATCGTCGCGGGATTCGTCGACCGGATCGTCGAGCACGGGCCGCCCGCCGACCTGGTGCCGCTGCTCGCGGTGCCGCTGCCGTCCCTGGTCATCTGCCGCCATCTCGGCGTGCCGTACGAGGACCACGACTTCTTCCAGGACGCCAGCGGCAAGGTGATGCTCGGCACCGAGGAGGAGTCGGCGACTGCGGCGCAGGACCTGTTCGACTACATCGACCGGCTGGTGGCCGAGCAGATCAAGGACCCGTCCGGCGGGCTGCTCGGCACGCTGGTCCGCGAGCGCGTCGTCACCGGCGACATCGGCCACGACGAGCTGGTGTCGATCGCGCTGGTGCTGCTGATCGCCGCGCACGAGACCACCTCGTCCTCGCTGGCGCTGGGCGTCATCACGCTGCTCGAGCACCCCGAGCAGCTCGCGCTGCTGCGCGAGGACCCCGACCGGCTCCCGGGCGCGGTCGAGGAGCTGCTGCGTTACATCGCCACCACCGACCTCGTCGCCACGCGGGTCGCCAAGGGCGACATCGAGATCGCCGGCCACCTCATCCGGGAGGGGGAGGGGGTGCTCGTCTCCGGGACGCTGGCCAACCGCGACGCGGCCGTGCACCGGCGCGCCGACGAGCTCGACGTCCTGCGCGAGGACAGTCACCACCTCACGTTCGGCTTCGGCATCCACCAGTGCCTCGGCCAGAACCTCGCCCGGATGGAGCTGGAGGTCGCGTTCAAGGAGCTGTTCACCCGGATCCCCGGCATCCGGCTGGCGGCACCGGTCGGCGAGCTGCCCATCCTCGGCGCGGGCACCGTGCAGCGGGTGCTCCGGCTCCCGGTCGCGTGGTGACGGCCGTGTGGGTGTCGGCCGACCAGGAGCGCTGCATCAGCGGCGGCCGCTGCATGGCCGCCACCTCCGAGGTCTTCGACCAGGACGAGGACGGCCTGGTCGTGGTCCTCACCCCGCAGGTCGCGCCGGAGCTGGAGGACCGGGTTCGCAAGGCGGCCTACCTCTGCCCGTCGCGGGCGATCCGGATCGGCGACGGCCCCTTGGAGGGCTGATCCCCATCCGCCGGGCCCCGCCGGGGCCCATGGCTCACGCACAACGGAACAGGCGGACGGAAATGACACAAGCGGCACAGGAATCCTCTCCCCTCCCCTCGTTGACCGGAATGAGATTCGTCGCGGCGTTCCTCGTGTTCGTCTGCCACGCCTGCGTGCTGGGGTACTTCCACCAGGAGGTCGCGGCCTCGCTCCAGACCTACGCCTTCACGTCCGGCTGGCTCGGCGTGGAGTTCTTCTTCGTGCTGAGCGGGTTCGTGCTGACCTGGTCGGTCCGGGAGGGCGAGCCGCGCACCCGCCTGTGGCGGCGGCGGCTCGTCAAGGTCTACCCCAGCCACGTCGTCACCTGGTTCGCCGCCCTCGGGCTCGCCGTCTGGGCGGGCCAGTCCGTCGACCTGCTCACGGCCCTGCCGAGCCTGCTGCTCGTGCACACCTGGCTGCCCCGGGCCGACTTCATCCTCTCGATCAACGTGGTCACCTGGTCGCTCGCCTGCGACGTGCTGTTCTATCTGGCGTTCCCGTTCCTGTACCGGCTGGTCCGGCGGATCCCGGCCGCGCGGCTGTGGCCGGCGGCCGTGGCGGTCGTCGTGGTGATCGCCGTGCTGCCCGCGGTCGCACTCGCCGTCCTGCCCGGGACGCCGAGGCTGGCCGGCCAGGAGATGTCGCTCACCCAGAACTGGTTCCTCGTGTCGTTCCCGCCGACCCGGGCGCTGGACTTCGTCCTCGGGATCCTGATGGCCAGGATCGTGGTCACCGGCCGCTGGATCCGGCTGGGCTGGGCGCCCGCGCTGGCGATCGTCGCCGCCGCCTTCGGCCTGCAGATGTTCCTGTGGCCGACCGTCTACGGGCTCACCGCGCCCGTCGCCCTGCCGATCGCCCTGCTGATCGCCGCGGTCGCCGTCGCCGACCACCGGGGCCGCTTCAGCCCGTTCCGCTCCCGCCCCCTGGTGTGGCTCGGCGGCATCTCGTACGCCTCCTATCTGGTCCACTACCTGGTCCTGACGTACTCCCACGTCGCTCTCGGGGCCGGCCGGACGTGGGACGCGCCGTCCGCCCTGTTCCTCGTCACGGCCCTGTTCGGGGTCACCACGGTGCTGGCCTGGGGGCTGACACGGTTCGTCGAGGAACCGGCGATGCGGGCCTGGGCGGGCGCGCGGCCCGCCGGCGGGCACGGAGCCGCGCCGCTGCCGGGGGCCCGCTCACCCGAACCCACCGCCTGATCCCTGCGCACACCCCTTCGAACCAGACCGGCTTCGAACCAGACCGGCTACAGATCGGCTTCGAGACAGATCGGCTTCGAGAC
>Ga0164243_10011882_pt1 | contig 12383 bp, 11 predicted proteins | sample OricompcompostOP_FD_108781 | JGI IMG/M metagenome (GOLD analysis project Ga0164243, IMG submission 108781) | Organic Plus compost microbial communities from Emeryville, California, USA - Original compost - Organic plus compost (OP) | ecosystem: Engineered > Solid waste > Mixed feedstock >...
ATCAGGAAGCCGAGGAGCACCAACAGGGAGGCGGTGAGATCGAACAGCGCGAACATGAGTGAGGAGAGCAGCGCGATGAAGCCCGCGCCGATGCGCTCCATACCCCTGGTTCCCTGAAGGTACTGGTAGGCCTCGGGGTCCTCGATCTTGATCTGCTCGGCGATCTTCATCCACTCGCGGGACTTCACGTCGATGAGTTGCTCACGAGTCGCAGGGTCGGACCTCGCGGCTTCAAGTTCCTCCCATGAGAAGGTCCGGGCGCGATAGAGGGCGTAGCCATACTTCTGGGCGGTGAGGCTGTCGGCCGATCCCAGCGCACCCCGCAGCCAGTTCCGGTAGAGCATCGTCTCCACCGCCGTGTCGCTGGCGCGCAGAGCGGGCGAACGATGGTCGACGCAGGCTTCCCTGTCGGCGAACGGGCACTCATCCGGCGGGATCGTCTCGGACGGTGGACCGACCGCGTCGTGGACCGTGTCGAGCGAGGTGACCAGCGCCTGGTCGGCGAGGTGGGCGCTGAAGACCGGCCAGGCGGCGATCGCCGTGACCGCCACCATGACGAGCATCGCCCAGCCCGCGGTGGTGGCGGCGATGCTCATCTCCGCCTGCCGCGAGCGCCACAGGAGGTAGATGCCCACGATCGCGAGCGTGATGGCGCCGAAGACCGTGAAGACGCGGGAATAGACCGACTTGGTGGCCTGCTCGACGAGGGGGTCGGCCCAACCCCACATGACGCCGGGGTCCCAGGCCCGCTCGCGCAGGGCGTTCGAGGCACCGATGATCGCGACCGCGGCGAGGAACTCACCGTTGGCGACCGTGTTCTCGAACTTGTAGTCGGGGTGCAGCAGCGTCTGGGCGCACCCGATGTCATAGGTCGTGAAGGAGTAGCCAGCGTAGGCATGGTCGGTGTAGAGGCCGACATAACCGGGGTGCTTGGAGGCTTCCGGTCGTTCGGCGAACCAACCACCGAGGCCGGAGTCGGGCGCGTCCGCGGGTGGAGCCTCCAGGCACTGGATCCGTTCCGATGCGACGTCGGGCAGGCGGCCGATGCAGCCGGTCGGGTCGACGCGCCACTCCTCCACCGAGCAGAGGTCGGCGGCGAGTGCCGCGCTGGCGGAGCTCGCCCCGGTCGGGGCGGCCGCGGCCGGGCGAGCCGGCAGGTGCACCACGGCCAGGGCCAGCACCAGCAGGGCACCGAGCCCGGCGAACCAGCGACCGTGCACGCCTCACGCTCCCAGGCCGGTACGGGTGGGGGCACCCGGCGGGGTGCCGGCGTCGAGGGTGGCGACAGGGCCGGTCGCCTCGCCCGTGGGCGTGGTGTCCAGATAGGACAGCAGGGACGGGACCCAGGAGACGTCGACGCGCAGCTTCTGCACGCGGCCGTCCACGTCGCGCATGACGAACTCACGGAAGCCGAGCCGTGACGCCGAGGCGGAGTCCACTGTGGACAACGATGCCAGCACCGCCTCGTATCCGTCGTCGACCGGCACCCGTAGCAGCCGCAGCGCCTCGGCCGCCACCTCGGCGTCTTCGGCGATGCGACCGACGAAGACCGTGGAGACGAGGTTCTGCACGTCCAGGCCGAGGATGTCGCGTGGGTTCTGCGAGGCGACGAGCGCGGCGAGGTTCCACTTGCGCGAGTCGCGTGCCAGCCGGACGAGGAACGAACGGCCGGAACGCCAACCCTCCATGAAGTGGGCCTCGTCGAGGCCGACGAGCTTGCGGCTCTCCATCGAGCCGCCGTAGCAGCGGCGCACGGCGAGCCGGTGCGCGGTGTGCAGCATGGGCAGGGCGAGCTGCTCCTCCGCCGACCAGTACTCCCGCTCGATCTTCAGGTCGGGCAACCGCAGGCCGGCCATGGTGATGATGGTCAGCGCCGCGGTGTCGGCGAGGGTGCCCGGTGGCGGCGAGCCGAAGAAGAGCATGGCCAGCGGCATCTCGGCCGTGTCGAGCAGGAGGTTGCCCAGCTCGTTGGCCTCCGGGTCGGGCATCTCCTGTAGGCAGCGCACGATGTCGTCGAGGGTGGAGGTCTCCTCGGCCGGGACGGTGCGGACCGCGTGGCGCAGGAAGGTGGCGGCGTACGGCTCCCGGGCCACCTGCGGCGGGAGCAGCATGAGGCAGATGTCCTGCACGAGCATGCGCCGCTCGGCCCGGGCGTTGGAGACCGCGATGCCCCACTCCTGGTCGCCCGGCTGGCCCGCCGGGTAGTGCTCCCGCTGGGGGGTGGGGATGAGCGCGTACGGCGCCAGGGTGCCCTGCTCGGAGCCGGTCAGGTTCAGCACCTTCGAGAAGGGGCGGAGCTCCGGCATCGCGGCGAGCCGGGCCAGGGGGCCGGAGGGGTCGAGCAGGGTGACCTGCACGCCACGGCGGGCGGCGAGGTAGCCCAGGGCACCCAGGAGCGTCGACTTGCCACCACCGGGCTCGGCGACGAAGACGGCCAGGCCCGAGCGCTCACGCACCTCCATCGGGAAGTGCAGGTCGAGGAAGACCGGTCGTCGGGAGGTCCCGGCGGTGCGGCCGATGAGGTCGCCGCGCCGGTCGCCGACGGTCGAGGCCGCCTGCGGCACGGCCGCGGCGAGCATCTTCACCGGCATCCGACGCAGGTAGCTGGTCGAGGCGAGCGGTTCGCCCGGGATGAACTCGCGGGCGAGCGCCTCCTGCCCCTTGGGGTGTTGCAGCGAGATGCGCAGTTCCCGCTGGTAGAGCTGGATGACCCGGCGGGCCCGTTCCAGGCACTCGTCGCGGGTCGCGCCCGAGACGGCGAGCCGGTGCCAGCCGTGCACGCGGGTCGAGTCGACGGGCAGCCCCGTGGTCATCTCGTCGCCGAGCACCAGCGCCCGTTGCGCCAGCCGTTCGAGTTCCGGCGGGGCGTCCATACCGTGCTCGGCGTAGTCCAGCTGCTGGGAGCGGATCATGCGCAGCCGGTGCTCCAGGTTGCGGAACGAGTCGCCGGGGCCGAGCACGTCCACCCGGGACGAGATCTCCATCGGCCAGGGCAGCCGCTCGTGGAAGTGCAGCCACGGCTCGTGCCGTTGCGGGATCTCCAGCGGTTCCATCCGGCCGACGGTCAGGACCGCGACGTGGCGCTCCTCGCCGGTGAGCCGATTGACCAGACGGGTCGTGGAACCGTACGGTGATCGAAACCGTTCGATCTGCTCGGTGAGTGCGAGCAGGTCGCCCGGCCCCCAGTTGGCCGAACCGGACGAGACGAAGCGCGGCGGTGACATGCCCAGGGCCACCGAGCGGTAGAGCAGCCACTCGAGTTCGGCGGGTGTGACGCGCCGGCCGCGCATGCCGAAGGCGCCGAGCACCTCGTCGAACTGCTCCACGGTCCGGGCCCAACGTTTGCGCTCGGCCTCACCGGACCCGCCCCGGCGCAGGAACCGCTCACCGAAGGTGTCGCCGAGTGTCCGGCGGGCGAACGAGATGCCCAGGTACGTCTGGCCCTCGGCATGGTTGAGCGAGAGCAGGTGGTGCTGTGCCCCGACGAGGTGGTCGCCCCACGAGGGCGCGCCGGCCACGTCGGGCAGCGGCCGCGGGGTGTTGTGGTCCAGCGCGCGGGCCCACTCGTCGGCGGCGAACGGGCGGGTGGTGCGCCGCAGGTGCAGCCGGAACCCGGCCAGGGCCGCGTACTGCTCGGAGATCGCGATGATGAGCGCCTCGCGGTCGAGGTCGGGCCGGAAGGCCCAGCGCACCTCGGGCAGCCAGTACCACGCGGTCACCATGGTCCGGGTGAAGGTCAGGTGGCCGGCGATCTCGGTGATCGCCAGCTCCGCGATCGTGTCGCGGTCCTTGTGGACGGGCCTCTTGTCCGCCGGTACGGGTGCCACCGGCCGGCGCTTGCCCCGCTTCGACGTCGGGGGTGGCGGCCCCGCCGGTGTGGCGGGGGCCGGGCGTGCCGGGACCGCCGGCACCGGCAACGCGGGGTGCGTCGGCGCGGGCGGCAGGGCTACGGGCAGCGCGGCGGGCGGCCGCGGAACGGGTGCCAGCGACCCCGGCGGGGCGGGTGGCGCGGAGGCCGGCGGTGGGGCGGCCGGGCGTTCGGGTCGGGCCGGGGCGACCGGTGCTTGCCGCCCCGTCGGCGGCTGGCCGGCCGGGCCGCCGGTGCCGGGGAAGAGCCCGAGGAAGGGGGAGTCGACGTCGAGCGTGCGCGGCGCTGGGGGAGCGGCCTGCGGTGGGCCGGCCTGCGGTGGGCCGGGCTGCGGCGGAGCGGACTGCGGCGGACTGGACTGCGGCCGGACGGAGGGGACCCCGGCCACGGGGGTGGGGGCGCGCAGGACCGCGGGCGGCGCCACGGGACCGTCGTCGTAGTAGTCCGCGAAATCCTCGTCGATGGGCGGGATCTGCGCCGGCCAGTTCGCTCCGCCGAGGTTGGTCTGGGTCACCGTGTTCTCCCCGGTTGTGCGTTCCGCGTCGCCGTCATAGCAGCCGTTCCCGGATCAGGACCCGCCGGGCGACGAGCCGCGGTATCCGCTGCTCCCGGGCGGCCTCGGCGGCGCCGGAGCCCCGCCAGTCGGTCAACGCGGTCCGGATGACCGAACGGGCGGGTCGGTCCGGGTCCACGTAGCGCCAGATGAAGGAGGTGGTCACCATCGCCAGCGCGATCTCCCACGCCGGCACCGGATCGAACTCGAACGTGATCAGGTAGTGGATCCCCATGAAGATCGGCACGAGGACGAGGAACATGCCGTACTGGGCGTAGGGGAGTTGGATGGGCAGCGTGTACCCGGGAGGACCGAGATATACCAACCTCGCTCGATAGATGTCGTCGTCGGTGCGTAACCGCATGCTGTCCCGCCCGCGTGGTCGTCCGCTGTCCGTGCTTCCTGATGCGCTCGGCTAGCTGCGCGCATGCCTAGCCGAAAATGAGCTTGATCAACCCCTCGCCGAAGAAGAAGAGCGCGCCGCCGCCGATGATGAAGGCGACGCCCACGATGGCGATCGCCGAGCTGGTGAGGACCTTGGACATCTCGCCCTTGCCGGCGCGGCTGATGAAGATGACGCCCAGCACGGCGAGGAGGATCGGGGCGATCTTGGTCGCGATGAAATTCATGATGCCGTCGGTGTTGATGAGCGACGGCGTCGGTTCCTGGGTGGACTCGGCTGCGAGGACGTCGTGCAAGGTGTCGGTCAAGCCCAGGCTCCCGACACTGTGGACAGTGGCTGCCAGCTGTGCGAACGCGGACATCAGCATCGCTTCCCTCCCCGGAGCACCTGGCGTCGGCCTCCCCTACGTACAGGTTCCGAGGGGAACCATGACATTCCGTCACGGGCGACGCAACCGCCGAATGTCCGCGCCTGCCTACCCGACAGGGAAGAATATTGCAGTTCGTGCGCACCCGTGACCCGCAGGGGCTACCTGTCGGGCCTGTCAACCAGCCGACACGGGTCCGCTCGGTAACGTCGCGGATGTGACTGAGCCGCTTCTGCCTACCGTACGGTGGCGGGTCCCTGGTGGACGCGGCCCGGATCAGCCGCCATCGCCCGTCGTGCCCGGCGTCGGCCCGGCACGCCCGGAGGTCGGCGCGGTGGTGATGGGCGTGCTCAACGTGACGCCGGACAGCTTCTCCGACGGAGGCCGGTTCCAGGATCTGGACGACGCCGTCGCGCACGCGCTGGCGCTGCGCCGGGCCGGCGCCGACCTGGTCGATGTCGGTGGCGAGTCGACTCGCCCGGGCGCTGACCGCGTCGAGGCGCGTACGGAGCAGCGGCGAGTGCTTCCGGTGCTGCGGGCGCTCGCGGCGGCGGGCGTGCCGACCAGCATCGACACCACCCGGGCCGAGGTGGCCCGGGCCGCGGTGGAGGCGGGTGCGGCGGTGGTGAACGACGTCTCCGGTGGCCTGGCCGACCCGGCGATGGCCGAGGTGGTGGCGCAGGCCGGGGTGCCGTGGGTGCTCATGCACTGGCGCGGGCACTCGCGGGACATGCAGGAGCTGGCACGGTACGGCGACGTGGTGGCGGAGGTGCGCGACGAACTGCGCCGTCAGGTCGACGCGGCGCTGGCGGCGGGTGTCGATCCATCGAAGATCATCTTGGATCCGGGCCTCGGCTTCGCCAAGCGTCCGGAGCACAACTGGCGGCTGCTCGCGCGGCTGGACGAGCTGGTCGCGGTCGGTCTGCCGGTGCTCGTGGGGGCCAGCCGCAAGTCGTACCTCGGCTCGCTGCTGGCCGGCCCCGACGGCACACCCCGACCCGTCGGCGAGCGTGAGGCGGCGACGGTGGCGACGAGCGTGTTGGCCGTCCAGTCGGGCGCCTGGGGCCTGCGGGTGCACGACGTGCGGTCCACGGTGGATGCCCTGCGCGTGCTCCAGGCGACCCGGGCGGCCCGGTGACCGCGGGCGAGTCGAGGGGAACGGCTGAGCCGAGGGGAACGGGTAGGTCGATGAACGCGGACACCATCGCGCTGACCGGGCTGCGGGCCTTCGGCCGGCACGGGGTCTACGACGAGGAGCGTGAGCGGGGGCAGGACTTCGTCGTGGACGCGGTGTTGGAGCTGGACCTGGCGGCCGCGGCCGCCTCCGACGACGTCGCCGACACCGTCGACTACGGCGAGCTGGCCGACCGGTTGGTGGCGATCGTCGGCGGCGAGCCGGTACGACTGATCGAGACGCTGGCCGCGCGCCTGGTCGACGCGTGCCTGGCCGATCGGCGCGTGCGGGCCGCCACGGTGACGGTGCACAAGCCGGGGGCACCGATCGCGCATCCGTTCGGCGACGTGTCGGTGACCCTGCGCCGGAGCCGGTCGTGACGCGGGCCGTGCTCGCGCTCGGCGCCAATCTGGGTGACCGGTTCGAGCACCTGGTGCGTGCGTCGCGGGCGTTGGCGGACCTCGTGGTGGCGGCCTCGGACGTGTACGAGTCGCCGCCGTGGGGGGACGCCGACCAGCCCGCCTATCTCAACGCCGTACTGATCGTCGAAGGCGAGCTGTCCCCCCGGGAACTGCTGGAGCGCGGCGCCGCGCTGGAGGCCGCTGCCGGCCGGGTGCGCGACCCCGAGCGTCGCTTCGGGCCCAGGCCGTTGGATGTCGATGTGATCGCCGCGTGGTCCGAGGACGGCTCGGCGGTGATCAGCGATGAGCCGGAGCTGACGCTGCCGCATCCGCGGGCTCACCTGCGCGCGTTCGTGCTGCGGCCGTGGCTCGACTGCGACCCGGCCGCCGAGCTGCCCGGCCATGGCCCGGTGGCGCGATTGCTGCGCACGGCGCCGGTCGCGGACGACCTGCCCGCCCTGGTGCGGTACGCGGCGTTGCCCCGCCCGCACCCGGATCAGGTGGAGTAGCGTGGTGAGCCAGTGAGTGCGGGCGGAGGACGATGACCGGGCAGACCTCGGGTGGCCGGCCCGACGACCAGCCGCGCGCGAGCCTGCGGCCGACCCGGCCGGGGCCACTGATCCTGGCCGGCATCGCCGCCGGGCTGATCACCTATCTGGGGACGCGCAACTACTTCGGGAGCCTGCCCGACGTCACCTGGCTGGCCGGTCTCACGCTGGCGGGGCTGGCCGTCGTCGAGGTGATCGCCGCCGTGAACACCAAGGCCCGCATCGAACGGCGCCCGGGTGCCGGCGTGGTCCATCCGTTGCTGGTCGCACGGCTCGTGGTCCTGGCGAAGGCGTCGTCGCTGGCCGGGGCCATCTTCGCCGGCGCCTACGGCGGGGTGACCGCGTGGGCGTTGTCCGAGCGGGACCAGCTCACGGTCGCTGATCGCAACCTCGCCCCGGCCATCGGCGGCCTCGTCGGCGCGGTGGCGCTGCTCGCCGCCGCCCTGCTGCTGGAACACGCCTGCCGGATCCCCCGGCAACCGGACGACTCCGACGAGGACCCGCAGTCGCCCCGGTCGTCGCGCTGAGCCGCAGGTAGGTCGCCGACTTTTGCTCACGCCCACAGGCGGGTACGGTGCGACGCGAAACGATTGGGGCAGACCATGGCTTTCGAGGACAGTTCGCCGACCGCAGCGGCCTCCCGGGCCCTGGGCGTCGGTACCGGCGAGTACCCGCCGCTTCGCCGCGACACCGCGACCTTCGAGGTCGTGCCGGTGCTCGCCACGGTGGGCGCGAGTGAGCCGGCGGCGCCGAGCACCGCCGCGGTTCCTCGGCCCAATCTCCAGTACGTCTTCGACGACCCCAACGACGGTGAGCCGGGTCGCGACCGGTTGCTGGTGCACGCCATCTGGGAGGTGGCGCTGGCACTGGCGCTGGTCGGCGTCGGTTATGCCGTGGCGCGCGCCGACTCTGGCGCGCTGCGGGGTGAGGGCCTGGTCGGCCTCGCGCTGGTGGCGAGCGTGTTGGGCCTGCTGGCCGTGGCCAGCGCGGTGGCCCTGCGCGCCGGCGTGCCCAATCTCGCCGTCGGCGCTGCCGCGGTCGTCGCCCAGCTCTGGGTTGTCGATCACAATGGCACCGGCGCTGCCGTGATCACCGCGCTCGGTGCGTGCGCCGCCATCGGTCTGGTCCAGGGCCTCGTCGTCGTGGGCCTGCACGTGCCCTCGTGGGCGGCGAGTCTCGGCACCGCGGTCGCGGTGGCCGCCTGGGTCGCCGGCCGCGGCCTGCCCGCGACGTCGGTCGCCAGCGACCTCGGCGTGGCCGCCGGCGCTTCGCATCCCGGCTGGTACGACCCCGGACCGCATGCCTACTACTGGCTGGCCGGGGTGTGCGTGCTCAGTGTGGGGGGCAGCCTGGTCGGCCTGATACCAGGAGTCCGCCGCTCGATCAGCCGGTTCCGTCCCGTCGCCGATCCGGCGCGGCGTCGCGGATCGGGCGCCGCGGTCACCGCACTGATCGCGACGTTGGTCTCGACGGTGCTGGCCGGGGCCGGCGGTGTCCTGCTGGCCTACGCGCAGGACGGCGTCGTCTTCGCCGACGGGTGGTCGTTGACCGCCCTCGCTCTGGGCGCCGCGCTGCTGGGCGGCACGAGCGCCTTCGGCCGGCGGGGTGGCATTCTCGGGACGGTCTTCGCCGTGGTCCTGCTCACGCTCCTGCTCGCCTGGAGTCACCTGCGGTACCCGTCGTGGCCGGTCCTGGCCTTCGCCGCCGCGGCGATCGTCGTCGGGCTGGTGGCGAGCCGGCTGATGGAGCGGTTCGGGCGCCCGGTGCTGCTGCCCGCACCCGACGACGAGGGCGACTGGGCGCCCCGGGTGCACGCGCTGACGCCGACCCCGCGGCCCTTCTCGCCGGCGCCGACGCCGACCGGCGGTCTCTGGTCCGCCGATGACGGGTGGGGCGGCTCCCGGTGACCTGCCAACTTTTGCTCCCGACCGATCCTCGCTAACCTCGCTTCATGCCGGCAAACCACCCTCCGGATGTTCGGCGTGGGAAGGTGCCGCAGGCCTTGTTCTGGGGCGGCATGGCCCTTGCCCCGTTGGCCGTCCTGATTCTCCTGTTTGGACAGAGCCAGGGTTCGCTGCGGGTCGCGGTCGTGCTGGCGGTGCTCACGATCGTGTTGCTCGCCGTCTCGATCGCGCTGCGGCCGAGCGTGGAGATGGTGCGGGTCGACATCGAGCACCGGGTGCTCGACGAGATGGAGCGGATCCGGCTGCGGGCTCGCGAGGACACGGCCACGGCTGCCCGCAACACGCACAAGGCGCTCTCGGACAAGATCTACGAGTTGACCGGCACGATCGAGGATCTGCGTTCGCAGGTGATCGAGGTGCAGACGGCCGGGTTCTTCGACCCGCACGGGCCTGCGGCGATCGGTCCCGCCCCCGCGGGTCCCGGTACGGTCCGGCGCACCGAGACCGTCCACGTCACGCGGCGGACGACGATCGACGACACGGGCACGGTCTACGGCAGCCGGGCCGCGGCCGAGAGTGGGCGCCTGCCCGCCTTCGACGGCGAGTGGCAGGAGCGGCCGGACGACCGCTACGGGGACGACCGGTGGGACAGCGCGGCGCACGGCAGCCGGTGGGCCGAGGTCCGGTACGACGAGGACGGCCGCGAACTGCGTCTGGGTGAGCGCCGCACCTCGGCACACGCCGACGACCGGGGCGTCGAATACCGGGTCGAGGATCGGTGGTCCGCCATCCGGCGCGACGATCCCGACGATCGTGGGTGGTCGGGCACGCACCCGCCGCAGCGGGCGCTGCCGGCGGGGTTCGAGGACCGCGACGGCGACCGCGGTTATGACCGGTACGACGACCGTGAGCGCGACTACGACCGTGAGCGTGGTTACGACCGGTACGACGACCGGGACCGCGGCTATGACCGGTACGACGACCGGGACCGCGACTACGACCGTGAGCGCGACTACGACCGTGAGCGCGACTACGACCGTGAGCGGGGCCACGACCGTTACGCCGAGGACCGCCCTGTCGACCGTGGCCGTGGCGACGACCGTTATGACGACCGCGACCGGTACGACCGTGACTGGCGTGACCGCGACCGCGGCTACGACCGGTACGACGATCGTGACCGGTACGACGATCGTGACCGCGGCCGCGGCTTCGACCGTGGTGACGATCGCGGCTACGACCGACCCGTGCCCCGGCCGCGTCGGGAATGGTGAGTCGCCAGCGCGGCACAGCTCCGGCTCACCGCTGTGTCTCGGCGTTTCGCAGCTCGTGGTACACGGTGTTGATCATGAACTTGACGGTGCCGGGAGTCAGCGTCGACAGCTCTTCGGCGGTCCGATAGGTGTCCATGAGCTGGTGGATCGTCTCGACCATGACCTGGGCGGCGCGGATGTACTGCTCCATGTTGCGGGTCGACCGGTACCGGACCTGGTTGTGACTGGTGCGCGCCGCGCTGACGACGTCACTGGCTCGGCGATCCAGGCCACTGCCGAGCCGCACTCCCCAGTGAAGGCCATCGCGGTGATCGAAGTCGATGTTCTTCACTGCGGGATCGATGTTCTGATCGACCTCGCGGTCGATGAAGCCAGCGAAGTCCGACAGTCCGTCGATCTCGACGGCATAGCGGACGAATGTCGCCGGTGGTGGCGCCTGTGCTGATGTCGGCTGGTTCTCATCGACCAGACCCATGGTGACCTCCCCGTAGCGGTCCCTCATCGGCGAGGCGTCGACGTGTCGCCCGCCGCCGTGAGGATATCGGAGAAGGTTCATGGTTCGCTATCGCGAGTCTTCAGCCGCGGCGCGTCTCGGGAGCCGGGCGGTGCCGGCGAGGTGAGACCTTCCACACATCCACCGCGAGGGCGCGGGCAGAGGGTGATACTGACAGCGACCGGTACCCCCTTGGCCGAGGACTGGATCATGACCGCACACTCGTCCCGCTCGTTGTCCCGTTCGTCCTCTTCCCGCCGCTGGCGGGTCGGCGTCCTGGGTGCCGGCCGCGTCGGTGCCGTTCTCGGCGCCGCGCTCAGCGCCGCCGGCCACCGGGTGGTCGCCGCCTCCGGTGTCTCCGCCGCCAGCCTCGCTCGGATCGCGGCCTTGCTTCCCGGCGTGCCCGCGCTCACGCCCCATCAGCTCGTCGAGACGGCCGACCTCGTGTTGCTGGCCGTGCCGGACGACGCGCTCGGACCGCTGGTCGCGGGGCTGGCCGAGGTCCATGCCTTCCGCGCCGGCCAGGTGGTGGTGCAGACCAGTGGCGCGCACGGGTTGGCGGTGCTCGCGCCGGCCGCCGCCCGCGGTGCCCGGACGCTGGCCCTGCACCCGGCCATGACCTTCACCGGTGAGGCGCGTGACCTGGACCGGCTGGCGGCGGGCATCTCCTTCGGAGTGACCGCCGATCCAGCCGACCGGGCGCTGGCGACGAGGCTCGTCGCGGATCTGGGCGGCAGTGTCGAGTGGATCGATGAGCAGGCCAGGCCGCTCTATCACGCCGCGCTCGCCCATGGCGCCAACCATCTCGTCACGCTCACCAACGAGGCGCTGGACCTGTTGCGCGACGCGGGCGTGCGGTATCCGGAGCGCGTCCTCGGCCCGCTCCTGCGGGCCGCGCTGGAGAACACCCTCGAGCGCGGCGACGCGGCGCTGACGGGGCCGGTGTCGCGGGGGGATGCCGGCACGGTGGGTCGTCACCTGGCGGCGCTGCGCCGCGCGGCGCCCGAGTCGGTCGGTGCCTACCTCGCCCTCGCCCGCCGCACGGCCGACCGGGCGATCGACGCCGGGCGGTTGCGCCTGGTCGACGCCGAACCGTTGCTGGGTGTCCTCGCCGGCGACGCGTCCACTGTGGAGCTTCGGCCGTGACCGTGGTCTGCGCCACGAGGGCGGAGCTGGCCAACGCCCGGGCGGGTCTGGCCGGTCGGGTGGGCGTGGTCATGACGATGGGTGCCCTCCACAGTGGACACGCGGCGCTCCTGCGGGCGGCCCGTGCGGAGTGCGACCACGTCATCGCGACCATTTTCGTCAATCCCCTGCAGTTCGGTCCGAGCGAGGATCTGGACCGGTACCCGCGCACGCCACAGGCCGATCTCGACCTGCTGCGGGCCGAGGGGGTCGCGG
>Ga0164243_10011884_pt1 | contig 12383 bp, 14 predicted proteins | sample OricompcompostOP_FD_108781 | JGI IMG/M metagenome (GOLD analysis project Ga0164243, IMG submission 108781) | Organic Plus compost microbial communities from Emeryville, California, USA - Original compost - Organic plus compost (OP) | ecosystem: Engineered > Solid waste > Mixed feedstock >...
CGACAGCATGTTTCCGGAAGAGATGCGCGCCCGCTACGACGCCGCGCTGTGCCTCTACCACGACCAGGCGCTGATCCCGGTGAAGATGCTCGACTTCTGGGGCGGGGTGAACGTCAGCCTCGGCCTGCCGATCGTTCGGACGTCGCCAGACCACGGCACGGCTTTCGACATCGCCGGCAAGGGGCTCGCCCGACCGGACAGCCTGATCGCCGCGGTGCGGCTAGCCGACGCGATCGCAGCGCGGCGCGGCGCATGACGCTAGACCTGTCGGAACTGCCGGCCCTACGGGAGAGCCTCGCCGCGCACGGCCTGCTGGCCAAGAAGTCGTTCGGCCAGCACTTCCTGCTGGACCTCAACATCACTCGCAAGATCGCGCGGCTCGCGACGGTCGGCGACGGCGATCAGGTGATCGAGGTCGGCCCGGGCCCCGGCGGTCTTACCCGGGCGCTGCTGGAGACCGGCGCCCAGGTCACCGCGGTGGAGAAGGACGAGCGCTTCCGCCCGCTGCTGGAGGAGCTCGCGGCGGTCGCGCCGGCGCTGCACCTCGTGTTCGGCGACGCCCTGCAGGTCGATGAGGCCCAGCTGACCGGCGGTGCGCCCGCGCACCTGGTCTCGAACCTGCCCTACAACGTCGGCACGCCGCTCTTGATCAAGTGGCTGACCGGCCCCTGGACGCCTGCGTCGCTCACCCTGATGTTTCAGAAGGAAGTCGCCGACCGGATCGTCGCCGGCCCGGGCGACGAAGCCTATGGCCGGCTGGCCGTCATCGTTCAGGCGACCTGTCAGGCCCAGCGGGTCATGGACGTGCCGGCCCGCGCCTTCACGCCGCCGCCGAAGGTCGATTCCGCCGTGGTGCGGCTGGTTCCCCGAGCCGACCGCCCTGCCCGGGACCTCCTGCGGGCGCTCGAACGGGTCACCGCCGCGGCTTTCGGTCAGCGCCGGAAGATGCTGCGCTCGAGCCTGAAGGTGCTGGGCGGCGAAAGCCTCGTCGCTGCGGCCGGGCTGGATCCCCAGGCCCGCGCCGAGACCATCGACCTGGCGGGCTTCCTGCGCCTCGCCGAGCAGCTAGGCGGCTAGCCGGCCGGCGAGCAGCGCCTGGGCCTTGCGGGTCAGGGCCCAGCGGCTGAGGCAGTGGGCGCCCGGCGTCGGCTGGCCCTCCCAGCCGACGAAATCGAGCCACCCGCGCTCGCCGAGCGCGAAGCAGCGGCGCTCCCGGGCGAAGCCGACCTCGACGCGCGCGCCGTGATCGTAAAGCACGTTGACCAGGCGGCCGTCCGGCAGCGCCTGCATCAGCAGATCCTTGTTGGCGGGGGATAGGCTGTCGACGTCCATGGCCTGCACGCTCCGACTTGCTTCGCAAGCTAGCGGCCGAGTCCGTCCTTACCGCAACTGTCCGTCTCCGGAGCGCTGTGGATGAATGTGGCCCGCCTGGGGACGAAAGGTGGGCGAAAGCTGGCTGCGAGTGAGGCGGCTCATTTCTTCTCGAGCAGCAGCTGGCCTTCCTTCTTCAACCGCCCGCGGACCTTGTTCGCGAGCATCCCGAGCATCCCCGGCAGCAGCACCTCCAGCCTGATGGCCGCGTCCTCCACGTCGATCGTTCCGGAGATGCGCTGGCCGAGCGCGGCGAAGTTGAAGTTCAGCCGGTCTCCGCTCCAGTCCTTCGACAGCGCCCCGGCCACCGCGCCCATGTGCTGCGAGAAGCTGGCGAAGCCCGCGTCGACGCGCCGGCGCGCCTCGACGCGGCCCAGTTCGTGCGGGATGGTCATGGTGATGGCCTTGCTCATGACGGTAGAACGGCGAGGCCGGGCCTGGGGGTTCCGCGCGCGCTGATGGGGGACAACGAACGATGAGCGAGGACCGGACGCTGTTCGGCAAGGGCCGCTATCCCGACGACGGGCCGCTGGCGATCCTGGCTCGGCTGAGCTTCCTCATCGCGCTCCTGGCGATCGTGATCGCGGTCTTCCTGCCGCGATCCATGGTCCCGCAGTTCGTCCGCTCGCACTATCTGCAGCACTTCGCCGCCTTCTATGTGCTGCTGCTCTGCGCGCTGGCGGCGATGCCGCGGGCCCAGCTGCGGCGGGTCACGCTCGGCGTCGCGCTCTTCGCGACGGTGCTGGAGGCGACCCACCTATTGTCGGGCGCGGAATTTCGACCGCTCGTGCGCAACTGGGTCGCCGACCTCGGCGGCGTCAGCGCCGCGGTCGTGCCGATCGTCGTCGCCCGCTATCGGCGCCGCTTCCCGCCCCGCGCCTGAACCTCCTAGAACCAGCGCCGTTCGCGCACCCGCAGATTGTTCTGCACGTGGCGCACCCCGTCCAGGTCGGCGAGGTCTTCGATTCGGCGCTTGTCTTCCTTGCGGCGCACTGTGCCGTTGAGCGTCACTTCGGCGTTGTCGACGACCACTTCGACGTCGCGCAGGTCGAGGCCCCGCTGGTCCTCCAGGCGCTCGACGATCACCGCCCATAGAACCCGGTCGGAGGGCCCGCGACGTCGACGCGCTTCCGTCCACGAACGGCTCTGTTCGCCGACCACATAGTCGCGCTCTCCCCGCTCCTCCGGCCGATGGGCCCGACGGCCCATGCGCCCGCCGTAGCGGCGCGCGTCGGCGCCCTCGTCGTAGGCCCGTTCGTCGTCGGCGTAGCGCCGGTAAGCGCGGCTGCGCTCGGAATCGTAGACGAAGTCCGTCGAGTAATCGGCCTGGCCGTAGGCGTCGGCGCGGCGCATCTCTTCCTCCTCGGCCGTCCTGTAGCCGGCGCGGCGTTCGGGATCGTAGCCGTAGTCGGTCGAGTAATCCGCCAGGCCGAAGTCGTCCTCGTCCGTCCGGCGGCGATCGTCCCAGCGGCTCCTGCGTTCTTCTCTGGCGCGCTCCTCGCGTGCGCGTTCCTCGCGCGTCCAGTCCCAAGGCATGGTCACTCTCCTTGCGTAACGGATCAGGGCTGGAAACCTGCGCCTTGGTGTTCGGTTCCGCCGGCTCGCGGCATCGGTCCCGAACCCGTCGACAATTGATCGCGCACGCCGGCGGAAATCTCTGTTAGGGGCCGGCGGACGCCGCAAGTTCCGCGTTGCACGCGAGCGCAAGCCTCGTGACCAGGGCGGCGACTCGGGAGAGACCCAATTCGTGCTTCAGATGCGCGACACCTCCGCCCCGTTCTCCGAGCCGGTGACCGTTCCGCCGCCCGGGCGTGGACCTGTGCGCCGCGCGAAGACGGCCGGCGCGCTGCGTCGGAGGACGCTGCGGCTGGTGCCGCTGGTGCTGCTGGTCGCCGCCGGCGTCGTGCTCTGGCGCGAGTTTCACACCCTGAGCATCGACGAGGTCGCCCGGGCGATGCGCGCCTGGGGCCATGGCCGGATGGTCGGCGCCATCGTCCTGGCCGTCGCCAGCTTCTTCCTGATGGGCGTCGTCGAGTGGCTCGGCGTGCGCTGGTCCGGAGCCCGCGTGCCCTTCGGCGTGGTGCAGGCGGTCTCCTTCCTGGCCAACGGCATCGCCCACTCGGTCGGCGCCAACCTCCTGGTGTCCGGGGCGCTGCGCGCACGGCTCTACGACCGCTACGGCGTCACCCTCAGCCAGGTGGCGGCGACCACCCTCTTCGGCGGCATGTCCTTCGCCGTGGGCATCGCCACCCTCGGCGGGGCGGGCCTGGCGCTGTCGCCGGCCGCCCAGCTCGAGGCCACCGCGATCCCGGTGCAGCTCGCCCGGACCGTCGGCTGGACGCTGGTCGCGGCGGTGGCCTGTTACGTCGTGCTCTGCGCGGTCGCGCGGGCGCCGCTCTGCCTCTTCGGCCGCAGCTTCCGGCTGCCCTCGGCCGGCGACGCCATGGCCCAGATCGTCGTCGGCGTGGTCGACAACGGCATCGCCGCGGCCATCATCTGGCTGCTCATGCCGCTCGGCGAGGTGCCCTACCAGACGTTCGTCGGCGCCTACGCGGTCTCCGCCGTAGCCGGCCTGATCTCGACGGTGCCGGCGGGCGCCGGGGTCTTCGAGGGCACGATCTCGACCCTGCTGCCCAACGCCGACCCGGCGCCGCTCGCGGCGGCCTTCCTCGGCTACCGCCTCGCCTATTACGTCCTGCCGCTGATCGTCGCCGCGCTGGCGCTGGCCGGCGACACCCTGCGCCGCCGGCTATAGCCTCAGCCGCGCGGCTGCTCTTCCAGCCGGCCGTCCTTCAGCGCGAACACCCGGTCCATGTGCTTGGCGAGTTCGAGGTTGTGCGTGGCGATCAGCGCCGCTACCCCCTGGTTGCGCACCAGGTTGTAGAGCGCGTCGAACACCGTCCCCGAGGTCGCCGGGTCCAGGTTGCCGGTCGGCTCGTCCGCCAGCAGCAGCCGCGGCGCGTTGGCCAGCGCCCTGGCGATCGCCACCCGCTGCTGCTCGCCGCCGGACATCTGCGCCGGCTGGTGCTGGATGCGCGACGCCAGGCCGAGTTCGGCCAGCAGCCCCTTCGCCCGATCGCGCGCCGCGCGCCGCGAGCGGCCGGCGATCATCTGCGGCAGCGCCACATTGTCCAGCGCCGAGAATTCCGGCAGCAGGTGGTGGAACTGGTAGACGAAGCCGATGTTCGCCAGCCGCACGCGGGTGCGCGGACGCTCGCCGAGGTCCGAACAGTCGCGTCCCAGGATAGTGATCCGCCCGGCGTCCGGATGCTCCAGCAGGCCCGCGGCGTGCAGCAGCGACGACTTGCCCGAGCCCGACGGGCCGATCAGGCCGACGACCTCCCCCGGCTGCACGTCGATGTCGACGCCGCGCAGCACCGTCAGCTTGCCGGCGCCGGTCACGTAGCTGCGCTCCAGCCCGCGGATCGACAGGACCGGATCACTCATAACGAAGCGCCTCCACCGGATCGAGGCGCGAGGCGCGCCAGGCGGGCGGCAGGGTGGCGACGAACGACATGGCCAGCGCCCAGAAGGTGATCAGACCGACTTCGGCCCAGTCGACCTTGGCCGGCAGCCGCGAGAGGAAATAGACGTCGGAGGAGAACACCGCCGCCCCGGTCGCCCACTCGACGAACGACTGGATCGGCCCGATGTAGAGCGACACCAGCACGCCGACCAGCAGGCCGGCGGCGGTGCCGAGCACGCCGACCATCGCCCCTGACATGAAGAAGATCCGCATGATGGAGCCGGCGCTGGCGCCCATGGTCCGCAGGATGGCGATGTCGCGGCCCTTGTTCTTCACAAGCATCACCAGGCCGGAGATGATGTTCATCGCCGCGATCGCGACCAGCAGCATCAAGATCAGGCGCATGACGTTGCGCTCGACCTTCAGCGCGCTCCAGAAGGACGAATCCCGCTGGGTCCAGTCGGTGACCAGCGCGCCGGGGCCGGCCGCGCGCGTCACCGCCGCCTTCGCCAGGCTCGCCTTGTCCGGATCGACCACCTTGATCTCGATGGCGTCGACGCTGGTCTCGCGGCCGAAGAACAGCTGGGCCTGGGCGAGCGGCATGTAGATGTAGGCCTGGTCGTACTGGCTCATGCCGACGGTGAAGGTCGCGCCCACCGTATAGGTCTTCTGCAGAGGCGTGCCGCCGAACGCAGTCGCCCCGCCGGAGGGCGAGATCAGCGTCAGCGGATCGCCGGGGGCGACGCCGAGCGACTGCGCGAGGCGCTCGCCGATGACGACCGTGTCGCCGCCGTAGTCGCCGTCACCGAAACCCTTCAGCGTTCCGCGGGTGATGTTGCCGGCCACCAACGGAGTCGCCGTCAGGTCCTGCGGGCGCACGCCGCGGACGATCACCCCGGTGATCTGCCCAGGCCCCATGGCGATGCCCTGGGCCTCGACGATCGGCGCGGCGTAGGTGACGCCCGGAACCTTGAGGATCTGCGCCAGGATCTGGTCGCGATCCGGCCGGTCGAGCACCGGTCCGCTGACGAACAGGTGGCCGTTGAAGCCAAGAATCCGACTGAGCAGCTCGGCCCGGAAGCCGTTCATCACCGACATGACGATGATCAGCACGGCCACCGCCAGCATGATCCCGATGAAGGAGATGATCGAGATCAGCGCCACGCCGCCCTGGCTGCGCTTGGCTCGCAGATAGCGGCCGGCCAGCATCCGCTCCCACAGGCCGAACGGCGGCGCGCGGCCGCCGGTCGTGGAGGCCGCGTTCACGCTCACGCGCAGATCACCTTGATCGCCTCGTCCAGGGGCAGGCTCTGGCGCTCGCCGGTCGCCCGCCGCTTGATTTCGACCACGCCGTCGGCCACGCCCTTGGGGCCGACGATCAGCTGCCAGGGCACGCCGACCAGATCGAGCGACGCGAACTTGGCGCCCGGCCGCTCGTCGCGGTCGTCCAGCAGCGGCTCCTTGCCGGCGGCCTGCAGGGCCCGGTAGGCCTGCTCGGCGACCGCGTCCACCGCCGCATCGCCGACCCGCAGGTTGACCACGGCCGCGCCGAACGGGGCGACGCTGTCCGGCCAGATGATGCCCGAATCGTCGTGGCTGGCCTCGATGATCGCGCCGACCAGGCGCGAGACGCCGACCCCGTAGGAGCCCATGTGCACCGGGCGCTCGACGCCGTCCGGACCGGCGACCAGCGCCTTCATCGGCTTGGAGTACTTCTCGCCGAAATAGAAGATGTGGCCGACCTCGATGCCGCGTGCGGTCATCCGCTTGTCCTCGGGGGCCTCGGCCTCGAAGCGCGCCGGATCATGCATCTCGTCGCTGGCGGCGTAGAGACGGGTGCGCTGTTCGACCAGCGGCTGCAGGTCGCCGTCCCAGTCGATGTCCGGGCCCGGCGCGCCCATCTCCACCAGATCGCGGTGGGCGAAGACCTCGCTCTCCCCGGTCTCGGCCAGGATGATGAACTCGTGCGAGAGGTCGCCGCCGATCGGGCCGGTGTCGGCGCGCACCGGGATCGCCTTCAGGCCGAGCCGCGAATAGACGTTCAGGTACGCGAGGAACATGCGGTTGTAGGCCCGCCGCGCCGCCGCCTCGTCGACGTCGAAGGAATAGGCGTCCTTCATCAGGAACTCGCGGCCGCGCATCACGCCGAAGCGCGGCCGGCGCTCGTCGCGGAACTTCCACTGGATGTTGTAGAGGTTCTTCGGCAGGTCCCTGTAGGACTTCACATAGGCGCGGAAGATGTCGGTGATCACCTCTTCCGCCGTCGGGCCGTACAGCAGGTCGCGCTCGTGGCGATCCTTGATGCGCAGCATCTCCTCGCCGTAATCGTCGTAGCGGCCGCTCTCGCGCCACAGGTCGGCGAGCTGCAGCGTCGGCATCAGCACCTCGACGGCGCCGGCGCGATCCATCTCCTCGCGGACGATCTGCTCGATCTTCTTCAGCACCTTCAGGCCGAGCGGCAGCCAGGCGTAGATGCCGGCGGCCTCCTGGCGGATCATCCCCGCGCGCAGCATGAGCTGGTGCGAGACGATCTGCGCGTCGGACGGCGCCTCGCGCAAGGTCGGCATGAAGTAACGCGAAAGGCGCATGAGCTCGGACGTCCCTGATGAAGCGAAGAGCCGGTCAGATAGCCCTGGCGCCGTAACCTTGGCAACGCACGGACGGCGTCTTCAGGTTCAAGACCGCCAGGGCAGCTGGGTAAGATCGATGATCCGGAAGTAGGCCACGCCGTAGATCGCCAGGAAGACCAGGGCGGAAACCCAGGTCGTGGTGAGGAACTTGCGCTTCAGATTCGGATTCACCGGCGCACCCGGGTCGCCCCCTTCGGGGTCGACCCCAGCCTCGGCGAAGCTCTTCGAGCCGAACGGCAGGACGGCGAACAGCACCGTCCACCAGATCGTCAGATAGAGCGCGATGGCCGTCCCGACACCCATCAGTGATCGCCCTTCGGCGTCTCCATCAGCTCGACCAGAACGCCGCCCATGTTCTTCGGATGAACGAAGATCACCGGCGTGCCGTGCGCGCCGATGCGCGGCTTGCCGTCGTTCAGCACGGTCGCGCCCTTGGCGACCATGTCGTCGCGCGCGGCGATGATGTCCTCGACCTCGAAGCAGACGTGGTGCTGGCCGCCCTTCGGGTTCTTTTCGAGAAAGCCGCGAACCGGCGAGGTCTCGCCGTACGGCTCCAGCAGCTCGATCTGGCTGTTCGGCAGGTTCACGAAGCAGACCCGCACGCCCTGCTCTTCCATGACGAAGGGCTCGGTGATGGAGGTCGCGCCGAGCACATCGCGGTACATGGCGATGGCGTCTTGGATGGAGGGCGTGGCGACGCCGACGTGATTGAGCTTTCCGATCATGCGGGCGCTATAGCGCTTTGCGCCGGCGAGTGCGAGGGGGTGAAACGGCGCGGCGCCGCCCCTCCCCCTCACGGGAGCGTCGTCACACCCGCAGCACCGTCGTCTCGACGACCGGGCGGCGGCCCCAGATGCGCTGACTGGCCTTCTTCACCGCCCGCGACAGCGCGGTCTCTACGGTGTCATCCATGTCGCGGTCGTCGTTGGAGAGCCGGTTCAGCGCGTCGGCGGCGGTCGTCGCCAGGTCGCCCAGCACCTCGTCCAGCGGATAGTCGTCGTCGGTCGGCAGGCCGAGCGCCCTGATCTGCGGTCCGGCGACGATGCGGCCGCGCTTGTCGAGCACGACCGAGACCGTCACGACGCCGTTGTGCGCCGCGTGCCGGCGTTCGCGCAGCGCCTCGCCGTTCTCCGGCGTGAGCACCCCGGCGTCGACGAACAGCCGGCCGGCGGGCACCTCGTCGACGATCTCAGCCCGGCCGGGGGCGAGCCGCACCATGTCGCCGTTGCGCGGCGCGATCTGTTGCGGAACCTGCAGGTCGCGGGCGAAGGCGACGTGCTCCAGCAGGTGGCGGCGCTCGCCGTGGGTCGGCACCGCGATCTGCGGCCGCGCCCAGCGGTACATCTCGGCCAGTTCGTCGCGGCACGGGTGGCCGGAGACGTGGATGCCCGGATGGTCGCGCTCGGTGTAGAGCCGCACGCCGCGGTCGGCGAGGCTGTTCTGCAGGTTGCGGATCGGGATCTCGTTGCCTGGGATCACCCGTGAGGAGAAGACACAGGAATCCCCCGCCCCCAGGCTGACGTGCGGATGGGTGCCGTCGGCGATGCGGGCCAGCGCCGCCCGCGGCTCGCCCTGGCTGCCGGTGCAGAGGAAGAGGATCTCGTTGGCCGGGAAGTAGCCGGCCTCCTGCTCGGTGACGAACGGGTCGAGGTCGGCCATCAGCCCGACCGACTTCGCGGCCGCGGCCATCCGGTGCATCGAGCGGCCGACCAGGCAGACCCGCCGGCCGTTGGCCTTGGCCGCCCGGGCGACGGAGTCCATCCGCGCGACGTTCGAGGCGAAGCAGGCGACCGCCACCTTCCCCTTCATGTCGCGGATCAGCGGCACCAGGGCGTCGCGCACCTCGGCCTCCGAGCCCGCCACGCCCTCGACGAAGACGTTGGTGGAGTCGCAGACCATGGCGAGCACGCCTTCGTCGCCGAGCTTGCGGATGGCGTCCTGGTCGGTGACGCGGCCGAGCAGCGGCTCGGGGTCGATCTTCCAGTCGCCGGTGTGCAGCACGGTGCCGAGCGGCGTCTTGATCGCCAGGCCGTTCGGCTCGGGGATCGAGTGGGTGAGCGTGATCAGCTCGATGCTGAACGGGCCCAGCTCCAGGCGTCCGCCGAGCGGCACCTCGTGCAGCTCGACCTCGTCCAGCAGATCGGCCTCACGCAGCTTCTCGCGCAGGATGAAGGCGGTGAACGGCGTGGCGTAGACGGGCGCCTTCAGCTGCGGCCAGAGCCAGGCGACCGCGCCCAGATGGTCCTCGTGCGCGTGGGTGATGACGATCCCGAGGATCCGGTCGGCGTACTCCTCGATGAAGGTCGGATCCGGCAGGATGACGTCGACGCCCGGCGTCGTCTGGTCGCCGAAGGTGACGCCCAGGTCGACGATGATCCAGCGCCGGTCATGCGGCGGACCAAAGCCGTACAGGTTGAAGTTCATGCCGATCTCGTTGGACCCGCCCAGCGGCAGGAAGACGAGTTCGTCGGACTGGGACGCCATCGGCCTCACCCGGTTTTGGAGTTACGGCGCCAGATCTCCAGCATGCCGCGAATGGTCAGGTCCGAATCGAAGTGGTCGATCGCCAAGGTCGCCCCGTGGAAGAGCGAGGCGACGCCGCCGGTGGCCACCACGGTCATGGGGCCCTCCCGCTCGGCCTTGATGCGCGTGATCAGGCCCTCGATCAGGCCGATGTAGCCCCAGAACACGCCGGACTGCATAGCGCCCACGGTGTCGGTCCCCACCACCCGCTGCGGCCTCTGGATGGCGACCCGGGGGAGTTTGGCCGCCGCGTTGTGCAACGCCTCCATGGACAGGTTGATCCCCGGCGCGATCACCCCGCCCTCGAACCCGCCGTCGGCGCCGATCACGTCGAAGGTCGTCGCCGTGCCGCTGTCGATGACGATCAGGTCGCCGGGATAGGCCATGTGGGCGCCGATGGCGTTGACCAGCCGGTCGGCGCCGGCCTCGGACGGCTTGTCGATGCGCACCGGGATGCCGAGCTCGGCGTTCTCGCCGATCACCAGCGGCTCCACGTGCAGGTAGCGCCGCGCCAGGTTGCGCAGGTTGAAGATCGACTGCGGCACCACGCTCGAGATGATGCAGCCGTTGAACACGCCCAGCTGCAGCCCGGCCATGGCCAGCAGCTGCGACAGCCAGACGGCGTACTCGTCGGCGGTGCGCGTGCTCTCGGTGGCCGCGCGCCACTGCGCGATCCAGCGTTGGCCGTCGTGGACGGCGAACATGGTGTTGGTGTTGCCCTGCTCGATGGCCAGCAGCATGTGCTCAGCCTCCCCCGAAGAAGACGTCGCCTGCGGTGATCCGTTCCACGGCTCCGCCGGCCAGGCGAAGCCGCAGCGCGCCGTCCGGGTCAAGCCCCTCGGCGACGCCGCACACCGTGCGGTTCGGCAGCCGCGCCTCGCACGCGTGGCCCAGTCCGTAGGCGCGTTCGGTCCAGGCCTGGGCGATCGGCGCGAAGCCCTCCGCCGCCCACAAGGCCCGCCAGCGTTCGAAGCGCGCCGCCAGGATCTCCAGCGCCTGGCGCGGCTCCGGCGGACGTCCGGCGACGTGCTCGGCGAAGCTGGTCGCCGGGCGCTCGACGTCGGTCGGATGCCTGGCGAGGTTCACCCCCACCCCGATCGCCAGCCAGAGCGACCGGTCGGGCCGGGCGCCGGACTCCACCAGGACGCCGACCGCCTTGCGGCCGTAGACCAGCACGTCGTTCGGCCACTTCAGCTGGGCGGCGCCCGGGCCCAGGCAGGTGTCGGCGAGCTCGGCGGCGGCCAGCGCCGCCAGGAACGAGACCTGCGCCGCCTCGGCCGCGGGAACCTCGGTGGTCATCAGCAGGGTGGCGGCGAGATTGCCTTCGTCCGTCGCCCAGCTGCGGCCGCGCCGGCCGCGGCCGGCGGTCTGCGTCCGGGCGGTGATCCAGACCGGCCCCGTGTCCCCCGCCTCGGCCCGCCTGCGGGCCTCGGCGTTCGTGGAATCCAGCTCGTCGTACGCCTCGATCGGCGGGTGGACGGCCAAATCAGGCGAGACCGAAGGCCGCTGCGGCCGCTTGGGCCAGCGGATCGATCCAGGTCAGCGCCAGCAGCACCACGGGGAAGGAGAACAGCGCCAGCGCCAGGCCGATGAAGCGCGCCTCCGCCGGCGGCCGGTCGGTCGCGCCGTGGCTGGCGTCGAACCACATCACCTTGATCAGGCGCAGGTAATAGAAGGCCGCCACGACCGAGCCGACGAGGCCGGCCACCGCCGCCGGGCCGAGGCCCGCGCCGATCGCCGCCTTGAAGACGTAGATCTTCGCCCAGAAGCCGGAGAACGGCGGCAGGCCGAGCGCCGACAGCGAGAAGACGGTCATGGCCATGGCCAGGCCCGGCTGTTCCTTGATCAGGCCCGCCATATCGTCGATCGTCTCCATCGACCGGCCCTGGCGCGACAGCGCCGCCAGGCAGGCGAAGAAGCCGGTGACGTCGATCATGTAGAGCACCATGAACACCAGCATGGACTGCATGCCCTGCTGGTCGGCCGCGGCCAGGCCCAGCAGCGCGTAGCCGATGTTGGCGATCGAGGAATAGGCCCACAGGCGCTTCAGGTTGCGCTGCGCCAGACCCCAGAAGGCGCCGACGGCGATCGAGATCAGGGCGATCAGCACCAGCACCTGCTGCCATTGCTCGGCGGCCCCGGCGAAGCCCTGTCCCAGGACGCGGGCGAACAGCACCATGGCGGCCAGCTTCGGCGCCGCGGAGAAGAACGCCACGACCGGGGTCGGCGCGCCTTCGTAGACGTCCGGCGTCCACATGTGGAACGGCGCGGCCGAGACCTTGAACGCCAGGCCGCAGATCAGGAAGACGAGGCCGAACAGCACGCCGGTGCCCGCGCCGCTCTGCACGGCGACGGCGATGTCCCTGTAGAGCGTCGAGCCGGCGAAGCCGTAG
>Ga0164243_10011886_pt1 | contig 12381 bp, 13 predicted proteins | sample OricompcompostOP_FD_108781 | JGI IMG/M metagenome (GOLD analysis project Ga0164243, IMG submission 108781) | Organic Plus compost microbial communities from Emeryville, California, USA - Original compost - Organic plus compost (OP) | ecosystem: Engineered > Solid waste > Mixed feedstock >...
CCATGTGAACGGCACTACGCTCGGCGCGCCGACGCCGCTCTATCCGTTCCCCGAGTTCTCGAAGCTGATGGGATTCGAAGACGTGTGGGCCTTCGAGCGCAAATGGGCCGAACCATCGGCCTGATGGACGCGCGCGAGAGAATCCAGGCGAACCGAATTTTCCGGTCAGGTAGGGAAACCCGCGGCGACCAGGACGAGATGGGCGCGCGCTTCCACAACCTAGTCGATGTCGTGAACCGGCTCGTGGACGAGGCCTGCGCCAGTCGGCAGGGCACGGTATGAGTTCCAATGACGGGTCAAAACTAAAAATCGATCCGGGAGCCGCATTGCGCGCCGATTGACATCGTTGAAGCGGATCCAGCGGACTCTGGCGTTGCTGTGGCCCTCTGATCCTGTGCAACCGAACACTACCAGAACTCGCTTACACAGGCTTCATCTCGGCAAGGGAAGCCGCGATCGGTTGGGCCAGCTGCGTCTGGTCCAGAACCGGCGACAGGTGGCCGTATCGGCCGCGGATGACGTCGCAGCGAATGTCGGGCGGAAGATCATCCCGGTTGGAGGCCGTGACCTTCACAACCAAGTCGAAGCTGGGGCGCCAGCTGCTGGCGCGGATTGCGCGCTCAGGCGCTTCATCGAGACGAGCGGGCGCTGCTACGTGCTGGCGGTCACCAGCGCGCAGCGCCTCGGCCTCAAGCCGGTTGAAGACTGGCTCGAGGATGTCCCGGCCGCGGGCTGGGCCCGGCAGAGCGCCGGCGCAAAGGGCCCGCGCTACGACTGGGCTTATCTGCCCTATCGCTCGAATGCCGCCGCGGGCTGGCAGAAGGGCCTGCTGATCCGCCGCAAGATCGCCAACCCCAATGAACTCACCTTCTATCTGACGCTGGCTCCCGCCACGACCACGCGCGCCGAGCTGGCGCGGATCGCCGGCACGCGCTGGATGATCGAGGCGTGCTTCGAGGCCGCCAAAGGCGAGGGCGGGCTGGATGAATACGAGGCGCGCTCCTGGACGGGCTGGCACCGCCACATCACGCTGGCGATGCTGGCGCATGCGTATCCATCGACACGGCGGGGTCAGATCGTCGAGGCGCGACGGCTGACGGTCGTCATGCGGGGGCATCGACCGAGCGTCCTTCCTCTGCGAGCCTGAGCAACGCGTGGAGCACGGTCATCATGTGCCGCACGTCGTCGCCGGCGCGGTGCGTGCGTGGCGCCCCGCGCAATTCGCGCCGGGGCATTCAGCTCGTGTTCTGTTGCTGATCGCCCTTCGCGAATCCGAAGACAGCAGGACCTCTCCGGTCCTTGTCCCGATCGGGAGGCCAAACCGGTTGCCGGAACGACCCATAATCAGCCCAAGCCTGCCCCAACATTTTTAGGGCCAGAACGATAAATTCGATTTGGCCGAGAATGACTCAGCAGGATACCGTGGCAAAAAAACGAGGTTCAAGGAGGAAACATGACAAGACGCGCCAGACGCGTCGCGCCGGCGCGCGCGACTCATGACCGAGCCGAGGCCGCGTGTGGCCACAACGACGCCGCCAAGCGCTGTTGAACCGAATTCCTGCCCAGCCGGCTGTTCAGTGGAGCAACGGGTGTAAGCCCCGGTCGCTGCAACCGGTCGGATCTTGCCCGAACGCGGCGTTCTCCGATCGACGGCGGGTCAAGCAAGCCAACGGGATTGACCATGCAGCGTAGTCTGCCGCCACTCAATGCTCTTCGCGCCTTCGAGGCCGCGGCGCGGCACTTGAATTTCACGCGTGCGGCCGAAGAGCTCGGCGTGACCCAGACGGCGGTGAGTCATCAAGTAAAGGTCCTCGAGGCGCGGCTCGGCTTTCGTGTTTTCCGGCGCCTGAACAACGTCCTTGTCCTGACCAAAAAGGGCGAGGCCTATCTTCCCTCCGTCCGCCAGGCCTTCGATCTCCTGTCTGAGAGCACGGAGACGCTTCGTGGCGGCGAGGATGTCCGCACGCTCACGGTGAGCGTGCTACCAAACTTCGCGCTGCGCTGGCTCGTCCCGCGCCTGTCGGACTTTCAACGCCAGCATCCGCAGCTCGATGTGCGTCTCTTCACCTCCTACCGCGAGACGGACTTCCTGCGCGAGGACATCGACGTTGCGATCCGACTCGGGGACGACTGGCCCGGATTGAGCTGCGATTATCTTTTCAGCTCCGAGATCTTCCCAGTCTGCTGTCCCGCCCTCTTGACGCATCGTCCCTTGAGCAGCCCACAAGATCTCGCCGGCCTCACGCTGCTGCACGTCTTCACCTCGCCTGACGACTGGCCGCTTTGGCTCACCGCGGCCGGCGCACCCGACATCCCAACAGATCGAGGGCCGAAGTTCGACTCTTATGCCCTCGCGCTTGAGGCGGCGGTGCACGGCTGCGGCGCCGCGATGGCCCGGACGGCGTTCGTCCAAGCGGAGCTCGATTCGGGCCGGCTTGTCGCCCCGTTCCCGTTGCGGCTGAAGCGCAGTCAGTCCTGGTACTTCCTGTGGCCGAGGAACAACGCGGCGCGGAAGATCGCATTGTTTCGCGCGTGGATCCTGGAGCAGGCGGCCCGTTCGCGTGAACCTTTGGAGCAGGAGACAAGACCCAGGAGGGCCGCCCGTTGATGGCACCCGTCGCGCCCATCGCCGTCACCACCGAGCGTGGCGACGACCCACGGCGGGCGCGGCAGCGCAACCGAAACGACGATCGAATCCGGGAGGAGTGAATGCGCATCAAGACAATGATGCTCGCCGCTGGAGCGCTTCATCTTTCGCTGACCGCTGTGGCCGGAGGCGCGCGCGCCGATGAGAAGACCCTCTACGAAGCCGCAAAGGGTGAGCGCGCCATCACTTGGTACATCAGCCACTATTCCAGTGAGCTCGCCCATGACGTCGGCAGCGCCTTTACGTCGAAATACCCCGGCGTCGAAGTCAACGTCGTCCGCACGACGGCGCAGGTCGCCTATCAGCGGCTAAGTCAGGACACGAACGCCGGGAATGCCAATTGCGATGTGTTCAGCTCTACGGACATCGGGCACTACGTTGCGCTGAAGAAGAAGGGGCTCCTGGCCCGCTACGTGCCGGAAAACGCGGCGAGGCTCTCTCCCGAGTTCCGGAAGCACAGCGCTGAAGGCTACTACTATCCGACGTCGGCCGGACTGGTGTTGATCACCTACAACAAAAACTTGGTGAAAGAGGATGTTCCGAGGAATTGGCCTGATTTACTTGATCCGAAGTGGAGCGACAAGATCGCCCTCGGCCATCCGGCGTTCAGCGCCTACGTTGGCACATGGGTCATCCAGATGCGCAAGCTCTACGGCTGGGACTATTTCGAAAAGCTCGAGAGGAACCAACCGCTCATCGGGCGATCGATCAACGACACTGCGACGATGCTGAACTCCGGCGAGCGCGTGGTCGCGGCCGGGCCGTCTCAGACGACCCTCCAGAGCGCCGCTCGGGGAAATCCAATCGGAATTGCCTATCCGGCGGATGGATCTCTTCTGATGATTGGCCCGTCGGCGATCATGAAGAATGCGCCGCACCCGAACGCCGCGCGGCTGTTCGTCGAGTTCCTGATGAGCCCCGACTATTCCCGCCTCCTCGTCAAGAGCCAGGGCATCCCGCTGCGGCCGGACGTCGAGTCCCCGCCCGGACTGAAGCCGCTGAGCGAGATCAAGGTGATCCGGCCGACAGATGAGGAAATCATCAGCGGCATGCCTGAGGTCATCGAGGATTGGCGCGATGTGTTCGGGAACTGAGTCGGCGAAACCGGGTGTCCACCAAGACGCGACAGCGCCACCGGAGGAACACCTTTGAGGCATGCCGCGTCGATGACCGTGGCGCTCAAAGAACGTGAATAATCGTGGGAGGAAAGGACGTGAGAGCGATGCGTGGAGCCCGAATCGGGACGTTGCTCCTTCTCGGCTGTTGTATTGGAGGTTCGGCTTTGGCCGACGCCAAAGTCCTTGAAGAGGGCGCGAGGAAGGACGGCGAATTGACCTGGTACGTCAGCCAGGTCAACGGCGTGACGGCCGAGGCGGCGGGCAACGCGTTCACCGATCTGTATCCGGGCGTCAAGGTCAACGTCGTGCGAATCACGACACAGGTCGCCTACCAGCGGGTAAGACAAGAACTGCGGAACAAGGCGGTGGTCTGCGACGTCCTCAGTACCACGGACATCGCCCAGTACAGCGCGCTGAAGAAAGAAGGAGAGCTCGCCAAGGTGGCGCCCGCGAATGCTGCCGGTCTCAGCGCTGCATTCCAGAATTTCGATCCGGACGGATACTACTACCCGACTTTTGCCGGCGAGGTCGTCATCGCCTACAACACGGAGAAGGTGAAGCCGGAAGAGGCACCAAAGAACTGGCGGGATCTCCTCGAGCCGAATTGGAATGGGAAGCTCGCCCTCGGCCATCCCGGCTTCAGTGGTTACGCCGGAAACTGGGTTGTGCTGATGCGCAGACTCTACAGCTGGGACTACTTCGAGACGCTCGAGAAGAACGATCCGCTGGTCACGCGCTCGATCATCGACACGGTCACTTACCTGAACTCCGGAGAGCGATGGGTCGCGGTGAGCCCATCCGCCTCGCTCCTGGAGAGCAGGGACAAGGGGAACCCGGTCGGCATCGTCTATCCGACGGATGGCGCGGTCCTCATGATCGCCCCTTCCGCTGTCCTCGCAAAGGCGCCGCATCCCAACGCCGCGCGGCTGTTTATGAACTTCCTGGTGGGACCCGAGTTCGCGAAGATCGCGGTGAAGTCGCGCGGCGAGTCGATCCGATCGGACGTGCCATCGCTGCCGGGGGTCAAAACCGTGGACCAGATCAAGACGATCCGCGCCTCCGAGAAGGAGTCGATCGAGGACCTTCCCAAGGTCATCGAAGACTGGCGCGACACCTTCGGCGGATAGGCGACTCGCCACTCCAGTAAGGCCAGGGGCGGCCCCTTCCCTAGAGGGACTGCTTCCGCACAGCAGGCGCTTCTGTTCGAGGAGTTCCCCTTGATCGACATCACGCAACGCCAGGAATTGTCCGCCAAGACTCATAAACGTCGCACCTCACTGAAAAGGCGGCTTCAGCATTTCGAGCCGTCTTTGATTGTTTTTCTCATCGTTGCGGCGGTCTTGGTCTTCCTGGTCGTCAATCCGCTCGCCCGGCTGGTCATCACCAGCCTGCAGACGGGTGACGGCGCGGCCTGGACGCTCGGCAATTACGTCGCGGCGTATAATCGGGAGCGCTACCTTCAGGCGCTCGTCAACTCACTCATGCTCGGCGGCGCCGTGTCGGCGCTCTGCATCCTTTTCGCCGTGCCGATCGCCTGGGGGGTGTCACGGACCGACATGCCGCTCAAAGGCACCGTTCGGGTTCTTGTGCTCGGTGCCTTCATCACGCCGCCCTATCTTGGGGCGATCGCCTGGATCCTGCTCGCTGGACCGAATGCCGGCTGGCTGAACCAACTCTTTGTGGCGGTCACAGGCGCCGAGGAGGGCCTGTTCGACATCTACAGCTTCCCCGGGCTCATTTTCATCATTGCCATCTACTCATTCCCCTACCTTTTCATCTTTACCTCCGCGGCTCTCGAGGTCGTCTCCTCCGAGCTCGAGGACGCAGCCAACATCCTGGGCGCCGGAACTCTGCGAACGACCTTGCGCGTCACGCTGCCCATGGTTTTGCCCGCGATCCTGGGCGGCGTGGTCGTAACTTTTCTCGAGGCCATTGCGCTGTTCGGGTCGCCGGCGCTGATCGCCGTGCCTGCCCGGATCAACGTCGTGACGACGCAGCTCTGGCAGTTCTTCGGCACCCCGGCCAGGCCCGAAGTGGCGGCGGCCTATGCGATGCCGCTTCTCGTCGTCACAATCGCGCTCTTCGCCTGGCAGCGCAGCATGATGCGCAGGAAGGGATTTGTGGCGCTCACCGGCAAAGGAGGGGAGCGGCGGATCCTGGCGCTCGGTCCGTGGCGGTGGGCGCTCCTCGGATACGCCCTCGTCGTGTTGAGCCTGTCGGTGGTTCTGCCCTACGCCGTCTTGGCACAGGCCGCCTTCACGAAAGCCTGGGGACGGGGGCTCAGTCTCGACAATTTCACGCTGGACAACTTCCACTACATCCTCTTCGAGCACCACATGGCGCGACAGTCGGTGTTCAACAGCTTCACCTATGCCGCGGCGACGGCCTGCCTTGCCATCGCTATCGCCTTGTTCATCGCCTTCATTGCGGTGCGGCGGATGGTGCCATTCGCCCGCGTGCTGAGCTTCCTCTGCATGGCGCCGTTCGTCATCCCGGGCATCGTGCTGGCGATCGGCTTTTACGCAGCGTACGCCAGCCCGCCGTTGTCGCTCTACGGTACGGCCTGGATTCTGATCCTCGCGTTCACGACCCGGTTCCTGCCGATCGCGTACGCGAACGCCGAAGCCGCGGTCCGCAGCCTGAACCCGGAGATGGAGGAGGCTGTGCGCATCCTCGGCGGGAGCCGCCTCACGGCGCTCCGGCGCGTTACCGCGCCTCTGTTGAAGAGCAGCCTTATCGGCGCTTGGCTGCTCGTCTTCATCCCAGCGACGCGCGAGCTGTCGGCGGCGATCTTCCTCTACGGCCCGGAGACGCGGACGATGTCCGTCATGCTCTTCGACATGAGCGAGGAGGGAAACTTCGAGCACCTCGCCGCGCTCGGCTTCCTTCTGCTCGCCGCCAGCGTGGTGCTTGTCGGCCTCGGATACCGCTTCCTGGGCCGCGACTTCATGCTCCGCCGCGGCTGACCGGACTTTTAGGGGATAAACGCTCATGACAAAGCTCGTGCTTCGCCGCCTCGGCAAAATTTACGGCTCGCACCGCGCGGTTGACGACCTGTCGCTCACGCTGGAGCGCGGCGAGTTCGTGTCGCTGCTCGGGCCCTCCGGCTGTGGGAAGACCACGACCCTGCGAATGATCGCCGGGTTCATCAATCCAAGCCACGGGACGATCGAGATGGACGGGGGCATCCTGTCGTCTCCTGAGAGCAGCCTGCCGCCGGAGCGCCGGCGCATGTCGATGATTTTCCAGAGCTACGCGATCTGGCCCAATATGACAGTTGCCGAGAATGTCGCGTTCGGGCTCGAGCTGCGCAAACTTTCCAAGGACACGATCCGGCAGAAGGTCGACGCAGTGCTCGATATTGTCCAAATGCGGGCCCTCAAGGACCGCTACCCGGCGGAACTCTCCGGCGGGCAGCAGCAGCGCGTCGCCCTGGCGCGCGCGATCGTGATCGAGCCGGAGGTGCTGCTGCTCGATGAGCCGCTCTCCAATCTCGACGCCAACCTCCGGGAGGAGATGCGCTTCGAGATCCGCCGGCTGCACGACGAGCTTCGTATCACCACGGTCTATGTCACGCACGACCAGTCCGAGGCGATGGTCACCTCGGACCGCATCGTGGTGATGAACCAAGGGCGCATCGAGCAGGTCGATGACCCCTTCACCTTGTATAACAAGCCGAAAACCCGCTTCGTGGCCGGCTTCATCGGGCGAACGAACTTCCTCGAGGGCGAGCTCCAGGGGGGTGAGATCGGATTCGGCGGTTTCGCGGTGCCGGCATCGATCTTCCCGGACGCCCGCAGATTCGGGCGCAAAGTCGTTTTCTCCCTGCGCCCGCAGAATATCCGCCTGCACCGAAATGCACCTCAGGCGCGAGACGGACGCTGGTGGATCGAGGGCGCGATCATGGACCGGACCTACCTTGGCGAGTCCTGGGATTACATCGTCGCACCGAAAGAGGCAGGGGTGCAGATCCGCGCCTCCTGTCCGCCTGGCGAGATCTTCGACAGGCGTGAATCCGTCTGGCTTGAAATTGACCCGTCGCTCGTCGCCCACATCCCGGCGTCAAACTGAAAGAGCGCTTTGGCCCTATCCAGATTGGGAACGCCCCAGAAAGCTCGTTTGCGCGGAGTGCCTGAGCGGCGGCAAGCTGAACCCGTGGAGGAGACCTCACAAGGAGCCCTGAACGATGGCGACGATATTGAAGCGGCAGAGCGTGAATGTGCGACCGACCGGCGCGGCGCTCGGCGCGGACATCGAGGGGATCGACCTTTCGAAGGATCTGTCCCCTGAGACGGTCGACGCGATCAAGGCCGCATGGTTCGAGCACCTCGTGCTGCGCTTCCGCGGCCAGTCGCTGAGCGACGACCAGCTGATGCGATTCAGCGCGCATATCGGTGAACTGGACTGGGCTCCGATTGCCGCAGAAAGGGTCAAGGTCGCGGGCGAGGACCGCTACGTCGAATCGGCCCGGGAAGGACGACGCTACGTCACGATCATCTCGAACGTCATCGAGAACGGCAAGGCGATCGGCGGGCTCGGCGCCTACGAGTCGATTTGGCACACCGACATGTCCTACAACTCGGAGCCGCCGAGCGCGAGCGCCTTGTATGCCCTTGAGATCCCGCCTTCGGGTGGCGATACCGGGTTTGCCAACATGTACTTGGCCTACGACACCTTGCCCGACGATCTGCGGCGCAGGGTCGAGGGGCTGGTCTGCCGGCATGATTCGAGCCGCAACAGCGCGGGCGAGCTCCGACGCGGCTTCAAGGAGGTAACCGACCCGCGCGAGACGCCGGGGGCGGACCACCCCATCGTCCGCACCCACCCGGTCACCGGCCGCAAGGCGCTCTTTCTCGGCCGCCGGCGCAACGCCTACATCCAGGGGCTCGCGCTTGAAGAAAGCGAGCGGCTGCTCGACGAGCTCTGGGCGCACGCCACGCGGGACGAGCTCACGTGGTATCAGCAGTGGCGGGTCGGCGATCTTGTCATGTGGGACAATCGTTGCACGATGCATCGCCGCGATGCGTTCGACCCGAACTCGCGCCGCGTCATGCACCGAACACAGATGAAGGGAGACCGGCCGTTCTGACGCCGGTTTCAGGTCGACGGGACAACCGCAACGAGGAGGCGCATCGGTGTCATCGATTGAGCAGATCGTTGTCCGGCGGCTGAAGATGCCACTGACGACCCCCTACAAGGTGTCGAGGCGCGTCTTCAACGAATTCGACCCGATTGTCGTGGAGGTCCGTGATCGGGACGGCCGCGTCGGCTGGGGCGAGACGGTCATCAGCAAGGGGTACACGAACGAGAGCCAGGAAGGCGGCTGGAGGTTTTGCACCGGCATGGCCGAGCATCTTGTCGGGTCAACCGCGGCGCAGGCGAAAGCGGCGCTCGCGCCGCACATTGACGAGAACTCGCACGCCTGCTCGATCCTGATGACCGCGCTGGAGATGATCGATGGCAACCCGCTTCTGGAGGTCCGAGAGCCGGTCGAAGTGCCACTGCTGGTGCCAATAAACGCGATGGAGCTCGATGCGATCGGGCCCGAGGTGGAGGAATCGATCGCGGCCGGGTTCCGGACATTGAAGGTGAAGGTCGGGTTTGACGTTGACGCTGATCTCGCCCGGGTTGCTCGCATCCAAGAGGCGGTATCGGGACGGGCGACATTGCGCCTCGACGCGAACCAGGGGTTCGGCCGCAAGGACGCGTGTCGTTTCGCGGCTGCATTGGATCCTGCGGGCATCGAGCTCTTCGAGCAGCCCTGCGCCAAGGATGACTGGGACGCGAACGCGGCCGTGGCGAAGGTTTCGACGGTGCCGGTCATGCTCGATGAGTCGATTTACGGGGTTGAGGATATCGAGCGGGCGGCGCGCATAGAGGGCGTCGGCTACGTGAAAGTGAAGCTCAAGAAACTCGGTGGTCTCAATCGGTTGGAGGAGGCTCTCGGTCGGATCTGGCAGGTCGGGCTGAAGCCGGTCCTCGGTGACGGTGTGTCGACCGACATCTCCTGCTGGATGGAAGCGTGCGTCGCGCGATCCACTATCAAGAACGCTGGCGAGATGAATGGATTCCTGAAGCTCCGGGCGCGGCTCTTCGAGGATGACCTGCCGTTCCGCGGCGGTTCGATCCGGCTCCTGCCGACATGGCGCCCAATCGTCAACATGCCAACGCTCGAGCAATGCACGGAGGCCGTGGAGCGGTACACGGCACGGCCGCGGGTCGTGTTCGCCGCGCAGCAGGTCTGACCGGGAAGCGGCCGGCCGCGCTGCTCCCCGCGCTCGCGACAACGCTCAACGCGGAAGCCGTGGGCAGAATGTTCAACCAGGTCAACTCGGCGGATCTTCGCCAACTGCGGGACTGTGCGATGGTGTTCGTTGCACGAGATCTGCTTCTTCGCCGCTCCGAACTGGTGGCGCTCGATGTGGAGGACAAAGGAGCCGACCGTTTATGGAGACGGCACCGGTTACTCGCCGCAGAACCGAAAGCCGGGCCACTCAGTTCCATTCGCGCCGTAAATTTCTGGGCCTCATGTCCGATAAATTCAGTTATCCGACATCAGGCCCTTCGTCTTCAGAGCTTTTGGAACGCGCTTGGCGACCGCGCTTTTTTCCCGCCGCCGGTGGGATTCCCAAGAATTTTTGCTGTCTCACCTCTTACGGCGGCAGGCCGGTGGTCATCTCAAGACGAGCTTCCATCTGTTTCGGTCTGGACCGCCCCACCGGCGGAGCGCCTCAAACCGTACAGGTCTTCAAGGCTGCGCTCCCCGGGATCTGGGGAGACTGGTTGCCTGGCGGATACATCATCGATGTCGAGATCGGAAAAGATCTCGCTTAGACGCTTCCGTTTTCTCCGTATGGACCCATATCTCTCATGACAGGCCGCGTGAGCCAGCCGAAGCATTTCCCGACCGATCTTGAACACCTTGTCGTGCAAGTCCGCACGCATGTAACGGAGTTCGAGATGAAGGGAGATACAGTCCACCCGATCAAATTTCGCCCCTGGCACGCCGACGCTCTCATGGCGCTCAGGCATATGCGCGGCCTTAAGAGCTGTAGCGCACGTCCGATGGCGAGCGAGGCGCAGGCGGCGGCCAGGCAGCTCCTCGACGCAGCCGCGTGCTACCACGCTGTCAGCGCTCTCGCCGGCCCTGAGGACTACTGGGAGCTCTGCTACCTTCAGCGCGTGGAGTACAGGATCTACGCGCACATCGCCGCGCTCCACCGGCTCGGGTACGCGCTCCGTTGGGCCCAGGAGCCCGATAGTCGATCGGTCATATTCGCATTTGTCCCAAAGCGGCGGGCGAAGCCTGCCGCGTAAGAAGAAATGAGGAGCCGGGCGATCAACAGGGTCCGGCTCCTCCGCTGCCTGACGAAACCGGCGCCGACGCTCTTGGCGCTACGCCATGGACTATGTGGACGAAGAGCAGATTGCCCGGGCGGCCGGCACCGGGATCTGGTCAGGTGCCTTTGATGCCGTGGGACTGGCGGCGGGGCGAGCGCCTCGAGCTTGCCAAGGATGCGCCGATGGATCGCTGCCGCATCAAGGGCAACGTCAGCCAACGCGGCGAGCGCATCTATCACGGCCCGGGCGGGCGCTATTATGGCCGCACGCAGGTCGACGAAAGTAAGGGAGAGCGCTGGTTCTGCACCGAGGCGGAGGCGCGTGCCGCCGGATGGCGGCGATCCTTGCAATGAAGCCCGTCGTCGTTCAACCTTGCCTCAAGCCATTGCCTTGGATGACCCAAGGCCGCACCTGTTTCCCCTCCAGGCACAGCCCGAGTGGGCGGGCATTATAAGAAGGAGACCGGGCATGAACGCGGCTGTTCGCCGCCGCCAGAGGCGAATCCACGCTCCGCGAAAGCGCCACAGCGCATTTTCCGGATGTCGTCGCTCGCCGACCCAGAGCTCCATGCGTTCTGGAGAACCGCGCCTTGCATTCCGCTCCCCGTCAGGCGGAGAGTGACGGGCGCACGACGAGCCGTTGCATCGACCCGCGGGCGGCCGGGTCGAGCCGATGCTGGAGCAGGGAGCCGAGCAGCGACAGCGTGTAGCAGGAGACGAAGTAGACGATCGCGACGAAGCCGTAGATCACGTAAGACTGGAAGACACGATTGTTGATGTTGTTGGCCGCCCGGAAGAACTCCGTCACCCCGATGATGTAGGCGAGGGACGTGCCCATGAAGAGCGCGACAAACCGGTTGACCACCGCCGGAAGCATGTTGCGAAAGGCCTGCGGCAAGACGACGTACCACATGGCGGCCAGGTAACCGAGGCCGGAGCCGCGCGCCGCGTCGATCTGTGTCCGCGGCACCGACAGGATTCCGGCGCGGACGACCTCGGCCATGTAGCTCGTATTGAACACGATGAGCGCGACGAGGGCGGCGACGAGCGGCATCACGGGCCGGCCGGTGATGATCGGCATCAGGAAGAAGAACCAGAAGATCACCATAATGAGCGGCACGGTGCGCATGACGTCAATGAAGACCGCCGCGGGCACGCGCAGCCAGCCTGACGACGAAAGCCGGAGCATGGCGAAAATCGTTCCGGTGACGAGGCTTGCGCCCATACTCACGATCGCGAGCAGGACCGTGACGCCGAGGCCCTGCATCATGTAGGG
>Ga0164243_10011889_pt1 | contig 12379 bp, 10 predicted proteins | sample OricompcompostOP_FD_108781 | JGI IMG/M metagenome (GOLD analysis project Ga0164243, IMG submission 108781) | Organic Plus compost microbial communities from Emeryville, California, USA - Original compost - Organic plus compost (OP) | ecosystem: Engineered > Solid waste > Mixed feedstock >...
ATGAACGGTACGGCCGACGAGAAGACCATGCTGAACTATCACTATCGGACGATCGAGCCGCTTGTGACGGCTGTTATGGAAGCCATGCGGAGGGCCTTCCTGACCAAGACCGCTCGATCCCAGAAGCAATCCATCATGGCCTTCCGAGACCCGTTCAAGCTTGTACCCATCAAGGAGCTAGGCGAGGTGGCGGATGTCTTCATCCGAAACGAGATTGCTTCTCCAAACGACATGAGGACCGCTATTGGCTGGAAGCCTTCAAAGGACCCGAAGGCCAACGAACTCCGGAATCCAAACATGCCGGAAGAAACCCCGGCTCCGTCGGAGCCAACCAATTCGACAAATCAAAGGGAGGGGAACAGTCAAAATGGAAGCTGATTTCAGCGGCTACGCCACTAAGGCTGGTCTCAAGTGCTCCGACGGACGAACCATCACGCCCGAAGCTTTCAAGCACATGGACGGCAAGAGGGTTCCACTCGTCTGGCAGCACGGTCACAGCAGCCCGGAGAACGTTCTGGGCCACGCTGTCCTCGAGGCTCGTGAGGATGGCGTCTACGCCTACGGGTTCTTCAACGAAACCGCGTGGGGCCAGGCCGCCAAGGCTCTCGTCGAGCATGGCGACATCAACTCGCTCTCGATCTACGCCAACGGCCTTGTCGAGAAGGTCATCGGCAAGACCAAGAGCGTTCTTCATGGCATCATCCGTGAGGTTAGTCTCGTCCTTTCGGGCGCCAATCCAGGAGCGCTCATCGACTTCGTCGCCGTGCAGCACTCGGACGGCGAGATCGAGCACCTCGAGGACGAGGCGGTCATCTACACCGGTCTCGAGCTCGAACTGGAGCACGCGGAAGGTTCTTCCCAGAAGACCCTGCGGGAGATCTTCGACTCCATGTCCGACGAGCAGAAGAACGCGTGCTACTATATGATCGGCATCGCCGTCGACAACGCCGGCGGCTCGGCAGCTCAGTCGGGAATCGACCCGAACAACGAAGGTTCCACATCCACCACCGAGGGCGACGCTCTCACCCATCAGGAAGGAAACAACGTCGTGACGAAGAACGTCTTCGACCAGTCCGGCACGTCGCAGGGTGAGAAGCACACCCTCACGCACGACGCCATCAAGGGCATCTTCGAGTCCGCCAAGAAGAGCGGTTCGATGAAGGCCGCCCTCGAGGAGTACACCCTTGCCCACGGGATCGACAACATCGAGCTGCTGTTCCCGGACGCCCAGGCCATCACCGCGAAGCCGGAGTTCGACAAGCGTCGAACCGAGTGGGTCTCCCGGGTTCTGAGCGGCACCCACAAGACGCCGTTCTCCAAGATCAAGACGCTCTCCGCGGACCTGACCCTCGACGAGGCTCGGGCGAAGGGTTACGTCAAGGGGAACATGAAGAAGGAGGAGTTCTTCGCCGTCTCCAAGCGTACCACCGGCCCGACAACGATCTACAAGAAGCAGAAGCTGGACCGAGACGACATCATCGACATCACCGACTTCGATGTCGTGGCGTGGCTCTGGGGCGAGATCCGACTCATGCTCGAGGAAGAGCTCGCTCGCGCCATCCTGATCGGCGACGGTCGCGACGTAATGGACGAGGACAAGATCAAGGACCCAGCCGCGGCCTCTGACGGCAACGGCATCCGGTCGATCCTCCACGACCACGACTACTACGCGATGACGGTCAACGTCAACCTGGACGACGCGAACTCGACCTACATGGAGTTCATCGACACGGTGATCAAGACCCGTCGCTACTACAAGGGCTCCGGCAACCCGACGATGTTTACCACCGAGGTGCACATTGCCGAGATGCTGACCCTGCGCGACGCCGTCGGTCGTCGGGTCTACCGGACCCTCGATGAGCTCGCGGCCGAGCTCCGTGTTGCCGCGATCGTTCCGGTCGAGGTTATGGAGTCCGAGCCAGACGTCGTGGCCATCCTGGTCAACCTCCAGGACTACAACATCGGCACCACGAAGGGTGGTGAGATCAGCACGTTCGACGACTTCGACATCGACTTCAACCAGTACAAGTACCTGATGGAGACGCGTCTGAGCGGTGCCCTCACCAAGCTCAAGTCGGCGCTGATCTACAAGAAGGTGGCAGGCACCGACGTTCTTATCTCGGCTGTCAACGCCCCGACTTTCAACTCCAGCACCGGCGTCGTGACCATCGTGGCCACGACCAACGTCACCTACAAGAACAAGCTCACTGGCGCTACCATGAACACCGGTGCGCAGTCGGCCCTCGACCCGGGCGAAAGCGTTACCGTGGTCGCCACGCCGAACGCCGGCTACTACCTGCCCGACAACATCAACGACGAGTGGACGTTCACTCGCGACGACGCCTAGTTCGGAGGTAGTACCCGATGGCAAGGTTTTTTGGCGCGATCGGGTACGGCGTAACTGAGGAGACGGCTCCCGGAGTTCACAAGGAAATCATCACAGAGAAGCCATATTATGGTGATGTGGTGCGTAGTACTCGTGAACTCCGGGAGGGCGAACAGATTAATGACGATATTTCTGTTCAGAACTCCATCAGCATTGTCGCGGATGCTTACGCCAACGAACACATCTTCGCGATGCGCTATATTCGGTGGCAGGGTGTTCTCTGGAAGATTACGAAAGTAGATGTCCAGAGACCTCGACTCGTCTTGAGGCTAGGAGGTGTATGGAATGGGCACAAGGATTCAACTCCAGCAGATTCTGGAGAGCCTAGTCCCTAACGTATATTTTCAGCCCCCAGCGAATCTGGAGATGGCGTATCCGTGCATCGTGTACAAGGTAAACAACGTACGCACGGAATTCGCGAACAACGCACCGTACCTCCTAACAACTCGATATTTGGTGACTGTGATCGATGAGGACCCAGACAGCCTTATTCCGAAAGCAGTCGCCTTGTTGCCTATGTGCCTATTCGATAGGGCATATGTGGCGAAAAACCTCAACCACTCCGTCTTCAACCTCTACTTCTGAAGGGAAGTACAGTGGCTCAACTCGTCTGGGACACCATCGGCCAGCGTTTCTACGAGACCGGCGTCGATCACGGTGTTCTCTACCTGCCCAACCCGGGCGGAGACTACGACACCGGTTTCGCATGGAACGGTCTCGTATCGGTCACCGAAGCTCCGACCGGCGCCGAGCCAACGGCGACATACGCCGACAACATCAAGTACCTCAACCTGCTCTCCATCGAGGAGTTCGGGTGCACCATCGAGGCCTACACCTATCCGGACGAGTTCGCTCAGTGCGACGGTTCGGCGGAGCTCGAGCCCGGTGTACACATCGGTCAGCAGACCAGGAAGCTCTTCGGTCTGTCCTACCGAACCAAGATCGGTACCGACCTCGACTCGGAGCACGGCTACAAGCTGCACCTGGTCTGGAACGCTCTGGCGGCTCCGTCGGAGAAGGCCTACAACACGATCAATGAGACGCCCGAGCCGGTGACGTTCAGCTGGGAGGTCACCACGACTCCGATCGCTGTCAACGGCGCCAAGCCGACCGCCAGCATGACGATCGACTCGAGGAAGGTCGACCCGACAGCACTGTCGACACTGGAGTCGATCCTCTACGGCTCGGTCGGCGTCGATCCTCGCCTGCCCACGCCGGACGAGGTTCGGGCCATCTTCGCCAATGCTGTCACTGAGGTGACTCCTCTGGCCCCGTTCTACGTTCCGGAGACCGAGACGATCCAGCTTCCAACGGTCACCGGAGTCGTCTACCGGGTCAATGGTGTCGTGGAGACGGGCGACGTGGTCATCACGGGTCCGACACTCGTCACTGCCACGCCGGCCGTTGGGTACAAGTTCCCCGACGTGGTCGACGACGACTGGGTCTACAACCTCACTACTCTGGCCACGCCGGCCGATCCCACCTACGACTCGGGAAGCGACATCATCACCATCCCGGCGGTCACCGGCGTTGTCTACAAGATCGACGGCAACATCGTGGCCGCTGGCCCGTTCGGTCCGATCTCGGACGACACGACCGTCATCGCCGTGCCCGAGGCGGGATACGCTTTCCCGACGACTGCTCAGGACGTCTGGGAGTTCACCTTCGTCTAGACCAACCCCTCGAGACAGAAAGGAGACCAGAGAATGCTCCGGCTTAGTGTTCCACTTATCGAAGGCTTCGATGAAGCAACCGGCGAGTTTGTTGTTATCAAGTCTTTTGACTTGGAGCTAGAGCATTCTCTGGTCTCACTGTCAAAATGGGAGTCGCGGTACCAAAAACCCTTCTTGAGTCGAACCGATAAGACCTCTGAGGAAACCTTAGGGTACATTCAGGCCATGGTTTTGACTCCGGAGGTTCCCCCAGAAATCTTTAATCACCTCTCTCGAGACAACCTAAAAGCGATTAATGAATACATAAATGCTAAAATGACTGCGACGACGTTTCGAGAGGTTCAACAACAAAAACCTAATCGTGATGTCATCACGGCCGAAGTCATTTACTACTGGATGACCGCGATGAACATTCCTCTAGCATGCGAGAACTGGCATCTAAATCGTCTTTTAACGCTTATTAAGGTCAGTAGTAACAAGAATGCTCCATCTAAGAAGATGGGCAAACGAGAAATCATGCAGCGAAATCGTGAACTGAACGCCCAACGACGCGCTGCCCTTGGTACAACAGGCTGAGAGGAGGGATAATGGCTCGTCTCACGTGGGATTCTATAGATTCCCGTCTCTTTGAAACTGGTGTTGACCGGGGAGTACTTTACGTCGAAGATCTTCCAGGTGTTTCCTGGTCAGGTCTAATTTCTGTCGAGGAAAATTCCTCCGGGGGAGAACCCAAAGCTTATTATCAAGATGGAGAAATCTATCTAACAGTTTTTTCAAAGGAAAAATTGAATGTGACAATCGAGGCTTATACTTATCCCGATGAATTTATGCCTTGTGATGGAACTCAAGTTTCTTTTGGTGGTATCCATATCACGCAACAAAGACGTAAGTCTTTTGGGCTTAGTTATCGAACTTCTGTAGGCGGTGGTCTTTCTGGCTTAGAGAAAGGCTATAAGATTCATTTAGTCTATGGATGTTTGGCTAACCCATCTAGAAGATTCTACCAATCGTTACGACAAGAAGTGGAACCTTCTATATTTTCATGGTCATGCACAACAACACCAAAACACGTCGGTAATGGCATGGCTCCTTCTGCGCACGTTATTATAGATTCACGAAAGATTAGTGCGAATGATTTACGAATGCTTGAAGACATTCTTTATGGCACAATTGAATCTCTTCCGCGCCTTCCTTCCCCTGAGGAACTAATAGATTTGTTCTCTACCAGTCCTGGAGATGTATTTATTGTGCAATTTAATCCAGACACTGGTCTATCTACACTCATTCCTGCTTTGGAAGGCGACGTATTTGCCGAGCCTGAAGCAGGGGAGTTTAGTGTTTCTTTGACAAGTCGTCTTACAGGTGGTGCTGAAGACGGCACCTATGAATGGGAGGGATGATGGCTTACAATACCATACCAGGAATTGACGAACTAAACCAGTTCCCTGAACCAGTAAGAGAAGGAATTGCTTCTGCGCCAGAGCTAGAAAACAAGTATGCTCACTTGGTAGAAGGCGTTCTTGTTATTGGGGGAACTCCTGTCAATATTCCTGGCGAACCAGCTGGTCTAGATACTGTAGGCTGGTTACAAGCAGTCTTTATCGAGTCGGGCGGAGTCATTCCTCCTGGCACACCTCCCTATACTCTAGTCATTGAGATGGACACCTAATGGCTACGCTTAGGGATTTTACAATTCTGGAGATTGAAGGCTTTATAAATGCTTCAACTTCTCCGCCGTCAATAACAACACCCGATATAGAAGAAGGCGATCTACTACTTGTCGCCTGCTTTTGGGCCCAAGGAACCGGCAGTCAAACGCCATTTACTCCCGATAACATGATTCGTATAAATGATATGGGTACTAGTGCGAATCGTCAAGGAGCTATATTTGCCGCTATAGTTTCTGACCCTGCAGATTTCGTTGCTGGAATTGAGCTTAGGTCGGGCGCATCATCTACTCGTGTTGCAGCAGTTGCGTGGTCATATCAACCAGAAGGTCATGAGACATTCACTCTCGAAGGTTTGGACGTGACAGGGCCTTCTTGGGAAGATTCTTCTATGGCATCAGATTTATTCCCTGGTGGTGTCGTAGGGGATATTATTATTGGTGTCTCGATGACAAACAAGTCCGCAAGTACAACATATACAGTTCATTCTGGCGATGGTTCTCAGATAGGTCAGGCAAGATCTCTTGGGGGCCCGCCTCCAGGTTCTGTTGCTGATTCCACTGTTTCTGTCTGGACTGGTGGTACTGGCGTAACTTTCAATACAAACCAAGCTAATGGACAAACTTATAGTATTGGAATCACCGTTTCGACGGGCGTTCCTGTAACTACTGGTGATGGATCATCCGCGCATGCTACATATTTAGATGCTTTGTCTGTTCGCTCTACGCCTAAAAGCATTAGAACCTATTACCCAGGTTTCCCAACCATATCTGCTATGGATTTGGTCCCAGGGGCTACATGGGCGCACCGAGGGGGTTCTATCGTATGGCCGGAGATGAGCGAGTATGCATATGATCGTTCTGCTATGCGAGGATACGGCGCCTTAGAATTCTCCGCTAGACGTACAAGTGATGGTGTTTGGTTTGGGCTACACGATACGAGTTTAGCCAGGACCAGCCAAGATAGTGGACTAACTAACAATGTCATTAACATGACTTGGGCGGAAGTTCAAGCAGAACTAAATTCTCTTAATTCTGCCGGTATACCAAGGCCATATTATTTGCTAGATGACTTTCTAGCAAAGTATAAGCATCACGTTCTTCTTGTGGATAATAAATCTGGAGCTTTTAATCTATCTGAATTTATACCTAAACTCCTAGGCGTTCCGGATGCTTTAAACCGCATAATTATTAAAATTGATGGCGTTCTGGTACTTAACCGATATTTGGAAGCTAAAAACAATGGCTTTCAAGTTGCGGGATACTGGTACCCAGATAACTATCTAACTCATCTGCCCGATAGAGCGCCTTACACAGATTATATCGGAATGCAATACGACGCTTCTGAAACTATATGGAACGATATATTAGCATACGGTAAGAAGACTTGGGCGCATGTTTGCCCTGATCAGAGCGCTTATGATCTAAGTATTCTTAGAGGAGCTGATTTTGTTCAATGTTCAGGGGTAGATGTCATTAGCCCAGTTCGATAAGACAGGAGGTTCTAATGTTCTTGCAGTCTTCGGGGACATTCAGGAACACAGAAACCTTCTTAAGAAAAATGTTAAGAGTCGATTCAGAAATTATGTCGGCTCTTCATAGAGGTGGTATGAAGGGTGTTCTTGCTTTGCGTTTGGCAACACCTGTCGAATCTGGGCGCGCTGCGGCATCATGGGATTACGAGATAACTAAACGTCGCGGTGTCTATATTTTAACTTGGACGAACTCCGATATCGAAGATGGTTTTCCTGTTGCGATCATGTTGCAATACGGATACGGAACTGGAAACGGAGGTTACGTCCAAGGTATTGACTACATCAATCCAGCCTTAAGACCTATATTTGACGAGATTAGTGCCGAGTTGTGGAAGGTGGTGACCTCCTCATGACTTCAATTGAAGAGCGCGTTGTTAGTATGAAGTTCGATAATGGGCAATTCGAAGCATCAGCTAAAACAACGCTTGCGACTCTTGAAGCCCTTAACAAGGGGCTAAAGATGGAGGGAGCCACTAAGGGTCTTGGCGATCTCCACAAAGCTGGTCAGAATGTACAGTTAGGTCATATTGCCACTGCTGTTGATAATATAGCATCTCGCTTCCATGCTATGTCGGCGGTAGCTCTTACTGCACTTGCCACTATTACGCACAAAGCGGTTGAGGCTGGTCTATCAATCACAAGGTCTCTGACAATCGATCCGCTCAAGACTGGTTTCTCCGAGTACGAAACTAATCTGAACTCAATTCAAACCATCCTTGCAAATACGCAAGCAGCGGGCACTACTCTTGATCAAGTGAATGCGGCCCTTGCTGAGTTGAACCTATATTCAGACCAGACCATCTATAACTTCGCTGAGATGGCGAGAAACATCGGTACCTTCACGGCTGCTGGTGTTGCTCTTGAGCCCGCGACCGCAGCGATCAAAGGTATTGCCAACCTGGCCGCCCTTTCGGGCTCAAACTCTCAGCAGGCCGCCACGGCCATGTACCAGCTTTCGCAAGCTCTATCTACGGGCACAGTTCGTTTGATGGACTGGAACTCGGTTGTTAACGCTGGTATGGGTGGTACGGTCTTCCAGCGAGCTCTGGCTCAGACCGCTGTAGTAATGGGTACTCTGAACGAGGAGGCAGTCACGCTTGACGGAGCGATGCAGACCGTCAAGATCAGTGGCGATTCGTTCCGAAATTCCCTCGAGCAAGGCTGGCTTACAGCAGATGTTCTGTCTACGACTTTGGCGCAGTTCACCGGAGACCTTACCGACGCTGAACTCGCTGCCTTAGGATTTAGTCAGACTCAAATCGAAGCCATTCAAAAACAGGCGCAAGTAGCTAGAGCAGCTGCTACCGAAGTAAAGACCATGACTCAGCTTCTAGGCGCTTTGCGGGAATCCGCAGGCTCTGGTTGGGCTCAGACATGGCAAATCATATTTGGTAACTTTGAAGAGGCAAAAGAGCTATGGTCCGGTGTTTATGCTGTACTCGATGGTATAATTGGTAACGCCTCTCGAGCCAGAAACGAACTTCTTGCTGAGTGGAAAGAACTTGGTGGTCGGGACAATCTGTTTGCTGGTATTGCAAACGTTTTCGAAGCATTTTCGGCGGTTCTTAAGCCTATAACCGATGCTTTCCAAGAGATATTTCCCCCAGCAACAGCAGAGCAACTAGTTGCTTTGTCGCAAAGCTTTGAGGAATTTACCGAAAAGTTGATGCCTAGCCGAGAGGTATTGGAACAGATTGGCCGGATTGCTTCTGGCGTATTCTCAGTTCTCGGCATTGGATGGGATATTCTTCAACAAGTTGGACGCGTTCTTGGCGATCTACTCGGACTTATATTTGAGGGCTCCGGAGGCTTTCTGGAGTTTGCTGCCTCAATCGGCGATTTCCTCACGGAACTACGAGTAGCAATCAACGAAGGCGACGGTTTCGTCAGAGTCTTCGATAACATCGGCAGAATTCTCGCCGTGCCCGTTGAGATGCTCAAGATATTCGGCGAGGCGCTCGAGGATGTCTTCGGTGGGGTAGATACCGAATCCGCCGCGGAAGGGCTAGTAGCTTTCGCCGATGGTATCAATCCTCTCGGAGGAATGGCCGATTTCATCGTCAATGCATGGGGCAAAGTCCTCTCGTTGTTCGACGAGATCTGGCAGGCTATGTCGCCGTTGGCGGACAAGTTCTCGGAGTGGTTCGGAAAGATCAGTGACGCTGTTGGCGGCCTAGACTTCGAATCTCTCCTCAATCTGATCAACACTGGAACCTTCGCTGCGCTTGTGGTGGTCATTCGTAACTCGCTTGGTCGTGGCGGTATATCCGGCGTGATTGACGAGTTCACAGACGCACTCGGCGCTATGCAGTTTGCTTTGAACGCAGCTGCTATTCTTCAGATTGCTATCGCAATCGGTATTCTGGCTGCTTCAGCCGTTGCTTTGTCGACAGTAAACTCTGAGCAATTGGCAGCCTCTTTGTCTGCTATGGCGATCATGTTCACCCAGCTTCTGGCAGCAACAGCCATCATGGCTCGAATGCCAAACGTGAACGTTGTCAAGATGTATGCCACTGCCGCTGCACTGACTGTGCTGGCCATTGCGGTGAATCTTCTTGCTATCGCCGTTAAGCAGCTTTCGGACCTTAGTTGGGAGGAGCTTCTTAAGGGTCTCGTCGGTACGACGGTACTTCTAGGAGCTCTGGTTGCTGCGGCTAACTTCATGCCCGACAGCGCAAGAATGATATCTACGGGTATCGGCCTTACCATTCTCGCGGCAGGCATCCTTATTCTTGTTCAAGCCGTTCAGGGTCTTTCCGGCCTAAGCTGGGAAGAAATGGCTCGAGGCTTGACTGGTGTTGGTGCCCTACTAGCAGCGCTAACTCTATTTACAAGATTCGCCCAAGCTAACGCTACGGGCGTCCTCGCCGGCGCAGGGATCGTGCTGCTTGCGACAGGAATCAAGATCCTCGCTAGTGCCATAATCGACCTCTCAGGAGTATCTTGGGAGAACATAGGTAAGGGCGTTGCTACTCTAGCTGCCAGTTTGGCCTTGATTACGGCCGCGCTAATGCTTATTCCGCCCACAGCGCCTCTTTCTGCTGCTGCCGTAGCAATCGTGGCAGCTAGTATCTTGATTCTTGCCCAAGCCATCGAACAAATCTCAGGTATATCTTGGGAGAACTTCGGTAAGGGTATGGCAGTTATTGGGGGGAGCCTTCTCCTGATAACAGCTGCGCTCGTCGTTCTTTCAAACTTCGCACCAACAGCAATCGCTTCGGCGGCTGCTATATTTGTCGTAGCTCTAGCCGTCAAGATCCTTGCTGAAGCCATCGCTGAGATGGGCGGAATGTCATGGGACGAGATAATTAGAGGACTAGTCGCTCTCGCCGGGACTATGCTAATCATTGTCGTGGCTTTGAACGCCATGCAAGCAAGCATAGCTGGCGCAGCAGCTCTGCTCATCGTATCTGCGGCACTCGTTGTTCTGTCGGCAGTTTTAAAGACTCTAGGCGGAATGACTTGGGACGAGATCGTGAGAGGCCTCGTTGCCTTGGCAGCAGCTTTCACAATTATTGGTCTAGCAGCGCTGCTTCTTCAGCCGGTTATTCCGGCAATGATCGGTCTCGGCTTGGCTATCGCTCTCATCGGCGCAGGTTTGGCTCTCGCCGGTGCTGGCGTATTCCTGTTCGCAGCAGGTCTTACGGCTCTGAGTGTTGCTGGAGCCGCGGGCGCAGCGGCAATCGTCGCTATCCTGAGTGCCGTGATCGGTCTTATTCCGACAATCGTTGAGCAGATCGGTGTCGGAATCCTGATTCTACTCGATATTCTGATTGAGGCAGTCCCAAAGATCGTCACGCTAATCATCGATCTGCTCTTGCAACTTATTCAGGGTTTGGATCAACTACTTCCAGCCCTAGGGGAGCTAATCCTCAAGCTCATTGCTCTGATCCTCACTATTCTTGTCGAAGCCATACCCGATATTCAGCAGGCAGGTATCGACGTCCTGCTTGCCCTACTACGAGGTATTCGCGACAACATCGGCAAAGTAGTCGATTTGGTAGGCGATATTATTCAGGAATTCCTTCGTGCTCTAGGCAAAGAGATTCCTGAGATTGTAGACGCTGGTTTCGACATGCTTATATCCTTCATGGAAGGGATTACCAAGGCTGTCGAAGACAACGCCGAGGAGATGGGCGAAGCCGGAGCTGACATGGCCTGGGCCATCATCGAAGGTGTTGTTCGAGGCCTAGGGAGTTTCGGTTGGAGAATCCGAGACAAGCTTCTTGGGCTTGCTAAAGATGCTTGGAGTGCCGCACTTGATTTTCTAGGCATTAACTCACCTTCAACGGAAGCAATATGGGCAAGCGAAATGCTTGGCGCCGGACTTGTAATCGGTCTTGAGCGATCTTCAAAGATTGTTGATAGAGCAGCAGAAGGTGTGGCTGAGAGTGCTCTTGACAGTCTGAGAAGTTCTCTGTCAAAGATCCAAGATCTTACGATGTCCAACATAAATTTGTCGCCCACAATCACTCCAGTCTTAGACCTATCGGATGTTCGTAATAGAGCGAACGAATTAGCTGGATTATTGTCTACGACACCTATCTCTGTAGACACATCATATTTCGCAGCAAGAGCAGCTGAGATTGGATACCAGCAAGCTCGAGAAGACATGGCGTCTGAAGTTGGTCCGACAGAGAGTAACACTTATACTTTCAATCAGTATAATACTTCGCCTAGAGCTTTGTCTACGGCGGATATTTACAGACAAACTAAGAACCAAATCTCGACAGCTAGGGGGGTGTTACCGTGATTGAACAAATTGAAGTCAGATCAGCCTTAGGGCAGATGATGCCGTTAGTCTTAGGAACCATTGACGATGGGCTGATTATTGAGGGCATAGATGGTTTGAACCCGGTAAAAGCTACCCTAGTCTCTTCGTCGTTCGCATCCATGGATGGCGCGCAGTTTCAATCTAGTCGGAGAGAGGCCCGAAACATTTTACTTCATTTGGGCCTCGATCCAGACTATATAACAACTTCAGTTCGAAATGTAAGAACCGAACTTTACAAATTCTTTATGCCTAAGTCGAACGTGAGTCTTCGATTTTTCCTAAGCGATGGTCTTGTCGCCGATATTTCGGGACGAGTTGAATCGTTCGAATCCGACTTCTTTACAC